>Ga0181571_10003598_pt1 | contig 11613 bp, 10 predicted proteins | sample 101ome_17_FD_132440 | JGI IMG/M metagenome (GOLD analysis project Ga0181571, IMG submission 132440) | Coastal salt marsh microbial communities from the Groves Creek Marsh, Skidaway Island, Georgia - 101407AT metaG (megahit assembly) | ecosystem: Environmental > Aquatic > Marine > Intertidal...
CGGGGGGAGCGGGATCAAATTAAATACCATCAAACCACTATTAATCACGATTGCTTGCTGGCAAATCACAATGGCTGCGGTAACATCGCCCACACCCGCCCACAGGGGAATAATTTTTAGCCCCAGGCTGGCCAACCAGGCCAACACCAAATTGCTCACCGGACCAGCCGCCGCAACCAGCATCATGTCTCGGCTGGGGTTCCTGAAGTTTCGGGGGTTAACCGGCACTGGCTTCGCCCAACCCAACCAGACCGATGCCCCACTCACCATCATCAACATGGGCAACAAAACCGAGCCCAGCCAATCCATATGAACCAGGGGATTTAACGACAAACGACCCATGGCCCGTGGGGTAGAGTCCCCCAGATAATCCGCCGCATAGCCGTGCGCAACCTCGTGCACAATCACGGAAACCAATAAAATTAAACCCAAACTAAGTGTCATTATGATTCTCCCACGCCTGCTGATAGGCCGCTTTTAATTGTTTCGTGTCCAAATGCGTATAAATCTGAGTGGTTTGAATGGACCGATGGCCCAACAACGCCTGAATCCCCCGCAAATGGGCCCCATTTTCCAATAAATGTGTCGCAAATGAATGCCGCAAGGTATGCGGAGACAGCGACACGCCCACACACCGAGCTTGCCGAATCACCACTTGATAAATAATTTGGCGGGTAACCGGCTTTCCCTGCATGGTTACCATCATATAGGGCGAATTGCCGTCGGGACGTTCGGACTCATACGCCTCCAAGCACGTGCGTACCCAGGCATTAAACGGAACCAAGCGATGCACCTGGCCCTTGCCAATGACACGAATAATGCCATCGGCCCAATCCACGTGCTCGCGCCGCAACTGCGCCACCTCAGACACCCGCATCCCACACGCATACAAAAGCGCCAGCATCAGGGCATCCCGCTTGGGGGTTCGGGAGTGTATGGGTTGGGTTAAAAAGGCTTGCGCTTGCGCTTGGGACAATACCGTGGGCAACCGACGCGGCAAGGTCGGCATTGCACCGGTTGATCCCGTTTCAAGCCCCAAAAACTGACGATACAATCGAATGGCCGCCCACTTGCGCCGAACCGTTGCTTTGGCATACCCCCGGCTGCCCAAGTAATCAGCGACGCCAGCGAGGTCCTCACAGCCATTGCAGTGAGCCAAAATAGCGGTAATATCCGATTCATACGCGGCTATTGTCATCGGCGCCAAACCTTTTTCAATACGCAAATAGGCCAAAAACGTGTCCAAGTGTGTCACACCGCCACCCCAAGCACTACCCGTGAGCGCGGATAAACCCTGTTTTCTTGATATTGCACGCATAAATTCAGTATACTGTTTACCATGTATGCACTATATAGCGTAGCACACATTGTCGCAAGTTCTGTACCCTGCTCGCACCCTCGGCACGGTACTTAAACAAGGAGATCGTATGGAAAAAATTGCAATTATTGGCGTTGGATATGTTGGCTTAGTCACCGGAACCTGTTTGGCTGAATTGGGCAACCACGTCACCTGCATTGATTTGGACAAAGAAAAAATTGAACAGCTCAACCAAGGCATCGCCCCCATCTACGAACCCAACTTAAATACCCATATTCAAAAAAACATTGCTGAGAAACGCCTACTGTTTAGCACAAATTTGGCCCAAGCCTTGATTTCGCATGACATTGTTATTGTGTGCGTTGGAACCCCCATGGATGACGACGGCAGCGCCGATATGTCCGATTATTTTAGCGTTTTGAAAGCCATTGCAGATTTTATCAAAGACACACGACCCGTTAGCCGAAAAATTATTGTCAACAAAAGCACCGTGCCGGTTGGTACTGGGAAAAAAGCCGAGTTGTTTTTGCTGGAAAACGGCGTGTATCTATCTGAATTTTCAATTGTATCCAACCCAGAATTTTTGCGTGAAGGGTCTGCGGTCCATGATTTTTTCCATCCCGATCGGATCATCATTGGCGGCAATGACACCGAGTCTGTAAAACGGGTCCAATCCATTTATCGCTCGTTGTATCGCTCGCGAAACCCCATTATGTTAACCAGCATTGAAGCCGCTGAATTAACCAAATATGCCGCCAATGCGTTTCTGGCAACTAAAATATCGTTTGTGAATGAAATTGCCAATTTGTGCGATACCTTGAACATTGATGTATCCCAGGTCACCAAAGGCATTGGCGCAGACAACCGAATCGGCCGATACTTCTTGCATCCTGGACCGGGTTACGGCGGCGCCTGTTTCCCCAAAGATACTCAGGCATTGGCCTTCATTGGCAAAGAAAACGGTGTGGATCTCAAAATTGTGAACGCTGCTATTGAGATTAACAACAACCAGGTTAGCATTATCGTTGAAAAAATTCGGAGCTTGGTGGGCGATTTAACCGGCAAACACATTGGCTTATTGGGCCTCTCGTTTAAACCCGAAACAGACGATATTCGCAACGCCCCAGCCTTGGCCTTGATCGAACTGTTGCTCCAAGAAGGGTGCAGCATTTCCGCCTACGACCCCGTGGCCATGCCCAACACCCAAGCCGAAATCGGCGCCCGCATTCAATACGCCAAAGACTCCTATCATGCCGCCAACGATGCCAATGCCATTGTATTAATGACCGAATGGAATCAATTCCGGTTGCTGGATCTTCAAAAACTCGCCGATGTGGTCCGTGAAAAAAACTTTGTGGATGCCCGCAACGTTTACGAAGTGCGCGCCATGCACGATCATGGATTCAGTTACCGAGGCGTGGGTCGCCACAGCAGCGATGGCGAAAAAACCGTGCATTTGGAAGACATCGAACTGAGCTACGGCGGATTGTCTGATTTCTAACGATTCCCTTGGCACTCTGAGTACAAAAAAAACAATTTTTGATTTGGGTGCTGGCGGAGCCAAGCAACGGTTATAAAAACCATTCAAGCTCAAAGCCCCGCCAGCTTGAGGGGTATTTATAGTATAGCAACTCCATTCGATATATGCAAGTGTTTTTTATTCTGGCAAAAATACATACAGCTGCCAGGCCTGAAATGCTTGCTGAGCCATGGCCTGAACATCGGCATCTGTATAGGTAGACAACCGGGTTAATTGGGTCTCATGCGTATCCAGGGGCAGCCCCCATAATTGGTACCGGGCCGCTTGATGCACCCGTGCGGATGGCGGATCGTGCGCTTGCTGATAGGCATAGCGTATCTGGGCTTGGGCCCGTTCGCGCTCCTTAGGGTCTAGACCGGCTGTTTTTAAAAGCTCAACCGTGTCCACCAGTTGCTGCTGAACGGTTGCAACGGATTCGGGGGTTGTGAGTGCGTAAATATAAAAGATCCCGTGATCCCGATAAAACTGAGGCACCCCGTGCACTACATACACCAGCTCTTGCCCCCGCAACAGGGGATGTAGGCGACCACCCGGATACTGCATGCCGGCCAAAACCGTATCCAGCATCTGCCAATCCATCTGGGCATCCGGATCATCCATAGCCGCAGCATCCACAGCCAAAATAACGGCAGCCACCGGCTGTTTGAGTGTCTTGGTATGGCTATCCTGAACGCGTTTGGGCGCCATGGCGATTTGAGGCCTTGGGGGGCTTTTAACGCCATGTCCAAATAAATCCTGCATTTGGCTTTGCATGCGAGCGGGATTAAAATCCCCACTCACACTAATCACCAACGGCGCTTGCTGCAAGGCCCGATATACCGAGCGCAGGCTGTCTGGGGTTAATGCGGCCACATCCGATTCCTCGCCATCCAGGGGAATGGCATAGGGATGCCCCTGAAAAAAATGTGCCCGAACTTGGGCAAAGGCATCGCTGGCCCAGTGATCCCGCCGTTTGCGAATGCGGTCCAGCAACAGCCGTTGCTCAACAGCCACATCATCCGGATCAACCACCGGATCATATAGGGCTGTATGCACGTGTTGAATCAGCGTGTGGATAACGCCCGGTGACGCTGTCAACTCAATGACGGATTCATCATGCCCCATGGACAAGCCCACCTGCGCCCCCACCGATTCGGCATACTGGCTTAACCGATTGGCCCCCAAGCCAAATAATTGACTGGCTAGGGCGCCGGCACCCGGGGGTTCAGACGCCGACCCATGCAAGAATCGAAACACAACCCGTACGGCAGGGTCGGATGCATCGGACTGACTGAATACGGGCACCCCATTGTTTAGGGTTGCACGGCGATACTCCCCGGTATCCCCGGCGGTGCTTTTGGCCTCAGTCCAGGGAACAAGCCGTGTTGTCATGGGCATGTGCTGGTGAATATACGCCTGCCAAACGCGCGTTAAATCAGCCGCTGTCACCGACGCAAATTGACGGGCATAGTACCCATAAAACCCAGGCCCTCCAGTGGCCAAATGCGATTGGGCCAATCGATCCAATCGATCCGGTAGCGCTTGGCTGAGCAGGGCATCCTCTGCTAATTTTTGTTGTTTGGCTCGCCGAATGGCTGCGCGTTTAACTGTCACCGTATTCAGCGTTTCGTAGACCGCTTGAATGGCGGCCTCGCGCTGATTGGGATCCACCGACAGCTGAATGTCAAAATAACCCGTCACGCCCACAGGGGTGACTGAATGCACGGATACGGCATTGGCCACCCCTTGCTTAATGACCAACTGTTGGTGCAACAACGACTCACGCCCATGGCCCAAGATATAGGCCAATAAATCCAACGGATATAAATCCGGATGCGCCAAGTCAACCGTCGGAAAGCGAATGGATACGCGCTCAACCGCTGTGGGGCCTTCCACCACCAACTCCCGGGGCATCATCACCGGCTTGGGTTGAACCATGGGCATCGCCGGAGCCGTGGCATGCGCTTGCTGACCAAACGCTGCCGCTATACTAGCCTTCACGGCTGCTACATCCACCGCACCCCCAACCAAGACAATCATATTCTCGGGAACATACTGACGCTGATAGTAGGCTTGCAAATCCGCCGGCTGCAACGCATTAAACCGCCCCAGACGCCCCAAAATGGGATGCTCAGCGACCGTGCCGGCATAAAAATTTTCTTGTGAATACCGATACACCAACCGGTTGGGATCCGCCCAGGCCCGTTGCATTTCTTGTTGAATAACCCCACGCTCCCGCTCAACTTCTTGGGGGTCAAACGCACACGCAAACAACCATTCCCCCATAATTTCAATGGCTGCCGTCACCGACTCCGGCCCCGTATTAATAAAATAACCCGTATGGTCATCGGTTGTATACGCATTAAACGCCCCGCCCAAATAATCTATTTTTTCTGAATACATCTGCTCCGAGCGATGCGTCGTTGACCCGCCCGCAACCACATGTTCTAAGTAATGCGAAATGCCTGAGCCCGCCCATGGTGACTCGGTTAGTCCGCCCGCTTTGACCACCACACGCACACTGGCCACCGCCGCTTCAGGATCCGCCACAATATACACATAAGCGCCGTTATCCAATTGATAGGCATGCCGTTGCGATTCGGCGCACAGCACCCCACTGCCAACCAGCCCCCAAACCATGAACCCAAGCCCCAGCAGTCCGATTCGCCATCGTTGAATCTTGAGTCCCATATACTCGCTCATGCTACCATGCCCACACAGCAATCGCCAACCAACGGCTTACACACCCGTAAGCCCTTGGATCATGACCGTATCATCAAACTGGTGCACATGGGTATGCGAATAACGCAAACACCGGTCCAATGCGTCTGGGCTGTTGCCACCCCACCCCCGTGAGCCACCCAAAATACACGGGGCAATCATCACCATCAACTCATCCACAACCCCCGCTTGGAGCAACTGATTGGCGACAATTCCACCCCCTTCCACGAGTAAATAAGGGGATCCCCACACGGCACTTATGGGTTCCGATGGGCCAAGGGTCCCGTTGGCGTTGACCCGCTGAACATGGGTAATCCCTGCGGTGGATAGCGTTGTCGTGTACACGGGCCGATCCACAGCAAATAAACGCGTGTCGCACAATCGCTTGGGGGTATTGGGGTCTCGGGAAGCCACAATGACAGCCGGTGCCTGCGCATGCTCAACCCCATGCCGAATGGTTAATTCTGGATCATCCATCCAAACGGTTTGCGCACCCACCACAATCGCATCCACAGCGTTGCGAATTTGGTGAACATACCGACGCGCCGATACACTGGTTAAGTACGCACTATCGCCATTATCCAAGGCCAGCTTGCCATCCAACCTTTGCGCCAATTTTAAGGTAATAAAAGGCGCATCCGACGTGGGCCGATGAAACGCTGGGTTTAAGAACCGTGCATGGTCGGCCAATACCCCCCCCGTGACACCAATGCCCGCCGCTTCCAATACGGACTGGGCCGGCAACCGGCGAACGTGCGGACTGGGGTCATCCACCGCCCACACGACATGGGCAATGCCAGCCGAAATAATTGCGTCACAACACGGCGGCGTTTTCCCCCAATGGGTGCACGGCTCCAACGTAACGTACAAGGTTGCCCCCTGAGCCAAATCCCCCGCTTGATCCAAGGCCAACACCTCCGCATGCGCACACCCCGCCCGCACATGCACGCCATCGGCCACCCACTGGCCATCTCGGATGACTGCGGCGGCAACCACGGGGTTGGGTGCCCCTAGCCCCCGATAGGGATGGGCTTTTTGAATTAACGCCCGCATCACGGCTATGGGATCGCGCCACGTCATGGTGCATACACTCGGTCATACACCAACACCGATTCGTTGTAATAGATTCGAATTTTTGTCCCCGACACAACTGGCACCACCACATCAAACACATCCCCCGGTGGGTGTATTCCTGTATACACCGTCACAACATCCGTCTCTTGGGCCTCAATACGCACCGATTGGGTTGCCCAGTCCGAGGGAACCCAGCCAGACACAACCACATCGACCACCGCTTGTTGGGTGAGCGCAGACAGGTCCATATTGGGCGTCACGTGTCGGGTTAAGGGCAAGCCCAAACTGGGTACGACGCTTAGGGTATTGTCGGTAACCGTCGCATTGGGCGTGGGCACTTGCGCAAGAATAATGCCCACAGGCTCGGACATACTGTAATTGCCGGATGCTACCGCCAAGTCAAATCCATTCTCCGTCGCTAGTACACGGACTTGTTCCAACGGTTTGCCCAAGCCATTGGGAACCGTTAACATGGGCAACCCTTTGGAGACCATAACACGCAACGGACGCGACGCTTTCATCGTTCGCCCGGCTGGCGGAACCGTTGCAATAACCGACCCAGACGGAACCTGAACATTGTACTGATAACTCAATTGAAACTGGGTATTTGCCAAAATCTCTCCTGCGTCTGCCACGCCCATCCCCACAACATTGGGCACCGTCACCCTATGGGTATCTCCGGACGGCCGTGTATAGGTAAAAAGCAACACCAGGAACGCCAAACCAACACTCACGCACGCCCACAGCACCCACCGCCAGAGCGACCGTTTCACACGGGCCCGGAGCAGATTATCCAACCGAGGAATGGGCACAAAGCGTGGCGCAATGTACAGGTGGCCATCCACACCCCAATGAACGTCCGATAGGCTCAGCCATTGAATGGGGTGACCGGCTGCCTGAAACCACGCTAAGATCGGTGGCAATGCCGCCTGAATTGCCGCCCGATCCGAACTGGTCACGGGCCGATTGGCATCCACCCCATCATCCCCATAATAATAGGTAAATTCCACCCCATCATAGTCATAGTCTTGCAAGGGCAGCACACCCGTTGGCAGGGTGCCCCCTTGGGCTCGATACCAATCCAAATGCGCTGTTGTTACCGCAACACGATCAACCGGTACGGACTTACCCCTTCTTTCGACTGGTTCTTTTTTTTCTAACAAGGCCTTGCTTAACTTTTAAATTGCGTCGAACATCGATCAATACCGAGTCCGCCTGTTTCATAAACTGGTTCATTTTTTCTTCAAATGCTTCGTTGGCAACCGCCGGACTGCGCGGCACACGTGGCCCCTCAGATTGAACCTGACGAATGGAAAATTCCAACTGAGACTTATCGTTTTGGCGCAAAAATTTTACCTGAACCCCATCGCCAACCGATAAAATATCGGTAATATTGGTCACATAGTTTTCCGACACTTCCGAAATGTGGACCATGCCATCCTCGCCCGTTTCCAGACGCACAAACGCCCCAAACGACACCACGCTGGTGACGGTTGCGGTATACACAGATCCGGGAGTCAGCGCCTGGACTTCTGTGGGACTTGGGTTATTTGATTCTGTGATGGCTGTCTCCTAATTTGATATACAACATCGTCTTTACTAACGTAATTTAACCGTTTTCGAATCAATGTGTCAACAAAATCAAGATTGCTCATGCTTTCCAATTCTTCTGTCATAACAGCTAATTTGGACTCCATCTCGATCATTTTTTCATGATTTTTGTTGGCTTGGATCCGATACGCCGTATACCGATACACATTGTGAATCGTTTCGACCATCAAATATCCCACCAGGCATACGCCCAAAATACCGATGGCGATTCGGGCCATTTAGAATGGGGATTGGTAGACGGCGGTTGTGCCCAACTCGGCTTCAATGCGCAAGAGTTGGTTGTATTTGGCCAATCGATCGGACCGGGATAGGGATCCGGTTTTGATTTGGCCGGCATGGGTTCCAACGGCTAAATCGGCAATAAACGTGTCTTCGGTTTCGCCGGACCGATGCGAGACGATGACCCCGTAGCCATGGGATTGGGCCAATTGGATGGCCGCCAACGTTTCTGTTAAGGTTCCAATTTGATTCACTTTAATGAGAATCGCATTGCCAACCTGGGCATCAATGCCTTTTTGTAAACTATCGGGGTTGGTGACAAACAGGTCATCGCCCACCAGCTGGACGGTGGATCCAAGGCCTTGCGTTAAGATTTTCCAGCCATCCCAATCCGATTCATCCATGCCATCTTCAATGGAGACAATGGGAAATTGTTGACAGAGGGCTTGGTAATAATCCGTTAGGGTATGGCTGCTATACACACTGTTGTTGCTTTCAAATCGGTATTGATGATCGGCATATAGCTCAGAGCTGGCAATATCCAGCGCAATTTTAACATCCGTGCCTGGGGTATAGCCGGCATCGCGAATGGCCGTCATAATCCAACCAAGGGCTTCTTCATGGGATTGGCTCATCGGTGCAAATCCCCCTTCATCCCCAACTGTCGTCGACAAGCCGTGTTGATGCAACACTGATTTAAGGGCGTAGAAAATCTCAGTCCCCATTTGGAGTCCGTGAGAGAAGCTTTTGGCCCCGACGGGAATGATCATAAATTCTTGGATATCCAGCGGATTGTTGGCATGGGCGCCCCCGTTTAGAATATTCATCATTGGTACCGGCAACTGAACACCGGCTTTGCCAGACAGGGCCGCAATGTGGGCATACAAGGGAATGCCAGCGGACTGAGCGGCGGCACGGGCAACGGCTAGCGACACCCCCAAAATGGCATTGGCGCCAAGGTTCGATTTGTCTGCGGATCCATCCACGGCCACCATGCGCGCATCAATGGCGGCTTGGTCCATCACATCCATGCCAATCAGGGCATCGTTGAGGGTGGTGTTAACGGCATTTACGGCTTGGTAGACGGATTTTCCGGCATAGCAGCTTGGATCGCCATCGCGGCGTTCGCAGGCTTCTCGGCTCCCTGTGGAAGCCCCGGAAGGCACTGAGGCTCGGGCTAAAGCACCCGACTCCAACAAAACATCCACTTCAACGGTAGGGGTTCCCCGAGAATCTAAAATTTGTCGGGCCTGTATTGCTTTTATTTTTGATGACATAGTGATCCAACTCCTCGCTACTGTATTGTATTAAGCCAATTGAATAGTATGATACCACACCTTATTAATTTAGCTCATTTTCACCCTGAGCCACTAGGACGGTGACGGCACAGTCGCCCACCACGTTAACGGTTGTGCGGGCCATGTCGAGGATTCGATCAATACCCGCAATAATGGCGATGCCTTCCAGCGGCAGCCCCACCGAGTTCAGCACCAGGGTGAGCATAATCAGACCGGCACCGGGAACGCCTGCGGATCCAATGGAGGCAAAGGTTGACGTTAAGACAAGGGTTGCATAGTGCCCGAGAGTCAGCTCGATGCCATAGGCTTGTGCAATAAATATGGCACATACCCCTTGATAGATGGCGGTGCCATCCATATTAATCGTTGCCCCCATGGGCAACACGAAGCTGGAAATGCTATCCGATACGCCCAAATTTTTTCGTACGCACCGGATGGATACAGGCAGCGTTCCTGAACTGCTGGCGGTGCTGTACGCAACGGCAATGGCATCGACAATGCCCTTAAAAAACCGAATGGGGTTGAATCGCCCAAAGACAAACAGGGCACCCCCCAGGATCACAACAGCGTGAATGACACAACCCAGATACACCCCAAGGACCACCTTTCCGAGTGGCAACAACACCGCTAGGCCATACTGGCTGGCCACATAGCCTATCAGACAAAACACCCCATAGGGGGCCAGCGCCATCACCATACCGGTTAATTTGTACATGCCTTCGGCGAGCCCATCAAAAAACGCAATCACTGGCTTTGCTTTGGATCCGGTTAGGTTTAGGGCAATGCCCAGCAGGATTGCGAACATAATAATTTGTAGTATGTGACCGTTGGCCATGGCGGCGATTGGGTTTCGGGGAATGAGGGAGACCAGGGTGTCGGCCCAGGATTGTGCGGGCGCATTCAATCCGGTCGATGCGGTCCCCAAATCAACACCGACCCCGGGTTGCAAACTGGCGGACACCAGGAGCCCAATGGTAATGGCAAACGCAGTACTGCCCAAATACAACAGCAATGTTTTTAAGCCAATGCGCCCCATTTTTTTGGTATCATCGATGCTGGTGACACCCACCAACAGGGATGAAAAAATTAACGGCACGATTAGCATATTAATTAACTGGATAAACCCATCCCCGATGGGCTTGGTATAGGGGGCAAGCGATGGGAGCCATAGGCCAAATAGAGCCCCTGCAAACAATCCTATCAAGATTTTAGTCCAAAGCTTCATACGCCCAACTCCTGCACTGCGCTGTTTTATTCTTCATTCGAAACTGATACGTATTAGTGTAACATTAATGACGGCATAAGCCACGGATTTTGCCAGATGAACAGCCGTTTGTATTTAACGTAATAAAAATAAAAAATTATATTAAACCGAATTTTTGTTTGTCTAAGCAAGGGCGCTTTGATATACTTTGGTTTAGTCAGCACCGGCTGACGACAATGGGCTGGCTTTCGCCACACCTCAACAACATATCCATGTTTTAGGAGGTGATGACCATGCTAGAAAAGATTATTAAGTATCTATTCTCAGTATTATTAATATTGAAATTAGTGTTTAAAATCCTAGAAGAGCTGGCAACGGTTATAGCGGCCTTGACCAGTCTCTTCTAAAAAAACCCTGTCTCCCATTGGGCAGGTACTGTATTTAGTATACCAACCAATGCCCGTTTGGGCCAGTTTCTAAACTCACTAGGCCCCTAAATACACCTAGACACTTATTCCCTAGGCCCCTAAATCCCCTAAAGGGGACTTGTAATACTGATATACTTATAATCTCAATAAAAATCCATTGTGTGTGACGTTTAAACAACACCATAGCATTGGGTCAAGTTTAAATAAAATAATTTCAACAA
>Ga0181571_10003599_pt1 | contig 11611 bp, 12 predicted proteins | sample 101ome_17_FD_132440 | JGI IMG/M metagenome (GOLD analysis project Ga0181571, IMG submission 132440) | Coastal salt marsh microbial communities from the Groves Creek Marsh, Skidaway Island, Georgia - 101407AT metaG (megahit assembly) | ecosystem: Environmental > Aquatic > Marine > Intertidal...
GACTTCACGCAAATCGGCGACGTCACGTAGTTGAGCGTCGCGATCCCAGTTAACGCCGGTGTAGTGAATCCCTGTTTTGTTGGCGCCGCAGACAAAATCGGCCATCACTGCCGCGGATCTGTCTGCGATTACCGGAACGTTCAGTCCGACGGGACCGAGTGAGCCGAAGCCGGTGCCACAGAGGGCCAGCACGTCTTTTTCTTCCGCCATTTCCAAGGGGCTTCTGACTAGGGGGTGCTTTTCGGCTTTGATTTCGTTGAGTCGGTGGTCTCCACGTAAAACCAGCGCAACCCAGGTGCCTTCATCTTCGCCTGCGACAAATAAGGTTTTCACCGATTGCGTTGCGGCGATACCGTGGTTCGTTGCGAGCTCTTCGATTGTCTTTGTATTGGGCGTCTCAATCTCGGCAAGCGTTTGAGTTGGAGCGGGGCGCTGTGCAGCGGGTGCAACTGCCTCTGCCAGCTCTACGTTGGCTGCAAAGTCGCTTCCATTGCTGAAGGCGATGGCGTCTTCGCCCGAGTCGGCCAGTACATGAAATTCATGCGAATGGCTCCCTCCAATACTGCCGGTATCGGCTTCGACAGGACGATAATGAAGGCCGAGTCGATCGAAAATATTGCAGTAGGCGCGATGCATTACCCAATAGGTTTCCTCCAGCGAGGCTTGATCTATGTGGAATGAATAGGCGTCTTTCATAATGAATTCGCGCGCGCGCATCACACCGAAACGAGGGCGAATTTCATCGCGAAATTTGGTTTGAATTTGGTAAAAATTGATCGGCAGTTGCTTGTAGCTGGCGAGTTCGTTTCGGGCGATATCGGTGATCACTTCCTCATGAGTTGGCCCTAAACAAAAGTCTCTGTTGTGGCGATCATGCATACGTAAGAGTTCCGGTCCGTACTGCGCCCAGCGGCCTGACTCTTGCCATAGTTCGGCGGGTTGGACTACCGGCATCGATAACTCAATAGCACCTGCCGCATTCATCTCTTCGCGCGCGATGTGTTCGACTTTGCGGAGCACCTTGAGCCCCATCGGCATCCAAGTGTACAAACCCGAAGCCAGCTTTTTGATCATGCCTGCTCGCAACATTAAGCGGTGACTCACGATCTCTGCGTCAGACGGCGTTTCTTTCAAGGTGGAAATTAGAGTTTGACTGGTTCGCATGCTGGGATCTACGGTGGTTACTCAGAAGCCGCAGAGTTTAAGGGCTACAGGCCCTCGGGTACAGTCTTCTGTTCGGGATTTCTTTGTTTTTGAGAGACTTAATCGCCCGAACCGCTTGGCCTTGGGTGGTTGGGTGGGTTAAAATTTCGCGCCGATTTTTCGGCGGGTCTAGAGTGTACGCAATTCGAGGATAAACCGTGCCTATTTACGAATATGTATGTTCCGCTTGTGGCGAACACCACGAAGCTTTGCAAAAAATGAGTGATGCTCCGCTGACAGATTGCCCCCAATGCGGTAAGTCGGAGCTGACAAAAAAAGTATCTGCCGCGGCCTTTCGTTTGAAGGGGGGTGGCTGGTACGAGACCGACTTTAAAAAGGGCGGCAAGAAGAACTTAGCTGGTGACAGCGGTAAAAGCGACGCGAGTAGTGCCACTACTGCGACGCCTGCCGCGACGTCAGCGTCAGCGTCGGACTAAGCCGGCGACAACGATTCGGGCCAGATGAGCTGGCCCAAAGACAAGGTTAGAAATTATGCGCAGTCATCTTTGTGGCGTCTTGAGAAGCGAGCACATCGACCAAACCGTCACACTGTGTGGCTGGGTTGATCGTCGCCGTGATCACGGCGGAGTTATCTTTTTAGATGTTCGTGATCGAGCGGGTATCGTGCAGGTTGTGTTTGATCCCGACACAGAGGAAGCCTTTGCCTCGGCTGACCGCGTGCGCAGCGAATACGTGCTGAAAATTACAGGCCGAGTGCGAGCGCGAACCGATGCCACCGTGAACCCCAATATGGCGACTGGCGCCATAGAAGTGCTGGGTAAAGAGCTTGTCATTCTGAATCAGGCGGAAACACCACCCTTTCAGCTGGACGAGCATACCTCTGTATCAGAGGAGGTGCGCCTACACTACCGCTACATGGACCTGCGCCGCGTCGAGATGCAACAGCGTCTCATGCTGCGGTCGAAAATTACCAGTGAGGTAAGGGCCTCACTGGAGGCGCAAGGCTTCTTAGACATCGAAACGCCGATTTTGACCCGCGCTACGCCCGAGGGTGCGCGCGATTACTTGGTGCCAAGTCGAACCCACCCAGGGCAGTTTTTCGCTTTGCCGCAATCACCTCAGCTGTTTAAACAGCTTCTGATGGTGTCGGGTTTCGATCGCTACTATCAAATTGCGAAGTGTTTCCGTGATGAGGACCTCCGCGCTGATCGCCAGCCTGAGTTCACGCAAATCGACATCGAGGCCTCGTTTATTGACGAGCAAGATATTATGTCGATCACCGAAACAATGATTAAAGCGCTATTTGCCTCGGTTCTTGAGGTGGATCTAGGCGAGTTCCCGCGTATGACCTACGCGGATGCGATGGAGCGTTTTGGTTCGGATAAGCCAGACCTGCGAATTCCCTATGAGCTCGTCTCCGTGGACGATTTGATGCAGCAAGTCGATTTTAAAGTGTTTAGAGCGCCAGCCGATGATCCTGAGGGTCGAGTCGCCGCACTGAAAATAAACGGTGGCGCCCAGCTGAGCCGCAAGGCCATCGACGACTACACAGACTACGTTGGTATCTATGGCGCCAAGGGACTGGCTTGGGTCAAAGTGAATCAGTTGGCCGATGGCGTGGCAGGGCTTCAATCACCGATCCTAAAGTTTATGCCCGATGAGATCGTGATGAACCTGATGGAGCGCCTGGGTGCACAGGATGGCGATATTGTTTTCTTCGGAGCGGGCAAGCGCCAAATGGTGGAAGAATCGATGGGTGCGCTACGGATTAAGGTCGGCCACGATATGGACGCGGTGGCGGACGGTTGGGCGCCGCTGTGGGTAGTTGATTTCCCGATGTTCGAGAAGGCGGGTGATGGATCTTGGACAGCCTTGCATCATCCGTTTACATCGCCCTCCTGTACGCCGGAAGAGTTAGAAGCAAATCCGGGCGCTGCGTTGAGCCGTGCTTACGACATGGTATTAAACGGCACCGAACTCGGTGGCGGGAGCATCCGTATCCACGATCAAGCGATGCAGCGCGCTGTCTTCCGAGTTCTGGGTATTGAGGCCGACGAAGCGGAAGAGAAGTTTGGCTTCTTGCTGCAGGCTCTTAAGTTTGGGGCGCCACCGCACGGTGGTTTGGCTTTCGGATTAGACCGATTGGTTATGCTGATGACGGGCGCGCAATCCATCCGCGATGTGATTGCCTTCCCTAAAACACAAAGCGCAGCCTGTGTTATGACCGATGCACCCGGTGCAGTCGATGCTAAGTCGCTAAGAGAACTCCACATCCGCTTGCGAGAGCAGGCAAAATAGACTTTCTAGCGTATTCTCGGTAGCGGAACCGCGGCTTGATGCCGCGTAATCCGCCCCCACAATGTGCGCGGATTGCCCCTTCGTTGGCATTGTTCTCAGGCTGCGTAAAGCCAGAAGCGTTTTGCCTGGAGAGCCTCTGGTTCTCTGTTTGTTTCTGCGGTTGCTCTGCGAATCTCTGCTGTGATTGCCGTTCAGATATGCTCTAATAGGGCTCTCACGTAGGGTGTATGCATGGCGATCATTTTGGGTATCGATCCCGGTTCGCGTAAGACCGGCTTCGGCATTATCGAATTTCACGATGGGCAGTCAAAATACCTGACGAGCGGGGTCATTCGTTTGGTCGACAAGCCGATACCTGATCGTCTCCGCGTCATTGCCGAATCCCTTGAAGAACTCATTCAGTCTTTCGCGCCAACGCAACTGTCGATTGAGCAAGTATTTTTGGCGCGTAGCGCCGACGCAGCGCTAAAACTGGGTCATGCGCGTGGCGCCGCCATTGTGTCCTGTGTGACTCGCGGGCTGGAGGTCAATGAGTATTCAGCTCGCCAAATAAAACAGGCTGTGGTTGGGACAGGTGGTGCGGCTAAAGAGCAGGTGCAGCACATGGTCAAGCGTTTGTTGTCGCTGCCAGGGCTGCCTGCAGAGGATGCCGCGGACGCGCTTGCCGCTGCGCTGTGTCATGCCCACACACAATCCAGTATGATTCACATAGCGGGCGCCTCATCTGTGCGTCGGCGCCGATTACGTTAGGAGCTCATGTGATAGGAAGCATTCGCGGTCGCCTCATTGCCAAGCAGCCACCCGATGTTGTGGTTGAGGCTGCAGGTGTTGGATACGAAATTCAAATCCCGATGACTACCCTGTTTCAATTGCCTGCTTTGGGCGAAGAAGTGATGCTTTTGACGCATTTTGTTGTGCGTGATGACGCGCAGCTACTGTATGGTTTTGTGAATGACACAGATCGTCAGTTGTTCCGCCAATTGATTAAAGTAAATGGGGTGGGGCCCAAGCTCGCCCTGGCTATTCTGTCTGGAATGGATGCTATTGCCTTTGCGCGATGCGTTGATCGTAACGATGTTTCAGCGCTTGTGGCCTTGCCGGGGGTGGGTAAAAAAACCGCCGAGCGACTCATTGTGGAAATGCGAGATAAGCTGGGCGACTGGTTGTCGCAGCTGTCACCGGCCCATGACGGCGGCTCAGTCGATGGTGTTGTGATACAGCATAGTGATCCTATGGCCGATGCCGAGAGTGCGCTGGTTGCATTGGGCTACAAACCGCAAGAGGCTGCAAGGATGGTGTCGTCTATCAAAGGCGAGGGCGAACAGGACAGCGAGACGCTCATTCGTCTGGCGCTGCGCGCAACGGTTAAATAAGGAACACAGGTTTGATTGAAACAGATCGTTTAATTGCACCAGAGTTGGAAGGGCGAGGGGAAGAAGCGCTCGATAGGGCTATTCGCCCAAAGACGCTAGAAGACTATATCGGACAGTCTGCCGTCAAAGAGCAGATGGACATTTTTTTGTCCGCGGCAAAGGGGCGTTCGGAGCCACTCGACCATACCTTGATTTTTGGCCCACCTGGGTTGGGGAAAACCACCTTGGCCGCCATTATTGCTAACGAGATGGGCGTGTCCTTGAAAACGACCTCTGGACCTGTGTTGGACAAAGCCGGAGATATCGCCGCTTTGATGACCAATTTAGAACCCGGTGACGTGCTTTTTATCGATGAAATCCATCGTTTGAGTCCTTTCGTCGAGGAAGTGCTTTACCCCGCGATGGAGGATTATCAGCTCGATATCATGATAGGTGAGGGGCCCGCCGCACGTTCGATCAAATTGGATTTGCCTCCTTTCACGCTGGTGGGTGCCACTACGCGGGCGGGGCTGCTGACATCGCCGCTGCGCGACCGTTTTGGCATTGTGCAGCGACTTGAGTTTTATCGTGTAGAAGATTTGGCGACCATTGTGACCCGGTCGGCCCATATACTCGGTGTTGAGATGGAAGCGGGGGGCGCTACAGAAATTGCCAAGCGGTCTCGAGGTACGCCTAGGATTGCGAATCGTTTGTTGCGTCGTGTGCGCGACTTTGCGGAAGTGAAAGGCGATGGCCTGATCACGCAAGACATTGCGGATCGTGCGCTTGATATGCTCAATGTCGATGTGCAGGGCTTTGATCATCTGGATCGCCGCTTATTGCTCGCTATGATCGAAAAGTTTGACGGTGGCCCGGTTGGCGTGGAGAGTTTGGCTGCGGCGATCTCGGAAGAGCGAGGAACCATCGAAGACGTGATTGAACCTTACCTGATTCAGCAGGGCTTCATGATGCGAACCCCGCGTGGCCGAATGGTAACGCGCAACGCTTATCTGCATTTTGGCTTGGACATCGCCGCACAGAAATCCTCGTCACCGCAGGTCGAATTGCCCATGGGCGGTGATCCAGAGTGAGTTTTGTGCATGAGCAGCGGGTTTATATCGAAGATACCGATGCGGGTGGTATTGTTTACTACGTGAATTACCTGAAGTTTATGGAGCGAGCGCGAACCGAACTCATGCGAGTGCTTGGCTTCGGTAAAAACCGTATTTTTAACGACGGCGTGATGTTTGTGGTTCGTGACGTCCAGATTAAATATTTGGGGAGCGCGGTGCTTGACGACGTGATTCAAGTGACGGCGGAGCCGCTCGAGGTGCGAGGGGCACGCTTCATTGTGCGTCAGCAAGTCTGGCGCTCAGGTGAACTCTTAACCGATGCGAAGGTCGAATGTGCTAGTGTCGCAAGATCCAGCCAAACTCCGATCCGAATGCCCGCGGATATTCGCGATCAACTGACTGCCCTGATAAACAAGGAGTAAAACTTGGAAGAACAGCTCAGCTTATTAGATTTAGTACTGCAGGCGAGCATTACGGTTCAGGCTGTGATGGGGCTTTTGGTGCTCGCATCTATTACATCTTGGTTCATGATCGTGAAGCGAGGGTTGTACTTTCAGCGCGCTAAAACTGCCATGCTTGAATTTGAGGATGCATTTTGGTCGGGCTCAGAGCTTTCGGCGCTGTATAAAGATGGCAGCGATCGCGCTGCTAACGGGGAGATGATACAGGGCCTTGAGGCGCTTTTTCGCGCGGGTTTCAAAGAGTTTTCGCGCTTAGCCCAGCAGCCGGAAATGGATGCGGAGGCGATTTTGGAGGGTGCTCGAAGATCGATGCGCGTTGCTCTGCTTCGAGAAGAAGAGCAACTGGATCGGAACTTGGCGTTTTTGGCCTCAGTGGGCTCGACTAGCCCCTATGTCGGTTTGTTCGGTACGGTGTGGGGCATTATGCACTCGTTTCGTGGTTTGGCCAGCAGTTCGCAGGCAACGCTCGCCACGGTTGCGCCAGGTATCTCGGAAGCTTTGGTCGCGACCGCGATGGGGCTGTTTGCCGCGATTCCCGCCGTGCTCGCGTATAATCGATACACCGCACGGGTCGATGTATTCATTAATCGTTATGATACCTTTATGGACGAGTTCTCGGGCTTACTCTACCGGCAGGCTTTCGCGTTAAAGCAGCGTCAGCACGATAAGGTTTAATTCATGGCCCGTCGAAATCGACACAGACCGGTTGCGGAAATCAATGTGGTGCCCTACATCGATGTGATGTTGGTGCTCCTGATTATTTTTATGGTAACGGCCCCGCTTTTAATGCAGGGCGTGGAAGTCGAGCTGCCGAAGGCCGAGGCTCAGGCGGTGGACAGTGATGATGCGGAGCCTTTGATTGCGTCGATCAAGGCCAACGGCGAGCTTTACTTGAACGTCGGTGGCGATGAATCCGCGGCGATTACGCTTGAAACGTTGCAGCGGCGCGTGGGTGCAGTATTGCGTGCTAACCCCAACAAGCCGGTCTTGGTGTGGGGTGATCAAGCGGTGCCTTACGGCGACGTGGTGAATTTAATGGTGGCCTTGCAGAGCTCCGGTGCCGAGAATGTCGGGTTGGTTACGGAGTCGCCGAGTGATTAGACTCTGGTATTCGGCAATGGAAGCTCTGATACCGGTGGTTGTCACGGCGGTGATTCATGGTTTGATGTTGCTGATGCTGCTGATCAACTGGAACTCCGTGATACCGGAATTTTATGAGAGTGTTAAACCCAGCGCGGTGATCAGTGCCAAGTTGGTCTCCAAAGATTCGATCCCCAAAGCGAAGCCGAAGCGCGATATTCGAGACGTCATCCCTAATCGCCCCGACTCGAACGAGTTGGCGTCAAAATCGGTGGATATAAACACAACCCCAATCGATACGAGCGTGAGCGCGAAAAAGCCAACCGTACCGGATTCCCTTAGCTCATCGAATAATCAGCCGACACGCCGATCGCCCGATGCGAATCGTTTTACGGCAGAAGAGCTCACTCGCCTCACTCAATCTGATATCTCCGCCGCCATTGAGGCTGAAACGGCCGTGTCGGATCAAGACCTAGCCGCCAGTTACGCCGCATTGATCCGCGCAACCGTGGTTAATTATTGGTCTCGCCCCCCAAGCGCCCGCAACGGGATGCAGACGGTGCTGCAGTTGCAGCTTATACCGACGGGCGAGATTGTAGGTGTCACTATTGTTCAAAGCAGCGGTGATCCCGCCTTTGATCGTTCCGCCGTGAATGCGGTTGAAAAAGCGGCTCGGTTTCCCGAACTGCAAAAATTACCGCCGCGCGAGTTTGAAAAGACGTTCAGGCGTTTTAAACTCTTGTTTAAGCCAGAGGATTTGAGGTACTGATGAAACGATCGTTGCGTAGGTGGGTGTTGAGCTGTTTATTCATGCTCGCCATGCCTGTTCGAGCAGAGCTCGTGATCGAAATTACGCAAGGCATTGATAATCCGACGGTGATTGCGGTTTCACCCTTCGCATGGCAAGGGGTGGGTTTGCCTCCAGAGGATGTAGCCTACATCGTTGAAAACGATTTGTACCGCAGCGGACAGTTTACGCCCGTTGCGCGTGAAAACATGCTGGGTACGCCCTCGCGCGATGAAGACATCTTCTTTCGCGATTGGCGTATGGTGAATGCGCAATACCTATTGATTGGGAGCATAACACCGGGCGCTGAGTTGGTAGCCGATTTTGCACTCTACGATGTCCTCAAGCAAACACTGGTCATTCAAGGTAGTGAGCGCGCACCCACATCGGATGCTCGGATGCTAGCCCATCGAATCGCCGATCGAGTGTATACGGCGTTAACCGGTATTCCTGGTGCGTTTGCAACGAAGTTATTGTACGTCGCTGTGACCCCTGTTCCCGGAGAGAAGGACTACTACGAATTGACCTTGGCCGATTCGGATGGTGCTCGCCCCAAAGTGTTGCTGGCATCTCGCGAGCCTATCCTGGCGCCCACCTGGTCTCCCGACACGAAAGAGATAGCCTATGTGTCGTTTGAGACCTCGCGTCCGGCTATTTTTCGGCAAAATTTGACGTCGGGGGCTCGGGAGCAGCTCACCGCGTTCCGAGGGCTAAACGGTTCACCCGCTTGGTCGCCGGATGGTAAGCGCATGGCCATGGTGCTGTCTAAAGATGGGAGTCCGGATATCTACGTGCTGGATTTGGCCACCTATCAGTTGGAGCGCATCACGCGTCATTATGCGATTGATACGGAGCCAACTTGGATGCCCGATGGTAAATCCTTGCTGTTCACCTCTGACCGGGGTGGTCGGCCTCAAATTTATCGCTATGACTTTGTTACGGGTTTAACGGATCGCGTCACCTTTGAAGGTTCGTATAATGCTCGTGCGCGGGTCGCCCAAGACGGTCGCAACGTGGTATTGGTGCATCAGCAAGACGGAGATTACAAAATCGCCGTATACGACATTGAAACGCGCCGTATGACGGCCCTAACATCAACGGATTTAGACGAGAGCCCGAGTATCGCACCCAATGGGTCTATGGTACTCTATGCAACGAAACAAGCGGGGCGCGGGATCTTAGCGGCGGTGTCGGTAGACGGCGGTGCTCGGTTCAATCTCCCAGCGCGGAGCGGCGAAGTGAGAGAGCCCTCGTGGTCTCCTTATTTGCCCAAACGCCCCTAGTGTTGTAACAATCACAGTACAACCCTTAAAGGAAGGAATAAAACATGAAACAGCGTCCACAATTTCGCACCATCGCGACCGTTGCGTTTTTGAGCCTATTTTTGGCAGCGTGTTCGGGAACGGATACTAAAGAGCAAGAAGCAGCGGCAGCCGCAGCAGCTGAGGCGCAAGCCGCTGCTGAAGCGCAGGCCGCAGCGGAAGCAGCCGCTGCCGAGCGAGCGCGAGCCGAGGCCGCAGCGGAACTGCGACGTCTGGAAGACGCTGCTCGGATGGCCGGCAACGTTGTTTATTTCGAGTTTGACAGCTCGGCTTTGACGGAAGCGGGTCGCGCTATCCTGGACAAGCAAGTTGCTTTGCTCAAAAAGACCGGCGCTTCAGTGCGTTTGGAAGGCCACACCGACGAGCGCGGAACCCGCGAGTACAACATTGCTCTGGGTGAGCGTCGAGCCAACGCGGTGCGTGACTATATGATGGTTAATGGCATCCCGGGTTCGCGCTTAGAAAGCATCAGCTACGGTGAAGAGAAGCCCGTTTCTTACGGTTCAAGCGAAGTGAGCTGGTCGCAAAATCGTCGAGTTGAAATTAAGTAAGTGCTCATGAAGGCGCGTGTTGTATTTGGTTTCGTTCTGCTCGCGGGTAGCTCATTGGAGCTGGCCGCCCAAGATTTCATTGATTTGGAAGCGGAACGCCGATCGGAGTCGGCTCAAACTGGGCCGGTTGTGCCGGTACAAAACGCGCCTCAATCCCTGCCTAATAGTCCAGTGAGCTACGGTATTGATGGCTCAGTGGCGACAACCCGACAGAGTGTACTGATTCAAAGCTCGGACACTGGACCCGCTCAAGACGCCGGCTCTTTATTCATACAGGTGCAAAGGCTTGGTGAAGAAGTAAGGCGCTTGAATGGGGTTGTTGAGGAACAGGCCAATCAAATCAAAACGCTGCAAGCGCAAAGCCTTGAGCGGTATTTGGATCTGGATCGTCGCTTGGCCTCTGGTGCGAGCATCTTAACGTCTTCAGCGGACAGCGAAGCGAGTAGCACGACTCCAGCCACGGTAGTGAAGGCGCCGGCGAGTTCGTCAAATACGCAAGAAGAACCAGCGTACCTGGCCGCCCGACAAAAAGTGTACGACAAACAGTTCGATGAGGCTGTTGCCGCCTTCAACGCCTTCTTACTTGATTATCCCAGCGGCGCTTACGCACCCAACGCCCACTATTGGCTGGGCGAGCTTTACCTTGTTTTGAGCCCGCCAGACTTGGAGCTTTCTCGTCAAGCGTTTCAATTGTTGCTGGACCTGTATCCGCAGCATAACAAGGTGCCTGATGCCACTTACAAGCTCGCAACGGTTTACTTTGCCAAGGGTAATCCGTCCAAAGCGCGTGAATTACTGAATGCCGTTATTATGCAGCACGGCTCAAAGAATCACCCTGCCGCGAAACTGGCGCAACAGTTTCTAGACAACAACTTTTAAGCCGCAGTGAATACCTTGCTTTCCGACAGCTCGTGCCTTAATACGAGTTTGACGCTCCGAATTAATGAGTTGTTTTACTCCCTTCAAGGTGAAACCCGAACCCTCGGTTTGCCCACTGTTTTCGTTCGCCTTACGGGTTGCCCGCTCCGCTGTGTTTACTGTGATACGGAGTACGCGTTTCAGGGTGGCGATATCCTTCCGCTGTCTGAGATCGCAGAGCGCGTCGGTGGTTATGGTGCACGCTACGTTACGGTGACGGGCGGAGAGCCCTTAGCGCAGCCCAACTGCTGGCCCTTGCTCTCGCTTCTGTGTGATCAGGGCTATGAAGTGTCGCTGGAGACTTCGGGTGCGATGTCAATTGAGGGTGTAGACTCGAGAGTAGTCACGGTGCTCGACTTGAAGACACCGGCCTCTGGGGAGTCGCACCGTAATGATTACAGTAACATCGCCCGGTTGCAGCCACATGATCAGGTGAAGTTTGTTATTTGTGATCGCGGCGACTACGAATGGGCGCGATTTAAACTGAATGAGTATGCGCTTGCGGAAAAAGTCAGCGATGTCTTGTTTTCACCTGTACATGGTGACCTTAACCCGACGGATTTGGCGGATTGGATCCTAGCAGACCGCTTACCTGTCCGTTTTCA
>Ga0181571_10003604_pt1 | contig 11601 bp, 3 predicted proteins | sample 101ome_17_FD_132440 | JGI IMG/M metagenome (GOLD analysis project Ga0181571, IMG submission 132440) | Coastal salt marsh microbial communities from the Groves Creek Marsh, Skidaway Island, Georgia - 101407AT metaG (megahit assembly) | ecosystem: Environmental > Aquatic > Marine > Intertidal zone...
CGGCAAAAAGAAGAGTAGGGATTTTTCGTCGCGCACGACCCCTCGGCGACCCACAATCGCCCGAAAAGGTCAAAAAGCGGTCCCCGAAAGACTTGACGGCACGGCCTTGGATAAAAGACTCGACAACGCCGCCATAGAAATGGAATAATTCACCCTGATCCGGCCGACGCGCTTGCACTTCCAGGCGCGCATCCACAGCGCTGCCGAGTTCGCGCACCGTCCGCGGCTCACCCAACACCCTTCCTCGCCGACAGCGCGAGCCAGGGTCTCACGAAGGAGTCACCGGCGCCGCGTCGCGCCAGATCCTTCATTGAAGAAGGATGGCCGCCCAAGACAAACGCGGCAGCACCCTTTTCGTGGGGGAGGACCCCTCCGTGAGCGCACCTCTCAAGATCCACGAGAAGCCCATCGAGGATGTCATCGCCGAGTTCCAGACGAACGCTGAGACCGGCCTCTCCGCCGCCGAGGCGGCGAAGAGGCTCGAGGAGGACGGCCCGAACGAGCTCGAGAAGCCCCCGCGCGTCTCCCTCCTCGTCCTGTTCCTCATTCAGCTCAATTCCGTGATCATGTACCTGCTCATGGCCGCGGTCGTGGCGTCCGCCGCGATCAAGGCCACCGGCGACGACAAGGACAAGTTCCTCTCCTACGTCGACTCGATCGCCATCACCATCATCATCCTGATCAACGCCACCATCGCGGCGGTCACCGAGAACAGCGCCAACGACGCCCTCGAGGCTCTCTCCTCCCTCCAGTCGCCCATGTGCACCGTCATTCGCGACGGCGAGGAGGTTTCCATCGAGTCCAAGAACATGGTGCGCGGTGATATCGTCAAGCTCGGCACCGGTGACGTCGTCCCGGCCGACTGCCGCTGCATCAAGGCCAACGACTTCCGCGTCAACGAGATGCTTCTCACCGGAGAGCCCGAGGATGTGGCTAAGAACACCAAGATCAAGCCCCGCGTCCCCGGCCAGCCGGAGAAGCTCACCGCCGACAACATGGCCTTCTCCTCCTGCAACGTCAAGGCCGGTACCTGCGTCGGCCTCGTCGTCGCCACCGGTATGCGCACCCGCGTCGGTTCCATCGCCGCGCTCCTCAACGAGAAGCGCGACGACGGCGCCGAGGAGAAGGGCCTCGCCGCCAGCAAGTCCTTCGCGGCTCTCGACAAGGACGGCGACGGTGCCCTCACCTACGAAGAGGTCACCGAGGGCCTCCATATGCGCGGCATCAAGATGTCCGATCAGCAGATCAAGGACATGTGCGCCGAGCTCGACGCCAACGGCGACGGCAAGATCACCATCGAGGAGTTTGACGAGTTCTGCCTCGCCAAGGCGCCCGCCAAGGGTGCCAAGGCGAAGAAGGAGGGCTGCCTCCCTGACACCAAGGCGGGCCAGACACCGCTCCAGGCCAACCTCGAGGCCCTCTCCATCAAGCTCGGTTACATGGCCATCGCGGTGTGCCTCGGCGTGTTCATCGTCGGCGCCGCCATGGGTACCAAGGATCCCGAGGACCCGGATGTTCCCTCCTGGCTCTTCATGATCATGGTCGCGGTGACGCTCACCGTCGCTGCCATTCCCGAGGGTCTGCCCCTGTGCGTCACCATCGCGCTCTCATCCGGCTGCGCCAACATGGTCAAGGAGAACGTGCTGATGCGCAAGATCGCGGCTGTCGAGACCCTCGGGTCCGCCTCCATCATCTGCACCGACAAGACCGGCACCCTCACCGAGGGTAAGATGACCCTCGTCGCCATGTACGCGGGCAAGGTTGACTACACCGTCACCGGCAAGGGTTTCGACCCCACTGTGGGCAAGATCACCACCACCAAAGGTGACGAGCCCTCGAACGACGCCGGCGGCGTGCGCGCTACCCTCGGCTCCGCCGTTCTCTGCTCCAACACCACCCTCAAGCTCGAGACCGACCCCGACTCTGGCCTCGCCAAGTGGACCCCCCGCGGTAACTCCTCCGAGGCTCCCCTCGTCGTCGCGGGCCACAAGTGCGGCATCAAGCTCGAGGACCTCGAGGCGAGCCTCACCCGCGTGTACGAGATTCCCTTCTCCTCCTCCCGCAAGATGATGGTCACCATCACCAAGACAACCGGCGACACCTCCCTCACCCACGTCGCCAAGTCGGGTGAGCACACCGCGCACGTGAAGGGTGCCCCCAACTACATCATGGAGAAGTGCACCTCTTACATGGCCGCCGACGGATCCATCGTCGACTTCGACGAGGCTGCCAAGGCTGAGTTCACCGCCAAGGTTGACGAGCTGTCCTCCCAGGCGCTCCGCGTGCTCGCCATCGCCACCAAGGATCTCGGTGCCAAGCTCCCCTACGGCGAGGAGGAGGAGACCGATGCCAAGTTTGGCAAGATTGTCAACGGCCTCACCCTCTGCGGTCTTTGCGCGTCCATCGACCCCGAGCGTGACGGCGTGAAGGATTCCGTCCTTCAGTCCCGCCAGGCTGGCGTCCGCGTCGTGATGATCACCGGTGACTACCTCAAGACGGCCATTGCCATCGCCAAGAACATCAACATCCTCAACCGCCACACCTTCACCGAGGGCAACGGCGAGGCCACCGACTGTGGAGCTCTCCGCCCCCACAAGGAGGGTGAGTACCTCTCCAACCCCGAGATTGACGCTCTCACCAAGACCACCTCCGTCTTTGCCCGCGCCAAGCCTGAGGATAAGCTCGAGATTGTGAAGTCTCTCCAGCGCCAGGGTTTCGTCTGCGCGATGACCGGCGACGGCGTCAACGACGCTCCCGCTCTCAACCGCGCCGACATCGGTGTCGCCATGGGTCTTGAAGGTACCGAGGTCGCTAAGGGTGCCTCCGATATGATCCTCACCGATGACAACTTCTGCTCCATCGTCAAGGCGATTGAGAAGGGCCGCACCATCTACGCGGGTATCCAGAAGTTCGTGTCCTTCATCATGTCCGTGCACTTTGCGGAGGTGCTCCAGATTTTCCTGTGCATCGTCTCCTCCATCCCCGTGATGAGGCAGCCGCTCCAGATTCTCTTCCTCATCTTGGTCACCGATCTTCCCCCTTCCATCGCGCTGGGCTTCGAGCCCGGTGAGGAGCTCACCATGAAGCGCGCGCCCCGGCCCAAGACCCAGCCCATCGTCATGATGTGGATGTGGCGCGGTATCGTCGCCAACGGTCTCATCCTCACCGTGTGCATCTTCTACACCTACATGATCGCGCTCTGGGCGTACGCCGGTGCCTTCACCTCCGACGACATCACCGATCCCACCCGCACGTCGTGCGCCATCTGGGAGAAGGAGAAGATGACCCCCACCCTCAAGATTGATTGCGGCGTCTGGACTGGATGCAACACCTCCGCGGCAGCCGGCGACGCCCTCTACAACGCCGCGTGCACGACCGACTACCTCAACCAGTGGTCCTCCGTCATCGGCACGAGCGTCGCCGAGACGGCTGAGGCTAATGCCGCCGCTGCGATCACCGGCGCCAACGGTGCTTTCTACACCCCCCACGGCAGCCCCGACTGCGCCATCTGCATCGAGGAATCCATCCGCCGCGCGCGCACCGCCACTTTCATCTCCCTCGTGTGGGCCGAGGGTGTCCGCGCCTACTGCAGCCGCTCCTTCGAGAACCCCATCTGGGTCGCCACGTTCTCCAACATGAGCATGAACAAGGCTGTGGCGCTGGCGCAGGTCACCCTGTTCATCGCCCTCTACCTTCCCGGCCTCAACCACGTCCTCGGCCTCTACGTCGACGAGATCCACAGCTGGGGCTGGTTCCTCGCCTTCCAGGGCGCCGTCGCCTGCGGTGTCGGCTGCGAGCTCTACAAGTACATCGCCAAGCAGTTCATCGTGGAGGCGGAGCTCGCCGGATACGAGGAGGATGAGGATGGTAATGTCAAGGGCTCTGTCAAGACGGACGAGGTTGCCATCACCGTCGACAAGTAAGACTCGGCGACGGGTTTGGGGTGAGCGTTCGCCTGAAGAGAGGGCGACGCTCTCGTAGAGAGAGTTGATAACCTAGATAAAGGGGACTCGGACCCTCATGACGTAATTCTTTCTATGCAAAAGTAAATGCATCGATCCAAAGCTCATTTCTTCGAGGCGCTCGTGCTCGAGTAGACATTTCTAGGAAGTATACATTTCTAGGAAGTTTCGATCGATGGACTTTCCGCAACCCAGAATCGTGAGTCAGCAGAGGGAAAAAGTGTTCAGTCTAATTTTCCGTACCCCCGCGGCCTCGGGACCTCGGTGACGTGCTCCCAGCCACCAGACGCACACTCAACAGCGCACTACAACACTTACAGGTGCGTCGGAACGTCCCCTCCCGTCCTGACCCGCAACTTCCTCGCCCCGTCTGCATCCTCCTCTCCCGCCTCGAGATCGGCCCAAAGAAAGCGGCAAAAAGCGAACAACGGGAGCTGAGTAGATATTTTGTTCGCGATCGGCGCGCGCATTCGGGTTGCTGACGCTCTCCCTCTTCTCCAACAGAAACGACCGCGCACGCGGCTGTTTTCGCGCTTGTACAACCGCAGGTTATCAAGCTCTACCGCCGGCGCACACCCCGTGTAAGACGCGCTCCGAAAGCCATGGTGGAGCTCACCGCGGGAGATATCCCGCCGGAACTGGGCATCAAAAAGTCCGCAAAGATCTGGTGGACCCTGACCGATGAGGCGCCCGCCCTGGCCACGCACGCCTTCCTCCCCATCGTGAGGCGTTTCCTCGGTCCTAGCGGCGTGAGCGTTGAGACGGCCGATATCTCCCTCGCCGCGCGTATCCTTGCCGCCTTCCCTGAGCGCCTTACCCCCGCCCAAAGGAGGGTCGACGTCCTGGCCAAGCTCGGTGAACTCGCCAAGACCAGCCGTGCAAACATCATCAAGCTCCCCAACGTCTCCGCATCGGTGTACCAGCTCGAACAGGCCATCTCGGAGCTCAACCAGAAGGGTTTCGACGTTCCCAAGTACCCAAGCGGCGACGCGCTCTCCCCCGAGGATGCCGCAATTAAGGCGAGGTACGGCAAAGTGATTGGCAGCGCAGTTAACCCCGTGCTGCGTGAGGGCAACAGCGACCGACGCGTCGCCGGCCCGGTGAAGGACTTCGCCCGGGCCAACCCGCACAGGCTCAAGGACTGGTCGGGCGACTCCAAGACGGAGGTCAAGTCCATGCCGGGTGACGATTTTTTCGGCTCGGAGAAGTCGTCGGTGCGTGCCACCGCCGGGTCCCTCCGCGTCGAGCTGCACGCCGCCGACGGGTCCGTTTCCGTTCTCAAGGACAGTATCCCGGTCGAAGCTGATGAGATCTTCGACGCCGCCAGGCTGAGCCGCGCCAAGCTCGAGGATTTCGTCGAGGCTGAGCTTCAGCGAGCAGCTAAGGATGGCGTCATGGTGTCGCTTCACCTCAAGGCGACGATGATGAAGGTCTCGGATCCGATCCTCTTTGGCGCCGTGGTCGCGACGTACTTCAAGAGGGCGTTCGAGAAGCACGCCGCCGCGCTCGCATCTGTCGATGCCAACCCCAACAACGGTCTCAAGTCCGTCCTCGACGCCGTCAAGTCCCTGCCCAACGCGGCGGAGATTGCGGCTGATTTCGCGGCTTGCTACGAGCAGCCCGACCGCCCCAAGGTGGCCATGGTGGACTCCGACAAGGGAATCACCAACCTGCACGTCCCATCCGACGTCATTATCGACGCGTCCATGCCCGCGATGATCCGCGATGGCGGCAAGATGTGGAACAAGGATGGCGAGCTCGAGGATGTGGTCTGCCTCATCCCCGACCGATCTTACGCCAGCGTGTTCCAGACCTGCATCGACGACTGTAAGGCCAACGGTAAGTTCGACGTGTCCTCCATGGGCAGCGTCGCGAACGTCGGTCTCATGGCGAAAAAGGCTGAGGAGTACGGCTCGCACGACAAGACCTTCCAGATTTCCGCGGACGGCGTCGTCAAGGTTGTCGCCAACGACTCTGACGAAGTCGTGTTTGAGCACGACGTGGCCGCCGGGGACATCTGGCGCATGTGCCAGACCAAGGACGAGGCGGTCCGCGACTGGGTCAAGCTCGCCGTGCAGCGGGCGAGGCTCACCAACACTCCCGCCGTGTTTTGGCTCGATTCTTCCAGGTCCCACGACTCCGTCCTCATTGACAAGGTGAACGCGTACCTCAAGGATCATGACACCTCCGGCCTCGACGTCTCAATCAAGACGCCCAAGGAGGCGATTGAGTTCTCCATGACGCGCGCCCGTAAGGGCGAGGACACCATCTCCGTCACCGGTAACGTCCTGAGAGACTACCTCACGGATCTCTTCCCCATCATCGAGCTGGGCACCAGCGCCAAGATGCTCTCCATCGTGCCCCTGCTCGCGGGCGGCGGCCTGTTTGAGACGGGCGCGGGCGGATCGGCTCCCAAGCACGTGCAGCAGTTCACCGAGGAGAACCACCTTCGCTGGGACAGCCTCGGCGAGTACCTCGCCCTGGCGGTTTCTCTCGACGACCTCGCGCTCAAGACCAGGAACCCCAAGATCAAGATCCTCGCCAAGGGCCTGACCTCGGCCACCGGCAAGTTGCTCGAGCTCAACAAATCACCAGGGAGGAAATGTGGCGAGCCCGACAATCGCGCCGCGCATTTCTACATCGCCATGTGGTGGGCCGAGGCCGTCGCCAGGTCCTTCCCGTCCTTTAAGGCGCTCGCCACCAAGCTGAAGGAGTCCGAGGACGTCATCGTCAAGGAGATGACCGACTGCCAGGGCAAGGCTGTTGACATTGGGGGATACTGGCTCCCCGAAGTGGAGAAGTGCACGCTCGCGATGCAGCCCAGCACCACTTTCAACGCACTGATCGACGAGGCCGTCCTGATGTCCGCGCTCGATCCCCCCGGGAGCAAGACTGTCAACGAAATCTACTCCTCCATCGAGGAGAACCTGAGGATTGTCAGACGCAAGCTTGGGAACAAACCCCTGACCCTCGCAGAGAAGATTGTCTACGGGCACCTCGACGATCCCGAGGGTGCCCCCGCGCCCGAGCGCGGCGTGTCCTACCTCAAGCTCCGCCCCGATAGGGTCGCCATGCAGGACGCCACCGCACAGATGGCCATCCTCCAGTTCATCTCCTCGGGTCTGCCCAAGACGGCCGTGCCCACGACCATCCATTGCGACCACCTCATTGCCGCCGAGACTGGCGACGTTGAGGACCTCGGCAACGCAAAGACAGAGAACGCGGAGGTGTACGACTTTTTGTCATCATGTGGCGACAAGTTTGGCATGGGATACTGGAAGCCCGGCGCGGGTATCATTCATCAGACGGTGCTGGAGAACTACGCCTTCCCGGGCGGCCTGATGATCGGTACCGATTCCCACACCCCCAACGCGGGTGGTCTGGGCATGTGTGCCGTGGGAGTGGGCGGCGCAGATGCAGTGGACGTCATGGCCAACCTGCCCTGGGAGCTCAAGGCGCCAAAGGTGATTGGCGTCAACCTGAAGGGTTCGCTCACTAATTGGACCGCGCCCAAGGATATCATTCTCAAGGTTGCCGACATTCTGACCGTCTCGGGAGGCACTGGCGCCATCATCGAGTACTTCGGTGAGGGTGTGGACACCATGTCCGCCACCGGTATGGCCACCATCTGCAACATGGGTGCGGAGATTGGCGCCACAACCTCCGTTTTTACCCTCTCTGAGCGCCAGCTCGAGTACCTCCGCGAGACTGGCCGCGAGGATGTTGCCAGGCTGGCGGCTAAGAACCGCGCCAACCTGGTCCCGGACGAGGGATGCGAGTACGATCGCGTGATTGAGATTGACCTCGACACGCTCGCGCCTCACATCAACGGACCTTACACCCCCGACCTGTGCACCCCCGTGTCCGAGCTGGGCGCGAGGGCCGCAAAGGAGGGCTGGCCCGTGGAGATTTCCTCCTGCCTCATCGGGTCGTGCACCAACAGCTCCTACGAGGACATGGCGAAATGTGCCAACCTCACCCGCCAGGCGCTCGCCGCGGGCCTCAAGTACAAGATCCCGTTCTTCGTCACCCCTGGTTCCAGGGCGGTGCAGGTGAACATCGAGAAGGATGGCTTCGTCAAAGACTTCGAGGACGCCGGCGCGACTGTCCTTGCCAAGGCGTGCGGCCCTTGCATCGGCCAGTGGAAGCGCAAGATGCCCCCGGGGGTGAAGAACACGATTGTCACCTCCTACAACCGCAACTTTGCCAAGCGCAACGACGGAAACCCCGACACGCACGCGTTTGTCACGAGCCCTGAGCTGGTGACCATGCTGGCGTTCTCCGGCAGGCTCGACTTCAACCCCTATGCCGACACCCTTCCCACCCCCGACGGCGGTCAATTCAGCTTTAAGATCCCCGAAGGCTGTCCCGCCATTCCTCCAAGCGGCTGGGATATCGACGATTCCATCTTCCAGGCTCCCAAGGCTGACGGAAGCGGCGTGACAATCAACGTCAACCCCGAGTCCAAGCGTCTCGAGCTTCTCGAGCCGTTCAAGGAGTGGGACGGAAAGGACTACGCTGACTGCCCGGTGCTGATCAAGGCTCTCGGCAAGTGCACCACCGACCACATCTCCATGGCTGGTCCCTGGCTCAAGTTCCGTGGCCACCTCACCAACATCAGCGACAACATGCTCATCGGCGCCGTCAACGCCGAGAACGGCGAGACCAACGCGGTTGTCAACCAGTTCACTGGCAAGATTGGTAAGGTTCCCGAAGTCGCGCGTCAGTACAGGGACGCGGGTGTGCCCTGGATCGTCATTGGCGACAAGAACTACGGCGAGGGTTCAAGCCGCGAGCACGCCGCGCTTGAGCCGAGGTACCTCGGGGGCGTCGCGGTTGTCGTGAGGAGCTTCGCCAGGATCCACGAGACGAACCTGAAGAAGCAGGGCATGCTCCCCTTGACCTTTGCCGACCCCGCGGACTACGACAAAATATCGGGCAACGCCAAGGTGTCAATCACCGGCCTCGAGAACTTCCAGCCCGGAGTGCCCCTCACGCTCAAGGTCACCAACCCGGGAGACGGCGAGCCGTTCGAAGTCGCCGTCAACCAGACCTTCAACGACGAGCAAATAAGCTGGTTCAGGCACGGTTCCGCGCTCAACTTCATGAAGTGGCAGAACGCGCGGGCGACGCGGAGCAACGTCGCGTGATGGATGTCGACGTTTGTTGTCGGCCCAGATGGATGGATGACTAGCCCCACCGACGCCGGATCTAGACGGAGGCTGCCCATGCGGAGGAGGAGGTTATGGTTTGAGTGTACGTTTCCTTTCGTGTTTGTAATGATCATCATCACCTCAACTGCTCGTCGTGTCGACGTCGCCCACTTTCACAAAAAACCCGGGAAATCGCAGATCTTCGCGGGAAATGAGAGAGGATAAGGGGCGATTTTTGAATGGCGCGTTGCCAGATCTACCGCGCAAGCGACTATGCAGCGATCGTCTTTCTTCCTCGCGGTGTTCGCTGCCATCATCGCGGCGTTCGCCGCGACAGCCTCGGCCGCGCGCCTGACGCCACCCCTCGTGCTGGGAGCTTCGGGACGCGCCAGCAACAACGACGTCACCCTAAAATTCCGCCCCACGGACGCCAAGCCCAAGGTGTTCAACGCGTTCAAGCGGATGCCCGGCCACGATAAGCGCGAGCACGTCGTCAGCGCCCGTCCCCACGAGTACATCGACGCGACGAAGCTTCCCAAGAGCTTCACCTGGTCGGACGTGGAGGGCGTCAACTACCTGACGAAGATGCTGAATCAGCACGTGCCCCAGTACTGCGGATCTTGCTGGGCGCACGGCGCGATGTCGTCGCTCGCCGATCGCATCAAGATCGCGAAGGGCCCCCACGCGAAGGGTCCCGACGTCAACCTCGCCATCCAGTTCATCCTCAACTGCGGCACGGAGGTTGCCGGATCGTGCCACGGGGGTTCCGCGACTGGAGCCTACCAGTTTGTCAAGGAGGCTGGATTCGTGCCTTTCGAGACCTGCCTGGTGTACGAGGCGTGCAGCGCCGAGTCCTCCGAGGGCAGCTGCGCCGCGGGCGACGTCTCCAGGTACGAGTGCAAGCCCGAGAACACGTGCAGGACCTGCTCCACCTTCTCCGACATGGGCGGCTTCTGTTCGGCGCTCGACTCGTTCCCCAACGCGTCAATCGCTGAGTACGGCGAGGTGAGCGGCGAGAAGGAGATCATGGCGGAGGTGTACGCGCGCGGACCCGTCGCCGCGGGCATCGACGCCAACCTCCTCGACGAGTACACCGGCGGTATCCTGGATCAACCCGCCGACTACGAGTACGAGATCAACCACATCGTCGCCATCGTCGGCTGGGGCGAGACCAAGAAGGGCGAGAAGTACTGGATCGTGAGAAACTCGTGGGGCGAGTACTGGGGCGAGATGGGCTTCTTCCGCATCGTCCGCGGTAAGAAGGCGCTCGGCATCGAGGATGAATGTTCCTGGGCCACGCCCGCGTCTTGGACCACGCACAACCAGGGATGCTACGAGGATGGGAGCAACTGCGTGGCCACGGCTGCGTACATCGACCCAGCCGCAGAGGGCGCGCGCCCATTCGGCGAGATCCTCGGCGCTACGGCTAAACCCTAAACCCGGAAGCGAGGCGTGGAACGGACGGCGGAACGGCGCGGCGAGAGAGACTTTTTAGCGAGCATGTGTACATATCATTCAACCCGGCGCTCGCCCCAACACGTGTACTGCTGGTAAAGCACCGACGCCACTCAGAGAAGAACAGAAAGGCTGGGTTTTTTTTCATTTTGGGGATTTCAAACGAAAGCGTTCCCGGTTCCTAACTCTTACCGGTCACCAACCGTTGGCCAGGGTGGCCCCCGATATTCTGCAGCTGGCTGGAGACGAAAGTCATAGCGCCCTGTTGTGTGTGAGGTGTAGACACTGGGGTGAGCGGAGTGCTCCCAGGGTGCGACACAGATGTCGGATGAGGGTGTGAAACCGTTCGATCCGGACGATCCGGACGCCGGAACCCACCTGGATGTACGCCCCCCGCGAAGAACTTTCTTTTTCCCAACAAATCTTCACGCGCCGGCGGTTAAATTTTGAGGGTTGACGCGCGAGGGTCCAGCGGTCGTCTCATCGTCTGTCGCTTGTTCCCCCGTCGTTCCCGCCCTCCTCGCGCGATGTCCCTTCCTCCCGGCAGTCACGAGCGCGCCCGATCCAAACTCAACCACTCCCCTCCCCTCCACAACCCGCAGAAGAAGGCGGCTAAGATCGGGGGTTCGGGGGATTACGACCTCGACGAGATACCGCCCACGCCTGGGTTCAAGCGGTTCTACGGCGAGGAACGGTCGCTCGGGTACTTTTCGCTCGAAGAGAACACTGTGCCGGGGATGATCCGCCGCGCGTGCATCAAGATCGTGGAGTCCCCGTGGTTCGAGAACCTGATCCTTGCCGCCATCCTCATCAACACGATCATCCTGTGCACGATGGAGCCACTCAAGATGGAGGGGCGGGGGTGCGAGGAAGGCGGCTATCAGGGCAGCCCGGGCAACAACAAGGCCATCGATGATTCGGAGGCGTTCTTCACCACGCTGTTCACGCTGGAGGCGGTGACCAAGATCATCGCCATGGGGTTCATCCTCGACAGGACATCGTACCTGAAGGATGGGTGGAACGTGATGGAC
>Ga0181571_10003606_pt1 | contig 11599 bp, 8 predicted proteins | sample 101ome_17_FD_132440 | JGI IMG/M metagenome (GOLD analysis project Ga0181571, IMG submission 132440) | Coastal salt marsh microbial communities from the Groves Creek Marsh, Skidaway Island, Georgia - 101407AT metaG (megahit assembly) | ecosystem: Environmental > Aquatic > Marine > Intertidal zone...
GGGGGGAGGGGGGGGGGGGGGGGGGGGGGGGGGGGGGGGGGGGGGGGGGGGGGGGGGGGGGGGGGGGGGGGGGGGGGGGGGGGGGGGGGGGGGGGGGGGGGGGGGGGGGGGGGAGCGACGAGGGAGGCGATGGGCGAGGACGACCCGGAGGCTGCGGCGCGAAGAGCCGCGAGGAGGGCGTCGAAGGGCGAGCGGGATGCGACGAGGGCGACCAAGCCGCGGGCGACGGGGGTGGCGGGCCGCGCGGGCGGGCCGCGAGCCGCGCCCAGGAGGAGCCGCGGCAAGATCGAATGAGCGCGGGGGCGGAGAGGAGCGGATGTCATCGTACGGATGTGAGCTTGCGATTTAAAATTTTGCTGGAGGCGATCGCATCCTCCGTCGATCACGCGGATATCCCCGCCTCGTCGCAGAACGGCCCCGCGATGAAATTGGTGCACGGGAAGAACGTCGCGGACCCTTCCTTCAGGTCCTCGACGTCCTGCTCGATCTCCTCCTCCGGCTTTCCCGCGTCGTGACCCTCCTGAACCACCACGTCCACCTGATGCGAGTAGAAGGTGGGGTAGGTTATCGACAGCTCGTACCACACGATGTCGTAGGAGAACCTCCCGACGGGCACGACGGTGACGGCGGCCTCGAGCGCGCCCTTCGCGCCCGCTGGCAGACCCGCGACGCTCAGCGTGAAGCGGACGAAGACGTCCTCGACGGCGTCGCCGGGCGAGGTTTCATCGTCGAAGGTTTCGTCGTCGATGTGTGAGAGCTCGTCGCCGCCGCCGGCTGTGTCGTCGTCGTCTTCCGAGGGGGTCACGAGTTCGGGGACGCCGACGTGCTCGGGCGCGACGCGGTCGCCCGCGAACGTGACGTCCACCGACTCCGCGTGAAGCGCCCGGCGCCTGGCCTCGCCGCGGGTCACCCCGGGCAGCGGCTGCTCCAGACACAGCGTCTCGTCGGAGAAGACGGTCGCCGGGAGAGGGTCCCCGCCGTCGCAGAGGCGCAGCGACGCGCGGCGCGACGTGAGTCGCGGCGCGGAGACGTCCGACGGAAGCGCGTCGCGGCCGGACGCGGCGGCGGACGCGGACGGAACGCCGGGACGTCCCGCGGGTCTGTGCGAAACGCGGGCGGTTTGGGTTTGGGTTTGGGTCTGCCCCGTCGTTCGGGCTCGCGTCTCGGCCGAGGGTATCGCCTGCCCCGCGGCGTGTCGCGCGGCGACGACGACGGCGAGCAGCGTCAGCATCGACGCCAGCTGTGCGCGTCGGGGGTTCATGTTCGCGTCGATTGAACGCTCGCTCGCGGTGGCGAGTGCCGCGGCCGCGCGAACGCGACGAGCCCCGCGCGCACCGGGGGACTGCCCGGCGCGCCTCGCTCGCCGAGCGAGGGACAAACTTTTTCACGGGTCCTGTCAGGTTGGAGAGTTTTTCCAGACCGCGCGGCGCGAGCCGGCATGCTCCCGCTGGCCATCCTGGTGCCCCCGTCGCTCGCGGCGGGGGTGGCGGGAACGTGGTGGGCGGGCCGGCTCGCGGCGACGCGCGCGCTGGGCGCGGCCGAGCCCCCGCGGGGTACTTTCGCGGGTTCGGCAGCGGGCGTCGCTGGCGCGGCGTGTTTTTGGAGCGCGATGGGCGCGACGGTGTTCCCGGCGTTCGACGCGATGTCGTCGACGCCGGCGAAGATAGAGTCGTTCAGGGACTTCACCCGGTCCGCGGGTCCGCCCGCGGTCGCGAGGTGCGGCGGGGTGCTGGCGTGCTTCTTCGTCGCGGGAGCGTCCAAGACGGCGACGGACCTCTGGATGGCGTCGCCGAAAACTCCATCGGCGAGTTGAGTGCGCCCGCCGAGAAAACGTTCGACCGTCGCCGCTCTCGTTGCGTTTAGTCCTAGTGTGCTAGCCTATGTATCAGAGCCCGGTGAGGAGCAGCTCCAGCGCCTGCTGCTCGTCCCCCGCCGCCCTGGACAGCGCGTTCCGCACCGCAGCCTCGCCGAACCCCATCTCCTTGAGCTTTTCTTCCTTCTCATCCTTCCTGTTCTCGCTGGCGTACTTAGCCGTCCACTCCTTCGCGTGCTTGACAAACTCCTCGTGGCTGTCCAGGTACTGCCTGGCGACGACCGCGTCCTGCGGATCGTTGGGCTCGGGGGTGGACAGGAGCGCCTGGAGCGAGAGCATCGCCGTCTTGATGCTCAGCGCGGGCGACCACTGATCTTTGAGGATGTCGAGGCAGATGGCGCCGTTTGCGCTGCTGACGTTGGGATGCCACACCTTGGTGATGAAGCGCATCTTTGGAGCCTCGAACGGGTAAGAGTTGGTGAGCTGGATGTCCACCTGCGTGATGAGGCGCGGCGAATCGGTGCGTTCGGTCAGCGGCATGAGAGTCGGAGGGGCGCGGGGGGGCGGGAGGACCGGCGGAAAAGGAAGGCGCGCGGGGCGGGGCTCTCGTTTCGCGCGGGTCGGTGGCGGGCGATCCGCGGAGGGGTTGGACTCACGTAGAACTTGCCGCCCTCGTACGGGGATTCCTCGGGTCCTGCGTCGAATGAGGAGTTTGTGAGGTGGGAACGTGAGATCGGCGGTCGACGGTCGAGCTCGGTGGGCGCGCCGAGGGTCGGATCTGGGTCGCCCCTGGGCTGATCTCCCCTGGGCCGCGGACGACACGCACGCGAGAGGGGCGGGACTCACCCTTGAGCGTGCCCTGCATGTGCGCGAGGTTATCGCCCAGGACCTCCACGGTCACGCCGGACTTGGTGTCCGACTGGATCTCCCGGAGTTCCTTCGCTAGCCTGTTCGTGTCCATGGTCGGTGCGGTGACCTTCGGTGTGGGGACGCTGAAGGGCTGACCGCTGAAGGGCTGACGCCGTTTCGCGCGGATGTGATCCGCGACACGCCAAGTCACAGCTGTCGGTGGGTGTGGGCGGCGGTGGACCCATCGCGACGCGTCACAACGCCCCGCGTCTCGCGCGGTTTCGACGCGTCCACCGGCCGCTCGTGCATACATCGATACATCGGAGATCCGCCCGGGACCCGCCATGGCCCTCGCATCCGCAGCCGTCGCGACCCCGGCCCCGTCGTGGCGCGCCACCAACCGCGTCGGCGAGCGCGTCGGGATGACTTTTTCGGTCGCGACGCGCTCCCGACCGCGAGCCGCCGCGCGCCGATCCGTCGCCGCCGCCGCGTCCTCCTCCGAGGTTCCCGCCGAGTACGTCGCCCTCGCCGCGGATCTCGTGGACGCCGCCGCTCGCATCACCGTGAAGCACTTTCGCACACCGCTGGAGATCGACGACAAGAACGACGCGTCGCCGGTGACCATCGCCGACAAGGGCGCCGAGGCGGCCATGCGCGCGCTCGTCCGCGAGCGGTTCCCGACGCACGCCATCTTCGGCGAGGAGGAGGGCATCGAACTCGGCGAGGGCGGATCGCAGGAGTGGACCTGGGTCTTCGATCCCATCGACGGCACCAAGTCGTTCATCACGGGTAAGCCGCTGTGGGGCACGCTGGTGGCGCTGCTCCGCGACGGCGAACCGGTGCTCGGCGTGTTGGATCAGCCCGTGCTGAAGGAGCGGTGGGTCGGTGTCAAGGGGCAGCCCTCCACGCTCAACGGCGAGCGCATCGCGACCCGCGGGTGCGAATCCCTGGGCGACGCGTACCTGTACTCCACCACCCCGTACATGTTCGAGGGCGATAACCTCACCCCGTACAAGGAGGTTGCGAAACGCGTCAAGGTTCCGATGTTTGGCTGCGACTGCTACGCGTACGGTCTGCTCGCGGCGGGTCACTGCGACCTCGTCATCGAGGCTGACCTGAAGCCGTACGATTACATGGCGCTGGTGCCCATCATCAAGGGCGCCGGCGGCGTGTTCACGGATTGGAAGGGGCGGGAGCTGCGGTGGGAGGGGTCGCAGGAGGCACTCGCGGCGGGGAAGTTTCAGGGGGAGGTGATCGCGGCGGGTGACGCGGAGACGCACGCCGCGGCGATCCGAAGGATGGAGATGGCGCTGGGTGTCTACTTCGTCAAACCCGAAAAGTAATACTCCCGCGAGTACGCGGTCGTCTCAATATCACGAGAGACGCTTGACATCTCTAAGAGTCGGTCCGTCACCGCGCAGTCTCAGTCTCAGTCTCAGGCCCTAAACCCGCGGATCTGATTTAAGCCCCGTGGCTCTTCATGACGTTCGTCTTCCATCCGAAGAGCTCTTCCCTCTCGGCGTTTTCCAGGTATGACATCTCATCGCAGATCATGCCCAGACCGGATGCCGGAGCCTCGGAGCCGTAATTGGCGAGGCGCCTGATGTTTCTCGTCCACGGGTGAACTTCCCCCAGGTGCGACTCGATGTTACCCCTGGCCTGGCGGTAGTGACGCGTCGCGCTATCTCTGATCTCACCAATATCATCAAGATCATCAACTCTGAACACCCCCAGCCAACGCCGCATCAGATCCAGAAATGAGCTGAGGTGATCCACGGGCTCCTCAATTAGATGGCGCTGCATCAACCAATCTCGCACACGCATTGCCAACGCGAAGACCTCCCACACATGGCTTAGCACCTTACCTAGATCCTTTTGCACGTTGGCTATGTCGAGCGCGGCGTCTGCTCCAAACGTTCGCAACAAGCCGGCGATCGACATCTCCATGGACCACTTCGCCACGGCCAACAGGCCACACACTCCGTTGACATAGTTGTCTAACGCATCACTGACCTGATGGCCCGGCATATCAGCAAAGACCTCCCAATCCTGCCTGAGACCTCCCAATAGGGCGCTGGCGTGGCAGTATGATACCTCACCGTACACTGCTATCGCAGTGTACATCCTCCGTTTATCGTCCATAGCTCGCCAGATGTCTACGGCTGTGCGGGCAGCGAGGGCCGCTTCTCGGAATCGCACGCGGATGTGATCTTCATGTTCCCAACCATCGGCCATCATAAACCCAATACCTAATCCCGCCGCACGATCCCACCCATCGGTATTGCTTATACGTGTCAAGGTATCTTCGGTTATGGGACACCAACCCCCGGAACAGAGATAATCCTCCAAATCCTCGACCGCGAAGTAGACGTTTGGGTCCACCTCCTTCTTCATCAGAGTGTGATTAGAATCGTCAAAGAGGAAAAACTCAGAGTCTGGGAACCTCGGCATCTCTGCGCATGCCTTGGCAATGTGCGCCATCCGTTGATGTCTATTTTTGACCTTGTACATGGTTGGTTCGCGTTCACACTCGTGGGGCCAAATGAACAGCGGTGGGCCCATACGGCACTCATTATCATCGTTGAACGCATCGAGACCGAGGTGTTGTGCCATGATGCCCAGGGATCGAGCGCGTGCCTGCATCGCCGCAGCCAACCTGGCGAGCGCGGATGGATAGTTCCCTTGGACACTTAACCCTCCGGCCGTCCGCGCCAGATCTCGCGTCACCGCCTCCTCGAGCGAGAGCCCCCGTTCGCCATCCTTGCAGACGACGGTGTACATCTCGCGGATGGCTTGACTCGTGAGTATGACCGACAGCGAAATACTTTCGATGTCTTGCAGGTTGTCCTGGTTCACGACCGTCCCGGCGTACACCCGATCGATGAACCAATTAGAGACGGCGATGTTGCTCTCCACGTGCCGGACCACCGACGGGTCCTCGCTCTTCGTGTGGGGGAACGAAGAATCGAGCAGGCGCAGATGACACCAACACCGCGAAGATGCCCGCGAAGATACCGCGAGAGTCTTGGAATCCTCCTCGGATATCTCTTCGACGGCTCTCGGCGCGTTCGGCGGATCGCTCTCCATCTCCGGGACAGCCGCTCGAATCAACGCGGCTGCGAGTTCCCATCGGCCGATCGACGCCAGCCTCTCCGCCGTCGCGATCGCCCGCGGCCTCGCGGCTTCGAACCCGCGCGTGCACACGCCGAGCGAACCAAGGTACCTGACGTAGTTCAACGTGGCGTACACGCACACGACGCCGATGCCGATTTGCGCTCGCTCGTCGACTCCCCTCGCGTCCGCGCCCCCGAACATGAGCCACAGCAGCTGTCGCCTTCGCCTCTGCAGGCAGATGGGCGCGACGAGGCCCGGGTACCCCTTCTCCGGCAACGGCGCGAGAGGGTGGGGCGGGCGGCTCGGGCGATCCGTTCGGCGATCCGTTCGGCACGCGCCCAACGCGGCGTTCGTGCCAGCCGCGACGAATGCGCACGTCGCGGCCCAGCAGCCAAGCCAGGTTTCCCCCGGGAGGGGCGCGATGAGCTCGCTTAGCGCGGCGTCGCGGCGTCCGATGCCCCGTCGCGGCGCCCCGTCCCACTCGCCGTCGTCGTAGGTCATCATCGTCACCCGGCCATCGCTAACGTGGCGCTCGTAGACTCCCTCCGTCAGGTCCAGGGGCTCGAAGGATTCCGGGTCGCACGCGAGGACTTGCACGATCTCCGGCCACTCGCGTCTTCCATGCGGAGCGCCGAGCCGGGTTACGGGACCGAGCGGTTCTTCCACGAGCCTGCACATGTCATTCGCGTCGGCCGAGTACTCGGTACCGTCCGTCCACACCTCTCGCGCGCCTTTGACGAAGTCGGTGTACGTGCGCTCGGCGAACGCCAACAGAGCCTCCCGAGCGGCGAGCTCGGCGATGTCGTCCGAATGCGCAGCCGTCGGCTTCGACGCCGAAGCGGCGACGCGATATCGCGCGATGTCTGCGGGCGAAAGCCTCGAGAGCACATCGGCGTGTAGTTCCGCGGGTAACCCGGCGAACGCGTCTCGGTCTACCATCCTCACCCGCGGAGTGGGCCAGTCGTCGCTGACGCTGACGAGATATGCTGCCCCGCGAAAAAGTTCAGCGCCAAAACTGACGTCACGCAAACGAAAGCCGAAACGTCGGAGGTGGAGACGGCCTCACACGACGACGACACCCACACGACGACACCCGACCGCCCCGCCTTTCCCCTCCCCTCATGACGTCCCCTGTCCCGGCGACCGCGACCTCCTCGCTTCGCGCGCTGCTCAACACCCCGCTGCAGACCGTCTTCGAAGCTCGCCTCGAGTCCCCGACGCAGACGTGGCGCCCGAGCTCGGGCAGCGGCGGCTCTGCGCAACGCGTCGTGACCCTCAGGCACAACGACACCGTGGGGATGGCGCTGACGAAGCTGGCGAGGCACCGCGGCGGTCTCACCGGCGCGCCGGTGACGATCGAACCCGACCCGCTGCGCGCGGACTGCATGGACCACGGCTCGCGGCGAGACCGAGACGACGGATACGAGCCCGCCGTCCTCCTCGGGTTCTTCGACACGGGAGACGCCCTGAGGGCTCTTATCGACGCCCTCCCCGACGAGGACAGAAAGCGCGCGACGGGGGAGATAATCGCCCCGACCCGAAACGTCCTCGCGTGGATGAAGCTGCTCGAGCAGATGGAGAAGGGCGTGACGAACAGGCGGCTCGTGCAGGTTCTCGGCGACGACGCCGAGCTCCTTTATCGTCCCAACCTCCGAGGCGTCACCTTGGGCGAGGCTGTCCGAGAGGGCTTCCTCCATAACAAGAGCGCCAACGGGTTCGTGCACAGGCTGGCCATCTTCGACGAGAAAGGCGAGGTCACGCGCGTGTTCAGCATGAGCGACGCGGTGCGTTACCTGGCGTTACGATCCGACGACATGGGCGGACTCGAGGACATGACACTCGCGGAACTCGGCCTGGGCCAGGACACCGAAAGGCTCGTAACGGTGGACCCCTCGTGTCCCGCCGTAGAGGCGTTCGCTCGCATGTGCCGCAAGGGCGTGAGCGGCGTCGGCGTGCTGGATAAGACCCAGGGTTTAATCGCGAACCTCAGCGCGTCGGACCTGAGGGGCGTCACCCCCGAGCACTTCACCATGCTGGGCCTCCCGGTTGCCGAGTTCCTCGCCCTGCTTCACGGAACCTCCTACGCCGGCTTCTCGCACATCGAATCGCAGAACCGAAGCAACCCATTCTTCGCCAACGCCAAGGAAAAGGCCAAGGTGCTCGTCGTCGCGAAACCCGACGACGTGCTCGGGAAGGTGCTTCAGCTCGTGCGCGAGCGCGGTGTGCACAGAATTTACGTGTGCGAGAGAGGGAACAAGCCAGTCGGGGTGGTGACCCTTACGGACATTCTCGCCAGGGTCGCCCTCGCCGCCGACCCGCTCGTCAGCGACGTCGTGGAGAGGTTCGCGTGAGATTCTCTCGCTTCTCGTTTGTTTGATGATTGAACGCCTACGCACGTGAATGAGAGCTAATCGTGATTCATCCCGGCGGTGGCCGCCATACCCTCCATCGAAGCCGTGACGGCTCTCACCCCGCCGACAAAGGGATCAATCTCGAGGACCCTCTTGTGGTTGAGGGGCATGCAGTACATCTTGCCGTTCGCGCTCATCACGCCACCCTCCCACTTGTTCAAACCCCGGAACGGCCCGCCCACAGTCTTGACGACAACCTGGCCCTCACCTTTCACCGCGGGGGGCTTCACCGTGAGCACCGTCTCCCCCTTCAGAGGTATGCCCCATATGGTGCCGTCGTCGCCGCAAAACCCGTTTTGCCATTTATTCTGTACGATCCGTTCATTCTCCAAGCTCTTGCCCACCTCGCGGACCTCGTCCGTCTCGCAGTCGATCTGCAGCACGTAGTCGCTGTCGCTGGGTATAAAGTACACGCATCCGTCCTTCCCGAGGACTCCGCCGAGGAACTTATATTTGCCGTCGGTCCTGTGCCGCCCGGTGCGAAGGTTCTCGCCAATCTCCACCATCGTCGGGGGATTCCCCGGGATGATCTTAAGAATCGTGTTCGCGTGCGCGGGGATCCCGTAGATGGCGCCGTCCACGCCCACCGTCCCCCCGTGCCACTTCCATCCGCCCGACGGGTACTTCCCGTGCAGCGTGCACTCCGCGCCGTTTGGACCCTTCGGGTCGATCCTCAGAACCGATTCGGCGTTTTGCGGCACCCCGTAGATGCACCCGTCGGTTCCCATGAGCCCGCCGTACCACTTGTTGCGACCGGGAAACGCCGGGCCGATGAGCTCGCACCGATCCGTGGCCGGATCTATCTTCAAGACGCGCTCCGCGAACTGGGGGATGCAGTAGATGCACCCGTCGTGCGGCGACAGCACGCCGCCGTGGAACTTCCACAATCCGGCGCCGACTGCCCCGAGGCCAATCTCCGTGATTATCGGTTCCGGCCCGGGTAGGATCTTTAAGACGGTGTCGGCGTGGCAGGGAAGCCCGTAGATGGCGCCGGACTTTGGGCACGTCACCGATCGGAGCCACTTGAACTCGCCCGGGTACTCGGGGCCGACGTACTCCACGCCGCCGTCCTTTGGGTCTATGCGAAGGACCCGCCTGGCAAAGCCCGGAATGGCGTAAATCTTACCGTCGGAACCGAGCGCGCCGCCGAGGTACTTCTCCCTGCCGAGGATCGGTCCGCCGAGGAGCGCGAGGCGCTGGTCGCGCGCGTCGGTGTCCCTGCTGATGCGGGGCATCTCCCGTCGTCGACGCTCGCGGCGAACCTCCCTCCGCCTCGTCTCCTCCTCCTTCGGGTCGACGTTTTCCTTCTTCTTTTCCCCGTTCTTCCCATTCTCCCCATTCTTCTTCCCCTTCGGCCTCGGGGTCTTGTGCGCCTCGTACCGCTTCGCCACCCGCTTGCACCACGTGCTGAACAGCATCTGCTTGTACTCCCCGGGGTCCGGAATCGACGGCGACGGCGGCATCTTCAGCGTCGCGCTCGGAGCGGGTCTCCAGAAAAAAGTCGCGGCGACTCGCGATAAACCGACAGACCCCGGGTTCCTCACCGCCACCCTGTGCCTCGCCGCCGGGAACGCGCCGCGCGTGATCCTGTCCAGCACGCTTCCGACGAACACGGTGGCGACGTCGTGGCCGTGTTTGGGCACCTCGACCCACCGGCCGCGGCCCCGTTTGGAGAGAAACTCGAGGCCCGCGGCTCCGTCGCGTACACCGGGCGCGTCGTGCAACACGATTGAAACCAGGCTCGGGTCCGTGTGCACCGGCAGCAGCACCGTCTTGTCGCTCGATTCCGATTTGGAAGCCTTCGAGACGCCCGCGAGCGAACGCGCGTGGGCGTCGGCGCGCTCGGGTCGGTACCTCTTCACGTGCCACTGCGAGTTGTCCGCGATTGGACCGAAGGTTTCTTCGAACCATCCGGGCGGAACGTCGAGGTGGCGCTCGAGAGCCGCGAGCACCCCGCGGGCCAGCGCGAGCGCGGAGTCGTGCATCGCGCGGCAGTGCGCCTCGAACCTTCCCGCCGCGTACGGATCGTCGCGCGGCACGCCGAAGGTGGCGCCGTCGCTGAAGACGAATCCCTCGCGGGTCTGGTTGTACCCGGAGCCCCATCCCGCGGCGTGGACGCCGGTGGCGTGGCCGGAGTCCGCGGAGTCCGCCAGGACGAGCGGGTCCCCGTCGCGCACCATTTCCTCGCACGAGTCCATGCCGTCCTTGGCCACCTCGAAGCAGGCGCGATGCAGCGCCGCGGCGGCGTCGTCCACGCGAACGCACGCCACGCCGCATCGGCGCAGGGAGATCGCGGCGTCGCCGAGGCCCACCGCGTCCGCCGCGCAGAGCGGCGGCGGTGCGTCCTCGTCGCGGACCGCGGCGGCGGGCTCAGCCTCCTCCGAGGCGTGCCGCGGCTTCCCGCCTTTGTTTCCCATGACCTACTCGGGCGCTCGCCGGGCGCGGCGCGTGGACCCGGAGAGCGTCGGCGGCGGCGGGTGAGAAAGTGTCGGCGGTGGGTGTCGTCCAGTCCGAGAGGAATCCGTCCCGGCGGTTCCGTTTCGTTCGCGATTTCGAGGGGCAGATTCTTTTCGGCGGATCCGAGGTTTCTTCTTCGGTCGCGTCGCCTCGACGCCGACGCGCGCGCCGCCTTCCCACTCTTCCCGCGCTCGTCATCGCCATGGCCCCGTCTCCACCCCCGCGCCACGACCACCACCGCCAGCGCTCGCGCGGGCGCGTCACCCCGTCTTGGGTATCGTTTCCAAACTGCCTCTGCATGCTCCTCTGCGCGCTCCTGTGCAGCTTCCACACCTCGCCGGGCGGCCACGGCGCGGTGGCGGCCGCCGAGGAGGGCGACGGCGAGGGCGACGGAATATCTCGAGGTCCGTATCTCAAGGTGTCAAAGGTTTCGAAACACCTCGAGCGGGCGAGGACCGGCGAGGACCTCCGCGTCGACGCCGATATCTCCTTCCGACGAGAGGGCCTCGGCAAGGCCGACCCTGACCTCGTGTCGCTCTTCGACCGATACGTCGTCACCGCGCGAATCCGTTACGTCTCCATGTTCGGAGAGGAACGCGTGGCCGACATGCGACGCGTGCCCGACGCGAAGCCCACGTCCTGGACCGGCTCGATACCCGCGGAAGACCTGCCGGGGTACGGCCAGATGGTCAGATACGGCGTCGAGGCCTCGGCGGTGGCGAGGGAGTTTCCCTTTGACTCGCTGCGCGACTCGAAACCGAAAGGCGATAAAAAATACGCAACCGTCGTGGACCTGGTCGCCGTCGCGGACGAGACGTCGCTGCCCACGCTGCACTGGTTCGTAAAAGCGCCCGAGGACGAGGCAAACGCGATGTGGGACGAGCCCGTCAGCTGTTTCCTGATGTTTCCAGAGAACGGACCGGCGAATAAGGGCGGAAAGCTCAGGTTTTACGAC
>Ga0181571_10003607_pt1 | contig 11598 bp, 2 predicted proteins | sample 101ome_17_FD_132440 | JGI IMG/M metagenome (GOLD analysis project Ga0181571, IMG submission 132440) | Coastal salt marsh microbial communities from the Groves Creek Marsh, Skidaway Island, Georgia - 101407AT metaG (megahit assembly) | ecosystem: Environmental > Aquatic > Marine > Intertidal zone...
AGACTCGAGCTCGACGGCCATAAGCTCATGCCCGCGTGTTCGCGTTTCTCCGCCATGTATTCCTCGACGGCGTTCACCCTGGCGCCGGTGCCTAAATTCAAGCGACGCTGTAAACCGAGCCACGAGCGATTGATGACGAGTTTGGTTTTGAGTCTGAATCGACTCGGCGGCGCTTCGCCGTGTGCGATCATCGCCTCCCGGGCGATTGATTGCCAACTCTCGACCATGGACATGCGCAGACCGCACGTGCTGAGCATGCCTCGCAAGAGGAAGACGCTTCGAATGGCGAAGAATCCCTCTTGCGTGTTTTGCAAAATTTTATTTTGCACAAAGGGTGAATTTTTGAAATCCATGACGTTCATCTCCGCCAACGGCGACGGACGCGTGTCAAAGTACGCGTACGAGAGCGCGCTCAACGCCTCCGTCGTCGGTCGCTCGAGTCGCACGGCGCCGTGATTTTCAATCTCTCGCGCGATGGACGCGTGATCCTCGTTGGCCATGTACAGCGACAGACGACACATGTGCATGCGCTCGATGTGGCTCACGCGCTTCGTTTGTCCCCAATCGAGGAGTATGAGTTTACCATCGTTCGCCACCATGAAATTACCAGGGTGCGGATCGGTGTGGAAGTGTCCGTGCTTCAACATCATCACCCCCCACGCGACGAACATCGAGTGAAAGACGCCCTCCCACCCCGCGCCGCCCGCCGCGTGACACTTGGCCACGGGCGATGGACAGCGAGGCACCTTGTGACTCGCGCTCGCTCGATTGAAAATGGTTAATAGTTTCGCCCCGCGCACGCGTCGCATGATGAGCACGCGTCTCGTCGCCGTGATGACTTGGGGCACGGCGATTCGATCGCCCAAACCGGCGCCTTCGAGAAGTTTTCCAAATTCCTCCGTCTTCGCGCCCTCGATGGTGAAATCGAATTCCTCGTCGATGACGTCCAAGTACGCGCGGAAAATGGTGGGGAAATCTAAACCCTCGTCCAATCCCAACCAACGCATCGCCTTGGTGGTGTGCAACATGCTCTCGATGTCGCCTCGCATCAACGCCGCGTCGGTGGCTTGCACCTTGACGGCGACTTCGCGTCCGTCCAAAAGTCTACCAAAGTGTACCTGCGCGATCGACGCCGTCGCCACGGGTTTACGATTGAGTTCGGCAAAGTGCAGACCGAGCGCGCCGCCGAGGGATTCCTCCAACGTCTTACGAACGGCTCGAAACGACACCGGCGGGTTGTTATCCATCGTCTTTGAAAAACACTCAATGTACGGCGCCGGCATCATCTGTTTCGCCGTTCCCGCGATCTGTCCAACCTTTCGGTAAAAGCCGCCGAAATCTTCGATGACGTCTCGCATGCGCGCCGCCCCCCACTGATGCTGACGATCCCACGCCTGGTCGCGTTTTTCCTCGTCTCGAATCCGTCCGATGCGCTTCTTCGCCGCCATGTACGAGGCGATGACGGGCGCGACGCGCAACGAGTAATCCACCTTGCGCTGCTGCCGGCGCGCCACCACGCGCATCGTCAAACGAATCCCTTGCCACGTCACCCACCGTCGCAGCGTGTTCCTCGCCCGAACCGACGCCGCCGCCACCGCGCGCGCGCCCGCGCGGCCCGCGCGACCCGGTATTTTCGCCTCGACGAACCTCGCCAACGGCGACGACTCCCCTCGTTTCGTCGTCGCCGCCGCCACCACCAACACCGTCAACACCGAGTGCGCGCGCGGCGCCCAGCATCGCAGCGCCGTGCCCATCGCCGCCGTCCCGAACGCCCTCGCCGCGCCGCCGAACGCTCTCGCCGCCAGTCCCGCCCGCCCCAACCATCCCGCGCGCGAGAACGCGCCCACCGCCTCCCGGATCCCACCGCTCGCCAGCGCCGCCGCGCCCGCCAACCACTCCGCCCCTCTGTCTCGCTGCGCCGCCAATCGCGCCGCCCCGCGCGTGAGCGCTCGCGGTCGTTTGATGCGTCGCGGTCGCAGTCGGGACAAACCGAATCTTTTCCATCGTCTTCTCGGCGGCGTTCGCGCGCTTCTTTGACTCCGTCGCGCGCGTCTGTGCACCGTCATCGTCGGCGCGACGCTCCTCTCGTCGTTCGACTCGGTCTCTTCGCGCGGCGTCGTCTCTTCGCGCGACGACGACGATGAATCGTCAAGACGCGGGAGACGAGCCGTCGCGTCTCTCAACGCCGGCGTCGCGCCGAACGCGCTCGCGGACGCCGGTAACCCGTACACCGGCATCGGAAGCGTCGGCGCGAACGCACCACGCGGCGTCGCGCCGCCGTGGTGCGGCGTCGACGCGTCGTCCGTCGCCATGATTGATGTCGCGCGAGTCGTCGTCTGTCGCGTCATCGTTCGCCGCGTCCGCGATCGTCGTCTCTCGCGCGCGTCTCGCCGTCGCGCGCGACGCGAGCGTCGACCTCGTCGCGACTCGCGTCGTCGTCGTCGTCGCCGACGCGTCGTCGCGCGTCATGGCGTCGCGCGAGGCGTCGATGATGTCGACGTTTGAGTCGTTGGTCATCGCGTTGATGACGCCGACGCCGCGCGTCGCCGCGACGTCCGACGACGACGAGTCGCGCGAGAATCTCTCGCGAGTCGCCGTGCGTCGCGCCGTGGCGTCGTGTTACGAGCTCGCGCTCGGCGCGCGCGAGAGAGAGATTACCGGACGAGGCGAATCCGCGTCGACGCGCCGAAAATCGCGCGCGACGCCGCGCGCGACGCCGACGACCGTCGACGCCGTGTACGTGCGTCTGTGCGAACGAGACGGCGATGACGTCGCGGCGAGACGATTCGATGCGTTGGTGTGCGAATTGCGGACGTCGTTCGGGGAGGATGGCGATGGGTTCGACGCGGTGGCGCGCGCGCTCTTCGCGCTCGAAGGCGCGGGCGGCGAACGCGCGGCGAAAGAGAGACGCGAGGCGACGGCGCGGGCGAGAGACGCGCGGCGCGCGTTCGGTGGTGGGTGCGTGGATGTGTTAGTGGTGGGGGAGACGAGTGGACGGGCGATGGCGCGGATGGGGGGGACGCCGGATGTCGGTCGGTTGCGCGCGCGCGCGCGCGGCGACGGACGCGGAGAGGCGACGCGCGTACCGGCGCTTCGTTTGGGCGCCGTGTTCGGCGCGAGAGACGAGGAAGAGGAAGAGGAAGAAGAGACTGTGTGTGTCTCGGACGAGGGTATCTTGGACGATGACGACGACGACGACGACGACGCACCGACGAGCGCGAGCGCGTGGATCCGCGCCGCTCGCGACTCGACGACGTCTCTGATGTCGTGGGACGCGCGCGACGCGAGCGCTCGAGACGGCGCGAGTTGTCTCGGCGCCGCCGCGTTCGACGCCGCGTACCGCTCGACGTTTACGTCGGTGCGAGACGTCGACGGCGAGACGGTCATCGCGAGCGAACGGGATTGCGCGCACGTCGTCGCCGCGGCGTTGGCGGGATGTCGCGCGAGCGCGGATATTCTCGTCGCCGCAGGAAACCGCGAGGGCGACGTGACGATGCGATTCGCGTCGGGAACGACGAAGGCGTTTCAAAACGCGTTGAAAACGATGGCGGTGGCGGCGGAGCGCAGGTGTGAGCTCGAACACGCGCTCGAGGAGATGACGACGCCATACGCGCGACCGGCGGCGCGCGCGGCGCGCGACGTGCTTCGATCGCACGACGCGGCGCTGTACGCCATCACGGACGCCGTCGCCGAGCGACGACGTGACGACGGCGTCGTTTCAACGAGCGTCGATGTTCCGGACGTGACGCTCTTGGAGATGATGGCGCACACGAAACGACTTCGTCACCAGGTGGACGCGATGTGGCATCTCTTGACGAACGCGCGCGCGGACGAGACGCGCGTCGTCTCGCACGCCACGCTCGTGCGTCGGTTAGAGACGGCGCTCTCGCACGTCGAGGACGAAGATACACCGATGATGCGATACCTGTACGCGCGCGCCGTCAAGCCGGTAATCGACGACGCGCTCTCGTGGATGTACCGCGCCGCGCCCTCGGGCGGTTTGTCGTCTGATTTCTTCGTCGAGCACGCGCCCGCGTGGACGAGTCTCGAGACGTTCGATAGGTACCGCGGCGGTGACGACGTCCCGTGTTGGCTCGGTGGTCCCGTGCACGACGGCGAGGGCGACGACACCGAGACGGATTCGCTCTCGATGGCGCGCGCGCGACCGAACGCCGCGCCGGCGCTCGTCGCCGGGAGCGCGCGAGACATTCTTCGCGCGGGGACGCAGTTGCGATTGTTACAACGCGTCCCGCAAACCAAGGCGTTCGCGCGCGCCGTCGAGGACGCGTTTATGAAAGTGTCCGCGTTCGAGGCGTGCGATGAAGGCGGCGCACGACGATGGCTCAACCGCGTGCGCGTGTTGGAATCACGCGTCGTCGCCGCCGCGCGAGAGAGTCTTCGCGCCATGCGAGACGAACGCGACGCGCACGAAGCCGCCGCGCGCGCGGCGAGAGAACGCGTCGAAGCGCGCTCGAGCGCTGAATTCTATGCGCGCGAAAAGGCGCGTCTCGATCGCCTCGAGTCGATCGATGTCGCCAAGAGAGCGCGACGGGAGACGCAGCTCGAGGAACTCGACGCCCGCGAGCGCGAACGCGAGGAGAGTCGCGCGAGGAGAATCGCCGACGAGCGGGCGTGGTTGGAGGAACGAGAGGAGAAGCAACGCGCGGTGGAACGATTTAAATTGGAAAAGAAGATGGAGGAGACGCGCGCGCGATTGGAACGCGAGGATGCGAAAGTGCGTTGGTTTGGGTGGCAGACGTCGAGATTGGCGCTCGCGGAGAAGAGACGCGCGTTCGTGCGCCAACTCGAGGCGTCGCACGAGGAGGAGGCGGTGGTCGCGCTCGCCGACGCGATGCGCGACGGTGTGAGAATATCGAAACCGGCGCCGCTCGTCGTCGACGCGTTCGCGAGCGTTCCACGAAACGACGACGACGACGACGACGACGACGACGACGACGACGACGACGACGGTGAAGACGGGGACGCGCCGACGGCGGAGAACGGGACACGCGAGAGCGATTCGGGGGAGGCGCCTTCGTCATCGGAAGATTTCGCCGACGCGCCGGAAGCGCTCGTCGTCGAATCGACGCCGACGTCGTCGGCCGAGTCGTTGCGTTCCGCGGCGGATGACGCGATGGAAGAGGAACGCTCTGACGCCGCGCGAACGCTCGCGCCGCCGCCGACGCCGCCGACGACGATTATGGAACCGGCGACGCTCGACGCGTCGATACCGCGCGAGGAGGAGGACGACGTGATGCGCGACCATCTTTCCGACGCGTTCGGTACCCCCTTACCGCTGTTGCTCGCGCAGGAGATGCGAGAAATCGTCGCGCGACAGCACGCGACGATTGGTCACTACACGGTGTCCGTGTTCCTCGATCACTTCGCGTTGGAGAAGCATTTACACGCGGTGTTGCGTTTCGCGCTCGGGGGTGAAATAGCCTTCGCGCACGCGTTGATGAAGAGTTTACGAGACGCGTGCGGCGACACGAGGGCTCGCGTCACTCGAGCGTCGGCGCCGGCGATGCGCGCGGCGTTGGATCGCGCCGTCGACGACGCGCGCGTACGGCGAGACGCCTTTACGTCACGTCTTCGTCTGCGCGAACGCGAGGATTCGTTGACATCGTTCGACGCGTACAATTTGGATCTCGCAAACGGCGTCGAGTGCGAGTACGCGTCCCCGTGGCCGATCAATCTCGTCTTTACCGGCGTTCGCGAAAAGTACGCGCTGCGACACGCGCAAACCGCGCTGTTACAAATGTGTCACGCGGCAAACGCGGTGAAAGACGTCTCGGCGCTCATTCACGCGAGCGCGCGATGGAGACCGTTGATGGATGCGTCGCGAACGAGCGCGACCGCGAGAGAGCGGCGCGCGAGAAATTTATGTCTCATGGCGGCGGCGTTTCGACACTTTGTCGACGCGGCGAGCGCGCACGCGCTCGAAGCGATTCACATCGGCGCAAAAGAAGCCTTATTTAGCGCGCTTCGCGCCGACGACGGTCGAATTCTCCCTCGGCACGTGGACGATATTCGTGACGTCGTCGAGAAGTTCTGCGTCCGCGCGCACGCGGCGTGTTTCCTTCGTCCCGTCGATTCGGCGTTAAAGGCGCTCGTCGATGAGGGTTTACAACTGGCGCTCGATTTCGCGCGCGCGTTGTCCGACGCCGACGTCGAGACGCTCCTCGACGACGGTCCGACGTTGACGCGCGCGCAGAGCGTACACGCCAAGTTTCACGCCTTGATGACGCAGTTGTGTTTCCGAGCGCGCGTCACGAGCAGCGACGCCGCGAGCGGGTTGATTCAACGCGTCGACTTTAACGAGTTTTATCTCTCCGCCGCCATCGACGTCGAGTTTTGATGAGACTCGGCGCAGCGCTGGAACGTCCTGTAGAAGAATGTATGTGAATTGAATTAGCTACTAGTATAGTTCTAAACGATCGCGACGACGCGTTCAGTCCGATTCCTCGTCCTCCTCTTCGTCGTCAAGCGTCGTTTCCTTCCCCTTGGGCGTGAACCCGTCCGTCATCAGCGTCTTTAAATCTTCACCCGAGAGTTCGGATAACCTCTTGGTGAGCTTCCGAGTCATGCGTTCAATCTCCGGTTCGATGTCCTCGGTGAGTTCGGCCAAGAACGGAATCGCCTCGGGTAAGAGGACGAGATACTCCTCCTGGAGCTTGTCCACAACGAGGTCCATCGTCTTGACGACGAGGACGCGCGCTCGCGCGGCGTCGTCGCGCCCGCACATTAAAATGGCGCGATGAAGCGGTTTCCAGTGCGCGTCGTCGGGCGCGGAGGCGAGAAGCGACGCGCACGCGCCGACGACTTCGTACCCGAACGATCCTTCGATGGCGTACGAGTCGTAGTCGTCCTCGTCAGAATCCGACGGCGGCGGTTTCGCCTTTAATTGTTCGACGACGAGCGGGTACAACATGTTGTACCGGTTGGAATCGAGGAAACCGACGTTATCGTACTGGAAGCATCGTCGCAGCGCGGCGAGCGTCCAACGACGCATGCGCCAGATATCGTTCGCGGATAAATCCTCCGAACCCGCGCTTCGACGTTTCTTTTTCCCGCTCGACGGGTCGGCGCCGACGTCCAACGCCGCGGCGGCGAGATCGAGCACGTGACGGAAAAACGGTACAAAGACGGCGCGAAGTTCGTCGGCGAGCGACGCCGCGAGTCTGAACAGAGCGGCGAGACGCGTTCGAGTGACGTCCGCTTCGCCGGATCTCGCGCGCGCCCACTCGACGCACTGTAAAAAGAAGGGTAAGAATTCGCTCTCGGTGCACTTGAGCGCCAACGCGACGCACGCGTCCACCGCCTTGCCCTCGACGACGTCGAGAGATTCCTCGCTTGCGCCCACGGGTGCGCTACGACGAATGTCGAGCGCGCGGAGAACGACGGAGAAGAGTTGTTGTCGGTACGCGTTCGTCGCCTTGTCGGAATCGCCGGCGGCGGCGAGGACGTCCAAGAGCGCCGAGCACGACGCCGCGCCGTCGTCGCCGTCGTGCTCGAGACACGAATCCCACGATTCCACGAGCGGACGAACGACGAGACGAAGCTCCACCGCGACGGGAAGCTCGCGTCGAATCTCTGACGCGAGTTCGTGTAAACCGTGCGCGTCGCCGCGCGCGTCGGCGTCGTCGCCGCGCGGAGAAATCATCGCCGGGTGCAACAAGACTTTGATGATGTCGCTCAAAAACGGCGACACGAAACCCGCGACATTCTTCAAAAATACGCGAAGCGCCGCCAAGCACGAGTGCGCGACGAGGGTTAGCTCGCCGACGGTGTCGTCCTCCTCGCGCAGCGCGTCGGCGCTCGCGAGCGTGGACTCGAGCAAGGCGGGAACGGCGACGTTGATGACGGAGACCATGCGCGCGCCCAAAATCTTCGCCAACGACGCCAAGGAGAGCGCCGCCGACGCGCGAAGCGTGACGGCCGGCGCGTTGAGCTGCGCGACGACGGCCGGGACGACGGCTAACAACGGTTTGATGGCGTCGGCGGCACCGCTGAATCGAACGGCGGCGGCTTCCAAAGCCATGAGCGCGGCTTGCGACGTCGTCGCGTTCTTCGACTTGATCAACGTCGACAATTCGTCGATGAGCGCGATGCCCGCCGAGGTCTCGGCGACGTCCTCGACGTCGTCTTCCGCGCTCGCGGTTTGCAATCGCTCCGTCACGAGCGCCAACGCCTTGCGTCGCACCCGTCCCTCCTTGTGATCGAGCAACGGCGTCAAAGCGCGCAAAAATGGTCCCGACGCCAACAATCCATTGAGCGCGCCGAGTAAACTCTCACCGCTCGCCTCAGCCTTGGCGGCGAGTTTCGCCGGTGATTTCCCGGGTGACTTCGATTTACCGCTCGGCGTGACGTCCTTGGTGTTGACAGATTTCAAGAGCACGATGGCGGACTCGGCTAACGCCGCGTATCCTCGTTGAAGCACGTCTTTGTCGTCTTCGTCCACGACGCGCGACTGCGCGCGAATGAACTGCGGTGAGGACAGGTGACGCGCCGCGGCGTCCGCGCACGCGCGCACGAGTCGACCACCTTCCTTGGCGGATTCCTGGGGGTGGAGTGAAAACGAACGCTACGGGTCAGTACAGAAATCAGAGAGACGTCGTTCGTCTTCAAAACGTTGAGACGCCGGCGTTTCTCAGAAGGAAAGCAGCAGATTCGTATGTCTCATCAATGGAATCAGAATCCTGACACAGTAGAATCTTTCATCATAGAAACGCCGCGCGTTCGCGTCGACGAGCACACACATAAAAACAAGAAAAATAAGAAGAAGCGCGCGGCGCGTACCTCCAATGCAGTGACGAGCGCTGCCGTCGCCGCCATCGGCGTCTCTCGCGCGAGCAACGCGTCGAGCAATTCCTTCACCCACGCATCCTCCTCCGCCGCCACCGGCGCGTCCTCGGCGTCCACGATAGCGTCCGTCTTCTCGCGTCTATCTCTTGCCGACGCCTCGAGCGATTTCAATCGTCGCAACAGAGTGACGACGACGGCGGGAAGCGCTTCACCCTCGGGCGCCGCGCGCACGAGCGCCGCGCACACCGGCGCACGTCGTCTCGCCGGTGCGCGCGGAAGCGAATCGATCAATCGACTCACGACGTTTATGAGCGGTTCACCACCCTCCAACCACACGGGCACGACGGCGACGAGCGCGTTCTCCAACGCTCGTTGCGAGAGAACGTCGTCGGACGCCGACGCCGCGCGATCCGAGAGCGCGGCACCGACGTCAAAGACAACATCGCGCACGGCGTCCGGCGCCGTCTTGGCGATTTGCGCCAGACACGCCAACGCGGCGCTTCGAGCGGCGCCCTCGTCCACCTCGCGAACGGCGCGAATGACGAGCGGGACGTTCCATCCGTCTCGCGGGTCCACGTCGAGCGCGGCGAGAGATTCCAACGCGCGCAAGACGAGAGCCTCGAGGTACCCACCCGCGGCGACGCCGGATTCATCGTCGTCGGAATCATCGTCGGAATCATCGTCGGAATCGGCGTCTCGGCGTTTGCGTCTGGCGTCGGCGTCGTCGAGCAACGCCTCTAAAAAGCGCAGACACGGCGCCGCGAGGACGTCTCGATTCTTCGTCTCGTCTAATTTCCACGCGAGCGTCTCCAACGCCGTCGCCGCGTCTCGCGTCGCCTCGACCGTGCCCAACGAAACCGTCGTCGCGGACGTCGTCGATGATTTCGGCGTCTGTCCCTTGGCTCTTTTCTTTGTCACCGTCGCCGGCGCGGCTTTCATTATCACCGCCGCGTCGACGGTTTTCGCCACGTCGGCGCCGTCGAGCGTCAACGCGTTCGCCGAGCTTCTCGCCTCGGCTCTCGACGTCTCGTCGGCGTCGGCGTTCACGGCGGCGAATAAAATTTTGAGCGCGCTCGCGCGCGCCTCCGCGTCGAGCGCGTCGACAAACGCCGGCGTCATGACGGAAAACGCGGCGGCTCGAACGGCGGGCGGCGATGGCGCGACGGCGCACTTCGCCAACACGGCCCATCCCTCGCCGCCGCGCGCGCCCCACGCGGCGGCGCACGCCGGCGTGAAGGTGCGCAACGCCTCCACCGCGAGCGCCGCTTTTGCCGTCGCGTCCCCGCGCGCGTCCTCGTCGAGACACCACGCGAGCACGGGCACCGCGACCGTCGTCTTCACGTCGACGTCGGCGATGTCTCGCGTCGCCGCGAGGAGACACCGCATGCCGTACGCGTCGACGCACGCGTCGTCACCGGCACCCTTGGTCATGGCGACGACGGGTTCTAAAAACGCCGCCAATTCATCGGACGGTGACGCGGACGCCTCGAGACCTCGCGCGATGGCGTCGCAGAGCGCGCCGGCGCCGAGGCGCGCGACGGCGTCGGCAGACTTGGCCAAACGTTTAGCCAAAGCGCTCGCCCGGGCGTCTCTCGCGCAGGCGGAGAGCGCCGTCGCCGCCGCCGCGCGCACGAGCGCCGACGACGACGCGACGGCGACGATGACCGAGGCGACGGGCACGGATGTCGAGCGCGCGACGGCCAATTCCAAAGCCGCGACTTGCGCGCGCGCGTCGACCGTGCGCGGATCCGCAGCGAAGAGCGACGCGAGAAACGCGCTCACGCCGTCGGCGCCTCGACATCGTTCGCACGCGTCGAGCACCAGTCGGAACAACTCACCGACGACGACGTCGAGAGATTCGTTCCGCGCGCCGCGCGCCGCGTCCTTGGAATCCGTCGTCGCTAATAATACGAAACACTCACGCAGCCGTTGGTCTTCGCCAGTGCCGATGGACTTTTTCGTCGCGCTCGCGAGCGTCGCGCGTAACAGCGCTCGGTGACACGACGGGACGTATTTCCGCGCCGCCGAATCGCTCGACGCGAATCGACGCACGGCGTTAGCGCTCGGGGTGGATCCAGCGGGGAACTCTTCATCGCGATCGATGCCGTGCGTCGACGAGACGCCGTCGGCGAACCACGCGTCGCGAATCAGCCACCACGCCGCGTCTCGAATCGCGGCGACGTTTCCGGACGCCGCCGACGACTTCGTCTTCCCGGACGCCGACGGCCCCTTTTCGACGGCGAGCGCGCACGCAGCGAGTAACGTGGCGCGTCCAACGTTCGTGGCGTCTCTGTACGCCTCTCGAATCCATAATCCTCGATCTTCTGACCAACCGTCGGCGAGCAGCGCGTCGGCGAGCGCGCGCAAGACGACGGCGTTGCACTCATCCTCAAACGCTCTTCGTTGGTCGGCGTCTTTGATGGATTTCCCATCGCCCACGACGTCGCGCAACGCGTCGGATCGAATGCCGTCGAGAGACGCATGTGGGCACCCGCGCGCCGCGTTCAACGCCGCCTTGGTGACGTTGCGCGACGCCGTCGTCGAAGAAAACAAGACGTATTCGAGCGCCGTCGCCGCCGCGCGACTGGCCAACGCGGACGGCGCGGTACCGTCCTCCGTCTTGGAGAGCACGCCGAGGGTGAGACGAAGCGCTTTTTTCGCGACGCGACGCTCGCTCTCGCTGTTTTGACTTCCGGAGACGAGCGCCATCGTCGCGACGGCGAGGCGTTGTTTCGCGGCGGCGAATAACGCGCTGTCGTCGTTCACCATGCGGCGCAACGGCTCGAGATCCAT
>Ga0181571_10003610_pt1 | contig 11594 bp, 2 predicted proteins | sample 101ome_17_FD_132440 | JGI IMG/M metagenome (GOLD analysis project Ga0181571, IMG submission 132440) | Coastal salt marsh microbial communities from the Groves Creek Marsh, Skidaway Island, Georgia - 101407AT metaG (megahit assembly) | ecosystem: Environmental > Aquatic > Marine > Intertidal zone...
AATACGGAGGGAATTCAGCTATGATAGGTGCGATTAACCAAGGTACGCCACCTATGATTATTCAACCTTCTGGAATTTTGATGCCTATTTTCTCCGTTCGTAAAGTAGATACTTCCGTGAGTATTTTCGACGGGGCAACGGTTATTATTGGTGGATTAACTAGAGAAGAGGTTAAAACGGTCAATGACAAGATACCTGTACTCGGAAATATACCTTTAATTGGTAAACTGTTTCAATCCAATGCGGAGAGTTATCAAAAGAGAAATCTTTTGATATTTGTCAGTGCTAGTATTGTTTCTCGTGGAGGTTCGCCTGTGCGGGAAGTGATCCAAAGCATAACACCCCAATCAATTTTTAAAGACCCCGTCATCATGACTCCTACCGGTACGATTAGAAGAACAACCCAGTCAGAAATGTTGGATGTTGAATGATTTAGAACTAATTTCTATGGATGCGAATCAATTTAAAAATTGTATAAATTTACATAATTTATGACAAAATTTGCTTTAATGAGTTTTGTCTTCTAAGTTAAGATAATGTTTTTCCTTATCACGAAAATGCCCAAGCGTTTTCTTGCGAAGCCTGTTCTTGCTAAGTGTCTTTCTGTGGTTGTATTCGGAACTTTCGTTTTAACAACCGTCTATTTTAGTACCCTAAAAAGAACTTCATCTCCTCCTATTATTAATCAAAAATTGGAGGTTATAAACCCGTCTAGTGTGCCTCTAAGTGCCCGTGCAGTTGATCCACAAAAATTCAAACCACCACTACCTCAAGTCCTTGCCAGTCCTATATCTGAAGAGGAGTTAATGTGGTGTAAAATACTAGAATACAAAGACTTATCAAACCATCATGTCTTTCAAGATTTTAATCAATGGATTAAGCTATTTCAGGAACTGAATTGTTCAACATCTGATGATTGTTTCCAGCATGACCCAAGGTTGTTACATCAACTTGTTAATCATGGATTGTCTTTGTCTCGTGCGCGCGCGGAAATTTTAACCCAAGTGATTCGAGCAGATCCTCGTGCCGCCCTCAACCTTGCGATTCCTCCTCAGACAATTAATCAACTGCCCCAAATTATTCAAAATGAAATGGAAAATTGGGAAAGTTCCTTTGTGGATATTAGCTCCCTGCACAAGTGCTTTACCTCTTATCATCCTGGTGGCTATGTAGAAACCAAAGCAAAATTTGAAGACGGACGAACCCTGCGGGCTTGGACTTATGGAGCAAGAAAAAAATTGCCTATTCGTAAAGGTTTGGCGGTTTGGGGTATTTCACTGGGAGAAGACTTTGCCATCTCCGAGGAGCCCGTACGTTTACTGGATGAAAATACGGATGCTGGCTTCATTGAATTTGGGGGTCAAAAGATTTCATACAATGGTCCCGCAGAAAGAAGATTGCTAGTTCACGAAATTAAAAAGGCGGAAAGAAAATTATCGGGTAAATCAGGCACAGTTCATCGAATCAAGTACCCCGTTGCTCTCGGATCAACTTTGACAAGTGAGGCTATGCTTTCCACAAAGTACGAATTAAACACCTCAAGGGTTACCTTTGATGAGGCACTCTCTGCAGCCATTGCTCAAAACGCCCACCTTCTGCAGTTAGAAGATTCAGCAGAGAACAAATTGATTACGGATTGGCTAAAAGAAAAACATGATGATCAAATGTTGTTCACTGGATTTGATGAGAATAACAATTCAGTTTCATGTGTTTGGCTGGGTTTAACAGACTCGGAAGATCAGAATGGTAGTATTTATGACGAAGAAAACAATGTAACCACTCTCACCCTTGAAATTAATGCAAGCGAAGGGAATTGGACATGGCTTAAGGCAAACACCTCTTCTACCTTCGAAAACTGGTGGGGAGGATTCCCATCAAATGCAACTGCAGGACATGATTTTGCGGCACTCGATTGGAACACCTCGGAGGGGAATTGGACTGATTTTAATCTATCGGCACGCTTGCCTTTTGTCATCGAAAAGGATTTCGAGTTTGCAAAGATCGAAAGCGATCTCAAAGGAATACGAAAGGTTCTTGTAGTCCCCGGTAGGTTTGTAGATGAAACCATCTATTACCAATCTCACTTATCCGGCTCCAACATTTCTTTAACTAATGATTTGGGCGAAGAGATTTTATCGGAATTACAAAACGATCCTTACGAACCGATATCTAGAGAAGTGCTTGTACAAGCCATGAATGAAGTTCGGGATTTTTATCTACGTAATTCAGACAATGAGCTCGATATTATACCCGTTATTAGTTCGACGGTCACCATACCTCATTTGTTTGGCCAATTCCGCAGATATCTGACCAAAGCACCAGCGAGTGGACCTGCAAATCAATATGATTCTGATGGCTCACTTACTACCACAGCACTTAATGTCAGGCTGGAGTTGAGTGAGGAAGATCCTGCCATCGAAAACCTGACCATTTCCGCAGCAGCTGAGGCGAGTGAAGACTGGAACCCTGATGGTCCCGCCTTTGTGGGTCTATCCTCCTTAGCCCTAGCTAACCCCAACTCGCCCATTGATACCAATTTTACTTCCCCACCTACAGTAACGATTTCTGGTGGTGAAGCTCTGAATGATTCTGGCTTTCCGCATCCGCGCTTTGAACCAGCTGAGGCGGAGGCTACTCTTGATGCTTCTGGAGATGTGATCGGGATTAAACTGTTAGAGCCAGGCTCTTATTACCAGACTGGTTCGTCTCCGCAAATCTTACTCAATGGAGTGGATTACACTTCCGAATTCTCGGTAAGGGTCGAATCGATCTTAATTTCTAGGGTTGTGGTAACCAATTATTCCGCAGGAGCTCCCGGGTTGGGGTGGATTGGCAAAGCGGGAGCTCATGTCAGAATTTCCAATGGCACCATACCTTCAAAAACCATTGCCCACGAGATGGGTCACAATTTTGGATTGTGGCACGCAAATAGGTATTACCCTAAAAGTGAGAAAGTCTTAAGTGACGATGCCGATGTTATTGAATACGGTAATCCCTACTCTGCTATGGGTACAAGCCCAAGTATTGTGGAACAAGGCGACTTTACCATTGTAGAAAAAGTCTTTCTCAACCTCTTTTTCAATGGCGGCGGGGGTTATCTGTTGGAGAATTCACTCGGTGCAGATGTAGCCGACCTTTCCAATGCAGCGGCGTTGGTTACTTCTCCCCTTACTGAACAAAGTACTTCCGTGCCAAATACATTCAGGATTTATAGAAGTGATACAGATTCCCCCCCTCGAGCCTTAAACACCAATAATTTTTTGGTTAACCTGCCCGCTGCAGAACATCAGTTTTTATATGAGGACTTAAACACCTCCCCATACCAATTACTTTTCACCGGGACCGGAGAGGAAGCATCGGGTACTTTAACGGTAGATGCCAATAGTTCGGTCCTTTCAATATCCCATGGCGGTCGTGGATTTGTTAGCGAACCAGTTATCCAGGTTTTGGACAATAACGGGACCGCACGAGTCACCCTAAACCCCGCATGGATAAGAATGTCAAATGGCTCTGCTTTCGACCAGCAGGCTACCTTGTTAAGTTATGCTGCAACGGATCGTTGGATCAGGGGGGTAAGGGTTTCCACTACAGGAGCCTCTCAATTCCGTTCACTCAATCAAAATACGGAAGGATTAGGTGGAACCATGCTTACTGATTATTACCTTTCATATCGCAAAGATGTATCCCTTGACGGTTTGGTTATGGAAATTACCAATGACTGGCAAGAGACCGGTGGCTCTATGGAAACATACCTTTTAGATGCCACCCCCCAAACTCCTAACGATTTTTCGGATGCTCATCTATCTATTGGTATCACCTATTCAGATTATGATGCCGATATTCATATCACCCCAATTAGCCGAGGAGGGAGTGAGGAGATGCCTTACATCGAATGCGTCGTAAATATGGGAACAGTTGACAGCGGTGAAGCCCAAGCCCCTCAATTTGACTTGGTGGTTAGTAACCAAACCCCTAGCACTACAGAAACCATTGAAATTGGAGCCATGGTGAAAGATGGCAATACATCGGGCTATGCTTATGCTTGGTACATAGACGAACAGCCAATGGTTCAAATCAGCACTCTGAACCACCCATTAATTAGGCAGCAATTTTCCTCACCCGGTCAGTATGTTGTGCGAGTCGTGGTTTCCGACATGCGAGGTGGGGTGACTTCAAAAAATATTATCATCCAGGTAAAAGGTCATGAGTTGAGCAGTCTTTCAAGTCTTTCTGGGCGGGTTCAATCTTCTCAAGGTTCAGTCCAAGGGGCACGGGTTATTTTGGAAGCTTCCCCGATCATAAACCATCAAGTTTCCATGACAGGCAATATTTTCGACAGCTTCTTTTTGGATGGAGAAAATGACCCAGCCCGTTTTCGGATCGATGGAGAGGTCGCGCCACAATTAGTTTTTCGCAGGGGAGAAATCCATCGTTTCTATTTTGATAACACCTTGAATGGTGCACCGATGTCCTTTTTACAACTACCCGAAAATGCTCCTCCTCGAGTAGTGATTAATATGCTGGCTAACCCAACCGCTGATGAGGATCGTGGCTCCAGTTATTTTCGTAACCCGAAAGTCTCTTATAATTTCCGTTCAGCATTTTCCACATATTATTCTGAACCTACGGGTACTTATTTAGAAATGTTACAATTTCTGTTCGATAAGAATAATACCATTGCTGGCCTTAGTGATGATAACGGAACCCATTTGAAACTGCTGGAATATTTAGATGATGCCAATCTCTCATCCTTTGAAAGGGCCAATCATATAACGATGCCCTTTGCCAAAGCTCTGATGCAAGAAACCAATGTGAGTGTTGCCCGTGTTGGACCTCTTGAAATATCTGAGCTTGGTTATTTTACATACGGTGGCCGGGGTTACAACCGCACTAATACCCCGGTCGTGGAGGTTCGTCGCTCGAGTATTTGGGAGGACTATACCCTCAGGAATGCCAATGCAACCGCCTTGATTGATGGGGTAGGGACGATTTCGCCGGTCAACACAGATGAATTCTTAGGCTCAGAATGGGCAACTCGACCCGGGGACTCGGTAGTGCCAGATCTTATCGTTTGGGGGACCGGCGGGGGTGATTCGGATGATCCTTATGATGAGGTAAATGCTTCTCTGATTGCTTGGACGGATGATGCTACCGGAGAAACCATGCGTACCATAAATCTCCAAAATCAAGGAAAAGGTTTTGAGCCCAATGCAACCATGGCAGTCTTGCATTACCCATTGAGTCCTAAAGCGTTTTGGACCTTTGATCGTCACGAAAGCCTCTTTGAGGATTCCAATCAAGCAAGATACCTTCCCTCACCTGCCTGGAACCGAGAATATGATGAAACTAACCTAGCTCACTATTGGAAGCTCGACACGAATAAGAGCTCAACCACCATGGCTGATTTCAAAGGTAGCGTGGATTTAAGCTCTAGTGAGCCTATTGGAGAGGGTAATTTTTCTTATGGTGCAATGGGCCATGCATTTAATCTGAAAAATAGTGTAGAATTGTCCGCGGTGTCTGTTTTAGATGCCAACTTTACCTATTCAATGTGGGTGCACCCACAAAGCAATTTCACATTCAATTTAAATGGCGAAGATTTAGTTTATGCCTCCCCAACCTTTACTTTTGGGACTATGGCTGGAGGAGGTATCGACCCTGCAATACCAAATTATTGGACTCATGTGGCGGTGGTAGCCATTGAAAGCAATGCCACCCTTTTTATCGACGGCAGGCCGGGAGAATGCACAGCCACATTTGATGAAGATATTATTCAATTAACCTTACCCAATTCAGTTCTTTTGGATGAAATAAGAATTTATGATATTCCATTGAGCGAATCGGAAATAAGGTATTTAGCAGGACGTACTGTGCTTGATTTATCCGGAAATAAATACCATGCCGTGCCAATGGGTCCAGGTTCTTACCTCGTTAGCCCTGGCACGGGCCCAAGCTCCTCAAATGTTCCAGCGGATCCTGCAGTACCCAATTCACCCAACGGAAGCGGTCGATTGGGAGATTCTTTTCAGGGCGAAGATCATGGGCACTCCATTTCCCTCAATGGCACAGATCAATACTTGGATTTATTTCCCCATTCATCGGAATTCCCCCTTACCGAAGGTACCATAAGTTTGTGGATAAAACCTTCGGCCCCCCAAGATCTGGCACCCCTATTTACCATGGCTACCCCTTACCGGGCAGTTTTGCCGGATGAAAATGCCAGTGATTATGAGATTTCTGAAACGGGTAATATTTTCTCTTTTGAACTGGTGAATGGATGGCCAAAATTAAGTGGCTCTCGGGCCTATTTATCCAACGAAAAGGTCCCTGTTAATGAATGGTCGCATTTAGTGGGTGCATTTAACGAATCAGGGGTCTCCATTTGGTTAAATGGTACGTTGCTTAATCTCAATGCTGCAGGCTCTCAAACCCAGGACCGGTTTGCCGAAAGTGTGAATTTATTAAATTTGGCAAGCACGGCTGAAATTTTTGCTGCGGGTCGTTCCTACTCCCGTGAGGATGACCCATTGCTGGAACAGCCATCTGAAATATTCTTCAATGGATCCATTGATGATTTAGCAATTTACGATCGCATACTTACTAATACCGAAGTCAATTATTTGTATGAATTAAGAAGGGGGCGGGAACAAACTCCAAGACTGGAAGCTATTGTCGATGCAGTCGGTACGGTTGAGATTAGTGAAGGAGGGGAAGGTTATCGCGAAAACCCTGATTTGGTATTTTGGTATGGAGAGAACAAGGAGTTTGAATCCAACCTCACCAGTTTCGATAGTTTGGCCAATGCCCGTGTGCACTTTACGGATGGTAATGGTGACTTCAATGGTACTCTGGGTGAACTAATATTTATTGACACGAATGACTCCAGTGAGGCAGGTGTTTGGAGCTATCATCTCGGTAAAGACGCAAATCGATCCTATAATTGGCACAAAAACAACTTAGATAACGATTGGAGGAGGCATGTTTCGGCACAGGGCTTTGCTGAGTATGACGATGCCTCCTTAGGAGATGTAGTCTGGGTAAAAAGGTTAAACCGACCGGTCGAGGTGCCTTTGCCAGATGGTCGTACCGTTTTACGCCGGTATATCGAATATGTATCGTTGGATAGGAATCGTTCATTGAGCTTGGAGAGAAACAACACCAATTCATGGCCCTACTCATACTATAAACCAAATGGACTCTACGGCTTTAATGAAAGGGTGGATTTGGATGTAGGTTCTCCCTTGTTGCACAATCCAGATGCTTTGGACATCTATACGGCAGATGCCTTTGTTCATTTCTACATTGATCCAGATGCTAATGAATCTATTTCCATTGTGGATTCTGGGCAGGGAGTTCTTTCCATACCCGAAAAAAATATAAAAATAAGTGGCACGGGTTACCGCCCGGCTACATCTACCCAATCCGAGCAGGAACATGCCGGGTTTGCCGAGATCGATACATTTACAAATGATAAAATCAGGGCAGGCTCTGTGGAAATTTATGATTGGGCAGGCAATGAAGATGTTAATATTTCTACGATGGAATTTAATAAAACTTTCTCTTACATATCGGTTGACGACCCTGGCTTTGGATATGCCGCCCCGCTGGAATTTCAGCTAATTGGTGGGCTACCCGTGCAAATCAATAATATGTTAACCACCCCACTGCCAGAGTACAATGCCACGGTCGACTACAATTTTGTGAAGGCGGACTTTAGGGTGAAGACGATGGGGGAAGGCGGATCGATCGAAGAATTAGAAATAACCAATATGGGTGAAGGTTATATAAATTATGACAACCTGAGTGAGGATGACTTGGAAGTCTTTACCTTAATCTTGAGCGGTAAGGGGTACAATGTGGATGAGTATCCTTTTATTTCGGTAACCGGAGGAGGAGGACACGGGGCTAGGTTTAAGGCTATCATAGATGATAATGGGAGTATAACTGATACGGTTTTAATTGATTCTGGTAGTGGTTACATCAACATTGCCCCCAATAATTTTCCCAGAGCTGTACATAATACATTACCCTTGTTGCCAGGTGAACAAAATGCCTCGCTATCGGTTCGCTTAGGAGGGTACATAAAAGAAATCCCAATTTGCACTGATTGCCAAAACGGGCTACACCAAATTGCTCCTTCACCCTACGAATATTCGCATTTAGCTCCTTGGGTTGAGATTTGGGACCGAGGAAGAAGCGAGGTGGAAATAGATAGTTCGGGTACCCGGGCTCATGCTGCGGCCAAAGTGGTCAATGGTAAGATTACCAAAGTGATCGTAACCAATAGTGGGGCTGGCTACATTGACCCCATCGCAATTGTTCGTGATGCACCTCCCAAGCATACTGATTATTATCAACCAAATGATACTTTCCGCCGCAAGTGGAAGTGTACATTTTTGCGGCCCAATGTAGATGGAATCGAAGAGGAGTGTGGTCATATTCACTGGGGTTTATATCCTCCAGAAGAATGTCCGGGCGAAACGGATGAGCTTCTCCCATATCAAGATGAGAATGGTTCCCTATGGCCAACAACGGGCAACGACATTAGGGATTGGAGAGAAAGACATGATGAGATCAAGGAGCATGAATTGTGTGCGGAAAGCGACTCCCATCTCAATGCGAAGTTTCTAGTTCGTAAATGTTGGGGAACCAAAGAAAATTACATTTTACATGACAATGCGATTTATCGTGATACTCGAACGGATTGGTTAGGTTTTGAGGCCAACCTGACTATTATTTCAGAAAATGGAAAAATTCGCGAAGTGGTGGTGGACGATCAGGGATCCAATTACTATTCCCCGAATATTCATATTCGAGGAACGGGTTCTGGAGTGGATGCGATTCCAGTCTTTGATGAAAGTGGCTTAAATACTCATGTTCTATTTGATGATCCGAGGATCAAAAATATTGAGCTAGACCATGTGGATCGTCCCATAGGGGCAGGCCAAGGTTTCCAAGAAAGACCCTGGGCGTGGGACGAGACTCCCCGCGGGCTCCACAAGTCTAGTCTTTCAGATAGCCCATATCTTACCGAAAGCAATGACCCAATATTTGGGTATGCGGAAAGGGTTGATGTAATCACCTTGCACACGGCGATTGATTCTGCATGGAATTTTGGGCAACCCATCCTTGCGGATTATCTGGGTGATCGAATTCTGAAGGTGGAGGTACTGGATCCAGGGTTATACAATTCTGCGACAGACCTCAATGTGACCATTGAATATAATGCCTCTGGAGCCTTAGATCATGACCGGGATGGATCGGTAGATTTTATACCTACTTCTGTAACCGCTTTTTCCACAAATCGACTTACCAAATTTGTTCTGGATGATAATGCCAGCTACGACGATAACAGCTCGGATGAAATCATTGAGCGCGGATTATTTACCGAAACCCCGAAGATACAAATCCTAGACAAACGAAACCTTACCGCACCGGATGGAGTCCTTGATAACATTTCCTACAGCACGGAGAGCCTAAGCTCTTACATTCGCTTAAATGGGGATGTAGCTTATGACCCTGAGATTGATAAAAGTTATGTAGAACTTTACATCGATGACCGATTTCCGAGTCATTTATTTTATGGGATTGGCGTAGTTGAAGACAACGATTCTCAAACTTTGCCTGCTTTTGGAGGAGAGATTTTAGTATCTGAGGGAGTCCCTGGCCATACTTGGGCAGAGCGCGAAGCTTTAGAAAAACCAAAATACTCCTATGCGGACAAAGATGGATACTACGCCTTTGGAAATTTAGCTCCCGGAATGTATAATGTGGCCGTTTTTATGGAAGACCAAAAATTCCAGGAAAGTACATTTCGACCGGAAGCCAACCCCTCGCGCATTTCTCAGTTTGTTTATGTTCCAGGCTTCCCTGAGTTAATTTTGGAAACCGACTCGGGGGGCATTGGAAGAAGCACCTTAGTTTGGTCAAGGGATGCAAGAAAACGATCCATACCCGAAGGTTCAACCAAAGCGATTCAAGGAATCGGTCGGGGTTTGATCCCAGCCTAACCCCAGAATTAACTTTTATTCCATTTTCGGACAACATCAGTATAAACAAGCCGAATGTACAAGTAAGTGTAGCGGTGAATGGTTCTTTGAGTTTGTCGATTCTGGATGATGCCAATACCTCAAAATATTACCCATCCGATCGTTTCTATGTTAGGTATTCTAGTTCAATCGCTGGAGTAGACTTTTTTGAGAGTTACCTGCCCTCTGAAACGAATCAAACCTTTGATACTGGGATCTTGGCATCGTGGGAATACGATGATACTGAGACCAATCGAGATAAATATGTGGCCGGCCCGCGGTTAGTGATCTCTCCGGATGATGCCAACGGAACCAATCCGGTTGAGGGATGGCTTTCCAGTGCATTGTTAGGAGATACCCCCACCCGGCTACAAGCCAGCGTTTTCGAAGCCAATGGTTCTCGGGTGAATGCACCTACGATTGATTGGAATATCGTCTTTGATTTCAATGCTTCGGATAGTAACAACTCCAGAATGGCTCAGTTAGAAAATGGTGCAGGCATTCGAGATTTGAATGTTTCTGGAGAAACGGTCGATCTCTACCTGTATTCGACCTTACGGGGTGATGTGGGATCCATCCAAAGCTTTTCTATCCTTGCTCCAGGAAGTGGCTACACGGATGGAGAAAAAGTTAAACTTTCTGGCAACGGTTATGGCTTGGAGGCGATCATAAGCACTGACACCGATGGCAATATCACCCAAATAAATATTAACCATCCCGGCTTTGGATACACTTTGGAAGATGAAATTTCAATCATTTCCAGTGGTGGTGCAGACGAAAGCAATGGCTCGGGTGCAGTCCTCCAGCCCCTCTTTTTTAATGGCTATTTAACAGTTGAGGCAAACACCTCGATAGGTGGTGTGGATCTTTATGCTCAGGTAAAAATTCAGCCCACTTTAAGGAATTCATTAAGTTCAAAAGAGCTTTGGCTCGATCAATATTCTGACTCTTTTATGCCGATGGATAGTGCTTGGTGGAGTGCTGTTGTTACCTTAGACAGTGATCCCGATTTAGATACCCTTACTAATCAAGAGGAATGGTTGTACGGCACGAACCCCTTTATGGCGGATACTGATTTAGACACTCTACAAGACCAAGATGATATAAATTCCTCGAATCCTTTGAAGGTAGACACGGATGGAGATGGTCTTAGCGATTGGGAAGAGTTAGTAATTGAGAGCACTAATCCCAAATTGCCTGACACGGATTTTGATGGACTGATTGATTCCCAAGACCCACAACCTACAGTTGCCTCGGGCAACCTTGCCATATCGGGGAGAATCTATCACTTAGCCAAGTATAGAAACGATCTCAATGACCAAAACCTAAGCATTCGCTTAGATGATACCACAGATCCTTGGAAAGACCCCGCAACTATGGGGGATAATTTCTCCGCCAACCACTATTATCGCCCCGGGCTAACGAGTGGTGTAAGTTATTCCGTGCAAGCATACATAGACTTATGGAGAGGAGGGACCGCCCCCAATGGCCTCTATGACCCTGGAGAACCCTACGATGAGCAAAACTTCACCAACCTTACAACCAGCAAGTTTGGTTACAACTTAG
>Ga0181571_10003612_pt1 | contig 11592 bp, 7 predicted proteins | sample 101ome_17_FD_132440 | JGI IMG/M metagenome (GOLD analysis project Ga0181571, IMG submission 132440) | Coastal salt marsh microbial communities from the Groves Creek Marsh, Skidaway Island, Georgia - 101407AT metaG (megahit assembly) | ecosystem: Environmental > Aquatic > Marine > Intertidal zone...
CACGCCATCTCCCCACACGAACGCAGGTACCTCATCAAGCGCCCTGCCGCCGGGTCCGACAAGTATCTAAAGGAAGACAAGGGACCGGAGGCCGGCGACAGGTACAAGAAGGCGAAATACGGCGGAGACTCCGACGACGATGCCCCGCCCGAGGAGGAATCAGCCGGCGGCAAATCGAAGAAGAAGGTCGGCGTCGCGGCCGTCATCGCCAACGCTAGGAGCGACGAGGAGGTCCCTCCGAACTTTGATCTGTTGGTCACGTTCGCGCTCGGACTGCTCCGCGCGCTGCTTCGCAAGATGTCCGGCGAGAAGGGCGTCGGCGGCGGCGGCGCGGCGTTGGGTGAGAGGCGCGAAGCGATTCTCGAGGGTGTCGTCCCTCTGGCGGTTCGCGCGCTGTCGTCGAAACGCTCCTCCATCCCGCCGCTCGCGGTGCGCTGCCTCGCGCAGCTGTCCACCATGAAACTCGCCGCGTTCGACTCGTCGACGGGAGCGTTGGCTCGTCGTATCATGGCTCTTTTGCGCGAATGCAATTCGCCCAACCAGCAACTCGCGCAGGATTGCCTCAAGCTCCTCAACAATCTGTTGAAGCGCCACGCGGCGTTTACGCCCACGGATGCTCAGTTCAGGTTCATCATCACCTTCGCCTTCGGAGATTTAGAGGGCGACCACCGGGAGGAACAACGATCGACAACCTTTTCGCTGATGCGCGCGGTGCTCGCGAGGAGGCCGCTTCTTCCCGAGGTGTACGACTGCATGAAGACGGTTTCGAGTTTAGTCGTCAGAGCCAACGCCAAGGATGTCCGCGAGCTGTGCGCGCAGGCGTTGGTGCAGTTCCTGTTGGACTATCCACTCGGCGAGAGGAGGCTCCAGCAGCACCTCGAGGCGCTCGCCGCCAACCTGGAGTATCAGCACGCCTCCGGGAGACTGAGCGCCATGAACTGCCTCAGGGACGTCGTCTCGAGATTTCCCGCGGAGGCTGTCGAGGCGCAGGCCACGTTCCTCTTCGTCCCCATGGTCGCGAGGCTGGGCGCGGACGAGGACGCCAACTGCAGGCGCGCCGCGGGCGAGGCGCTCACGGCGCTGCTCAAGCGCGTCGCCGGCACGAGCGCGGGTCGTAAGCTCCTCGCCCTCGCCGTCGGCTGGTGCGCGAGGAGCTCTTCGACCGATTCGTCGTCGACGGTCGCGACGGCTGACCCGCGGCTAAGGCGAGCCGCAATGCAGACGCTCGGACTCGCCGTCACCGCCGCGCCGAGGGAGGCGGCGCGCGCGGTGGCGACGGCGCGACCACACGTCGCGTCCGCGCTGCACGAGCACGACCCGGAGAACGGCGGCGACGAGGATGACGACGACGCCACCGTTCGCGGATGGCAGACGGCGTATTACGCGTTGCTCCTCGTCGAAAAGGCGGGGGCCAGATGCCCGGAGGCTCTGTCGTTCGACTTCACGCCTCTTCACGACGGCGACAAAGACTTAACAAGCACTAAGCAGCCATCCGACGCCGTGACCGGCCCCGGTAACCGGTTCGACGCCCCGGACGCAATCTGGGCGGGCGCGCAGGCGCTGCTGCTGCACCGGCACCAGTGGGTGCAACACGCGGCGGCTCGCGTCGTCGGCCTCAGGCTGTCCACGGAGGGTGCCGCGATGGCGTCGGCGCTGGCGGCGGGTAAGGCGGAGGACGGGCCGGTGCGGCTGGAGCGCGTCGCGCGTTCGTGCGTCGCGGTGCTGGAACAGGGCACCGGCGCGGGCGCCGTCGAGTTGGACGCCGGGCTCGCGGAACAGACGGTGAAGAACCTGACGTTTGCCACCGTCGTCCTTTTACAAACCGCGAGAGACGGATCGGAAGACGGATCGGAAGACGGATCGGAAGACGACGACGACGACGCGGAGAAGGCGCCGGGCGACTCGAAGGGCGACGCGACGAAGGATGACGCGGGTCAGTCGAAACCGCCGTACCCGTGGCTGTTCCGAAGGATGGGCAAGGTTGGCGCCGGCGGCGCGGGCGCGGCGAGGGCGTCGTCGCTTCGGTGGTGCGCCGCCGTCGCCGCTGCGCTCGGGGCGGACGGTTTCGCGGCGAAACCCGCGTGCGCGGCGCCACTGCTCCTTCCCGCGGTGCTGTGCGCGGACGACGCGGTCAAGGGCGTGGCGGAGGAGCACAGGGATCTGGCGCGGGAGGCGCTGGAGGTGATGCGCGGGACGTTGCCGGCGGATGCGTTTGGCAAGGCGTACGCGGCTGTTCAAAAACGAATCGCGGCGCGGCGCGAGCGGAGACGGAAGATGAAGGCGTTGGAGGCGGTGACGGACCCGGAGAAGGCGGCGCGGGCGAGGCTGGCGAAGGCGGAGAAGAGAACCGCGGCGAGGAAACGGAAGATTCAGGAGTACCGCGCGGGCAAGGGGTCTTCTCAGAGCACGAAGAAGCGCGCTCGAGAGGTGTGACGTTTTCCGCGCGCGCATAGATGGGATCGGTGCTTTTCATGGCTCCGTGCATAACAAAGACTTAAAGACTATGCACACACGGAGCTCCTCTCGTATCTTCGCGGTATGATACACAATGCCCGTTCATTGATGAGTGCACGCGTCGCGTCGCGCCGGGCCCTTGAACCCATTCCCTGGCGTACGCGCGTCGCGTGGAAAAACCCAGGGCGTCGAGCACACCGCCGAGACGCGACGCGGCGGCGCATAAAACGCAGCCGTCGATCCGTTCCCGGGAGGCTCAGACGCGCTCGTCCTTTGCCGACGATTTAATCGGACTTCTTGGAGGACTTGTTGATGAGGGACTTGTGGATGTGGGGGATCACACCACCGCCGGCGATGGTCGCCTTGATGAGGGTGTCGAGCTCCTCGTCACCACGGATGGCGAGCTGAAGGTGGCGGGGGGTGATGCGCTTGACCTGTTGCGTTTAGGGAGGGACGTCACGCGTCAGCGGTTGGATCGAACGACGCGAAATGACGAGTGGTGGGGTTCGAGCGTGCTCGAGGGTCGGATGCGGCTTGACGCGACGTGCCTCTCCGCCGCAAGCCGGGTTGAAATTCAAATCTGGCTGTCGCCTTTTCAAACGGCTGTGACCGTTGGACGGCACGATGCCGGATGAGACGTTCGGGTAAGCGCGAGAGGGGGCGTGGGTGGGAGGATGCGCACCTTGAGATCCTTGGAGGCGTTGCCGGCGAGCTCGAGAACCTCGGCGGTGAGGTACTCTGTCGGATTCGGAGGGATGGAGCGGGGGCCGGAGGTTAGCGTCGGGTTCCGGTTTCTCGGGTCGGGTGATGGACGAATTCCAAATTTTCCGGAAGCGGCGCGGGCCGGGGAGGCGCGGGCGGGAGATGGACGCACCAAGGATGGCAGCGGAGTAGACGGCGGCGGTGGCACCGACGCGACCGCCGGAGGCAGCGCGGTTCTGTTGGTTGGAGGGGTTGTCGAGGGGCACGCGGAGGTCAGATCCCGGTTCGCGAAAAGTAGCTGTTGGAGGTGGGCACACTAATCTTTTTTCCCGAACCGCCGCGCGATGAACGACGGGCACGGCGACGCGCACATCGGGTGCTCGGCGCGATAACTCTCCGCGTCGATGACATCTACCATCGATGCATCCGTTTATCCGGGTCGTGACGGTATCGGACGCTCGTCGGGTCGCGGGCGAGGACGGTTTCGGGTCGCACCTTGAGGAAGCGGTGGATGCGACCAACGGGGAACTGGAGGCCCGCCTTGACGGAGCGGGAGGTGGGCTTCTTCTTGTCGCCGCCCTTCATGGTGCCCTTGGCACCCTTGCCGGAGAGGCCCTTGCCGGAGAGGCCCTTAGCGCCCTTGCCAGACATGTTTATATGTGTGTTGGGTGGTGGTACGTGCGGTGAAGCGCGAGTGTTTGTGTTCGGCAAATGCGCTCGGCAGCCGGGTTTGGCTGGTCTTCGGCGTTCAAATCCGCACCGAGTAGTATAAGGCGCGACGGTCTAATAACTCGAAACACACCCAATTGGTCCACGACTGCGGCGGAGCCAATGGGAGGGCGGAGAGCCGGTTCGTCTCTGCCACTTCCGAAATCCCCAACGGACCGATCCACGCGTCGAATCGAAAGCCGGTCAACACCGAAGCCGGTTTCGAAATCGGCACCTCGTCGTTCGGCCTTTTTGGATCTCGCACTTCGTCGCTTGCTCGCGGCCGCGGCGCTGCTCGAACCGACATGGCGGTGAAGATGACGAGGCGCATCACGCAGGAGACCTTCGACGAGTGCGTCCAGGGTAACATCGACGACTTCGAGATGGAGCCCGACGAGGCGGTCGAGGAGGCGGTGAAGGAGTTCGAGCTGCAGGGCGTGGACCTTTCGCAGATCGACAAAACGTACGCGGGTCCGGCCGGGCGCGGCGAGCACCCCGCGGCGGCGGCGGCCAGGGCGCACGACGCCGCGGTGGAGAAGGGCGATTTGCGCGGCATCGCGGATACGGCCCGAGCGCTCCGCGAGTGCGTCTCCGGCGAGGGCGCGACGCCCGGTTGGGGATCCGCGTGCGTCGGCGCGGGAGCCGTGCAGGCGTGCTGGCGCGCGTGCGAGCGCGTCGCGGACGGCGCGGCGGGCGCCTCCTGGGACGACGTCGTGGACGCGATGCAGACGCTGGCGCTGGTCCTCTCGTGCGACGAGGGCAGGGACACGTTCGTTTCCCTCCGCCGTCCCATGAACTTCGTGACGGCGCTCTGGCCCGCGTTCGCCTCGACGCATCCGCGATCCGTCGCCGATTGCGCCGCCGTCGTCGCCGCGGCGTGCACGAGGAACGAGGCGTGCAAGGGCGCGTTCATCAAGGCGGGCGTGGAGACCCCGCTCATCGCCGTGTTCGTCGACGCCGCCTCCGACGCGCGCGCGCTTCGCCACGCGTGCGCCGCGGTCAAGGCTCTCACCACCGGTGACGATCCCAGGGAACCCGCGTCGGGGGCGTTTACGCACGCGAGGGCGATGGCCAAGGCGGGAGCCGCGTCCGCCCTGTGCGTCTCGCTGACCGCGGTCGAGGCGTCGGAGGATCCCGTCCTGTGCGCCTCGCTCACGACCGCTCTCAAGCACGTCGCGGTGAACGACGACATCTGTAAGGAGATCGCCGAGCGCGGCGGCGTCGCGAGGTTGCTCGAGACGCTCCAGACGAGCGCGTCCCTCGGGGATGCGAAACTCGCGAGGGCGTGCGCCGCGTGCCTGCGCCAGCTCGCGGGGTCGGACGGCAACAAGTCGCTCATCGTTAACGCCGGGGGGCTCGCGGTGCTCACGCACGTCGTCAACGTCTTCGGCGCTCGAGCGGGGGACGCCGACGCCGACAGGTTTCACTCGGTTCAGGAGCAGTGCGTGGGTTGCCTCGCCGCGTTGCTCCTCAAGAACCCGGAGGGCGCCGCGCGGTGCGGCGCGGAGGGCGTGTTCGAACCGGTCGTCGACGCCATGTCCAGGGCCAGGGCGCACAAGGGCTTGCAGCGGCAGTGCGCGATGTTCCTTCGCAACGCCGTCGTCCGTAACCCCGAGAACGTGCCCCTCATCCTGAACAACACCGACGCGGAGGCGCTGTTGCGGCTGAGCAAGAAGAACCACCCGAAGGAGTGCGTCGACGTGGCGTCCGCGGCGATGAGGGACCTGGGATGCGACAACTACAACGAGGGGTGGAGACCCACCACGGCGGTGATGGGAGCCGACGGCGTGGTTCGAACGCCGGAGGAACTCGGAGACGAACCCGTCGGAGTCAACGGACCGATACCCGAGGAATAAAACGAGTGACGCGAACGACTTTATTCGAGGGTTTAGTCGGGGCACGGACGAGAAGGTGTCGGTTGGCCTCTAATGTTCTTTTGATATCAACTCGATGCTTCGCGCGCTCCTCGCTACTCGGGTCAGAGGAAGTAGTCCGGCATCTTGTGCTGCGCCCTTCGCAGCTCCGGATTGACCGCCCTGCGAAACTGATCAAACTGGAGGAAATCCCTGTTCATCCCCTCGTCAACCTCCATGATCGCCGCCTGGTTCCCGCATCTGTAGCAGTAATTCGGCGCGCTGAACACCGTCACCACCGCCTGATCGTGCGCCCACTCGTACCCGTCCTGCACCAGCTGGTGCGCTCTGGCGATCAGGTTCAGGCCGTTGCTGTGGTTGAACTGCTCCGAGATGTCCTGACCGAACGTGTACCCCGCGCCTCGAGGGGAGATGCCCCAGCCGCACCGGTCGTCGGGGTCGGACCACAGCAGGTCGCACATCGGGCCTTCGTGCGGCACCTCCTGCGTCCTCGCGAGCTCGCGTATGTGCTCCAGCGTGTCCAGACTGGGGCTCAAGCCGCCGTGCGGGCAGAAGATCTCGTTCTCGACAGTCGCCGCCAGGGGCAGGTGGTCGAACATGTCGGTGATGTACTTCCACACGTTCGCGTTGCCGTACTTGCGCAGGCACTCGTCGTAGAAGCCGTACACCTGCGTGATCTGCCGGGACTCGTGGTTACCTCTGAGCAAGGTGACGCGGTCGGGCCATCGAGCCTTCATCGCGATAACCGTGCACACCGTCTCGACGGAATCGTAACCTCGGTCCACGTAATCGCCCAGGAAGAGATAGTTCGTCTCCGGCGCCCTGCCGCCAATCTGGAACAGCTCCACCAGGTCCGCGAACTGCCCGTGGATGTCTCCGACCTGCGGGTTTTGTTGGGGGTGTTTCGAGGTGAGTCGTCGCGGGCGCGAGTGGAAAAGAATGCAAAACGCGCGATTTAGGTTCTCGCTCGAGGGGGACGCACCACGGTGACCGGGGCGCGGACGGGCACGACGTTCTCCTCCTTGCTCAGCACCTCCTTCGTCTTTTCGCAGATCACCCTCACCTCATCCTCCGGGATGATCTCTCCCCTCAGCAGCTGCTCGATCTGTCGTTCATGGGGGAAGAGGGCCGGGTCAGGTCGGTTAGGGGGTTTTGCTCCAGGTGGGATGACTGCTTGTCCGTGTGAGACGTTGAAGGGTCGGGCGGCCACGCGGCGCGGGGGCGACGGCGTGTACGCGGCGGGAGAGGGGCGACGGTCGCACCTGGGAGTCCAGCTGCGCGTAAGGGTTATTTAAGAGCCCCGCCATGGTTTCCCTCCCGCTCGATCCCCAACCAGCGACGCCTCGCGGTCACCGCCCGTCAACGGGTGGGGGTGGCGCAAAAGCCTGGGCGAATGAACCGCGCGGGTCTCTCGTTCCGCGGGCACTCTCTCGCGCCGCCGACGGCCTGGAAGAGTCGCGTCGGCTCGTTAGCCTCGCGCTCGATCCTCCACGTGGGTTCTCGCCGAACCCGCGCGCGTCTGCGTGTGAGATCGCGCGGCCAGACGGTCCGAAGGTTGCCTCAGCCTAAACCATAACTCGTCTCAACCAGTCACGGGACCTCTCACCGGTCAGCCATCGCTCCGTCAACTTTCTTCACCATCGGACGAATCGCGCCCGGAGACGACGCGCGAGGCGGCCGTACGAGCGCACTCAGCCCCGCGCGAGGGACCTGTCGCTCATTCGCAGGGCAAAGAAGGCACCCAGCCATGATTCCCCCGGTCAGCACGCTCGTTAAGTACGATGCCGCCCAGTCTGTGAGTACACCCTTCGCGGCATTCGCATCGGTGCTCCTCGCGTAGGCGCCGGATTGGCGAGAGAACCCGACGAACCCGCCTCCGGTCCTCGCGCCCCCTCCCGCGACGCGATCGATCGCTGACGCGATTTCCCCTTCGCCCACTCGCAGATTACCACCACGAACGACAAGCGCGCGATGATGAGCACGGGAACGATGAAGGTGCGTCCCTCGCCGCCCCGCAGACCCGGCGACGGAGCGAAGGGCGCCTAAATTTGGCTCATTTCGCCCGCCCCTGACCCGTCCATCCCTCGAGACGCGCGGCGCTGACCGGTTTCCATCCCCGTCCCCCGCCTCACGTCTATCAACAGAAGGGCACGCTCGCTCCCATCGAGGGCGCGAAGACGGGCGCCTCTCAGACCGAGGACATCCTCAACTCCATCCTGCCCCCGCGCTCGCACGAGAGCGACGGCACGCTCTGGGTCCAGAACGTCTCGGCGACGCCCGCGACGCGCCTGGACGTCATCAACCTCCAGGAGAAGCTGGACGCCCAGCTGCAGGCGAGGCAGGCGCGCGAGACCGGCATCTGCCCCGTGCGCGAGGAGCTCTACGCGCAGTGCTTCGACGAGCTCATCCGCCAGGTGACAATCAACTGCGCCGAGCGCGGCCTCCTCCTGCTTCGCGTGAGGGACGAGGCTCGCATGTCCATCGCCGCCTATCAGACGCTGTACGAATCGTCCGTGGCGTTCGGCATGCGCAAGGCGCTGGGCGGGGAGCAGGGTAAGAGCGACGCGGAGGCGCGGATCGCGCATCTCGAGGGGCGCGAGGCGGATCTGGAGCGGCAGGTTGCCGAGCTCAAGGCGCGATGCGAGTCCATCGAGAGGAGGGAGGCGGAGCGAAGGGAGGAGGAGGAGAAGAGGCACGCTGAGGAGGTCGGGTTCATGCAGAAGAGTAACAAGCAGCTCAAGCAGCAGCTGGAGAAGTTCCTCAGCGCCGAGAAGAACGCCAAGTGAGCGAATCGCGGACGAGTTGGCATAGTTTGTCAATCCCCCCCTCAAGCGGCGGGGGTTTTTATTAATCAAGGCGGCCATCCGCGGCCATCGAACCGTTCGATGAGGCGACGAACCGCCGCATCGCGACAAACGCGCGACGATCAGACGGTGAGGCCGGTCTGCTTCTCGATGTCCACGTCGCCCATGGTCTCGTCCTCGCTGTCCGAGTCCGAGTTTTCCTCCTGCGCCTTCTGCAGCTTCTCCATCTTCTCCGCGAGGAGCCGGTCGTCGCGCTCGGACACCGCGCGCGCAGCCTCCTTCACGACGATCTTCCCGTCGCGCTTCGCGATCGCCGCCGCGCACGCCTCCACCGCCTGATCCACCAGCTTCACGCCGAAGTCCTTGTCCAAGGTTTGCGCAGAGACGACGTAGAGCGGCGAGGCGACGAGCGAGATCTTAACCTTGCACTCCTCCGTGGACACCGCCTCCGCCGCGCGCATCGCCTCCTTGATGTGCAGCACCCCGTCGTACGCGAAACACGTCAGCTCCACGTCGGCGCGAATCTTGAGCGGCTGCGGGGTCATGCGCCGGCGAATGTCCTTCACCAGCGCGTTCTTGACCTCGTCGTCGACGGCGGGCGACCCGTCGGGCTTCTTCAGCTCGTCGAGCACCTTGTCGGGGTCGCCGACCATGTGCTTGAACGCCTCGAAGCAGTGACCGTACTTGGCGTACAGGGGCCAGGCCATGTGTTCGTAGAGGTCGACGAGCGTCGCGGTGGTCGTCTCCGCGGTGTGACGCATGATGGAGTGGACCATCTTGGACTTGTTGTACTTCTCCTCGCACGCGGCGACGTCCTCGGGGGAGACGCGGCGCTTGGAGAGGTCGATGTACCCCTTCTCCTTGTCCACGCGGAGCACCATCACCGGTTCGACGCGGCCCACCTTGATGAGCTTGGACACCGAGCGGATGCGTCGGCGGGTCAGTTCGGAGAGGAGGATCATCCCCTCGATGTTGTTGTACTCCAGCAGTTGGACGTACGCGCCCATCTCCGCGATGGACTTGACCTGGACCATGACGACCTCGTCCACCTCGGGGAACTTCGCCTCGTACATGCGGCACTCCTTACTCGACGTATCCTGCGGAGGCGCGGGCGCCGGGCGCAAAGGTGAGCGGGTGCGATCGCGGGCGATCTGGCCTATGGCTCATAGCCCTACGCCCTCAAGATTCGGGTTTTGGCGCGCGCGCGGCGGGTAGGAGACGCGGGACGCCGGCGCGTTCGACGCGGAGATTCGCGCGATCGCGAGGGAAACGCCGCGCCGACGCCCGCGCCCGGGTATTCGACGGGAGGGAACGGGGATTCGGGAGGGCACGCACCATGTTGGCCGATGTGTTTTCTCCGCTTCCTCTGCTCTTTTCAGGCCGCCGTGCAAGTGGACGGGCCTTTCGCGACCGCGCAGACGCCTACCGCGCGCGCGTGCCTTCGGACAGCGAGTGTGCCTCGCCTTGACCCTCGATCCGGGTTACGCGTGACCTTGCGCGTGGGGTGCGAAGCCTCCGACGCGGGTCTGTTTGTGCGCTCCGAGGCGGCCCTCGCAACCCCATCGCGAGAGTCGTCCAAAGGAGCTCGCTCGGATTTTCGACCCAGCCCCAACCGGCGGCGCCGATCTGCAGCACTGTGGCGTTTTTGAACCGTCATTTCTCCAATCAAGGACAATCAACTCACGTGCACGAAAAGGTTGTTTGTTGAGTCACCGCGATGTTTTTTCTTCGCTAGTCGGGCATTGTCTAACGCGCGCGTGACCCAACGTCGCCGCGTCGCACATCTCGGAGTCCACCACAACCGGACTTCGTTCAACCCGCACTCGTCCTCGAGTAAAGGGTTCACACTCTACAGACAAGATGCGTCCGCCCATGGGGGGCAGAGGCGGAGGACGGGGATTCGGCGGTCGCTCCCCCGGAGGCAGGGGCGGTTTCGGCGGCAGAGGCGGCCGAGGCGGCCGCGGCGGCTTCGATGAGGGCCCTCCCGACACCGTCATCGGTGCGTATACATCCTATGCTCGTGCTTCTCCGCGACGGACCGCGAGTGACTTGCATCCGCGCCGTCCCTCGCCGCTCGAGCCCGATACCCTCGCCCACCAATTATTGGGTTTTCACGTGAAAAAAGCGGCGGGCGCCCCACGAGAACCCTGGGCTGTGGATTATTTTCCCTCTCCCCCTCGCTGACCTCCACGTCCCCTCCGATGTGAATCCACAGAGGTTGGCGAGTTCATCCACGCGTGCGAGGGCGAAGCCGTGTGCAAGCTCACGAACCCCAAGGTCCCTTACTTCAACGGGCCGATCTTCCTCGAGAACAAGACGCAGGTTGGCAAGGTTGAGGAGATCTTCGGCCCCATCAACGCGTCCATGTTCACCATCAAGATGGCCGAGGGAGTCGTGGCGTCGAGCTACTCCAAGGGCGACAAGTTCCACATCTCGCCGGATAAGCTGCTCCCGATGGAACGCTTCCTCGGCGGCGGCGGAGGCGGCGGCGGAGGAGGCAGGGGCGGCGGCCGGGGGGGCCGCGGCGGCAGAGGCGGCGGCAGAGGCGGCGGCAGAGGCGGCGGTCGCGGCGGCGGCCGCGGCGGCGGTCGCTTCGGCGGCGGCGGCAGGGGCGGCGGGCGTTCGTTCGGCGGCGGCGGGCGCGGGCGCGGGCGTGGCCGCGGGTAAACGCCGCGGCGGCCGCCCGACAGCTGTGCGCCGGGGATGCCACGCGTAGGTCGCGACGCCGGCTGTGCCGACAGCTGTGCCGCCGCGAATCAATCAGTCGGTTTCCGATCCGACGCCCCGCGGCGGAAAGCGGCGGTGCCCGCACCTCGCTCCGCTACGCGACGGGGATGCGCCCCACCTTCGCGAGGGACCGCGTCGTGCGCCTCCCTCGTCGTCGTTCACCCTTGTAATCAATCAAATTAAAGTATAAACGACGGCCGCGAGGCGGGTCGCGTCGCGCCAAACTCGCCGAACCATCCGCCAAACCTCACAAAAAGGTTGGTTGCAAATCTCGACAATCGGCCGGACTTCGGGCTTTTCCCTCGCTGCGTTTATGAACACCG
>Ga0181571_10003620_pt1 | contig 11585 bp, 4 predicted proteins | sample 101ome_17_FD_132440 | JGI IMG/M metagenome (GOLD analysis project Ga0181571, IMG submission 132440) | Coastal salt marsh microbial communities from the Groves Creek Marsh, Skidaway Island, Georgia - 101407AT metaG (megahit assembly) | ecosystem: Environmental > Aquatic > Marine > Intertidal zone...
CTTCGCACCGGTCCTCCACCTCGTCCGCGCACGTCGGCGGCGTCCACACCCCCGTCTCGAACGCGCGCTCGTGGATCCACTTCGTCGCCGTCCACTTCACCCCGCGAACGGTCGGGCACGACGCGTGCATCGACGCGGGGTCCGAGCGGCCGTCGCGCGCGAAGGAGAAGAACAAGACGGCGTCGCCCAGCCGCGGCGTCACCGCCATCCCGCGGCCGTCCCTCCACGCGCAGTCGCCGAGCGTCCCGGACTCGCGCGCCGCGCGGAGGCGCGCCGCGTGCGCCTCCGAGGGCTTCGCCATCGGGAACGACGTCTCGCCGCCCTCCTCCGGCTCGTGCAGGAACATGAGCACGGTGGCGATCCGCCGACCGCCGTTTGGGCTCACGAGGCCGTCGAGGTGGTCTTTGTACTGCTGGCCGTTCATGTACCGCAACAGCTGGAGCTGCTCCTGGTTATCGTAGGAGAGACCGCTGAACGCCTCCACGCGGCGCTCGATGCGCGAGACGACGTCGTCGTACGCCTTCGGGAGGAACATCCCGAAGCTCGTGCGCACGTCGTTGGTCAGGCCCGCGTCCTCGCCGGCGCGGTCGTCGTTCCCCACCACCGTGGAGCGGTGGAGGTGGGGCTCGCCGACGGAGATGATGTGCGCGCACTCCTCGGGGGTGAGGAAGCCGCGGTACAGGAACGCGCGGGGGGAGTCGCTCAGCTTCTCCACGTTCGGGTCGTTCGCGCCGATGCCGTCCGTGTCCAGCTTGGACGCGTCGTGCTGTGATGACGCCGGGGGGGGCGGGGGGGACGGATCCGACGGATCCGCACCGCCGGAGACGCGCGCCGGGGGCGGGGGGCGCGAGGACGACGCCTCGCGCGGGACCTCGCCGAGCCAGCCGATGAGGCGCTCCTCCTCCGCGCCGCCGCTCGAGGAGAGGCCGAGGAGGAGGAGCGTCGCGATGAGCGAGGACGGGCGCATCGTGACGCGGCGCGCGACCGCGAGCGCCCGCGCGAGCGCGAGCGTGGATTTGAGAATGAGAACTCTGGCGGAGGTCGGCACGACGCGCAGAGTTCATTCCGCGCGCGCGCGCGGCGGCGAGCGTGTGTGTTGTGTTCGGCGAGGACCGCGATCTGCAGACCACGATTTCAGGTTTTTTTCGTATGCGTATCTAGTCTTCGAAACGTGTCCATTGACTCCACCTGCCGACATCTCATTGGTCGAGATCCGGAGCCGAGAATCGCTGCGGGAGATCTCATCTCCGCCCTGGCGGGTCGCGCTCCACGCGCCCGCGCGCGCCTCTCGCCCGCATTGCACAGCGAGCGACCTCGTCCTCGCGCGTCAGTGAAGCCGAAACGAAGATGCACGCGGCCGCCATGTCGTCCGCGGTGTCGACCCCCCGCGCGGTGCCCCACGCCGGTGCGTGCCCTCGACGGGAGAGACGCGCGCCCGCGCGACCCGCGCCCGCCTCTCGCCAAGAGAAAAATCCCATCGCGTCGTCCCGGCGATCCTATCGTATCCACGGAACGAACAATCGCGGCGCCCCTCGGCGTCGCGACGCGCTCGTCCGCGCGGACGCGCTCGCGACGGCGTTCGCTCGACTCGCGGGGACGCGCCGCGCGAGCCGTTCGCGCGAGCGACGCGACCTCGGTCGCCCCTCGTCCGCGCGTCTCCCCCCCTCCTCGCCGCGCGCGTCTCGCGTCTTCCCTCTCCTCCTCTCCTCTGACGCCGCCCTCCCGCGATCGCGCCCTCGTTCTCCCTCTCAGCCCGCCGCTCGCAGCTGGCGGGCGGTAACGCCCGCGCCGCGTTCGCGTCTCGCCGCGTCGCCCGCGCCTCCCGCGCCTCTCACGCCGCCCCCCGCGCCGCGGTGACGGACCCCGACGTCATCGCCGCGCGCGCCGCGGAGGCGGCGGCGATGGAGAAGGACATCAGCCGCGAGGTGGAGTCCAGCGGCATGCGACAGACCTTCCCCTTGGCCGCGGTCATCGGCCAGGAGAACATCAAGTCCGCCCTCCTCCTCGGCGCGATCGACCCGCAGCTCGGCGGCATCGCCATCTCCGGTCGCCGCGGCACGGCCAAGTCCGTCATGGCGCGCGGCCTGCACTCACTCCTCCCCCCCATCGAGGTGGTGGACGGCTCCATCTGCAACTCCGACCCCGAGGATCCCAACTCGTGGGAGGACGGCCTCGTCGAGAAGGCGGAGCGCGGCGCCGACGGCGCGGTCAAGACCAGGATCAGGGAGGCGCCCTTCGTCCAGGTACCCCTGGGCGTCACGGAGGACCGCCTCGTGGGCACCGTCGACATCGAGGAGTCCATGAAGCAGGGCAAGACGGTGTTTCAGCCCGGTTTGCTCGCGGAGGCGCATCGCGGCATTCTCTACGTCGACGAGATCAACCTCCTCGACGAGTCCGTCTCCAACCTCCTCCTGAGCGTCCTCGCCGAGGGCGAGAACGTCGTGGAGCGCGAGGGCATCACGCTCAGGCACCCGTGCCGACCGCTCCTGATCGCGACGTTCAACCCCGAGGAGGGGCAACTCAGGGAACACCTCCTCGATCGCATCGCGGTGACGCTGAGCGCGGATCAGGTGCTCTCCTTCGACGATCGCGTCTCCGCGGTGGACCAGGCGATGAACTTCCAGAACGCCGCGGAGAAGGCGGTGGAGGACGCGCAGGAGGCGACGGAGGGTGCGCGGACGCAGATCATCCTCGCGCGCGAGTGGCTGAAGGAGTGCGTCATCTCGAACGAGCAGATTGAGTACCTCGTCCAGGAGTGCATGCGCGGCGTCGTCCAGGGCCACCGCGCCGAGCTCTTCGCGGTGAAGGCGGCCAAGGCGCTCGCGGCGCTCGACGGGCGCTCGAAGGTGAACGCGGACGATTTGAAGGAGGCGGTGAAGCTCGTGATCATCCCCCGCGCGAAGGCGGACATGGACGTGCCCCCGCCCGAGGACGACGAGCAGCAGCCGCCGCCGCCGCCGCCCCCGCCCGAGGATAACATGGAGGACGATCAGGACGATCAGGACGAGGAGGAGAACGAGGAGGAGAACGAGGAGGAGGAGGACGACGAGGTGCCGGACCTGCCCGAGGAGTTCTTCTTCGACGCCGAGGGCGGGCTGGAGGACAAGGACGTGATGCAGTTCGCGCAGAGCGTGAACCGCCGCGGCGGGCGCTCGGGGCGCTCCAAAAACGTCATCTTTTCCAACGACCGCGGGAGGTACATCAAGCCCGTCATGCCCAAGGGCAACGTCATGCGCCTCGCCGTGGACGCGACGCTCCGGACGGCGGCGCCGTACCAGAAGGCCCGGCGCGACCGCGCGATCGCCGCGGGCGAGGAGCCGAAGAAGGTGTACGTGGAGAAGGGCGACATGCGCGCCAAGAAGCTCGCGCGCAAATCCGGCGCGCTGATCATCTTTCTCGTCGACGCGTCTGGCTCCATGGCGCTCAACCGCATGAGCGCCGCCAAGGGCGCGGCGCTGAGCCTCCTCGAGAACGCGTACCAGAGCCGCGACATGGTCTCCATCATCCCGTTCAACGGCGACGAGGCCGAGGTGTTGCTGCCGCCCTCCCGCTCGATCGCGATGGCGCGGAACCGCCTCGACACGATGCCCTGCGGCGGCGGGTCGCCGCTCGCGCACGGGTTGTCCGTCGCGGCGCGGGTCGGGATCAACCAGATGGCGTCGGGCGACGTCGGGCGGGTCATGGTCGTGTGTCTCACCGACGGCCGCGCGAACATCTCGCTGAAGAAGTCGCTGCAGGACCCGGAGTACATCGGCCCGGACGCCATCAAACCCACGGCGGAGGAGCTCGAGGAGGAGGTGAACGACATGGCGGCGAAGGTGTACGCGGCGGGGATGAACCTCCTCGTCATCGACACCGAGAACAAGTTCGTGTCCAGCGGCATGGCGGAGAAGCTCGCGCAGAAAGCGTGCGGAAAGTATTACTACCTCCCCAACGGAACCGACCAGGAGATCGCCGCCGCGACCGCGGAGGCCATGTCCGTCGCGAGCAAGGACTGATGAGCGAGGACGGAGTCGACGGGGTGAGAGGTGAGAGGTGAGAGGTGAGAGGGGGGGGTTCACGACGGACGCCGGTCTGAAGCGACCGAGGAGGTTTTTTTTTACTGTCGAAGAGTTTCGTTAAACATACTTTTACATATCGAGAAGGTATTCGGTATACCGACCGTCGCGCGACGTCGGTCGCCGGAAGTCATCCACGCTCGCCGGGTCCTCGGTCGCGCCCTCGGACGCCCTCGGTCGCTTCAGAAGAAATCCATGATGGCGCCGATGGCGTCGGCGGCGAACTCGCCCGCGCCGGCCAACGCGCCGCCGGCGCTTCCCGCGACGTCCCCGAGACTCCCAACCGCGTTCCCCGCGAACCCGACGGCGTCGCCCGCGAACGCGCCCGCGCTCCCGATCGCGCCCGGGGCCCAGTTCGCGACGGCGCCCGCGCCGTCCGCCATGAACCCCCCCGCGGCGCCCGCGGCGTCGCCCGCGAACGCGCCCGCGCTCCCGATGGCCCCGGGCGCCCATCCCGCGACGGCGCCCGCGGCGTCGCCGACGGCGCCGCCGACGGCGCCGGCGGCGTCCCCCGCGACGCCCGCGACGCCGCCCGCGACGCCGCCCGCGACGCCCGCGATGCCGGACGCGGCGTTCCCGATGCCGTCCGCGCCGACGTGCGCGACGTTCCGGCTCCAGTCGCCGACCGCGCCCGCGGCGTCGCCGACCGCGCCGACGACGGCGCCGCCGTGGTTGGCGGCGACGTTGCCGACGACGAAGCCCCCGACGGCGGCGGCGGCCATCCCGCCCGCGCCGACGCCGCCGCCGCCGCCGCCGCCGGAAACGTTCTTGGACGGCGCGCCGTACGTGGGCGGCGGGTTGGCGGCGGCGCCGTACTGTTGCGTGGCGACGCCGTACGCGGGCTGGCCGTAGAATTGCGCGGGCTGCGCCGGGGCCATGACGTGCGCGCCGCGCCGCTGCAGGGAATGCATCAGGTACTCGAAGTACGGCAGGAATTCCTCGAACGTGATGCGGCGGTCGCGGTCGATGGAGTCCGCCTTCGCGAGCTCGGCCTCCATGATGCTCTCGACGTGCTGCGGCGGGACGCCGTTGAAGAAGCCGAGGCGGACCAGGACGCCGTAGAGCTCCCTCGCGTCCAGGACGCCGTCGTGGTTCTCGTCGCCCGCGGTGAACGCCGCGCGCGCCTGGGCGTGGTAGGGGCTGAATTGCCCGGGCGTCCAGCCGTTCGCGCGGCCGGCGTTCACCGCCTTGATCGGCACGAGGACCCTGGGCCGCGTCGCGGCGGTGGAAGAGGCGCACCCCATGAGTCTGAGCGCGCGACGGGAGAGAGCGAGCGCGCTTCGCGCGGCGCGGGGACGAGTGCGACGGAGGGCGGGCGCGGGGGCGCGGGATTCCCCCAAATTCGAGTCAGCACGAAAACGGAACAAATAATCCGCCTCGTGGCGCACTTTCGGGGGCGCCCGCGATGGCGTCGCGCGCGAAGGCGGGCGGGCCCAAGCCGGACCTTCGCAGGAAGAAGTCCGCGAAGCAGAGGGCGGCGGCCCCGGCGACGCCGAAGGAGTCGGCGGAGGTGCGCGCCGTCGCCCGTCCCCACGCGTCCTCCCGCGCGCGCGTCGCGCCCTCTTCTCGGGCGGCACGCTCGCCGCGCGCTGACGCTCTCCCCGCCCCCCGATCCCCGCTCGCCTCTCATCCCCTCGCTCAGGAGCGCGCCGCGCGCAAGCGCGACGCGAAGCAGGCGCGCAAGACCAGGGCCGAGGGCGCCGCGCTCGAGGGCGGCGAGCGCGCGTGCAAACTCTGCCGCGAGGTGCGCCCGTCCGCCCCCGTCGGCGTCGACGCGCGTCCGTCGTCTCACCCTCGTCCACCCAGCTCCCTCACCGCCGCCGCCGCCGCGCACGCGCCCGTCGTCGCTCCGCGCCTCCTCCCCACGCGCTTCCCGCTCGCCCGCTGACCCCGCGTCGTCCCGTCCGGACCCCGCAGACCCTTCCCCTCGCGTCGTTCGCTCCGCCGCAGCTGCGCAAGGCGAACCCCGCGTGCGAGGCGTGCTGCGCCGCGCGCGCCGAGCGCGGCGGCCCGGACCACGACGCGACCGCCATCGCGAAATCCGCCAAGGAGAGACGCAGGGAGCTCAAAGAGCTCCGCGAGCGTAAGAAGCGCGAGGAGAAGGCCGAGAAAACAACGACGCCGAAGGACGACCCCGCGCCGGGGCGCGAGACCGGCGCCGAGGCGACGCATCGTGAGACGGCGCCCGACTCGGCGGCGACGCGCGCGCGTACGCGGGACGACGACGCGAACGACGACGGCCCCTCGGGCGACCCCTCGAGGTCCGCCGCCGCCGTCGACGGCTTCGTCCCGACCGAGCGGTTCGATCCCTCCGACGACCGATCCGTGGCGAAACCCAACCTCTCCCGCGAAGGCGAAGGCGCTCGCCGCGACGAAAAGGAGAACGACGACGCCGAAAAAGAGGAGGCGGAGGACGCCACTCCGCCCGCGTCGGAGGACGATTCGGAATCGCTCTCTCGACGGAAGGTGTACGTCGGCGGGATTCCGTTTTACAAAACCCCCGACGAGATCCGCGCGGCGTTCGACGAGGAGAACCTCCCCGTCGAAACCCTCGAGTGCTTCACGTTCGCGGACAGCGGCCGCTTCCGCGGCATCGCCATCATCACCTTCGCCACGCGCGACGCCGCCCGGGGCGCGCTCGCCTGGAACGGGGAGGAGTGGGACGGGAAGTTCCTCGTCGCGCGCAAGTACCGCCCGAAGGACGCCGCCGCCGGCGAGAACGCCGCCGAGCGCGCCGCCGCCGCCGCGAGCGCGCCGTCGCCCCTTCCCGCGGTGGCGAAGACGGAGGGACAGCGCGTGGCGTTCGTCGGGAACCTGGCGTGGGACGTCACCGAGGCGGAGCTCAGGGCGGCGCTCGCGGGGTGCGAGGTGAGGGAGGTGCGGATGGGCGCGGATAAGGAGAGCGGCGCGTTCCGGGGGTACGCGCACGTGGAGTTCGCCGCCGACGAGGACCTCGAGCGGGCGGTGCGCTCGAACGGCGCCGAGCTCAAGGGGAGGGAGATGAAGATCGCGTACGCGACCAAGAGAAGGGACGAGAAGAAACGCGCGTGGGCGGAGAGAGGAGGCGGAAAAACGCCCGGGGCGAGGCGCGGGAAGAGGATGCGGAGGGGAGGGGAGAGGGACGCGAGGGGGAATAATGACGAGGAGGGCCCGCGGGGAGGCGGAGGCGGAAAATAGACGCGAGCGAGACGCGAGCGGCGAGGGTAAACACTCATCGAAGTGACCGTGGTCCGTCGATCCACAATACCTCGCGCGCGCGCGCTCGCGTCTCGCGAAAAAACCTCTCCTCCGTCGGACCCGTCGGGGTCGTCACGCGGTCGCCTTTTCGGGTTCCCCCGCGGCGGCGGCGTCGAGCATTTCCGCGACGTCGACGAACTTTTCGCGCGGTTTCCCCGCCTCGGCGCCTCTCTCTCGCTCCTTGGCGTCGATTCGTCGCCACCCCTCTTTATCCACGACGACGACGCCGCGCGTCCTCAGCAGCGGCGCCACGCCCTTCCCCTTGAACCTGTAATCCGGTCGCCGCAGGATCCCGCGTTCGTCGTCCTCGACGATGGACCCCACGGTTTCCTCCGCGTCGGGGAGGTTCGTGCCGATGATCCCCGTGGGCCCCCGCTTCAACCACCCGGCGACGTACAGACCGGGAACCTGCCACACCGTCTCCGCGACCTGTTCCTGGACGCGCCCGAGGTGGTTGGGGACGACGCCGCGCTTCGGGTCGAACGGGACGTACGACTTGAAACTGTCCTCGCCCGTCACGGGCCGAGCGACGTACCCGACCGAACGAAGCGCCAACGCGACGTCGGAGAGCGTCTCCGTCGCCTCCGTCGCCTCCGCCCTTCGCGCGCCGCTCGCGCCGCGAAGCGCGTTGACGCGCAGCGTCACCGCGCCCACCGCGCCGGGCTCGTCCCCGGACGCCTCGAAGCGCTCGGGCGAACGCAAAAACCGAAACTCGAGCGTCTTCTTCTCCGAAACTCGGCTTTTGTCCCCTTCGTCCGCCTCCGCCGCCTCCGTCTTCGTCAGCGCCTTGACGATGGCCTCCCTCGCCCGCCGCCTCGGCCTGGACGCCTCCAGGTCCGCCTCGTCCTCCGGCTCCAGGCGCATGCACGCGGGGTCCGCGACCTTCACCTCGACGCCCGGGAGGCCGAGCAGCTCGCGCAGTTCCTTGGGCGAGAAGGCGGCCTGCGCGGATCCCCGGCGGCCGACCATGACGACGCGGCGCACGCGGCTCGTCGAGAGCGCGTCGAGCGCGTGCGCGCACACGTCAGTCTTCGCGAGCTCGGCGGGATCGCGCAAAAGCATCCGCGCGCAGTCCACCGCGACGTTCCCGAGCCCGAAGATCACCGCCGTGGTGGATCTTGATCCACTACCGCGCGGTGGAGGATCCGCCTCGGATTCGGAGTCGGAGTCGGACGTCGCGCCGCTGAGGGCTCGCGGGACGGCGTCGCGCAGCGCGGCGACGCACCCGGGGTCCCCGTTGAACCATCCCACGAACTCCCTGGCGCTGTGGACGCCCCGGAGGTCTTCCCCCGGGACGCCGAGGGTCTTGTCGCCCTCCGCGCCGTACGCCAGGACCACGGCGTGGTACCTCGGCGTGAGGTCGTCCACGGAGACGTCTCGGCCGAGCGCGACGTTTCCCAGGAACGCCACGCGCGGATCCGCGAGCACGGCGTCGAAGCGGTTCGTCACCGATTTCGTCGCCGCGTGGTCCGGGGCGACGCCCGAGCGCACGAGGCCGAACGGCGTGGGGAGGCGCTCGAGGACGTCCACCCGAGCGCGGTCGCCGTAGTGCGACAGCAGCCGGTCCGCCGCGTACATCCCCGCGGGGCCGGAACCGACGACGCAGAAGAGCTTACGGTCGCCGCCGTCCGCGCCCGCACCCGCGCCGCCCTTGGTGAACGTGGTGTAGATGCCACGAATCGGCGCGCGCGCGTCTCGAGAGCAGGGGCGCGACAAGAACCCGAGCGAGGACGCGAGGAGGCGCCGGGTGCCCGCGACGCGCGCCGCGAGCGTCGCCATCGAGCGCCCGTTGCCCCGGGGGGGGACGAAGCGGCGCGGCGCGCGGCAGAGTGCGTCGAGAGGCGGAGACTACGCGCGCACGTGGTGTAACGTCGCACTCCGCCGCGAGTGCGAAAAAGCGCACGCGCGCGCGGCATCGCGGCGGCGGCGGTTGTTGACCCGTGCAACTGCTCAAATGAACAACTGACAAATCCGCCACGTTGGATTTGATCGCTCCGAACGCCGCTCGTGACTTCGAACGCCCAAACCCCATCCCCATGCCATCGGACGTGCCGAGCCCGCGCCCACCGTCAGTCCTCTTCGCTCGCTCGCCGCGCTCGGCCTCGCCGCGCCATCGCTCGACCCGCGTCGTGCGCGCTCTCCGGCGCCCCGAACGGCGTTCGACGCGATGGCGGCGGCGGAGGGCGCCGCCGCCGCGCCCCACGACGCGGCGGATGCGCCCCACGACGCGGGCGGGGCGGGTCACGAGGACCACGCGTACAACGCGCTGTACTTCCTCTTCCTCGCCCTCGTCCTCGGCGCGCTGGCCCGGGGCGCGGTTCGCGGCTCGCGCCTGCCGTACACGGTGGCCCTGCTCTTCGTCGGGCTCGCGCTCGGCTTCCTCCACGCGTACGTCGACCTCGGGTCGCTGGGCAAGTCCCTGGACATCTGGGTCAGCATCGGCCCGCACACGATGCTGTCGTGCTTCCTCCCCGCGCTCGTGTTCGAGTCCGCCTTCTCGCTCGAGTGGCACACCTTCCGGAGGTGCGCGAGCCAGGTCATCTGGCTCGCCGGCCCCGGGGTGCTCATGGGCACGGGCCTCATGGGCGCTTTGCTCAAGGCGACGATCCCGTACGACTGGGGGTGGGGCTCGAGCCTCATGCTCGGCTCCATCCTATCCGCCACGGACCCCGTCGCGGTGGTCGCCCTGCTCAAGGAGGTGGGCGCGAGCAAACGCCTGGGGCACATCATCGAGGGCGAGTCCCTCGTGAACGACGGCACCGCGATCGTGGTCTTCTCGCTCCTGAACGAGATCGCGAAGGGCGTCGACAAGACGCCGTTGGAGATCTTCACGTTTTTCCTCTGGGTGCCCTTCGGCGCCGTCGCCGTCGGCGTCGCGTGCGCCGCGGGGTGCCACGCGTGGCTCGGCCTCGGCGCCGTCGCGGGGGACCACGTCGTGCAAATCTCCGTCACGCTCTTCGCGTGTTACCTGTGCTTCTTAGTCGCCGAGTTCGAGGCGGAGGCGAGCGGCGTGTTGGCGGTGGTCATCCTTGGGGTGTCGGTGGGCGCGTTCGGGCGCGGCTTCTTCACGGGGGAGACGGAAAACGCCACGCACGTCTTCTGGGAGATGCTCACGTTCGTCGCCAACACCGTCCTCTTCATCCTCACCGGCGTGATCATCGCGGAGAAGACCAGCGAGAGCACCTCGCTCGGGAAGATCGGCGCCGCGGACCTCGGGTGGGGTTTGCTCGTGTACGCGGAGGTTTTGGCGGCGCGCGCGTTCGTCGTGGCGTGTCTGTTCCCCATCCTGCGCCGTCGCGGGTACGGGCTGACGCCCGCGGACGCGGCGGTGTGCGTCTGGGGCGGGTTGAGGGGCGCGGTGGGGTTGGCGCTGGCGCTGGCGGTGAGCGAGGGCGAGCGCGAGTACGTGGACGAGAACGTCGGGCCGGTGACGCTCCTGTGCACGGGCGTGGTGGTGGTGCTGACGCTCGCGGTGAACGGGACGACGACGGGGTGGTTGCTGCAGCGGCTCGGGCTCACCCGCCCGGAGGTGGACGTGCAGGTGGCGGTGAGCAAGGCGACGAGGCACATCAGGGAGCAGTGCATGGCGACGTACCACGAGCACCTGACCACCAGCGACGACGTCATGGGCACGGCGGATTTCAGGGCCGTCGCGGAACTCGTCCCGTTTTTGAAGGACGAGGACGAGACCGCGACGCGGGGGAACGGAAAGGACGACGGAGCGCGCGAGAAAGCCGCCGACCGAGCGCGCGACGAGGGGAGCGCCGAACGGTCGCGCCGGGGTGGCGTCGGGGAGGCGTCGGTTTCGCGCACGCTCGAGGCCGCGTCGACCCGAGCGGGTGATGTGGGCGACGACGCCTCGTCGCGCGGCGGGTCGTCCGCGGCGGAGACTGTGGTGGACGTTCGGGACGTCGCGCCGACGACGCTCGGGATGCGGCGGACGAAACCCGGCCTCGTCACGCCCGCGAGCTCCATCGCGAACCTCGCCGCGTTCGCGGAGGCGGCCGAGAAGGCCGAGGGAGAGACGGCGGCGTCCGAGACGAAACCCCTGAGCGTCGTCGCGGAGGAGTCCTCGTCCGCCGAGAAGGAGATTGAATCGGCGCCGAACCGGAACGCGCTCGGCGTCTTCGGAGGCGAGCAGCCCGACCTGGCCGCCGCGGTGGAGCGCGCGGTTCGGCGCGACTTCGACGCCGCGGTGGCGGTGTGGGCGCGCGACGTCCGCGGGCGGTTCCTCGCGCACCTCAAGGTGTTGTATTGGGAGTCCCTGGAGGAGGGCCGCGCGACGAAGGA
>Ga0181571_10003621_pt1 | contig 11585 bp, 6 predicted proteins | sample 101ome_17_FD_132440 | JGI IMG/M metagenome (GOLD analysis project Ga0181571, IMG submission 132440) | Coastal salt marsh microbial communities from the Groves Creek Marsh, Skidaway Island, Georgia - 101407AT metaG (megahit assembly) | ecosystem: Environmental > Aquatic > Marine > Intertidal zone...
GCGGTGGACGCGTTGGCGATCGCGGGCGCGGGTGCGGCGACCGGGCCGGAGGCTGTCGCGGCTCTCCCCGCGGCTGTCATCGGTCTCACCCCCGCGGCCATGCTGGGTGGGTACGGCGTGGCCCGCGCGGGTGCCAACTTTTGCAAAGAGCTCCAAAACTCAGTCTTCTCCAAGGTGGCGCAGGCGTCCATCCGGGGCGTGGCGCTGCGGGTGTTCGACCACTTGCACAACCTGGACCTGCAGTGGCACATGTCCAGGCAGACCGGGGCGGTGACGCGGACCATCGAGCGAGGGACTCGAGGTATCCAATTCATCCTCAACTCCATGGTGTTCAACGTGGCGCCCACCGCGTTTGAGATTGGGCTGGTGTCCTACATCCTTGGAACCAGGCTCGGGCCCGAGTTTGCGGTGCTCACCGTGGGAACCATCGGGGCGTACGGGGCATTCACCGTGGGGGTGACGCAGTGGCGCACCAAGTTCCGCAAGGAGATGAACAAAATGGACAACGAGGCTGGAAACAGGAGCATGGATTCGCTCCTAAACTACGAGACGGTGAAGTACTTCAACAACGAGGCGCACGAGAACAACAGATACGACGAGTGCCTCAGGGGATACGAGAAGGCGGCGATAAAGACTCAGACCTCACTCTCCGCCCTCAACTTTGGCCAGAACGCCATCTTCTCGGCGTCCCTCTCGGCGGCCATGCTCCTGTGCGCGGGGGGCGTCGCGCGAGGGGAGCTCACCGTCGGCGACCTGGTCATGGTCAACGGCCTGCTGTTCCAACTCTCCGTGCCCCTCAACTTCTTCGGTACGGTTTACAGGGAGACCAGGCAGTCTTTGATCGACATGACCTCCATATTCAAGCTCCTGGAGCAGTCAGCGGACGTGGTGGACAAGCCCGGCGCGCCGCCGCTGGTGGTCCCGCCCGGGGGTTTGGACATTGAGTTTTCCGACGTCGGGTTTGGGTACGGCGGCGGATCAAAGGCGGGGCGTGCGGATATCCTGCACGGGCTCTCTTTCAAGGTGCCCGCGGGTAGCTCCCTGGCGCTCGTCGGCGCGAGTGGCAGCGGCAAGAGCACGGTGCTCAGGCTGCTCTATCGCCTGTACGACGTTCAGTCCGGTTCGGTGAAGCTGGGGGGCCAGGACACCCGGGAGGTTCAGGCCAGGTCGCTGCGCCGCGAGATCGGGGTTGTGCCCCAAGACACCGTGCTGTTCAACGACACGATCTACTACAACATCGCGTACGGAAAGGAGGGCGGAGAGGGTGAGGTCACCGAGGCTCAGGTGCACGAGGCGGCGCGCGCGGCGGCGATTCACGATCCGGTTATGACCATGAAGGACGGGTACCAGACCAAGGTTGGGGAGCGAGGGCTGAAGCTGAGCGGCGGGGAGAAGCAGCGGGTTGCCCTCGCGAGGGCGTTTCTGAAGGGTGCCGGGGTCGTGCTCATGGACGAGGCTACTTCTGCCCTGGACACCAAGACGGAGGCTGGTATCATGGACACCCTGGACAACCTCATGAGCGGGAGGACCACCATCCTCATAGCGCACAGGCTGTCCACCGCGATGCACTGTGATCAGATTGCCGTTCTCGAGGGTGGGAAAATCGTGGAGCAGGGGAGCCACCATGAACTCCTCGCGAAGGCTGGCAAGTATAAGGAGATGTGGGACGCGCAGGCACACGGCGCGAGGGGCGGGGGGGACGAGCCGGACAACGAGATCGACACGAGTGCGGACGTGGTTCTCAAGTGAGCAGTTGACAGGTTTCAGTTTTGTAACAACGTTTTGATTCACACTCGTTGGTCGTTGTCGTCGTCGAAGACCGTCGCTTTGCGGCAGCAGAAAGCATCAAAGCGTGATTATGTCGGGGTCAATCACCACGCCTTGATGCTCATTCTACTTCTGCAGTAGAGAGATGACAACCTCCGTTGCTTGTTCATTCTGTACGAGGGGGTAGGAGACCTCTTCACAGGCTCCCGTCATCGCCGATTGGGGAACGGTGCACCCGCCCCTTCGAATCCACCGTCGCGGGGCGGGTCAGATACTCCTGCAGCGTTTCGGGCGGCGGCGTCTTCTCCGGGGTGATCGGCACCCCGAACTCGTACATGTTGCCGGACCCCGCTTGGCTGGACTTGGACTTGAAGCTCTGGTCAACCTCCGCGGTGGAGGAATCGTCGTCCTCAAGCGAAGACGCCGCGTTTGACAGCTTGGCCGACGTGAGAGCCTCGGTGAGACCGCCGAGGACGTTGCGCGCATCGTAACTGCTGCTGCCTTGCTCGCTGCACCACGATTTTGCAAGGGTGGTCTCCGCGAGGAGGGAAGTGACAGCGTACGGGTCGCTGTTGGCGCTGGGCCTGCGGTCCTCCAAATACCCAGCTCCAGTGCTGGCGGTCTCATTGCCAACCCTGATGCTGGCGCCTCTGTCTGCGACACCCCAGGTGAACTTATCCATAGCGCCAGTCTCGTGCTTGCCGGTGAGCCTTCGCTCGTTCCCCGGGCCGTAAGCGGCGATGTGAACCGCGTGGCGATCCTCGAGGAGGCCGATGGCTCGCTCAATCTCGTTCATGCCTCCGAGCCGCTTCTCTCGCATGGATCTGGTGGAGTAGTTGCAGTGTGCGCCCGCTCCGTTCCAGTCGCCCGGCACGGGTTTGGGATCGTACGTGACCACGACGTCGCCGGTCAACTCGCAAACGCGCTGGAGGATGTATCTCGCCATCCAGAGCTGGTCACCGGCGTCAATGCCTACGCACGGCCCAACCTGGAATTCCCACTGGCCGGGCATGACCTCAGCGTTGATCCCAGAGACGGCCAAACCGGCATAGTGGCATGCTCTGTAGTGGGCGTCAGCGATGTTTCGTCCGAACATCCTGTCCGCACCGATACCGCAGTAGTAGGGTCCTTGCGGAGCCGGATAGCCACCCTTGGGCCATCCGAGGGGCCAGCGCGTTGTCGAGTCCAGCAAAGTGTATTCCTGCTCGATGCCGAACCAAGGCTCCTCGCACGACACCTCCGGGAGGGTAAAGATGGCGTTCGCGGCCGCACGGGTGTTGGTCGGGATGGGTCGTCCGCTCGGTTCGTAGGTATCGCACATGACGAGGAGGTTGCGGCAGCCGTCGAGTATCTCGGGGCGGGTCGCGGAGCTCTGCTCGGGTTCCGCCACGGGGGAGAGCGCCGGCTTGTCCAGCGATCGATGCTCGACGTAGAGCGCCCTGTTGTGCACGGAGGAGTTTTTCCTGTCGTGGTCGAGTATGTGGTCTTTGTCCATCGCGGTCGCCCTGAAGGGGTCGCGGTATACCTTTCGAGGGACGAGTATCACCTCGGAGTCCTGGCCAGGAGCCTGGTTGGTCGAAGAACCGTCGTAGTTCCAAGCTGGTAAGTCCTCCACACTGCGGAATGGGCCTTCGAGCGTGCGGGTCTTACTGCGAAGATCCAAATCGCCTCCCAACCTGCGGTCGTATCGGGTCGTAATTGGAGCCGCGGACATCGAGACGAGGCTACGAAGGGGCGCTGCTGGGGTTGGAAAAGGGGTGTTTTCATGATAACGCTTACCACACGTATTCCACCGTGTAGACCTCGCGCATGGCTGGCAAATCGCAGAGGGCGGTCAGCACGTCGTGGTGATGGTGGCTTCCGCCTCTCTCCGTGTTGTTCAGCGACATCGTGGGGGTGGTGGATACTGCGGGTGGGGAAGGGCGGCGTGAGGAGAAGTGGACCTTTCAGGTGGCCAAGCGTCAGTATCGGTTTTTCTTCGGCTATGCCGATCTTCCAAGATTTCGTCCCAGTCCAAGATTTTCGGTCCATTTTCCGCGCCGGAAATCCACGTTGTTGGATTCTTCCTGGCTAGGGATGGATAGCGTCAGACCCGAGGGAGCGGAACCGCGGCAGAGATGGGTCGCGGGGACATGGGCGATGAGGAGCTCCGAGCCAAGCTCGAGGAAACGCAGCGGCGCCTGGAGTCCACGTCGCGCGAGCTCGTCGCGGCGCTGGGTAAACTCCACGGCAGCGGCCCTGGCAGCCCCGTGCGATCGAGGCACAGAAAGCACGGAAGCGCCGAGTTAAAGGGGATGTGCCCCTGCGGTCACATCGGGGCGACGTGCATGGAACACGCGGCGACGAGCTTCTGGCGTTCCTTCGTGCTCGCGTACATGGTGAGGGCGGGCGTGGCGGTGTTCACGCGCGGGTTGGGGCTGATGCGAGGGAAAAGTCCGAGGGACGTGCTGAAGCTCGAAAAGCTAATTGGCGAGAATCACACGCACTACCGAGAGGATGCGGTAAGACTGGGGCTCTTTCTTGGCGCGTTCACGGGCGGGTATCACATCGTGAGATGTAACATGTGCAATCGCCTCGGTTTCTCTCCCAAGAAGGCCGCGGCGGTCGCGGGCGCGATGGGTGGGCTCTCGTCACTTTTCCTCAAGCGAAAGAAGCGCCGGACGTTTGCGCTCTACCTGATGGCCCGGCTGGCGCAGGGCGCGTACGCGAGCCAGAAGAACAACAACAGGTTTCACTTCTGGGGCTCGCACTGGTCGCACGGGGACATTCTGCTGTTCGCCATGTCCTCGGCGCAGGTCATGTACGCGTACGTCATGCGACCCGACACCCTCGACGCGGGGTTCTGGAACTTCATAGTGAGGGCGGGTCCGATCGATAAGGAGACCCTCGGGCTGATCAAGGACCAGTGCAACGGGAAACACGTGGATCTGAGACCGGCACTCGCGGCGCGAAGTGTGACCGGGGCGATGGACGCGTTCGGACCCGTGGTGGGCGAGGAGGTCAGGTGCGTGCCGTGCCAGCTGATGCACCGGAGTACGGGATGCCCGGGTTGCACGTTGCACATGGCCATGTCCGCGAAGGATACCTTCCGGAAGTGCTTTCCCTTCTACCTGTCCATCCATCTCGTGCCGTTTGCGATCCTCAACGCCGCGAAGGCGCTGAGGGATCCTGTCGGTACCGTGTTCAAGGCGACGACTGCCACCGTCAGGTCGACGTCGTTCATCTCAGCGTTTGTGGCGCTCTACATGGGAACGGCGTGTCTGTCCCGGAGAATCTTCCAACGAGACCACAGGGCGATGTACTACTTCGCCGGGATCGTCGCTGCGCAGTCACTTCTTCTGGAGAAGAAGAGCAGGAGAGCCGAGCTGGCGCTCTACCTCATGCCCCGCGCATTTGACTCGTTTGCGAGCACCGTAATTGACAAGAAGCTCCTACCTCGGGTGCCGCACGCCGAGCTCGCGCTCTTCTGCGTCACCGCGGGGGGACTGATGCACCTGTATGAGAATGAGCCCGACACGCTCGCGGGGTTCATGCGCTCGACGATTCGAAGGTTCGTGCACAGGCCCAATGCGCCGCTGCCGCATAGCGCGAGTGAGGCCATGATTCAAGCCGTAGGGGATGAGGACTCCGATACCGATAACGGCTCCCCCAAGGCCAAGGCCAACGCTCCGTGAGGGGGCGTTTTTATTAAGTGTAAGGGTTATGAATTTCGCTCTAATCTAGTGCTAGCCTCACGTCACGGGATCCGGTCGCGTGAGGACCCCGGCGTCGGTGATGACGATGGCTTGTGTTGGTTTGCTCCAGCTCTCTCGCGCTTTTGCGGCTCTCTCGTCCCGTAGCCACTCGGCAACCTGGTTCCACGCGATGCTGTTGCCGCTGGGTCTGAACGTTGGAACCGCCGCGATCCTCGTCACCACGTCCATACCCTTGAGCACCCTCCCGAACACCACGTTCTCACCGTCCAGCGAAGGAGCCGGAGTCGGTCCCGTCGTGATGAGAAACTCAGTCCCGGCGGACCTCGCCGGGCTGTACCCTCCGTTGCCGTCCCCTTCCCCCGTCGCCGCCCCCACCGCGAGGGACACCGTCCCCGGGCGCAGGTGCCTCTCCCTGAACGACGCGGACGAGAGCATCTCCGGGTTCGAATCGAACCCGGGCGTCTGGACCTGTCCCAGCCTGTAGCTCCCCGCCTGCCCCGCGAGGACGTATTCGCCGGGCTTCACCCTGTGAAAAACCGTGCCGGCGTAGCCCTCTCCCGGGGATGCCTCGCACAACGACACGAAGTTACGCACGATGTTGGGTACTAGGTTGCCGTATAGACCGATGGTGATCCGCCCCAAAGTCTCCGGCGAGGTGCACACGCCTCCCTTGTTGCCGAGGGCACGATCGGCCCGGACAATAGAATCGCAAAGCCCAACGTCCAAGAACACGGTGTGCGTGACCGCCGGAATGCCCTGCCCCGCGCCCGGGTCCGCGCGGACGAAATCACTGGATGCCTCGATGCCGGACAGGACCGTTGCGATGGCCATCGCGGATTGCCTCCTGCCCAGCCGCGACGTCTCACACGCGTCGTCGCGTCCGGACGCGGCTGGGCCCACGGGGCATCGACCGCGTATGGTGAGCGCCCTCACAGGGGTTGGTCGGTCTACATTCCCGCGGCACGCGCGTGGTGCGACCGTTGGACTAACAGATGATCGCAAGACCGACGCTAACATCGCGATACGCCTCGAGCGACCGGACAAGGCGGCGCGAGCGAGAGTGCTTATCCGCAGCTGAAATAGCTTCAGTACATTATCATAGTTGCTGTGTTAGTTTCAGGCGCGCTAGCGGCTAGGTTCGGGCTCATCGGTCAAAGTTCGTCGTGCACCTCGTGCCCGTGCTTTGCCGCCTCCTTCTTCTCCTTCTTCTCCTTACGCCTCTGCTTCATCCCGTCTTTGTACGCGTTGAACGCGCGTAGCACCTGCCTGCCGGTGAAGTCTCCGATGGAACCCACCGCGAAAGAGTCCGGAGTGTCAGGCCTGGTCTTCACGCCCCCGAACTTCGCGACGTGTGCGCTGGCGGTGCGACAAATCTCGTGACCGTGTTGACCCCACCACGGCATGAACGCATCGAACGGCATGAGGAGCACGTCATCCACCTCCTTGTGGTCCACGTTTATCTCGGCGCCTTTCTTGAGCGCGACGACGTACGGCATGGTCCACTGCAGGTCCCTCCTCAGCACCTCCTCCCTGAACTTGTCCCAGTACGTGATGTTCAGAAGACTGGCGCTCGGGTCCAGCTCCCAGTGCGCCTCCACGTCCGTCGCCCAGGTCAGGCCGAGCTCCTCCTCGATGCCCCTTTGCAGCGCTTCAAAGTAGGACTCCCCAGGGTCGTTGTGCTCGCCCACGATGCTCCACGTCCCCGGGCAGGTCACCGTGTCCTTGCCGCGTCTGATCAACACGACGCGCTTCTTGCCGTCAATGACCACGGCCCACACGCCGCGGTGCGGGAGCCCCTTTCGGTGCGCGCTGTCGATGTCCACGGTGTTGCCCTCGACGTAGGCGTCGATCTCGTGCTCGGTGATCTGGATCTCCCCGTGGCCGTTATCGTGCTCGGGGGTGGGGTTCATGGCGCCGGCGAAGCCGAACAAGCATACAAACACGAGCGCCACAAGGAGTATCAGGCCATGACGAGGGGCCATCGTCGCCATACAGGCCCGTGTCGGTCGAAGCTGGGGTCCGGGACTGTGAAATGACATCGAATGCACTTGGAAAACAGCAGAAGCTGTGCTCGCTAAAAGTTTTCTGTCATTTACCGACCGGATCCTACCGGAACAGTAAATTGGTTATGGGAGTTTGACGTAAATACCGTTGCCGACGTATGGGCAAAAAGACACCACACCACTGGACCGATCACTCCAGAAATCCAGGCTGTCCGTTTTGTTTGGAGCTGACGAGGCGGACCGTCCCATTAATAGGGAGGCGCGGCACGAGAGTCGGCAAGGACCCGAGGGGGCCAGCGCGAACAAAAAGCTCACATCGCCGGCGCGGTTTGGACGCACGGTCGATCACACACGTTCGTATAAACATCGCGAACGCGTAACTGAAGGTCGCCTCTCGCGCGGTGCGGCGAGAGCGGACGAGACGACACCGAAAGAAGAGCGGGAATTCCCGTAGACTATTTAGGGTTCCTCAGAGGGAGAGATGACGACGACGAGGGTGTTCCGGGGCGAGGGCGATCTCATGGTCGACGCCCTGATTGCGGCTTCACAAGCGAAGCCGAGCGACAATGGCCCGCAGATGCCCGGCTTTGGCCGGGATCTGGTGCCCTTCTTCGACACCGACGGGAACGAGAACACGTACGGGTTGGCAAGCGGGACCCCGCCTCAGGGGCCCGAGTTCACATACGAGTACCAGCAGCCGGTCATGGCGCAGCAGAACGCGAACGGCGGGGGTAAGAAGTCCAAGAAGAAGCCTCCTCAGCCCGCGCAGGCGCAGAAGAAGGTGCCCGCGCCCAAGGCGGTGCTCCAGAGGGGGCAGCAACTCCCGGTGCCCCTCGCCAACGGCCAGCCCAAGGCTGACAACAAGGCGAGACCCGCGAGCGGCAACGCCAAGCCCGGGGAGAAGGACGTGCCTAACAGGTGGGCCGGGCCAGCCTTTGGCAACTCACCCGCGCCGAACGCTCTCCCGGTGCCCACCTTCATGGGTGGCGCGGCGCCGGCGCCGCTGTCTTCGAGCCCGCCAAAGGATGCGGGTGACGCCATCATGCAGATGCTCGGGCAGTCACCGCCGGCCCGCGCGGAAGTGCCTCCGGTGCACGCGGCATCCGCCCCCGACCTCATGGCCATGCTCAAGATCCCCAAGCAGCCCGATAACGGTGCCACTGTTTTGCCCGCCCCAGTCAGGCCCGCGCCGCTGGCGCACAAGACGGGATCTTCGCCGCAGCTGCTCACGCCTGAGCTTCTCGCCGCGATGGTGGCCAAGCCGAACGGAGGCAAGACGCCCGCGCAGGTGCAGAGCGAACGAAGCTCGAGGCTGATGTCTATGCAATCCAGGCACGCCGCACCGGCTCCGCCACCTGCTCCCCCTGCCGCTGCGCAGGGAGACTTTTCAAGCTTTCTGATGGCCAAGCTCTCTGCCTAAGCACTCATGGCAAGACCAAGTTTTCCACTCCGATATCTTCCGCCATACGCATGTCCCACGGCACGCGGCGATGTATATATTCCTGTACGACTATTGAGCACACCCTCATGTCTCTCACGATCTGAGAAGACGCAAGCTAGTGGCGGCTACCGCAATATTTGCGACCCGTCACGCTTACCCGCAGGAGCGGCAAGGACTGCGATCATCAAGGATCTCCCGGCCTAATTTTTAATGGTCGCGGGAGCATCCGACAGCATCCTACACCGCCTCTCGATCGCGCCGAAAAGGCGCTCGTGCGACCTCAAGGGACGACTTTTATAGTCCTGGTTGCACCCACCAAAGTGAACTCGGGCTCTTTTTTTTTGACGAGCCCGAGTTTGCGCCCACATCAAGGTACATATTTCGAGGTTCCAGGACCTCCACTGTTCATAAGAGAGAGCGGCGCATCACGATCATAGCCTCTCCACGTTATCCAGACGATTTCAATACGATGATGAAAGATCTCTGCATTTCACCTGAGCCTTTAGCGCTACTCTAAAACATGCTCGGGGCTGTTCGTCTAGTGAACCGTGGACTTTGCCCGCCCAACTCGTGAAACTCGTGCGCGTCTTCTTTGAGGCCGTCCACGAGGTCGTCAACCACCGCGTCGTCCGGGTGAGCCGCAATGGACTCCTCCGGTGTGAGTATGGGCAACGGCTCGACCTTCTCCACCGCCAACGCCTCCCTCGCCTCCGTCTCCAAGATCCCGCGGCCATCCTCTGTCCCCGACCAGCGCAGGTGATGCGCCATGCCCTCACCCTTGAAGTAGTTGAGCACCGGAGCACGCGACGCCGCGAACGCCTCGAACTGTCGTCGAAGCAGGTCCTCCTCATCACCTTCCTTCGGTTCCCTCTCGCGCAACACCGGATAGCATCCCTCGACCCTCACGGACATCATCGGGTCCACGTCAAAGAAGAGGACGAAATCGATGCCCGCGACGAGGTCGTCGAAAGCCTTCGCCTCGCGGACGTCCCTCGGGAACCAGTCCAGCAGGAACTTGCGTGACCCGCCCTCGGCACCAACCTTGGCCATCGCGGCCTTCACCACCGAACACAGCACCTCAGTCTCGATCGGGATTCCCTCCTCCATATCCTCCATCAGGTGCAGACCCGTGGGCGTCTCCGCGTCAATCTCCGCGCGCAGCAGCCCATCGACGCACAGCTGCGTGAACCCGTACTCCTTGGCGAGCTTGGCGCACGTGGTCTCCCTGCCGCTCTCCGGGGCTCCCAGTGCCAGGACGATCTTCTCCGCGAGCTTCTGCCTCGGGGGTCGCTTGCGCAGGCCCGCGCCCGTGACGGGTGACCCGGAGCGAGATCGCACCACCGTGTCGATGTCCAGGTACGTCTTGTACCGGGAGTCGTACGTGTCCAGGAGGGTCTTTACCCGAATGGACGCGAATTCATCGACCAACAGGTCGTCATCGTACCCTATCGTCGTCGGCTCGTCGCTGTGGTGGTCGTGGGGTTGGCGGGAGGGCGGAGGTCAGCGCACGAAATGGACCGGAGGGGGGGGAAATTTCCAAAACCGGCTCCCGTGGAAGGGTCCGTTGCGGGAGTTCTCGAACGCACCCGTAGTCGGCATAGCGCGTCATCTCCTTCCTATGGGGGCTGAAGGCGACCTGGCGAGGTTTCAACCACTCGCTTCCACGACGGCACGCGCAGCCGCGCCCAATTATGTTGCGGCCTCCACCCACCCACCGAACTTCACTTTGAGCGGTCGGTTGCAACACGAGCTGGCTGGTCGGCATTTTGCTTATCCACAGAGTGGCTGGGTGCCTCGCGCCGGGAGACACAAACGGAGGCGCCTGCGACGTAACGTCCAGCACTCGCAACCATGGCCAACGTCATCGCTATGCTCGGCAACATGTTCGCCTTCAAGGGCACTTACCAGGCGGAGGTGAGCCTCGCGACTGATGCGCAACGTCGCATGCCGGCCCCGCAACCCGGCGGGTTTCCTCCCGTCGAGCCACATGACGTGTTAGGTCCGCGTCCAGTCCACGGCGCTTTGCGCGCGAGCGACGGACGCGAGCTTCGTCACATTGGCTCAGGCGTTCCACACACATGTCTTCATCACCCCGATGACGTCGGACTCACATGATAATCCCTCCCAAACCCCTCCTTCCAGGTTACCGTCGGTGAGAACGAGAACGGGGAGTCGGCGATTCGTCGTTTCCGCAGGGCGGTGATGTCCTCGGGCCACATCAACGAGGTGCGTCTCCGAAACACGGCCGCGACGCCGCACGCGAGGTTTTCCCGGGTGATTTAAGGGTCGCTATACCTTCTTCGCGACGGTATCGGGCAACATGGATCGACTCGAGGGGTGTGCGATCGCGGATCGGCGCCGGCGAGCGTCCCGTCCGCGGTCCCGTCCACCCCAGCCTCGAATGCCAGAACCCTAAAAACCTCAGGTTTTCCAGGCGGAAGGGGGGCATCTTTTTTATTTTGCCGGCCACCGCCCAGCGCTTGGGGTCCACCTCCCAGCGACGCCCCGATCGCATCCACGAGCGCGTCGCTGACCATCACAAACATCCCTACTCCTCCCCACAGACCCGCCGCCGCAGGTACTTCGAGAACCCCCAGGACATCAAGAAGCGCAAGCAGTCCACGCCGCGCAAGAAGAAGGGGGCCAAGCCGCGCACCGCCGCGCAGGCTCTCGCCGAGA
>Ga0181571_10003631_pt1 | contig 11576 bp, 9 predicted proteins | sample 101ome_17_FD_132440 | JGI IMG/M metagenome (GOLD analysis project Ga0181571, IMG submission 132440) | Coastal salt marsh microbial communities from the Groves Creek Marsh, Skidaway Island, Georgia - 101407AT metaG (megahit assembly) | ecosystem: Environmental > Aquatic > Marine > Intertidal zone...
CGAGAAGATCGGCCAGATCGCGCTCAAGACGGGCGGCGGCCAGACCTTCCTCGGCAACGACGCCGGGCGCGGCGCGGACTACTCTCAGACCACCGCCGACATCGTCGACTCGGAGGTGCAGGCGCTGGTGGAGGTTGCGTACAGGCGCGCCAAGGATCTCGTGCAGGAGAACATCCAGTGCCTCCACGACGTCGCCGAGGTGCTCCTCGACAAGGAAAACATCGACGGCGACGAGTTCGAGCAGATCATGCTCAAGGCCAAGGCGAAGCTCTACCTCAAGGACGACAACTCCGCCGTGGACGTCCCCTTCAAGACTGCGTAAGCGGAGAGGGAGGCTGACTCCGCGACTGGCGGCGCGAGAGGGGAAGAGGGTGAGAGGGTGTGTGATAACATCGGCTGCGGGCTCGGGCGAGCCCTGTTTCTTAGGACACACGAAATTGTTTCGAATAAATTTTAGTTTTCAAATCTACCGCCGCGTGTCCGCGCGTCCCGCCGTCGTCGTCGTCGCGATCTCTCCAACGACGTGGGCGACCCACCTCGGGGCCATCACACTCCTAATCCTCCGTCTCAGCGCTTTCCCAGCCTCTTCCCTTTGCCCTTGAAGCTCCGTGAGTTGGGCCGTCCCCGGTCGCCCCTCCCGCCGCCAGACTTGGGCGCCAGCATCCTGGAAAACGCCGAGCGCACGTCCCGTATCGCGTCCACCGCCAGACGCTTCCCGTGCGCGAACGCGTTGATACCGTGCGTCTTCTTCACGTGCTCGTTGAGCGCTTTGAGGCCCATCGCGATGAACGCGAAGCGCAGGATGGTGTTGGGGTCCACCTTTGGGCCCCGACGGTCGTCCTTGATCCCCCGGGCCCTCTTGTAAGACCTGTCGAGTTGAGCGTTGTTCCTCTTCGTCGACGACATCGTGCCGAGTCCCTCCGCGCGACCGCTCAGTGTGGATAACGTACCTGGTAGGGATGCAGTGGCTTTTTCATCCTGTCAGTTTGAAGTCCGACTCGCGGGTCGGCTCGGCACTCCCCCGGGCGCGCCGGCGAGGCAGATGGCCGCCGGGAACGACGGCGCGGGTGGCACCATGTTCGCCCCCAAGGTGTTCACGTGCATGCTCGAACAGGCCAGGTGCGCACCCGAACCGACCCTCCGTCCCTCTCCCGCGCGCCTCGCCCGCCCGCGCCGGGTGCCCACGATGTGCCCGCGACTCTCACACTCACCATCCCTCTCCCCTTTCCCCGCCCTCCCCGCCCAGGAGGCTCCCCGACGGCGACGTCGGCGCGTGCGGGCCCGCGTATCACTTCCCGAACCTCCCGCACTCGCCGCGGTTCACCCGCGTGTGGGTCCAGGGCGTCGTCGTGTGGACCGACGGTCGAGGGGACGACGATCGCGACGGCCGTCGTCGATGCGTCGATCGGTTCGCGCTCGACGACGGCACCGGCCCGCCGCTGCGAATCGCCACGCCGCCCTCGTGCCACTGCGCCAGCACGAGGGACCCGTTCACGCGGCGGACGCCGGGCGTCGGGGACTACGTGGCGTGCGTCGGGTTCGTGGCGCCGAACGAGGACGGGGGACGCGTCATGGCGACGAGTTCCGACGAGCGAGGAGAGAATCGGGAGGAGAGAAACGGCGGCGGTCGACGAGGCTCTTCGCCGCGGTTCACCCTCGTCGCGGAGAGGGTGCACGACCTGAGCCGCGAGGGGGACGCGCAGAGGGAGGCGATGTGGAACGTGGAGGTTCCCGAGGCGTTCAAAACGCTGGAGGCGGCGCACGCGGCGGGAATTTAGGCAACGGGTCGTGTCGTATGTAGTGCACACTTCATCGTAGGTAGACTAACATTACCTTCGCCTTTGTCGCGCTCTCGCGCCGGTCATCACGGCCGTGAGCTCGCGACGTGTTCCAGTCTCGTCGCGTCCCTCGCGTCTTTCGCGTCGTCCGTGCGGATGCTACCACCCATCGCGGATGCTACCATCGCGCCCATCCCCGTCGGGGAGACCTCACATCACCCTGTACTGCGGGTACCTCTCGAAGAAGGAGATGGCCGCCTGGACGGGATCCGCCAGCCGCATCGCTCGCGTCGTGCCCGGAACCGCGAGGCGAACGATCCAACCCAGCGGACCACCCACGGCGCGCCTGAGACGGCAAATGGCGCCCGCGAGGCGCTTCCCCGCGTTCGCGCCGCCAGCCACGGGACCGCCGTCGCCGAGCCGCGTATGGAGCGAATGGGAGGGAAAATTCATCCGACGCTCGATGCGTTCGCCGACGTGCGCCGCGCCGATGGAAGCCAGCCACGCGAGCAGAACGACGCTGTGCGCGTTGGTGCACAGCCTCGCGGCTCTCGCCAACGCGCGAAGCGCTCCGTTCCCCCCGCGCACCTCCCTCCCGCCCCACACCCTCAGCTCGGTGGCGAGGAAGAGTCTCGCGAGCTGATTCGCGGTGCCGATGTGCTCCACCCCTTCCTGCGCCATGATGGAGTTGCTCAGCATCTGCCACCACGCGCGTCGGTAGCACTGGAGTCGGTCCGTCGCCGTGGGGTTGAACCACTGCGTCAGCGCGTCCTTGATGGGCGGCCTGGGCAGGCGGAAGGCGTGGCGGCACACCCGGCACCTGCGCTCCACGCGACCCGCGCTGCTCACGCTGACCCGCTGCCACTCGCGGAGGCACCCGGCGTGGACCCACCGCTGGGTCCCGGCGCATCGACACGGCGCGATGAGCACGCCGTCGCCCGTCGCGCCCTCCTCCTCGCCGCCGAGGCAGAACCTGCACGTCCTCTGCTCCGGGTCGTCGGCGACGACGACGGGGTCGTTCGGCGGTTTAGGGTCGTTTGGCGGTTCATGGTCGTTCGACGGTTCAGGGTCGTTCGGCGGCGGCGTACCCGGCACCGCGCCCTCCTCCGTCGCGCCCTCCTCTAAACTCGCGCCCTCATCTAAACCCGCGCCCTCGTCGTCCCCCTCGGTCCTCCTCCCGCCGTCCAGGCTGAGCCGACGGAAGAACGCGATCTGCGACCGCGCCGTCTCCGAGAGAGATTCCGCGGCGAGAAGCGTGGACGTCGCCGGGGAGACCGTCCCGGCACACACAGAGGGAGCTTCCGGAAGGACCGACCTATCCGGTTCTGGAGGTGCTTCTGGAAGGATCTCACCCACCACCGAGGGATGAGGATCTAGAGGAGGAGGAGCTCCGAAAGGAGTCGCACCTTCGGAGGGATTCGGTCCGTCTCGCGCCGCCAGCTGTTGAGCGACTCGCCTCAGATGCGCCTCGCGCGACTCCGCCGCCAGACGCGTCACCGGATCCTCACGTTGGTCCGTGTCACGACGCCGCTCGACGTGTCGGGCCCGGTCAACGTCGGAGGCTGCTTCGACGGCCGTGGAGCCATCGCGGAGATCGCCCCCCGAGACGCCCGCGACGTCGTCCCGATCCCAATCGTCGCCAGCTGTGTCGTCCCCGCGTCGGCGACGGCCGCGTCGCGGTTGTCCGTCCCTGCGCCGCCCGCGCCCGTTCGGGTTGAGGTCTCCGTTCTCTGTCGGGGACGAGCGATGGAGACGGGGGAGAGGGGGATGACGCGGGTCAGTCGCGGTCGGATGGTTCGAAGGGGACGCGTCAGGGACGGAGGCGCGGTCGGGGCGCGCGAGGCGAGCGTGTCTTTTTTCGTTTAGGGCGCGCGCGCGCGGCTCACCTCGCGCCTGCGTGCGCCTGTGCAGGTGCCTCAGCACCGCTCCCGCGGCGAGGAATGCGATGCCGTTGAAAGGGGTGGGCGGAACCCACTCGCCCTCGAACATCAGCTCTCCCTCGAAGTGCTCGAGCGCGCGATGGGCCGCCCCGCCCCCGCGCTCCTCGGACGACATGGGCAGATCTCTCTATGCCCCGTCTCGGCTCTCCCGCCCTCCGATCGGCTGCGCTCACCGCCTCGCGCGCCGCTGACGCTCGCGATCGAGCTCCCTCGGATCTGGACGGGCGAAATGCGAGGCTATCGCGCGTTCCGACGGCTTCCCGGCGCTCCCCGCGCGCGCCCTGCTCTGTCCTCGTCAGCGCGAAAAATTAAAGTTTGCCAAGTGCCAGGCTCTCTTGACCGCTGCAGCTCGGTTCGACCCTTGACCGCGAACCGTTCCCACTTCGTCGAGGCGCGGTCGTGGGGCACATGGGCCCCATAGCCCGAATCCTGGTCATCGCGCTCGTCGCGATGCTCGTGTGCACCGCACCGGCGGAGGTGAGATACCCGACGTCGATCCCTTCGCTCCAAACTGCGTCCCGCGTCGCTCGCACCCCGCGCTCCCCGTCCGATGACGATGATGGACCCGAAGAAATCCAAACGCTGACCGCGCCCCCTCCGTCCCCCGCCTCCGTGACCGCAGGCCAAGTCGAATAAGCAACGACGGACGCAATCGTTAGATAGGGAGGTCAACGCGCGCCGGAGCGAGTGCGAGGAGGAGATGAAGCTGGACGCGCGGTGCGGCGCGTCGCAGATCGACTTCGACAACTGCATCCTGCGATGCGTGAGCGAGACGTGTTACGACTCGGTGTACGGCGCGGACGCTCTGGAGGAGGGGGAGGTGGACGTCGTCCGGGGCAGAACGTTCAGGAGCTGCGCTAGGAACGAGCTCAGGAACCTGAAGGTGGCGGAGAATCAGCGGAGCAAGGAAGACGCCAGGCGAAGCGCCGAGGCGATGTAGCGGCGGCGTTTGTACCTTTGTAGTAGAGAGACGCGTCGAGTGTCGCAAACAAAGCGCGCGTAGTCGCAAAGCCTGATGGTATCGGTATTATGAGTCGCGCTCTCACGCGGTGGGCTCCTCCGCCGCCTTCTCCGAGCCGTCGTCGAAGATCCCCGCGCCCTTATCGTAGTACATGTACGCCATCAGCAGGCAGTCCGCGGTGAACACCGCCGCGAAGCTCTTCCACACCACCGGGATGAGGACGTTGACGAGCGGGATGGCGATGAACAGAAAGTTGAGCGCGTCCTTCTCCTTGGCGTCGCACTCCCGGGCCCTCAGCGAGGGCACCGCGAACATCCACACGCTCCACATGCCCATCAGCCTCGCGATGTTCGGCTCGTCCGACGGGAGCAGGACGTTGTACGAGAGCATGGCGCCGACGACGAGGGAGAGGTACGCCTGAACCTCGAAGATGGTGTACAGCGCGCTGCCCTTGAACGCGGGGTTCTTCTTCGCCGTGGACGACCTCGGCGCGAAGGTGCCCGCGATCTTAGCCGCGTTCTTCTTGAGCTCCTTGTCCACGTCCACCTCCTTGGTCCGAACCCCCGCGCCGGCGCCCTCGGCGACATCATTACCGTCGTCGTTCGACGACGCGCGGACGCGGACGCGAAGGCGCGCGCTGCCGGTGTCGGACGCCGCCCGGGCGACGGTCGCCGCGAGGAGGGGCGACCTGACTCGCTGTGTCCGGGTGGCGCGGGGCGCGCACCGGATCGAGACGCCGTTCGCCGCGAAGGTCGCCATCGCGTCGTCGGCTGTGACGGGGGAAAGCTCCCGTGGAGATAAGGTTTTCGCCAGTGCGAGTGTCGTTTCGGTCACCCGGTCAAATAGAATTAAAATTAAGTATAAATGCACACGAACGTCACATGAAATCAGTTACAACTCTGGTCCAAAAATACATTAAACACGTCACTCGGTCCTCACGCTGTCGTCCCCCACGCCGTGCAGGTCCAGCCGCCTGCTCGGGCTCGGCCCCGGGCTCACCCCGCCCCCGTCCCTCGAGATTTCGCTCGCGACGCCCCCCGCGAGCGACGTCATCCCGTCCAGACTCTCCACGCTGCCGCCCGTCACTCGGTGAAACGTAGCCCCCAGGCCCGGCGAAGCATTACCAGCCGGGCTCAGGTCCCCGCCGAGCATCGCGCCCGGGGACAGCGGGTCGAAGCCCGGGTTGATGCCCGCGACGCCGACGGGGGCGTCGAACCCGTGGTCCACCGTCCCTTCCCCCAGGTTGGCGATGGTCTCCAGGTGCTGCCGCTGCTGCTGCGACCGCTGCGCCTGCGCTCGGCGCTGACGCATGCGCCTGGCCTGGAGCTGTATGAGAAACTGGCGCTCGTGCGGCTTGATCTCCCGCCCGTTCAGCACGGTGAGCGAGTCGGACAGCAGGGTGATGTGGTCGCGATGCTTGGGGTTCTTGGCGAACGGACACCCGAGCACCTTGACCTCCGAGAGCCTCTTGCAGTTTAAGAGCACGGGCTCGAGGTCGCGCACGCTCTCGACGCCGCAGTTCTCGAGGTCCAGCCTGCGCAGCGACGCGAGCTCCTTCAGCGGCTTCACGTCCCGCACGTTGCAGTGCCCGACGTTGAGCACGCCGAGCGTGCGCGCCAGCGCGGCGCAGGTGTCCGCGTCGAACCTGAGCTCCTCCCCCGGTCCCAGCCGTTGGCCGCTGACGTGCAGCTCCTCCAGCCGCTGACACGGGGCGAGGCCTTCGACGTGCGCGATGGAGTTGCCGTCCAGGTAGAGCTTCTGCAGGTTCGCGCACGTCTCCAGTCCCTCGATGCGAGTAAGCGCGTTGTTCTGGAGGTAGAGGTGCGTGAGCGAATTAAGAGGCTCCAGGTTGGCCATGCGAGTGATGGCGTTATCGTACAGGTAGAGCACCCTGACGCCCGGCGCGCACCCCAGGGCGTCGATGCGCGCGATGTTCCGCCCGTCCATCTTTAGGTGCGTCAGGCGCGCGAGGTACTTGTCCAGCGGCTCGTCCACCCCGCGCCTCGTCTCCGCGCGCGTCGCGCATTTCGCGATGAGGCTCTGGGTGATCGTGACGCCGTCCCGCGGGGCGTGGTCGTCGCCCGTCGACGTCGCCGCGACCGCGTCGCCGGGTTCGGCGCCGCGCGCGTGCTCCTCGCCCATGTTTCGCGCACCCCCGGCCGCTCTCACCCGAATCCGAGCGCGGTGGCTGTGACGTGGGAGGCCGCCCCTTCTCGAGATGTGCGAGTTTGGCAAACCCGAGAGCCCGGTTTGGTTGACTTTCTTCCGTGGTGGCGAGGGACGAGAGCGGGCGCGAAATCCAATCGAGCAGGTTCCCCCGGCCGTCCACGACGCGCACAACTCGGCACGACCGCCGAAGCGCACCGTCGAGCGTCGCGCGTCACCCCACACCATGGTGCGATTCAACCCGCGCCGCCGTATCCCGCATCAGACGCCCCTCGGCGCAGCCATCGCGCGGTTTCCGGCGCGCCTTCGTCCCGTTTTGGAACGGCAAAAGCTCCGCCCCCGCCTTCTCTGACTTTCATCTCCGTCTCCCCTCGACTCGTGACAGGCGACCGAGCAGAAGAAGGAGGCTTTCAGGAAGTACCTCGAGTCCGCGGGCGTCATCGACTCCCTGACCAAGGTGCTCGTGTCCCTCTACGAGGAGCCCGACAAGCCCGCGACCGCCATCGACTTCCTCAAGGCGAACCTCGGGGGACCCACGCCGGCTGAGTACGAGGCCCTGGAGGAGGAGAAGAACACCCTCGCGGCCGAGCTGGAGGCGACGAAGAAGGAGCTGGCGGAAACCCAGGCGAAGCTGGAGGCGGCCGAGGCGGCGGCGGCGGCGGCGCCCGCCGAGGAGGCTGCCGCGGAGTAAGCCGAGATCTTCGGGCTGGGAGTCGGGCTGGGAATCTCGAAAGTGTAAAGGGTAGTATCATTCCAGACGTCTAGCTAGCTAGAGCCGGGTCGTCACAGGTAGAGGCTCGCGGCCGATACCACGCCGTGCCTCAAACTCTCCGCGCCCTTCTCGAACGAGTCCGCGAGCTCCGCGCTTCCCACGGCCCTCGCCGCCCTGTGCAGCTCCATCATGAGCTCGTCTAGACGACGCGCGGCGCGAACAAACGTCCCCTCGAACATGTCGGTGCCTCGCATGATCTCGTCGAAGTTGGTCCCCACGCTCCAGTCGTACACCATGCCCACCAGGGCATCCTTGAAGGAGTCCACGTACTCGTTCACCGCCTCGTGCCGCCCGTCCTCGCCCTCCGCGGCTTGCGTCCTCACGCCAAAGTCCAACTCCGCCTCCGCGATTGCCTTCGCCGCCTCCCTCAGCTGCTTGACCGGTCCTTCCAACGCCTCCTTCGCGGCTCCCGCGAGGGGATAGACCTCGTTGGTCTTCTCCACGGGCATGAACATCGAGCACAGCGCCACCAGCGCGTGGTGGTCCATGGCGACGAAGCACCCGTTGAACATGAGCTCGGTGACCAGGACCTCGTCGGCGGTGTCAATCTCGCAAGCCGCGCGGCCCTTGTGAGTCACCGTACCTTCCTCGTCGAGCATACCGAAGCGCGCGAGCACGCGGGACCTGTCCCTCAGCTCATCCCTGAACTTTGAGAGCTGCGTGGTCTTGATCTCCTTCTTTAGATCTTGCGCGCGTTCCATCAGCGAAGCCTTCTTGCGGTAGAGCTCGATCTGTTTCTCGTTTAAACCGCCATCCTTCGTCGAAGCGGCGTACAGCGGATGCGCCCTCAGCTCAGACTCGGACCGCAACCAACGCCCCATGGACTCGTGAAACTCGTCGCCGTCGAGGCGAAGGTCGTTTTCCAAGTCCAGCTCCGGGACGGTCTTGCCCTGGAACCTGTGATGCAACTCGTTGATCGCCAAGCCGACCTGCGCGCGCGCGTTCGCATCCGTCAAGTCCCTCGGGAGGGTCAACACCATCGCGCCCACCGCGTCCACGAGCCGAAGCGCCACGGGTACGATCTCACACGTGCACCCCTTCTCGGCGAGCTTACCCGGGCGCCCGAGGATGCGCTTAGCGGGCCTCAACACTCCTTCGTGAACCCCCGGGGCGCAGTGAATCAATACGTCGATCGCTCGTCGACGGTTGCGCATCTCCCGTTTGGCCCACTCGCTCTCCAGCCCCCACTCCGACGCCTTATCCGGTTCGAGCGGCGGGACCGCCTCCGCGGGAAGATCGCGCACGCCCACGACCGCGCCCCATCCCCACTCGTCGTCGCCGTCGCGCACGCGCACCAGTCGCCCGGGCTTCAAGACGTCTCGGGACAATTTTTCTGGATCGACGGCGTGATGCATGAGCGCGGTTCTCGCGTCCCTCGCGGCGTTCTGCAGGCGCACGAGCTCAGCCTTGGCGTCCGACATGTCCAGCTGGATTCCATCCGCCTCCGCGGTGATCTGCTCGAGCTCCCTCTTCTTCCGCGGAACCTCGCGCGTGTGCTGAAACTGGTGAAACGACCGCTGGATGACGTACTCGGCGTCCTCCTCGCCGCTGGCCCTTCGCAGCAGGTTGAGTATGCTGTAATACGTGAGCTTGAACTCCGACATGAGCGCCGACCCGGTCCCGCACGTCATGTGCACGAGCTCCTCCTTGTCCAACTTCTTGTCGAGCATCAGGATGCACGTGCCCCGGTCGTCTTTTCCCCTGCGCCCCGCTCGACCCGCCATCTGGGTGTACTCGCCGGGCTGGAGCACGCGCATCTCCTTTCCGTCAAACTTCTCGACTTCCGTGAACACACACGTTCGCGCGGGCATGTTCAGACCCATCGCGAACGTCTCCGTGGCGAACAGGCACTTCACGAGGGATTCCCCGAAGAGGATCTCGACGAGCTCCTTGATGATAGGGAGCAAACCGCCGTGATGGATGCCGATCCCGCGCTCGAGCATCGGGTAAATCTTCTGGACGCACGCCAACTCGCGGTCCTCCTCCGCCATGCACAGCAGCGCGTTGTCGTATATCTGCCTGATGAGCTCCTTCTGCTCCTGCGTGGTGAAGTCCAGCTGGGTTTTGCCCGTCATCAGGTCGTTGGCGTGGGTCTCGCACGCCCGCCTGGAGAAGGAGAACACGATGACCGGGTACAGGTCCCTGGCTCGGATGGTCTTCATGATCTTCTTTATGTCCACCTCGCTCGCGTCCTCGCCGCTGTCCCCGCCCCTTCCGCCGCCCCGTCCCCATCTTCCGCCTCTCCCGCCGCCCCGCCCGCCGCCTCGCCCGCGTCCGCCGTCCGCCTTGGCCCGTTCGTCCCTCTTCCTCTTCTTCGCCGACTGCGTCAGCGCGTCGATCTTCGCCTCGAGCTCGGCGTAATTCGCCTCCAGAAACTCTTTCCGCTCGTTGACGATCATGACCATGCCGTTGCCCCCCTTGGGGAACCCGTAGTGCTGCAGCGGCGTGGGGCGGTAGTCGGTGTAGACGACGTGGCACGGGTGGTTGTGCAGGTGGGTGATCCACTCGGCGAACTCGTGCGCGTTTGGCAGCGTCGCGGAGAGGAAGACGAACTTGCACCCGCTGGGCGCGAAGATTATGCTCTCCTCCCACACCACCCCGCGCTCCCTGTCGCGCATGTAGTGCACCTCGTCGAAGATGATCCACTTCACCTCCCGCACGACGTCGCTGCCGCGGTAGAGCATGCCCCTCAGCACCTCGGTGGTCATCACGATGCACGACGCGTTTGGATTTATGCACACGTCGCCCGTCATCAACCCCACGTCGCCGAACTCCTCGGTGAGCTCCCTGAACTTCTGGTTGGACAGCGCCTTGAGCGGCGAGGTGTACACAACCCTCTGATTGTCCCTGAACGCCATCGCGATGGCGTACTCGGCCACGACGGTCTTTCCCGCGGAGGTGTGCGCCGCGACGAGCACCGATTCGTTGCGCTCCAGCACCGACACGGACGTCTCCTGGAAGGCGTCGAGGACGAACGGATACGTCTTGGCGCGCTCTCCGTCGTAAGAGGGCGCGTCGAGCGCGGCTCTGTCGCCCTGCCAATCGGGGGGCACCGCCACGGAGTGGCGGCAGGAGGAACGCTGCGGCGCCTGAGGGGCGGCGGCGCCCTCCTCGTCGGAATCGCCCTCCTCGTCGGCGGGCGGCGGTGGTTTTGCAGCGGCGAGGACCGCCCTCGCGGCGGCGGCGGCTTCACTAGGAGCGCTCTGCGCGGTGGGCATGTCGTCCTCCACCTTCACATCCGCCCAATCGGCGTCGTCGCCCATCCTTTCCGTAACGCACGGGTCGCGTCGCCCGCTCCACCGCGTTGTGAAACTGCGCTCGCCTGCGGCGTCACATCACTCAGCAATAAAAAACGAAGGGATTTTTAACGCCAAATACAACTCGATCTCTCACGAGATCTCACAGTTGACGTTGAAGAGGTTTCGGTTCATTTCGGATCTCCAAACTGAAACGCATACCCGCTTGACGCCTGTCAGGAAAAAAAAATGGGACTTGTACCCGTGACTCACGCGTGACTCGGACCGTTTGGGAGACCACAAACCCGGTTCGGGCCGGATCCGAGGGCCTTCAGCACTGTGCGGCGCCCTGTGCGGCGCTGGTGTGAATCGAGACACTCGGGGATTATTGGGTTCCGCTCGGATCGGAAGGGGAAGGGCGTGATAAGCGACGCGAGTTCGAAGTCGACGCCGACCCAGCGTTCGACGCGCGGAAACCGAGCAGTTACTCCGCGCCTCTTTTTTGCGGCGGGAGCAGGGCGCTGACGAGGCAAGCGCCACCGCCCCACCATCGATGGGCGCTTACCTGAGCCAGCCGATAACGGACAAGGAGAGCACCGACGGCGAGGATGCCAAGTTTAAATACGGGACGACCGCGATGCAGGGCTGGCGCACCAACATGGAGGTACGCGCCGCTCGACCCTCGGCACTCGCGCGGCAACCCCCGCCCCGCGTGAAATATCA
>Ga0181571_10003637_pt1 | contig 11567 bp, 8 predicted proteins | sample 101ome_17_FD_132440 | JGI IMG/M metagenome (GOLD analysis project Ga0181571, IMG submission 132440) | Coastal salt marsh microbial communities from the Groves Creek Marsh, Skidaway Island, Georgia - 101407AT metaG (megahit assembly) | ecosystem: Environmental > Aquatic > Marine > Intertidal zone...
AACACTATAACACTATCATAGAGCGCTCACCATGTTTGCATAGCAGCTAGCTCATCTTCCATCTGTATAGCACCATAAATAAAAATACCGGTACGTTTTGCTGCATTCACACACCACGCGCTTCAGAAAAAGTCACACTTCGTCTCGACGATTTGTATCAACTCAACTAGTTCAGACGCGTCCTCCCCGGCTTCCATAGATTTGCGCATCATTCCCTCTAACACGTTGAGAAGTCTCGGTGCCGTCGTGAAGACGACTTCGTTCTCTTCATCGCCGTCGACGCTCTCCCCGTCGACCGGCGGCGTCAGCGCATCTTCCACAGCCGCCGCGCGCTCGGCGCCTCGAGGTATCGTCAACAACACGTCCGCGATCCGCCGTTCGGGCGCGACAGCCTTGAGACTTTCGAATTCCTTCGCGCCGATCTGTGCGCGTCCGACGATCTCCGTGATCGCGTTTCGTCTCGAATTTTGGTTTAAAGCGAGTTGCCTGACGGCGTTTTCCTCCCCCGTCGTCGCCAACGCCCCCGTCATGGCCCCCCATCTACGCCGGATCTCTTCGTCCTGCGCCGTCGTCAACCCGCTCTCCGAACACGACGCTTTCAACGCGTCTCCACTCGCCTCCGGAAGCGCCGTCGAGGCGCTCGCGATGATTTCACCCACCGTGTATTGTGCGCGTGCCGCAATCGCCGCGCACGCCTCATCCAAGGCCGACGCCGCCGACGCGTCACCGGACGCTTCCAACGATCGCACGCGCTCCTCGGCGACGTCGAAAAAGAGCAACGTGAGATGTTCTCTCGCCTCGAGTACCGCGTCGACGAATGTCCCGTTCGCGTCGGTCTCGTACGCGCGCTGAAGCCGCTCGAGCAAATCGAGCGCCGCCGCGTTCCCATCGTTCGAGGACGCGCGCGCGACGGTCGAGCAGCCGGCGTGACGGGCGCGGTGTGCGCGCGCGCGGTGCGTTCTCGAGGCGTGCGCCGAGGCGTCGGTGGCGAGCGCGCGCGCGAAAGACATGTCGTCGTCGCGCAGTGGAGACGAGCGAGACGCTAAAAAAATTCTATTTGTGTTACTACGTCTACGTTCTAGCTTTCGCTCGCTGGACGAGCTCCGCCTCGGTGGGCGTCGGTGCGAACGTCCTGAGCGCGGGATTCATTTTCGCGGCGAATGATCCGAGCACGGGCGAAGACGCGCTTCCGGGAATGTCGCGAATGTACGATACTTTTCCCTCCGAGTCGAGCGCGTAAAAAGACACGCCGCGAACCTTGGTCGCGGTTTCGCCCGCGTTGAGATCGACTTCCCACGTGAAAACGCACGCGTCGTTGCCGTCAGAGATGGCGAGCGGATTAAACGTCAAACCGGGAATGTCGAACTCGTCGAGAAAACCGGAGACTTGCTCTCGGCCGACGAAGGGGAGCTCGAAATTGACATCCTCGTAGAGAATGTCTCGAGAAAAGTTACTCAGAGCGACTTCTTTGAAATCATCGCACCCTTGCACTTCCAACCAGAGATACTTGACGATGTCTGCCGCTCCCGAGGGCGCGCGATCGACGCGAGACTTTGGTTGGACGCCCTCTGGCGCCTTGGCGACAGCTTTGAGAAGTTTCGCGGTTGCGCCGCCCGGTTTTAAAATGGGTTCGGTCGCTCGCGTGATCCTGCAAATCATTCCGTTCGCGTCCACCTCTACCGCAATCGTCCCTCGTAAGCCTCTCTCGCCCGCCCGGTTTGTTCTGTGAAACGTCATTCCCGCCATTTTTTCGCCGTCGGCGACGCGTTCGACGACGATGGACGCTCCGCACGCGTCGTCGTCGACGTCGCGACGCGCGAGCTCGGCGTACACCGCGTCCCGTCCGACGATGGAACTCGGCGCGCTGATATCATCGAAGCACACATCCGGCGCGCACGCCCGAATCACCGCCTCCGCGCGTCCGCGTCCATCCACGAATGCCTCGCGCAGGCGAGACGTCGCGCTCGCGCTCGCCGTCGGTTGGTCCACGAAGATCAATTTTGGCGTCGTCGACGACGCCATCGTCCCGGATTCGCTCGGAATCGGCGGCAATCCTTTTCCCGAGATGACGCACGTCGCGGCGTAGAGCAATAATCCCGGAGGTCCTGTAAAGTTGATGAATAACAGCGACGCGCGTAAATTCGGCACTCCCCGCGCCAACGCGTCCAGATACACAAATCTCCCCACGAATAAATCCCACGTCAACACGTGCGTCCACTCCTCCCCCACGAAATTCGGATTCTCCAACATCTCGTTGAACGCCTCGAACGGCCCCGTCACGTCGGCGCTCAACCACCGATCCGGACCGATGGACGGATCGAACACGCGCGCGAACGTCGCCGCCTCCTCCAACGCCCCGGGCGACGCGAATCCCACCCCATCCACCGTCGCGTGCGCCGCCGCGCACACCAACGGCACGATCCAAGGTTCAACGATCGCCCGCGTCACTCGCCATCGAGGCGCGACGAGCATGAGCCCCCACGGCACGACTTGCGGCGCGAGCGTGAGAAAGTTGAAGCACCTCAAAATCGTCGGGTCCACCGCGTGCGCCGCGCTCACCGGATCCAACGCCCGCGCGCGAACCGTTCGAGGTCGACGAGGTCGAGACGACGTTCGAGTCGCTCGCGTCACCGCGCTCGCGCGCACCATCGCACGCGTCATCATCGTGCTCCTCGACACCGTCGTCGTCATCATCGTGCTCCTCGACACCGTCGTCGTCATCGTCGTCGTCATCGAGAACGCGCGAATGAACGACTCAACGAACGACTCGATGAACGACTCGATGAACGAACGACTCGATGAACGAACGCGCGTTCACACCGATCGACCGACGCTCGCGTCCACCACTCTCGCGCACCGCACCGCACCGCACCGCACCGCACCGCACCGCACCGCGCACATAGGTCATGTAAGAGGAGCACACACCGTATTATTCACCACAATACATAATCTGAGTCCATATACTACATCACATGTCCTTAACGACCCACGCGCGAACGAACGAACGAACGAACGAACGCCCCGGGGCGAAGGGTCGAGGACCACGCGACGGGACGCGACGCGATCGAGGGAGGGTACCGCATCCGTCCGTACTCGCGTCCGATTGTAGCCATCCGATCACAAAACAAAACAACACAAAACAAAACAAAACAAAACAAAACACCACGCGCGATGGGCCGAAAACCTCTCTTTGTACGACCTCACGCGCGAAATCGTCGTCCACCGCGCGATCGCGCGTTCGCGGTCGACGCGCCCCGACGTTTCGCGCGACGCGCGCGAGGGCGAGGCGACGGACGGCGACGCGCGAGGCGACGGCGTGCGCGGTGATGATGCGCGTGGCGTCGAGACGACGACGGGAGGGCGTCGGGGACGACGATAATGTGAATGGGTGGGAACACGCGCGCGGACGCGAGGCGGCGGTGGTGGTGGACGCGAGGAACGGCGGGGAGGCGAACGAGACGCGGGAGACGGTGGACGCTCGGGGGGAGGCGGCGGCGAGGAGGACGACGACGACGATTGGGGAACGGACGCGGGATTTTGGTGGTCGCGGTGGTGTGCGCGCGTCGACGTCGACGTCGATGGGTGGACGAGGAGAGGAGGAGGACGGCCGGGGGAGGCGGGGCGAGCGGCGTTGCGAACGCGGGTCGACGAGTCGGCGGAGTCGAATGGAGACGACGACGACGACGTGTGAGGTGCGAGAGGGGGTCGTGAAAGAGGGAATGGCGTTTATGGATGACGCCGGGCGCGGACGGGTCGTCAAGGATGGGCGCGGAGTGGACGACGGGTGCGAGGGGGCGAGGACGCGCGGCGGCGCGGCGCGCGCGAGAGAGTTGGCGGCGTTGCGACGATTGGCGTTGACGCCGTCGACGAGTCCGTCGACGGATGGGGCGCGACGCGAGGAGGGTGATGGAAACGGTGGGATGGATCGTGGACGGTTCGGGGCGTTGGGGACGCGTCGCGCGTTTTCATCCGCGTTGTCGTCGCCGAGGAGAATGAACTCTGTGCTCAGGAGAGACGCGCAACAACAAGAACAACCGCCGAAGAGCGTCGAGGATGGCTCCGGAAGTGGGAGTCTGTTGCGACGGGTGACGGAGAAGGATTGGGCGTACGCGTTCGAGCTCGACGCGAGGAATCCGTCGCTCAAGCGAAGCGAGTCGAGTATCGACATAACCATGCGAGACGTGAGCGACGGAAGCGCGGCGTCTGCCACAACCGTCGTCGGCGTCAGCGAGCGCGGGTCCTATCTCAGAGGCACCGCGAGCGCGGTGGATCTTCGTGAACTCGGGCGAAGGCAACCGGAAACGTTACCCTTGTCGCACATCGGTGGTCAAGAGCGCGCCAAGCAGCGAGAGCGACCGAAGACGCGAGAGGAACAACGAGGTAACCTCGGGAGCGACTTCGTCGAGGCGGATTACGCCGAGGGCGTGCCTGATCGGGCGATGATGAAGGGGGCGACTTTTAGAGATTTCATCATCCTTCGCGAGCTCGGACGGGGGTTGTGTGGGACTGTGTACTTGGCAAAGTATCGTCTCACTGATCAACTCGTCGCATTCAAGGTGATGCGCAAGCAAAAGCTCATCGACGTCGGCGAGATGCGTCATGCCGTGCTCGAGAGACGCACGCACGAAGAAATCAACGACGGACCATTCATCGACAAGCTTTTGCACGCGTATCAGGATCGATGGGCGTTATTCTTGGTGTTGGAATACGCGCCATGCGGTGATTTATTTCAAGCGATGAATTATCACGGTTTACCGACGCTGCACGACGCAAAAATGTACGCGACGCAGTGCGCGCTCGCCATCGATTACATGCACCAGTGCGGGTACGTCTACCGAGACTTGAAGCCCGAGAACATCTTGCTTGACACGAATGGGTGCGTGCGTCTCGCCGACTTTGGCATGGCAAAAAAGTTGGTCGGGAACGAGCGCGCGTACACCATCTGCGGCACCGCGCAGTACATGTCGCCGGAGGTGTTCAATCACAACGGGTGTCGATTTGAGGCTGATTTCTGGGCGCTCGGGATTTTGATTTACGAGCTGTGCAGCGGAGGCACGCCTTTCGGAGCGGACAAAGACTCTCGGCAGGAGCTCTATCGACGTCTGATGCAGCATAGGAACGATACGATGACGTTCCCGGCGTGGTTTGACATCGAGACCGCCTCCATCGTCCGAGCGCTGCTTCACGAAGACGAAACCAAGCGTCTCGGCCACGTCGGCGGCATCTCTGCCGTCTTGACCCATCCTTGGTTTGCCTCTGCCTCGCGCATGGACGTTTTGTCCGGCATTCAAGCCCCGACGCTTCAACCTCGTCGACGCAACATCGTCTATGATCTCAAACTCCGCGAGTCCATGGACCTCGGAGACATTCCTTGGGAGTGCGGCCAAGTTGTCGTCGACCCCGAGCACGTGCGCGCGTACGAAACCTTCTTCGGCGCGTGACCCGTATCGCGACCCCTTTCCAATTTTTTGTGTACCACGACTGATGATTACATTACATACATACATTCTTTGTAGTTCATTGTTTCATTATTTCTTTGAAACCAACACACGGGCCGTCGCGTCGTCGCCCACGCGTTCGCCTCGACGCTCTCCGGGTGGCAAGATCACAAAAACCGACGGTCGGGCCTTTGGCGAGTCCTGACTCCAAGAAGAAAGGGGTCGAAGATCCGACGACCGACCGTCGACGCCCCACAACGGGACGGACGACGACGTCGACGTCGACGACGACGCGAGTCACCATGGACGCCGACCAAATGTCGCAAGCGGTGCGAACGGAGATCGCGCGACGGCTTCCGGGCATCATCGAATCCGCGGATCTGCACACGTGCACGGTGAAGACGCTGCAGAGACAGCTCGAGGAGGGACTCAAGCGCGACTTGGGGGAACACACGAATTTCATTCGTTTAACGGTGCGATGACGACGACGACGACGACGACGACGACGGCGAGGAGAACGAGAACGAGGAGAACGACGAGAACGATGGGCGGGGGAGGCGACGAGTGGGATCGTGGATGCGCGCGCACGGTCGGATCGTGGACGCGCGTCGAGCATGGATCTTGGACGCGCGATGGGGGCCGGGGCCGACGCGAGACGCGCGAGGGCGGGTGCGAGAAGTGATCGGTCGGTCCCCGGGAATGGGTGCTTTCTCTCGAGCCGCATGCAGACGCGAGAGCGCGACGACGACGCGAGAGACGCGAGGACTGACGGTGCGATGACGCGATGGTGCGATGTGTTATGCGTGTAGGTGGAGCAGTTCCTTCGAGACGCGCACACGAGGAACAAGAGGAAGCCGGAAGGCGCCAAGAAGAAGGACAAGAAGAAGAAACGCGGCAAGACGAAGGAAATCGTAGATCCGACGAAACCGAAGGGACCGAAAGGCCCGTACTTGTGTTTCGTGTGTATTAGAAGACCTGAGCTCAGGAAGGAAAAACCAAAGTTGTCGTTTCAGGACATTGCACGCGAGCTCGGCGCCGAGTGGAGATCGATGTCGGAAGAAAACAGGGTTAAGTACGAAGCCATGGCAGCCGCCGATAAAGAACGTTACGAGCGTGAGATGGAAGTACACGTTCCATTGACTGAAGAACAGATGAATGCGCTTCGACAGGAGCAGAAAAAGAGAAAGGCTGCCGGTGGTCTCCTTGTCATGTACGTATGCTCTCCGCAACTGAGAACTTTTCTGGGCGGCGTGAAGGAAATCAACCGTAAGGATTTGACCACCAAAATCTGGGCGTATTTCAGAGAAAAGAACTTGATGGACCCGATCAATAGAAGATATATACTCGCGAACGCGGAGTTGGCCAAACTTCTCGGACTCGCGGATGGAGAGAGATTCATGGGGTTCACCGTCGCGCAGTACCTTAACAAGCACCTCGTCAAGAAGAACTGAATAACAATGGTTAGCATTCATGGGACATCTGAATGATAAAACTTTTTTATCCAACAATAATAGCCATCTCAGTTAGCCAGAGATTTTGTTGTGCCAGATATATATCATATGTATCATAATGTTACACTGGCGAGATCGTACCCACGAGGTTTGTCTTGGCCAAAACCAACAACCTCGGACGGACAAGACCACACTCCTTCGCGCGCGTAAGAATATGAACCAAGCTAGTAAAGGATCGTCGTGGAGAACGTTTTTACTGTCTTTCGTCTTCACGTGCGTCCTTTTGGGCGTTTTGAACCATCCTCAAACTGTGCACATCACTCGAGCTGCAGTGACAAAAGCAGGCGGCAGTACTGAGTCGTTGCAGAAACTTTTTCGCGAGCGTGCAAGCGTTTGGGGCGATAACGTCGCTCGATTCCGCATCTCTTTTGTGTCTCCAGTGTTGCAAGTTGCGGTCGGATGTCTTAGTGTCCTTTCTAGTCTCGTCGCCGCCGACAGACTTTTCCACGTCTACGTCACCGTGTGGTGGCGATACTTTGCACGTAAAAACGCGTTAGAACGATTCAATCACATTGAACTCGAGGGACACGAAGCGAAATATCCAACAGTCTGTGTGCAGTTACCGATGTTCAACGAAATAGATGTTTGTGCACACGTCATTGCTTGCGCTCGAGAGATGCAGTGGCCCAGATCGAAGCTGTTGATCCAAGTCCTCGATGACTCAACATGCCCGGAAACGAGAGCTATAATCGAAGAATCATTAGAGCTGTGTCGAGAACAAGGGATAAAGACTCAATATCGCTGGAGAAGTAATCGCACTGGATACAAAGCGGGAGCGATGGCGGAGGCGATGGACGACATATCCGGCTACCAGTTTATCGCAGTATTCGATGCAGATTTCTCACCGGACCCCGATTTCCTACTTAAAACCGTACCTTTTCTCATAGCGAATCCACACGTCGGTTTCGTGCAGGCCAGATGGACATTTGCCAACGCGACTGAGAACGTACTGACGCGCGTTCAAACCATATCGCTCAACTATCACATTCGTTGCGAGCAATACGCGAGGTTTTCGGCCAATTTGTTCTTTAACAACAACGGTACGGCTTGTGTCTGGCGCAAAAAATGTATCGAAGATGCGGGTGGTTGGAGCCATCGTAGCACGGTTGAGGATTTGGATCTCAGTTTGAGAGCACACTTGCGAGGTTGGTGTTTCATCTTTCTAGACGAGATCACGTGCCTGAATGAGGTCCCGAGCGTGTACGCCGCGTATCGTAAGCAACAGCACAGGTGGTCTGCTGGTCCGGTTACGCTGTGGAAGGAGGCTTTTCGATCAATCATCAATGCAGACATACCATTTGCGAGCAAAGTGTATTTAAATTTGTTCTTCTTCGGCACGAGAATGTTCGCGACGCATTTCGTGTCCTTTTTCTTCTACCTGCTCCTCATCCCAGTCTGCGCCACGTGCCCCGAGGTTTCGATCCCGTACTGGGCGCTCGTGTACGCCCCAATCCTGGTGACTTTATCTACATGCATGTTTACGCCCGGGGGGCTGTGGTACGCAGTCCCATACGTTCTTTTCGAGAACGCGATGACGATTGTCAAGTTATCAGCCATGATTTCTGGACTATTTTCACTGAGCAGCGCAAACGAGTGGGTCGTGACGACGAAACTCGGTAAATGGGTCGCACAAAAGGTTGAAAAGGCGCGTTTGATCTCTAAACCTCGTTCACACACGCCAGCGAAACCGATATACGCGAAAGAGCTTTTTATGGGACTATTTTTCGCTTTTTGCGCAACTTGGGGGATCTTTCGTCATGAAATGTTTGCATATTCCATTTTCCTATACGCGCAAGCAGCAGTGTTCTTCATCTTTGGTTTGAATTGTATCGATCATTTGTGAGTGTTTTTAAGCGATGCATCAGTCGAAACTATCACATGGAGAATCTGGCACTCGTCCGTGACGAAATTTACATTCATCGCCGTTCCAACACTTGCCTCGTTCAAAGTATTTGCAGTACAGTACCCGCTTGTAAGGTCGCGGCTTGGGTTTATCGATGTACTCATCAAGTCGCCGTCGTTTACCGTGTTTCTGAGCAGAATCGATCTCTTGCAGTCGTTTTTCAATGAAATTCTTCTTGTGATCACTCATCGTATTCGATTTTTGCTGTTGAATCATGCCCGTGCCAAACTTGAGGGGAGGCGGTGGTACTTTAACGACAGTCTTCGAAGCTACAGTCTTCGAAGCGGTCTTCGAAGCGGGTGCGCTCGGCGGCTGCGGCGGCGGAGGCACTTCCATCATGACTGCGTATGCTTGATCTGCCGCTGAAAAAGACGCTAAAGCTGGATCTGCGGGCGGCTCGTTGGGATGTACTTCCGGACCCAACAATGAATTCGCGTGAATCTTGGATCCCAAGTGCATTTTCCAGTTGTTTTTGAGTTGTTTCGCATCGACGCCTTTGACGTCCTGCTTACAGATTTCGCACCGACGAGAGAATAGTTGCTCGATTTTGATGGTCGCCTTTTTCGTCGTTTTCGGCGGTGATTTTCGCACACTCGTAGTCGTAGAAGGTTTTGTAACCATAGGCTTCGTGGACCTGAGTGTTTCAGACGCGGTTCTCAGAACTCCGGCTTCACCGAGACGGGAGAACACCGTCCCTTGCGGCTGATCGTCAGCTTTCGACGTATCGTTATCTCTCGACAGACGTTTCCTTTCGTTGACGCCCTTTTCGATCGCGCTGGCTTCCTCAATCGTGATGCCTGAGTTGAATTCGATACCTTCGTTGCGCAAGCGTTTGATCTGATCTATGGTGGCGCGTTTCACAAAGTCTATTTCGCTCGGTTGAGCAGTGTGCACGAATCCTTGCAACTCCAAAAATGATGCGCTATCCGGAAGCGCTTGCTGGGCGCTTCGCTTGAATAAGCTGTGCACGCGCTGTACGTTCAGAGTATCCATCGATGCGTACGCAGAAATCACGAGGGCCGGTATCAGTTGCACTCGACAAATGAGATGTTCGTGAGCTCCTTCCTTTTGTATGCGAGCGTCGAGCGAGTCACGAGCCTCTTTTCTGAGGGAGTGAGGTAACGCTCGTTGAATGAACGATGATACCGATTTCTGTTCAAACAAAGCCTCCGAGAACGCACGAATCGCTCGCCAAAGGTAGGCGGCGTCCGAGCACTTCTGGTCGTGGGTCAACCTCGTCAACTCGTCATTCGCGTTCGGATCGAGCAAGTGCATCTGCGCGCCAATGTATTGTGAATGCATGATCACCTTCGTATCGTTTTCCGTAATTTTCATGAGATTGCTCGCAAGATTTCTGCAGTGCGTCGCCTTATCCTCAAACGTCGTGGTACCGGTTTTGGACGTCCCTCGCACTCGATCCAGACGCTGCTTCAACGCTCCCAACGACGCGACGGCGTTCATACCCTCGATTGTTTGCATCATGGGCGAATCGCTCTCATCGAACGACTTAAGCACGGATTCAATCCCACGCACGATCCCTTCCGGTAAGTTTTTCGCCATCTCCTGTCGCTCGACCACCCGCTCCGCCAAGTTTCTCGCCTGTTCGGCGAGTCGTCGCTGAAGCGTTGACCGCTCCGGTATCCTCAAATACTCGGGCATCTTCGCGTGCATCTTATCCAATTCCTTCATAGCCATCTCCACCAATTCATCGTTTGCCTTCTCTCGCTTACACTCTCGAAATACCTGCGCCAGCTGGTTCAACGCATCCTCCAAACTTCGCTGATGGGTGGAATCAGCCACCCCGACGGCGCCTCGTCTCGTCATGGACGCCGCGCGACTCTCATCCACTAACCCACGACCGAACGCGAGATGAAACGCCGCGAGTCGCTTCGACCCCCCGTTCTCGTCCCCGACGTTCGATCCATCGTCGCTCTCACCCGCCTCCGCCTCCCCCTCGGTCCCCGTCGTCGTCGTCCTCGCCTCGATCCTCCCCTCCACACCGCCCTTCACCGCCGGTTCCTCGCTGTCCGAATCCACCGCCATGTCGCCCCCCTCGCCCCCCCCCCGCGCGCGCGTCCTCGATCGACCGACGCACCGATACACCCACCCACTCGCGCGCGTATCGATCTCCACCGCGTCCGTCGCCCAGTTGAATCCGCGTCGTAACGTAATCGCACGCGACGTATACCGACACGTCGCTTTTATCGATTGAATGACGATTCACCGCGCGCGACCGACGTCGGGTGCTCCCGCGCGCGTCCTCGCGCGCGCTCGTGTACGGTCGTCACATAGTACTCTCTCAGTACAACGTTCGCGCGTACACCATCAAGGACGACGAGTCATAATCCCGAGTCATAATCCCGAGTCATGATCCATCCCGAGGGACGTGCGCGGTGGAGACTCCGGGGCGACCGACCGAGATGAAATCGAATCAAAAATCGGGACCGACCGAGATGCAATCGTGAAGACGACGGACGACGAGGGCGCGAGGGGCGAAGACGAAAACGATGGGACGCGACGGAGGACGACGTGAGGCGACGTCGTGCGACGCGCGCGCGTGGACGGGTGCGAGCGAACGGGGGAGCGAGCGATGACGACGACGACGATGCGTGGGACTCGCGCGAGCGTCGCGGTGAGGACGGCGGCGGGGGTGGGGAGACGGGGCGCGGTGGTGCGGGTGACGCGGCGAGCGACGGGGACGACGGCGCGCGCGGT
>Ga0181571_10003641_pt1 | contig 11564 bp, 6 predicted proteins | sample 101ome_17_FD_132440 | JGI IMG/M metagenome (GOLD analysis project Ga0181571, IMG submission 132440) | Coastal salt marsh microbial communities from the Groves Creek Marsh, Skidaway Island, Georgia - 101407AT metaG (megahit assembly) | ecosystem: Environmental > Aquatic > Marine > Intertidal zone...
GCATCTCGGAGACGGAGTCCCCGTCGACGGTGACGACGCGGCTATCGTCGCAGCCATCGTCGTCTTTTTCGTCGTCGAGATCTTTCCCGTCGGTGAAGGACCCGCCCACCGATCGCTTGAGCGCGTCCATGTCCCCGACGGAGACCTCCACGTGCTCCGGCGGGGCGTCGCACTTGTCCTTGGCGAGCTTCGCGTACTCCGGATTGAGAAAGTGCACGCGCAGGGGCAGGTTCCTCCACGGAGAGACGTGCAGCATCGCCATGACCAGCCTCGTCTTGTTCGCGAGCGACGACGATCTGTCGCTCACCTTGAGCCGTCGAGCCGCCTCCCTCACCGCGCGACTCAGCGCGGGCTTCTGCCACGCCCACTCGAACTGCAGCGCCTGGACCTTCGACGGGAACCCGTGCACGAGGAGGACCATCTCGCACGGCCGGAGCCTGCGCGTGTACCTCGCCCCCGCCGCGATCACGCCGTTGTGCTGCCGGATGCGCCGCTCGGGGTTGACGGTGAAGCCGACGTAGGACCGGCCCTTCATGGCCGGGTCGAGGCTGCCGACGAGGTAGCACGCGTAGAACGCGCCGAGGGACGGGTCCGCGCCCCCGCCGCGGTCGTCCGTCATGCTCGCGGCGACCTCCTCCTCCTCCGCGCCTCAACGGACTGTCGCGTCATTTTTGGCCAAGGTGCCCACCGACGCGATGAGAAACCCAACGACCGAATCGGCGGCGGTCATCGCACTTCACACGTCACGGGCCGCCGGACCGACATGTTCGGACCAGCGCCCGCGTTCGCGCGTCGCGTCGCGCCCGCGGCACCGCCGCGCGCGTTCCCGTCATCGCCGCGGCGGCGCGCGGGGCGCACCCCTCGAACGCGCGTCGTCCGGAAGGTCGTCCCCCCCAACAAGGAATGGCCGCCCGCCGACGTCTGGGAGGACTTCCGCAAGAACGTCGCGGGGGAGTGGGTGGGTCACGCCGTCGTCCTCGGCCCGACGGGCGACATCGTCCCCTTACCGGACAAGTACGTGCCGAGTGCTTTCAAAGAATACGGCGTGGGAGTGAACCAGTGGAGCACGCGCGCCACCACCGAGTACGACGGCGACGGGGGCATCGAGGCGGTGGACTCCTTCTCCACCACGACGAGGTACCTGTGGCCGGAGGCTGGATGCGAGTTCGGGAAGGAGGACGTCGCGGAAACCCGGGGCGGGGACGATCGCCTGATGGCGGGCGCGCAGATGGGCAAGATGTGCGTCGTGGACGGGGACTACGCGCACGGACCTCTCGTGCTGCCGCCGTGCGAACCCGGGGTCGTCGTCAAGTTCCAGTTTGGATTCTCGCAGAGGACGCGGCCCGCCGCCGACGACGACGACGCGTCGAGCTCGAACGGACCCATCAAGCTCACGCTCAACAACGAGAAAGACGAGAAGGACGAGAAAGACGACGACCGCGAGGAAAAAGACCGACCCGCGTCTCCCCCACTCCCGGCGCGAAGGATCCGCGTGGAGGTCACCGTGGAGGCGAGGCCCGGGGAGAAACGCGACTGGCGACTGGCCGGCGTGGAGCTCGTCTCCGAGGCTCGAGCGTCGGCGAACGGCGAGGTCTCCGGTTCGAATCCGCGCTCCCCCGAACGCGCGCCGCGGCTCGGCGAGGACGACATCGCCACCGGGGAGTGGCGCGCGGTCCAGGGCGCCACGTTTCTGACGTGCGAATCGACGTTGGACGACGAGGCGTTCGACCTGAGCTTCGACGACGAGCCTCGAGGTGAACAAACGTCGGACGGCCAATCGTCGGACAGCCAATCGTCGGATGACATGTCGGCGTCGGACGAGGAACGGATGCGCGTCCGCGTGGGCTCGGGCAAGGGACGCGTCGGCCGCGGTCGCGTGAAGAAGGGCGGAGGAGCGAAGGGAGGAGGGGAAGAAGAGGGCTTCGAGGTTGTGGTACCGACGGTGGTCAAATCGGCGGCTGAGCTGGAGGCTGAGAGGAAGGAACGAAGGCGGAACCGGCCGCCGCCCGAGGGTCTCATCGTCGTCCCCACGTGGGCGGTGCGGGCCAAGGGGCCGTTCTCGTCGGCGTACGAGTACCTGGTCGGTGGTAAGTCGCCGCTGGTGCTGCTCCCTATGCGAGGCTGGTGTCTGGTGGAGAGCGTGGGGAAAGACGAGTTACTCGTCGAGGTTGGCGTGTACGCGGGGCCCGGGGGTCTGGATGAGGACTGGCACGACACGACCGCGACGGAGGGGGGCGGGAGCGAGCCCAGGAGGGTGGCGGCGAGGCGGTACGAGCGCGGGGGGCGGTTCGCGAGTGCTTTTTTCGTCGAAGAGTCGAGGATGACGAAAGAAGAGCTCGAGCAGGAGAAGGGAGAGGGGGAGGGCGGAAACCCGCTCTACTTCTGACGCGAGCGTCACCCGTCGCACTCGCCCGATGGCGCGCATATCATTCGTGAACGTTGGACCCTAAACGATCAACTAAACGTCGCAGCAGAGCGGTGCTCGTACCCGCAGCCGCCTCCTCCCCGAAGAAACGTAGACTAAGAAACGTAGTCACCCGCCGTTCATCGCTCCGTTCATCGCCCGCTTCGCCCTCGCCGCCCGCTCGACGCGCGCCTTGTGCACGCCGGGCGCCAACCCCCCGACGCATATGACCGCCGCCCCCAGCGCCCCGTACGCGTCCACCCGTTCGCCCATCATCGCCCACCCCAACGCCGCCGACCACGCGACCAACAGATAGTAGAGCGCAGACGCCGTCAGCGTCGGCAAGTGCGAGTACCCGTAGTTGAGCGAGAGTTGCCCCGCGAACGACGTCAGCGATATGAGAATCAGCAGACCCCACTCGTGGGCGGTCGGCCAGACGGGCGGTAGCGGCCACGCGCTCGTGACGCTCGCGAAACCCAGCACTGAAGAGCAGCCGTGAAACCATACCGCGAGGCCGAGCGCGCTGACCCGGCCCCTGATCGCTCGAATCGAAACCATCGCCACGGCGCAAAAAAACGCCGAGAATAAGGTCACCCCAACCCCCACCGGGTCCATCGGGTGATCGCGGCGTCGATCGTCATCGTTTAAGGGCACCCCCAGGGCGTGGAACAGCGCCGGGGGCTTGACGATGAGCAGGGTGCCGACGAGGCCGCCGCCGATGGCGACAGCCTGGACGGCACTCGGCTTCTCACCGAGCGCCGGGATGGCCATGAGCGAGCTGAAGATGGGGTTCAGGAAGAATATCGCCACGCTGTCCCCGACGGTGAGGTAGGTGAGCGAGACGTACGCGAGTGAGAACGCGATGCTTCCCGCGACGCCTCGCAGAAGGCACAGGCGCCAGAACCGCCGATGGCCCAGGAGGGTCTCGATCGTGAATCGTGAATCGTCGTCGCGGAGGTCTTCGCCGGACGACGCCGACGCTCGCGTTCCCTCGCCCGTCGTCTCCGCGTCCGCCTCGCGGACGATGGCGTTGCACTCCGCCGCGCGTCTCCACGTCGTGAACGCGGTCACGCAGCCGCTGATGCACGACCTGACGAAGACGACCTGCATCGGCGGCACCCCCTCTTCGACCGTCTTGGCGACGACGTTCTGAAAGGCGAAGGTGAACGTGGCGGCGAGCATGACGGCCTCGCCCTTGGGAACCCTCGCGACGTACCCGCGCCAGCCGGTTGGTGGTGGGCGCGGATCGTCGCGACGCGGTGCGGACGTGGACGCGTCGCCCGCGTCGCCCCGCAGCAACCCCCGCTCCTCGTCCTCGCCGTCGGAATCCTCCGAGACGGCGTCGAACCCGCCTCCTCCTCCCTTCGCCCCGGCCCCGTCCGTCACCTCGGCTTCGGCGAGGGAGACGTCCACGAGCTCCACGACCATGTCCCCAACGCGCGCGCCATCCGAGGGAAGGCGCGCCATCGCCGAACGGGGGGCGCGAGACGAAGTGGTCCCGGACCTTTCCGATATCGAGACCGCGAGTTTCTTCTGTTGTTGGCACTTTGGATCTCATCGATTCAAACAAACACCTCACGCCGTCCGATGCGGTCGCCGCCGAGGTCGCCCGGACGGCTCCGCGAGGAGGATGCCGCCGCCCACGCCGCTCGCGTCGCCGAGGCCAGGGCGGCGTACTCCCGCCTGAGCCGCGCGGGCGGGGAGCTCAACCGCGAGCTCCGCCCGGCCGCGAGGATGTCCACGACTTCCACTGATAACGGGCGCTCCTCCCTGGCGGACGACCACCGCTCCTCCGAGGACGTCCTCCGCGGCCTCGACTCCCTCGCCGTCGCCGCCGGGCGCCGCGCGCCGCCCCGAAAACCGCCGCCGCCGCCGTCGTCGCCGCCGGGCGATATCTCGGCGGGCCCCCACGAGGGCTGGCTCGGGTCGGTGCTCTCGCGCCGCGAGGACGAGGAGGAGGAGGAGGAGGACGACGACACCGACGGCGACGACGTGGAGCTCACCGAGGAGGAGGTTCGCGCGTTCCGCGAGTATCGCCGGACGGAGGAGCTACACGCGCGCCTGGGGTTCGCGCTCACCGACAAGGCCCTGAGCCCCATGCGCGGGGACGCGCCGGAGCGGCGGAGGAATCCAAACGCATCGTCGTCATCGCCAAACTCCGCCGGGAAGCCGAAGAAGAGCTCGCCCGCCACCGAGGCCGATCGCGCGGCGCGCGCGGCCCGCGCCGTCCTCGCGGACATGGCGGCGGCCAACAAGTCCCTCCTGGACGCCGCCGCGGCGTCCCCTGACGCGTTCCGACTGACGCGCGAGCGCACCAGGCGCGTCATGCGAGACATCGGCCTCGCGCCATCCGACGAAGCCGCCGACGAGATCATCGAGATGACGTCGGGATCGGGATCGGCGTCGGCGTCGGGACGGAAGAAGAAGGGCGACGGGGACGGGGATTGGGACGGGGACGAAAAGTCGGCACCCGGGGACGGGCACGGGGACGAAGAGTCGGCACCCGGGGACGTAGACGAGGACGGGGACCCGGCGTGGTACGACGAGGACGACCCGGCGTGGTCGATGGACGTCGAGGCGAAGCTCGCGGCCATCGCGGCGGCGCGAGAGGAGGCCAGGGTTCGACGCGAACACCTCGAGCGACTGATGGGGGACGCGGAAGCGCGAATGGGGGAAGCGCGGAGGACGTCGCCGGGGGGCGCGAACGTGGACGAGAAGATCGCGTCACTCAAGGCGGCGGCGGCGGCGAGGGAGCGGGAGTTTGAAAAGTTGGGCATCGGGGGACGCGGGGAAACGCGTGGTTTTCACGAAGAAGAATCCGCGTCTGGGCGGGCGCGTTCGGAATCCGTCAAGACTTTCAGCAGGGCCGACGCGGACGCGTCCATCGCGCGGTTGGAGCGCGCGGTTGCAGAGTTTAAAGCGATCGGTCCGTTGACTCCCCCCGCGCCCCTCGCCGCGGCTGAGATCGAGGCGGAGGTCATGGCGCGACTGCCAAAGTTCCCGCCGTTGACGCCGCCGCTTCCCGAGTTCGACTACGACCCGAAGGAGGTGGACGAGCTCCTGACGCAGCTGGAAGCGGAGGAGGCGGAGAGGGCGGCGGCGAAGAAAAAAGGGGAAGGGGAGGAGAAGCAGCAGCAGAAGCAGCAGCAGCAGCAGCAGCAACAACAACAACAACAACGACAGAGGAGTCCGATTAGTCCGAGGAGTCCGAGCCGGGGCGCCAGGCCGCCGCTGCCGCCCGACGTTTCCGCGCACAGGACCGCGCTGGTCCTCGAAGCGCTCGCCGAGGCGGACCTCGAGGTGAGGGACCCCTCCGAGGAGGAGGAGCTCGGATCCCCGGGTGACGACACGGGCGACGACCCCGCGACCCCGAACGAGTTAAAGCCCGAGGATCCCGAGAAGAAGGAGCGCGAAGGAGGGGCGAACCGACCGACGCTCGAGCTCGATCTCGCGGATTCCCCCGGCGACGAGGCGATTCGCGCCAAGATCGCGGAGCTGAGGGAGACGATGCGCTCGTGCGCCGAGCTCATCGCGCGAAGCGCTCGGGACGACCCGACCAAGACAAAGCTCGTGCGGGACCTCGCGCACGTCCTCGACGCGGCGTCCGAGAAAGAAAAGACGGCCTCGAAAGAGGGGAACGAAGCGGGCGAAACGGCGACGTCGCCGTCGGGGAACGTCCGGAGTTTAAAGGTACCGGAGATCACCGCCGTTCCCGACGCCATCCGGGAGACCCGCGAGCTCATACGGGACATGGAGGAACGCGTCAAGGCGACCGCGGCGCGGCTCCACGACAGTCTCACGAAACCGCCGCGGTCGTTCGAGATCACGGCCGGCGACGAGGGTGCTGACCCTAAACTCGCCGTGGAGGGGATGCTAAAGGGACTGGACAGGCTCAACGCGGAACGGTTGGATCATCATCCGTACACCGCCGCCCTGGCGAAGGCGTTCGACGCCGAATCGGACGCGGAGGACTCGCCCGGCCTGTCGCCGCGTTGGGCGAACGCGCGAGCAGCACGAGCACCGACGAGTACCGATGATCCGTCGCCGTCGGAGTGGGACAGGGAGACGTGGGAGCGAGAGCGCGCGGCGCTGCGGGATAGGCTGCGCGAGGAGTTGGGTTTGTCGAGCCGGTTCGGGGAGGACGAGCCGCCGGTGCCCGAGATGACGTGGCACAAATCGTCTTCCGGGGAGGAACGTTTTCCGGAAGACGAGACCGGGAAGTTGAAGCACGTCAGGGACTTTCAGTCCCTGATGGACTACGCGTTCGACTGACGCGCCGTCGCGAGGGCGTTCTTCCACTTGTGTTGTTATCGTAATAGTTTCTCGGCTGATATTGATGATACAGTATTAAGGCAACTCGGCAAAAGCTCAGACGCGAGTGATCGGATCGCGCTCGCTCGTCGTCCGTCTCGCTCATCACTCCACGGTCATTATCTTCATCACCGGCGACAGGTCCACGTCGTGAACGCCCACGACTCGCTCGCCAACCTTGCACAAACCCGCCTGCTTCGCCAGTTCGACGCAAGCGGCGAGGTTCTCACCCGGCGTCGGCAGGAGCTCCTGGGACACGAACGTGATGACGCCGCGGTTAGCCTTGAGCCTCCTGGCGACGGACTCCGGGTCGTGCGCGCGCCCGTCGCGGTAGGGGATGCAGAGGCAGACGATGCGGCACGCGGGGCGGTACTTGGCGATGAGGCGCGCGGTGCTTCCGGACTCGGCGAGGCAGACGATGAGCGACGCGCTAACCTTGTGCGACGATCGCACGGCGGACGATGCGACCGTCTCCACGGTGCCCATGGGAAAGCTCTGGTGGTCCATGAGGTTCTTAAACGTGGCGACGTTGTCGACGTAGGCCTCGGCCTCCTGACAGATGTCGGCCATGACGGAGATGGCCTCGACGGCGTAGTTGCCCGCGGCGGTCTCGCCGGAGAGCATGACGCAGTCGGTGCCGTCGAGGACGGCGTTGGCGACGTCGGTGGCCTCGGCGCGGGTGGGGCGGGGCGCGCCGGTCATGGACTCGAGCATCTGGGTGGCGGTGATGACGGGCTTGCCGGCTTCGTTGCAGCGCTTGATCATGCGCTTCTGCGCGAGGAAGATCTGCTCGAGGTGGATCTCCATGCCGAGGTCACCGCGCGCGACCATGACGCCGTCGGACTCGCGGACGATGTCGTCGTAGTTGTCGAGGCCCTCCATGTTCTCAACCTTGGAGATGATGGAGATCTTGGAGGCGGCGTCGCCGAGCACTTCGCGGATGTACTCGACGTCGGAGCCCTTGCGCACGAAAGAGGCGGCGATGAAGTCCACCTTGTTCTTGACGCCCCAGTTGATGATGTCGTCGCGATCCTTCTCGGTGATGGTGGGAAGGTCGACGTTGACGCCGGGGAGGTTCATGTTCTTGCGCTCGCCGAGCTTGGCGCCGTTCTCGCACCTCACCTGAACGGTGCCGTTGTCCACGTCGCACGAGAGCACGGTGAAGGTGATGGAGCCGTCGGCGCAGAGAATCTTGGAGCCCGGCGCGACATCCTTGGCGAGGGACGCGTAGGACACGGCGATGAGGTTCTTGTTGCCCTTGACCTCGTAGTCGGTGGTGAGCGTCACCTCGGAGCCCATCTCGAGCTGCACGGGTTCGCCGTGGTCGAGCATTCCGGTGCGAATCTCCGGTCCCTTGGTGTCGAGGAGCACGCCGCACATGATGCCGGTGTTCTTGCTCGCGATCCTGAGGTTGTCGAGGGTCTCCTGGTGGTACTCGTGGCTGCCGTGCGAGAAGTTGAACCGAGCGACGCGCATGCCCGCTCGGAGGAGCCGCTCCAGCTTGGGCACGTCCCTGGACACCGGCCCGAGGGTGCACACGATGTTGGTGCGGTTCTTGACGGCGTCGTCGCCCTCGCTGCGGGCGTGCTTGCCGTTGATGCCTGCGCGGATCGAGCGGCGGGATTCGGTCGTCAGACGGATGCGTCGACGGTCGAGAGGCGACGGGAGGGGGGGGGCGGTTCGGTCGAGGCGAGGAAATCTGTTTTGTGGCGTTTCGTCACCCTTGGCACCCCGATCGGCCGGCGGCGGGCCGATCGGGGTGCCACCGACGCGGCCGGGCGATGTGCGCGGGGAGTCGGTCGCGCGTCTCACCGTTATCGAGAATGTGACCGTGCTTGGGTCCCTCCTGCTTGCCCATGTCCACGAAGGATCCGGAGCGCTCCACCTTGGCGGCCTTGGCGGCGGCGCCGTTCCCGTTCGCCTCGGCGGGTCGCTTGTTCTGTCGCATGACTCCGCCCATGGTTGCCGGTGCGGTTGCTTCGAAAAGGTGAGTGGCGAGGACTGCGCCTCGTTAAACCTCGCGTGGGAGGGGTGTGCGCGGGGCTCGGGGTATCGTGCGGTGCGGCGGGTGCGATGCGCTGCGCGTGGCGATGTGACGAGGCGCGTCGGGACGGGCCCGAGGAAAAAGTATCTCCCCGCGATCCACAGCGGAGAGAATCCACAGGCTGAGAATCGTTTGCGAACGTGGGCCCAAAATCCGCGACGAGCTCGCAGACTGTTTACGTGTGCAGATGTTGGGGCGTAACCTATCATAACTACACTCGGTTGGATAGAGGCTTTGACGCTTTTTGGCCCCCACCTTTTTTGTCCTTTTTCCCCAAGCCAGTCGAGCCGCATGTCGCCTGCCAGACGCTGTGCTCTGCCAGTTTGGACTGGGCCAGTTCGCTCCCCGACGAGGTCTCGAAGCGGCAGAGTGTCTCACGGGCGCGCACACCCGTTCGCCGCTCGTTCGACATGTCCCTCGTCGCGTCCTTTCCCGCGACGATCAGAACCCCCGCGCTCGCGTCCAGGCGCGCCAACCCGATCGCGTCCCGCGCGTCCCTCCGCGCGACGCGCCCCGTCGCCCGTCGCTCGGCGCGCGTCGCGACCGCCATGGCGGCGGCGGTGCCCATCATGGTGAACGATCTCACCGGCAAGATGGGCCGCGCGGTCGCTGACGCGGTCGTCGCGCGCGGCGCCGACGTCTGCTACCTCGTCCCCGTCGCGTTCAGCGGCGAGGCCAAGGATCCGGTCACGATCGGCGACGTCGCCGTGGAGATCAAGTCCATCCGCGACGGCGACCCGGGCGCCGTGCTCGACGATCTCAAGGCGAAGCATCCGGGCCTCATCGTCGTCGACTACACCCTCCCCGCGGCGGTCAACGCCAACGCGGACCTCTACGTCAAGCACGCCGCGCCTTTCGTCATGGGCACCACCGGCGGGGACCGCGTGAAGCTCCTCGAGGACGTGTCAGCGTCGGGGGTACCCGCGGTCATCGCGCCGCAGATGGGCAAGCAGGTGGTCGCGTTCCAGGCGGCGATGAAGCTCATGGCGACCAACTTCCCCGGCGCCTTCCGGGGGTACACGCTCACGGTGACGGAGTCGCACCAGTCGAGCAAGGTGGACACCAGTGGCACGGCGAAGGCCATCGTCGAGTCCTTCAACGAGCTCGGATGCGGTTTCGACATCAAAGACGCCGTGTTGGTCCGCGACGTCCCGACGCAAATCGCTCCCGTTCCAAACGGGATGGGCGTCCCCGAGGAGCACATCCTGGGCCACGCGTTTCACACGTACCGGCTCACGTCTCCGGACGGCACCGTATCGTTCGAGTTTCAGCATAACGTGTGCGGGAGGAGCATCTACGCGGAGGGAACCGTCGACGCGTGCCTGTTCTTGTCGAGCAAGGTTGGCGAGGGGTGCGCCAGCGAGGACTGCGAGGCTGGGAAGACGCTGTTCGACATGATCGACGTGCTCAGGGAGGGCGGCATGGTGACCAACTGACGAGGGATGGCTGCTCGTGAGGGCCGCGAGAGTGGCGAGGGTCGTCACGCGCGATGGATGGGTTCTAGTCATAGGGTCGGACGTCTCGGTGCGATGGACGGGGAGTGTATTTTAATCAACTAGTCAGCGAAAATCCTCTCTCGCGTCTCTGTTTCCGGAAAGGAGCTATGATAACTCACAGGAAAGCCGCGCCCTTGAAACCGCCGCCGAGCCGTACCCTCCGCGCGTCCGCGTCCACCGTGAGCGAACCCTGGTTGAACATGAACGCCAGGCCCGCGAAGATGACGTGGGCCTTTCCCTGACGAACACCGTCCCACGGCACGTCGATCGGCAACGTCAAAAACAGACATCGCGACGTGCACGTCCGCAGGCTCGATCCGATCTGAACCCTGGACCCGTCCTCCGCGCGCATCTTCATGTGACACTCGAACGTCCCCAACGCGAGGTCGCTGCCGTAGAACAGGTCCCGGTCCACCAGCATCCCCGTCGTCCCGCTGTCGAACACCACGTATATGGGCACGTCGGTTTTGTGTCTCGAGCCGTTGATCCACAGCTCCTCCACCGCGACGGCGTAGTGAAACACCGGCGAACCGAGCGGCCTCAGGTCCACCATCGACATCGTCCCGGCGCGTAACTCCCGCGGGATCTGCTCCCGTCGCGACAGCACCAGCGTGTCCGTCGCGAAGTCCAACGAGAACGACGTCACGTCCGTCTGCCCCAGAAACGTGGGTCGGATCCAATCCCCGGCTCGCTCCTTCACGAGTCCCACGAACGGCGCGTACGACGCGGGGGAACCGCTGCTGCCCTCCTTCGCGGTCACCTCGGACGTCACGCCGAGGAGCACCTCCGGAAAAGTGAACCGCTGCTTCGTCGCGAGCTTATTCCCGCTCGTCACTCTACTCGTTTCGGCCCAACCGGCCGGCGGACCGACCGGGGGACCGACCGTTTCGCCCGTCACATCCACGACCTCGCCGTCGAACCGCGCGTCTCCGAGCACCCACCTCGTCACGCCGTCCTCCTGCAGGCCGTATATCTCGTACGTGTCCCCGTACCCGCTGGGACGCGCGTCGCTCTCCTTGAGGCATCCCCAGTAGTCCGTGCATCGACCCTCCATGGTAAGGAAGGGCGAGCCGGTATCGACGACGCCGCGGCACGCCGTGTCGCCGATGGCGTACCGGACCACGTACGTGCCGCCGTCGAGGGTCATCGGCAGACGCAGCGCGTCCGCCACGCGGCCGGGTTCGGTGGACGGCGCCAGCGCGTCTACGAGCTGCGCGGGAAGCGACGCGGCGAGCGCGGGGGGCGACGGCCTGGCGGGGATCGACGGCGACGCGAGCGCGGGGGACGACCGCGCGAGGAGGAGCGCGAC
>Ga0181571_10003644_pt1 | contig 11562 bp, 9 predicted proteins | sample 101ome_17_FD_132440 | JGI IMG/M metagenome (GOLD analysis project Ga0181571, IMG submission 132440) | Coastal salt marsh microbial communities from the Groves Creek Marsh, Skidaway Island, Georgia - 101407AT metaG (megahit assembly) | ecosystem: Environmental > Aquatic > Marine > Intertidal zone...
ATAATGGCTACCACGATCATCAGTTCGATGAGTGTGAAACCCTTCTGTTTTGTCGTCATGCTCGTCTCTCCATGCATTTCTTCTGAGCCACGGAACCGCCCACGGTCCGCAGTAGCCATACTATGACATCGGCAAACTAATTTGCCAACACCTTTCCTTTCGGGCGATTAGAGCCTTACATCTTCTAGTGGGCGTTGCTGAAAACTTGTTACCTTCTTGTTTGGCACGCAAAAAATCACTCGATAGGGCATTCTCCCTCGCGGGCTCCTCTGCCGCGAGCACTAGCACCTGCGCCAGCACTGGCTGAGACATTAACTCACATTTTGCGAGACGTTACTTTTTTGGGCTGACGCATCCTTAGCCTCAATCTCGCTTATTTGAAAACCGATCTAGGAGCGATACACTCACTCCACCATCACTTAAGTTCGATATATGTCCGAGCGACAAAGACAGACCTCCGGGCTAACCCGCAAACTGATATCGGCTGGCATTATTGAGGAGGCGACCGCGGTCGAATCCCATCAGGAAGCCAGAAAGGCGAACCTGCCCTGGGTGACTTACTTGGTTCAAGAAAAGGGTGTCTCGGCTGAAAAGATCGCGAACGCGGCAGCCGAAGAATTCACCACACCCATCTTGGATCTCGAAGCCTTCGACCGAAGTTCGTTGCCCGAGGGTATTGTCAGCAACGAACTCATTCGAAAAAATCACGCGGTGCCCCTCTTCCAACGTGGCAACCGACTGTTCGTCGCGGTATCTGACCCGACCAACCGCCAAGCCCTGTCTGATATTCAGTTTCAAACAGGCATTGCGACGGAGGAAGTGCTTGTTCGCGAAGACCAACTCTCGAGTTTTATCAAAGCTCACCTAGAAGTTGACGAGTCTTCTGTTTTTGATGGGTTAGATGACGACATCGACCTCGACCTCGAGACGGTTGATCCAGATCAAGAAGACGAAGACGTCGGTGGAAGCAGTATTGACGATACACCCGTCGTGCGGTTCATCAACAAAATGCTACTTGACGCGATCCGTCTTGGCTCATCGGATCTCCACTTCGAACCTTTCGAAAAATCTTACAAAGTCCGCTTTCGAACAGACGGCATCTTGCACGAGGTCGCCTCGCCACCCATTAACTTGGCTCCACGAATCGCGGCAAGGCTCAAAGTGATGAGCCAGATGGATATCTCTGAGCGACGGGTACCCCAAGATGGGCGTATCAAACTTAAGGTCTCCAAGACTAAATCCATCGATTTCAGGGTTAACACCCTGCCCGTTCTCTTCGGTGAGAAAATCGTGCTTAGAATCCTGGATGCAAGCTCCGCCAAGATGGGCATCGATGCTCTCGGCTATGAAGATGATCAAAAGGCTCTTTATCTGGATGCGCTCAAGAAGCCTCAAGGCATGTTTTTGGTCACTGGACCCACAGGTTCCGGAAAGACGGTGTCTCTTTATACCGGACTCAACATTCTCAACACGCCAGAGCTCAATATCTCGACAGCTGAAGATCCGGTCGAAATCAATCTGGATGGCATCAACCAGTGCCCGGTCAATGCAAAAGTTGGCTTAACCTTCGCTGAAGCGCTGCGCTCGTTTCTACGGCAGGATCCTGACATCATCATGGTGGGTGAGATACGCGACCTGGAAACCGCAGAAATTTCCATTAAAGCCGCGCAAACCGGCCACATGGTCATGTCAACGCTCCATACCAATTCAGCTGCCGAAACCATTACCCGTCTGAGAAATATGGGGGTCCCTGCGTTTAATTTAGCCACTTCGATCAACTTGATCATCGCCCAACGCCTTGCCAGACGACTCTGCAGCTGCAAAGAGGCGCTGGAGATCCCTGACAGTGCACTTCTAGAACAGGGTTTCACCGAAGCTGATATTGGCGAGGGCTTCACCGTCTATGGACCCAAAGGCTGTGATCTGTGCAATGGCGGCTATAAGGGGCGTGTCGGCATTTACGAAGTCGCCAAAATTACCGACAAAATCGCCAAGATCATCATGGAGGATGGCAACTCCATTGAAATTGCCGAGGCCTGCCGAGAGGAAGGCTTTAATAATCTGCATCGCTCGGCGCTCATCAAGGTAAAAAATGGGCTCACCAGTCTCGACGAAGTCAACCGCGTCACGAGTGGCCACTAAGATGGATCATCCTGATGGCTGAAGAACTCATATTCAATTGGACGGGGACCAACCGCTCAGGCAAAAAGCTCACCGGCGAAATGAAAGCGGTGAGCATTGCATCTGTTAAGGCTGTGTTGAAGAAACAAGGGATCACAGCGAAAACGGTCAAAAAACAAGGCAAAAGCCTCTTCTCGATGGGGGCGAAAATCACTCCAGCAGATATCGCGATCTTCACTCGCCAACTCGCGACCATGATGAAAGCGGGTGTGCCGCTTGTTCAATCTTTTGAGATCGTGGCGGGCGGAGTTGAAAACGCTGCTATGAAAGATCTCATCAGAAAAATTAGCTCGGAAGTGTCGGGCGGCAACAGCTTCGCAAGTGCGATCCGCGCCCAACCGCGAGAGCATTTCGATGATTTGTTCTGTAATCTCGTTGACGCTGGCGAGCAGTCCGGCGCGCTCGAGACCATGTTGGATCGTCTGGCCACGTATAAAGAGAAAACAGAAGCGCTCAAAGCAAAGATCAAAAGCGCGATGAACTACCCCATTGCCGTCCTGGTGATCGCAGGCATTGTCACGGGCATTCTCCTCGTCAAAGTTGTGCCGCAATTTGAGATGGTGTTCAGTGGTTTTGGTGCCGATCTGCCGGCATTTACCCAAATGGTGGTGAATGCATCTGAATTCATGCAGGCCTGGTGGCTTGTGATTCTCCTAATCATTGGAGGGCTCTACGCAGGCTATAAGCAAATCCATAAACGCTCACAGAAGTTTCGAGACGGCCAAGAAAAACTCTCGCTTAAAGTACCCATTATCGGTGATTTACTCGATAAGTCCTGCGTTGCACGCTTCACGCGGACTCTCTCAACAACGTTTGCCGCCGGCGTACCTTTGGTTGAGGCGCTTGATTCAGCAGCAGGCGCTGCAGGCAACGTGGTCTACTATGATGCGATCATGCAAATCAAAACCGATGTCTCAAGCGGCACACAGCTTGCTGATTCCATGAGGGCAGCCGATTTATTTCCGAGCATGGTCGTGCAGATGGTGGCGATCGGTGAGGAATCGGGTGCGCTCGATTCAATGCTCGAAAAATCAGCCACTTATTATGAGGATATGGTCGACGTTGCGGTCGATGGTCTGACTTCTCTGATTGAGCCCTTCATCATGGCTTTTTTGGGCGTCGTGGTTGGCGGCATGATGGTTGCGATGTATCTACCTATCTTCCAGATGGGTGGTGCGATCAGCGGCTGAAACAGCCCAATGTTTGAAACGCTCAGTCTCTATCAAGCGGCCTTTCCGATCGGCACAAGCATCTTAGTCATGATATTTGGCCTGCTCGTTGGCAGCTTTCTCAATGTCGTGATTCACAGACTCCCAATCATGCTGGAGCAATCCTGGAGAGCGGAGGCTGCAATCATTCTCGACCAGCCGCAGACCGAGGGCGATACGCTTTCTTTGTGGGGCCCCAGATCAAAGTGCCCAGACTGTCACGAAACTATATCGGGCTTCGATAACATTCCGATTATAAGCTTTGCGGTCTTGCGAGGTCGCTGCCGCCACTGTTACGCGCGCATCTCATATCGCTACCCGTTAGTGGAGTTACTCGCTGGCCTGTTGACCCTCGCCGTGGTGTTGGTCTTCGGCTTTTCTTGGTCGATGATTGGCGCACTGTTGCTAACTTACAGCCTGCTTTCGCTCACCTTTATCGATTTTGACTGCCAACTCTTGCCCGACCAAATTACCCTTCCAGGTTTGTGGCTTGGACTTCTTTTCAACCTCAAGAGCACTTTCTGCTCGATCGAGGAGGCCGTTATTGGGGCCATCGGAGGTTATCTATCGCTATGGCTCGTTTATCAGGGCTTCAAACTGGCGACCGGCAAAGAGGGCATGGGCTACGGAGACTTCAAACTACTCGCGCTCCTGGGCGCCTGGTTTGGCTGGATGGCATTGCCCGGCCTTGTTTTGATTTCATCCGCGGCTGGCGCGATCATCGGTATCACGCTCATCCTGCTCGGACGCTCTCGGGATGAAGCCATCGCCTTCGGACCCTATCTTGCCCTTGCTGGACTGACGATGCTGTTCTTCAAGACGTCTGTCATGGGTCTCTATCTGCCCCCAGGCGTGTACTGATGGCTGATTACGTTGTCGGCGTCACGGGAGGCATTGGCAGTGGGAAAACCACTGTTACGGACTGCTTCGCTGAACTCGGTATCGTGATCGCAGACGCCGATGAGGCTTCGAGGAAGATCGTCGAACCAGGCCAGCCCGCACTCAAGGCTATTGCTAGTTATTTCGGCCATGACGTACTAGATGAAACAGGTCAGCTCAATCGGAAAAAACTCCGAGAAATCGTCTTCAATGATGTCTCGAAGCGCAAAGCGCTGGAAGGTTTCACGCACCGACCAATCATGGACGAATTACAAAGGCAGCTTAATGATGCAAAGGGGGAATACGCGATGCTCGTTCTCTCTGCTGGGCTAGGGACCTCGCCGCTTATTCATCGGATGCTGGTGGTCGATGCTGAGGAACCCATTCGTATTCAACGAATCATGATCAGAGATGGAAGTTCAGAAGCCCTGATTCGCCAAATCTTGCGAAGTCAGCCATCCTCAGAGCAACGGCGCGCCATTGCGGATGATATCATCGAAAACAACGCAGACATTGACCAAGTGAGAGTGGAAGTGTCAAGGCTACACGCACGCTATCTAGAGTTCGCGCGCGCATGACCGATGCCATCGTAAAGTGCCCGAGTTGCGGAAAGGCAGTGGCTTGGATCGCCTCCAGTAAGTTTCGCCCATTTTGCTCCGAGCGATGCAGCACACTTGACCTTGGAGCTTGGGCAGACGAAAAACACCGAATCCCCTCCGATTCAGACCATGATGACGTGACCTCAGAGGATCTTGATCAAGATTGAGAAGCATCCGAAGGATGACTCGTCAGGTACGATATTCCGCATTGATTTTGACATACTCGTGAGAGAGATCAGACGTCCAAACAGTCTCACTCCCGTCACCCTGGTTCATCTCGACCCGAATCTCGATTTCTTCTTTCTTCATAGCCGTTGCGCCCAGCGCCTCAACATATTCAGCGTGTTTCATTCCGGCTTGCATTAAACAGACATCGTTGATGAAGATGTCGATCTTTGCCACGTCAATCTCACAGTCAACCTTACCAATCGCCATGACCAAGCGACCCCAGTTGGCATCTTCAGCAAATATGGCTGTCTTGACCAATGGCGAGTTTGCGATGCTCAGGGCGACCGTTAACGCTTCATCATTCGAAGGCGCACCATTTACCATGACCGTCACAAACTTGGTTGCTCCCTCACCATCTCGAACCAATGATTGCGCCAGATCGATCATCAAATCGGTTAATGCATCCAGAAACAGCGACTCTGATTCGCTGCCTGGAATCAGAACGACCCCGGATTGGCCAGTCGCCATCAACACACATGCATCGTTCGTTGAGGTATCACTGTCGACGGTCACTCGATTAAGCGATTGATCCGCAGCTTCCTTTAGGAGCACCTTAAGACTCTCGGCATCCGTCGCCACATCGGTGCCAATAAAACACAACATGGTTGCCATGTTCGGCTGAATCATACCTGCGCCCTTGGCCATACCGGTGAGCGTGACAGACCGACCATCGATCTCTATTTGTCTGGATTTGACTTTAGGCACCGTGTCAGTCGTCATAATCGCTTGGGCAGCTGCGTGCCAAGCGTCCGAATGCAACTTGCTTACGAGCTTCGGTATCGATTGCCTAAAGGGCTCAATGGGCAGTCGCTCGCCAATCACCCCAGTGGAAAAAGGCAACACTTGCTCCGATCGAACACCTGTCGCATCCGCAACTATTTCACACGTGGCCTTCGCATCTTCAAGCCCCAGGTCACCCGTCGCAGCATTGGCATTCCCTGAATTGATGAGTAGATACCGAGGTGCGGCATTTTTCAGGTTAGCGCTCGCAAGCAAGACCGGTGCCGCCTTAAAGTGATTTTTGGTGAAAAGACACGCGGTCTGGGTCTCGGCGGCACATTCAATCAGCACCATATCGTCTCGGTTTTGATACCGAACACCTGCCGCTTGCGTCGCTAAACGAATGCCTGGCACAGGTGCGGCTTCCCAACCCACAACCCCCACAACCACTAAGAGAGCTTTCCGTGGCAGGCTTTATATTTCTTGCCAGAACCGCAAGGGCAAGGTTCATTTCGGCCCACTTTTCGATCTTGACGCACGAACGGTGAGGAGCCAGCAGATTCTTCACTCGCAGGCTCACCCGGCGAATTGGCTTTCTCAAACTGCATCCGTGTTCGCTCAGCCTCTTGCCTACGTCTTGCTTCCATAGCTTCGACATCAGCTTCGGTTTTGAACTGAACCCGGCTCAAAAACCGGATCACTTCAAACTTAACGTTTTCAAGCAACCCTTCGAACAGTTCAAAGGCTTCACGCTTGTATTCTTGCTTTGGCTGTTTTTGCGCATAGGCCCGGAGATGGATGCCTTGTCTCAAATAATCCATGGATGCCAAGTGTTCCTTCCAAAGATTATCTAAGATATCCAACATAACCCGTTTCTCGAACCGTTTGATATCGGGTCCAACTTCAAGCGCCTTGGCATTGTAGGCCGACTTTGCTTCAGCCAGAATTCGGTCAATCAGGCCATGTTCTTCTAGACGCTCATCCTCATCCAGCCACCGTTGAATAGGTAATTCGAGCCCAAAATCCGCCATCAAAGATTGTGTAAGACCAGAGATATCCCATTGTTCGGCCAGACTCATTGGCGGCACGTACTGATGGACGGCTGCCATAATCACGTCTTGCCAGAGCACATCGAGCGTCTCCGACACCTCGTCGGCCGCCATAATTTCGTCACGTTGCCGGTAAATCATCTGACGTTGATCATTGGCCACGTCGTCGTATTCAAGCAGCTGTTTACGGATGTCGAAGTTTCTAGCTTCGACTTTACGCTGCGCGCGCTCGATTGAGCTGGTCACCATTCTCGCTTCAATGGGGACCCCTGGCTCTCCAAGATTTTGCATCATCGCCCGCATCCGATCAGACGCGAAGATTCGCATTAAGTCGTCTTCCAGGGACAAGTAAAATCTTGAAAATCCGGGATCGCCTTGACGACCTGCTCGACCCCGAAGTTGGTTGTCGATCCTGCGACTTTCATGACGCTCAGTACCGATGACATGCAGGCCACCCGCGTCCAAGACCAATTGATGTCTTTTTTTCCACTCATCTTTAATGGCATCAACTTGCGCTGACGATGCTTCACCGAGATCAGCCACCTCGGCTTCCCAACTCCCACCAAGAATAATGTCAGTCCCACGACCCGCCATATTGGTGGCTATCGTGACGCTTTCAGGTCGACCCGCTTGAGCAATGATTTCTGCCTCTTGCTCATGGAATTTGGCATTGAGCACGTGATGCTTAATGCCTTTTTTATTAAGCAATTGAGATAAGAGCTCTGAGGACTCAATTGATGCAGTGCCGACTAGCACGGGTGCTCTTGAAGCTTTGATTTCAAGGATCTGCTCAACAATCGCTTCGTACTTCTCGGGTTTAGTCATATAGACCCGATCGTTCAAATCTCGACGAATCATGGGCAGGTTGGTGGGAATCACGACCACATCTAGGCCATAAATTTGTCTGAATTCAAAAGCTTCCGTATCCGCAGTGCCGGTCATCCCAGCCAGTTTTTGATAAATCCGAAAGTAATTCTGAAAAGTGGTGGACGCCAACGTTTGGCTTTCATTGGTGATCGTCACACCTTCTTTGGCCTCAATCGCTTGGTGTATTCCGCCCGACCACCGACGACCTGGCAAGGTGCGCCCGGTGTGCTCGTCGACAATCACAATTTCATTGTTCTGCACGATGTAATCCACGTCGCGCTGGAATAGTGCCGATGCCTTCAGGGCAGATTGCACATTGTGAAGCAGTGACAAATTTGCGGTCCCGTAGAGTGAATCGCCCTCCGCGAGGAGACCGAACTGCTGGAGAAGTTTTTCTAACTTCTGGTGTCCCTCTTCTGTGATCTCGATATCCCGCTGTTTCTCATCAACATAAAAGTCGCCAGAAGGAATTCTCTCTTCCAGCACGTCTTCTTCGGTTCGCTCCTGGCGAGTCAACCTCGGAATGAGCTGATTAATCGTTCTGTAGATCTCCGCACTATTCTCTACACCGCCAGAAATAATAAGCGGCGTTCTGGCCTCATCGATCAAGATGGAATCGACTTCATCCACGATGGCGTAGTTGAGTGGTCTTTGAACACGTTCCTCTGGACTGAAGGCCATATTGTCGCGAAGGTAATCAAAACCGAACTCATTATTAGTGCCATAAGTGATATCTGCTTGGTAAGCGGCCTTCTTTTCCTCCTGCATTTGACCCGCATAGACAACGCCTGTTGTCACCCCTAGGGCTTCGTATAGGGGCGTCATCCACTCTCGACCCCACTTCGCAAGATAATCGTTCACTGTGACCAGGTGCACGCCGGTTGCTGGAATCGCATTGAGATAGAGCGCCAGGGTGGCAACAAACGTTTTTCCCTCGCCTGTACGCATCTCGGCAATTCGACCCTCATGAAGCGCAATACCACCCATCATCTGAACGTCGAAGACTCGCATCGCCAAGGCCCGCTTGCCCGCCTCGCGCACAACGGCAAAGGCCTCTGGCAACAAAGCGTCCAAGGACTCACCCGACTCAAATCTCGACTTGAACTCGGTGCGCTTCGCTTTGATCTCGCTATCGCTGAGTGACCCCATCGCGGCTTCTAGCGAGGTAATCTGAGCCACGATCCGTTGCAGCCGCTTGATTTCTCTCGTATTTTTAGTGCCAAAAATTTTGCTTAGAACTCGGCTAATCATAAGGCCTTCTTTATTAGAATCGCGCTAATAGAGCATTACTTCGAGGGCTGCGCACCTGGCACGGCTTTGAAGACATATCGAGCAGGGTCAAGAGAACGACCGTCCTGGTGAATTTCATAGTGCACGTGCGGTCCAGTGGACCGTCCAGAGCTCCCCACTTCACCTATTTTTTGACCCTTACGGACAAACGCCCCCGCCTCAATAGCCAAAACCCTCTGATGCGCATAAAGTGTGCTTAACCCAGCGCCATGATTGATTTCCACAACCTTGCCATAACCCGGCTTCTGACCTGCGTAGGTGACCACCCCGGGCGCCATAGCAAGAACAGGCGCGCCTGCGGTGCTGGCGATATCGATCCCGTTGTGCCATGCGCGCTCACCATTGATCGGATCTGTTCGCATCCCGTAGTTGGACGACACCCAACTCTTTTTAACCGGCTTACCTGCCAACGAGCGCGCTTCATCTCTTAGATCACTCAGCATCAGCCGCTCCAAGACATCAAGTTGTGCCGAACGATCGGCAAGCTTTCCCGAAAGGCTCGAAAGCTGCGCTGAAAGCGCTGCCTCGCTGAAGGCTTTCTCTTTGGGGTCAGTGGTCAGATCAGCGCTAGGATCAACAGACGAGGGGCTTTGAGGTTCTAATCCGCCGACGCCAACTGAAGACTGAAAATCAAATTCACTGACATCATAAGGTGCGAGTTCGGTGAGCCTCTGGCCCAGCGCATCGAGTCTCGTCATACGAGACTCCAAGGTCGCGATCTCGACGGCGCTTGCTCTTAAATTGAGCTGAAGGTCCTCTTCGAGCTGAAACACAATCGATTTCTGCCTTTCAATATCTTCGCGCAAGCTATCTATCGCGGCGACAGCAGACCGAGCATCTTGATGCGACGCCGCTCGCCAGAGCGCGATCGTCGAGGCGACAACAAACGCCGCCAAAACAGCTAGCAAGACCAGACTAGGGGTACCGAACACCCATGTCTTGAAGTGCCTTGCATTATCGCTGACTATGATGACTTTCATTGGCTGACCAAATTTTGCAGCGGCCTATGTTACCAGAACGCAGCGTGATTCCTGAATGCAAGATCATCTTCTAGACAATCTTAAAGACCAGCAAAGTGAGACCACGAAAAGTTTGGTTCAACGAGCCAGACGCCTTGCGCACCTCAATCAAGAGCTCTCAAGAGCACTTAAGGTCGAAGTCAGCGTGTGCCGATTTGAGCAAGGCAGGTTAGTCATCCAAGTCAACGATGGCTCAGTCGCGACTCGGCTGCGTTACCGTGCGTTAAATATGCTCTCCCAACTGAGTCATGTGCTCGGTGATGATGTCACTCGAGTTGAGGTTAAGGTGGGCCCTCATCCAACTTGGCTAAGGCGAGTCGACGGGCAGCTCACATTGCGGCGCCCTGCGCCACATCCGCCTAAACCCATGTCCAGGGAGACCGGCGACCTACTTCTGTCTCAGTCCGCCGTGCTACGAGACCCTGGTCTCAGTGAGGCCTTCAAGGCGCTATCGGCCCATGCCTCTGTTACTGACGATCTGGACTAGATCGCAAGCTCCACATTAGGAACACCCGAGTATGCGACCGGTGCGCGGCTCTCATCACCAAAAGTGACCAGCTCCCAAGCGGCTGTGTTTTCAAGCAGAGCCTTCCTGAGCAAATGGTTTTCAGTGTGGCCTGACTTGAAGCCAACAAATTCGCCGATAATGCTGTAGCCAAGCAGATACAAATCACCTATGGCGTCCAAAATCTTATGGCGGACGAATTCGTCCTCATGCCTTAGACCGTCTGGATTCAGAATTCGATACTCGTCCACCACAATCGCATTATCTAGGCTGCCCCCTTGAGCGAGATTCATCTCTCGCAGCTGCTCGAACTCCTGCATCAACCCGAAGGTGCGCGCACGACTGACGGACTTAACGAAATCAGTTTCCGCAAAATCAATCGTTGCTTGCTGCTTTTTGATGACCGCATTGTCATAAATAATGGTGTGCGAAACTTTAAAACCTTCAAAGGGCTTCAACTCGACCGATTGACCAAAATCGTTGGCCAGGCTGCCGCCTTTGACGGAAATCGGCTTTTTGATTTTGAGAAACCGCTTGGCCGCATTCTGTAGTTCGATCCCCGCGGACTGCAGGAGAAACACAAAGGTCGCCGAACTGCCGTCCATGATGGGCATCTCAGGTCCGCTGACTTCGACATACAGATTGTCGATCGCCATACCAGCCAGTGCGGCCAACAAGTGTTCGACGGTGGAGATTCGAGCCTCCCCTTGCCCAACGGTGGTCGCGAGTCTCGTATCAGACACCGAGCTGTGAGTGGCGGGTATTTCCACAGCGGGTTTGAGATCCGTGCGAATAAAGCGGATGCCCGTATTCGGGGGCGCAGGACGAAGTGTCAGGAACACCTTTTCTCCGGTGTGCAAACCGATACCCGTTGCGCTAATTGCGCTTTTCAATGTTCGTTGTTTGATCATGCCCAGTCCTTTGTCACCGCTCGACCCTTGCGATCTTGAGGCCAGCCTTCCTGGCAAACCCCAGCTTTTAAGCGGCGGCAATCTTAGCAAAACTTTTTCGAAATAC
>Ga0181571_10003645_pt1 | contig 11560 bp, 4 predicted proteins | sample 101ome_17_FD_132440 | JGI IMG/M metagenome (GOLD analysis project Ga0181571, IMG submission 132440) | Coastal salt marsh microbial communities from the Groves Creek Marsh, Skidaway Island, Georgia - 101407AT metaG (megahit assembly) | ecosystem: Environmental > Aquatic > Marine > Intertidal zone...
GCTCCGTCTCGCAACGCTTCGTTCGCGTCCATCGTCGCGTCCGTAGACGATACATCGACGGCACTAGAAGCGTCGTCGTCGCCGCCGAGCGGAGACCCGAAAACGACGCTCGATGCGTCCGCGCCGCCGGGAAACGTCACGGCGTACTCGTGACGGTGCACGACGACGAGCGCGGGCGCGGCGGCGGAAGCGAGATGACCCGTCGCTAGGGAACCCGCCGGGGGCGATTGGGGATCGTTCCCGCCGCCGTCTGCTCCGCGACCACTCATTCGATTGCCGCCGAGATGCACGCTCGCGAGCCCCGCGCCGATGGTGCCGATGAGCACGGCGGTGTGAAGCCACGACAGGAACGTGCGCTCGTTCGCGAAGTACGTCTTGGGCTCGATGCGCATCGGGACCGTGCGCGGGGTTCCACCGGTGCGTCCCCGTCGCTCGTTCGCACGGCCGCGCCGGAACCAGCCCCCGAAGAAGCCACCGCCGCCTCCAAATGAGGGAGGCGGCGTCGCCGCCGCGCCCGCGACCAGGCCATCGTGGCCCGGGGAGTCGTCCCCCGCCCTCCCCATCAGATCGAGCGCCGAGCGGGTCTCGAGACCGCGCTCGTCGAGGAGCAGGGCGTGCGCTCCCGTGCCGTTGGCGGAAAGAGCCGCGCGCGCGGAGAGCTGGCGGGACGGGACGCCGCCGAGGGCCACCAGCGACGCGGGCGCGGGCGAGGTCGACATCGCCCCCCGTGCGTCGCGACCGACCCGCGGCGATGGCCGAAGTGTTCCGGCAGCGGAAAAGCGCGGCCGAGAGCCGCCGACGGTCCCGGGGCGCGCGACCCGTCGTTTCTGGGTTCGTTCGCGAGGCATCGGGGCCAAAAGGCATCTCGCGAGAACTCGTCGGCATCTCCGAGCGTTTTTGTTCCTTTTCATCGGAAGACCCAACGCTCGACGATCTGCGGCCCCGCGATCTGGCCCGGATGAGATCCCGAGGAGATGGATTCACGAGTCGGATCGACGGATGACGTGAGCGAGGAAAAGAAAAAAGGAAAAAACTGCGCGTCGTCCGCCGAGTCGCGGCGGCGAGTACTCGTAGTGGTAGCGCGCGTCTTCGTTCGTCTCGAGTAGACGACTTGCTCTTTCTGTCATGATATGTACGCGTGTATTATTAAAAAAAAAAAAGGCGGTCGATGCTCGACTCACGCTTGGGCGGCGGCGGTGATGCCGTACGCGATGCCCGGGATGATGAAGAAGCACACGAATGTGTAAATGAGCGGGAACACCTTCCCGTATTTGGGGTTCGCGGTCATCTTCCCGAGGAACCTCGCGCCGTCGAGGGGCACCTTCCTGACCTTCGGGATGGGATACCAGAGGCAGATGCCGAAGATGTTGAAGAAGAGGTGCGTGAGCGCCACCTGCCACGCCTGCACCGGGTTGGATTGGACGACGGTGGCGGCCATGATCCCCGTGAGCGTCGTGCCGATGTTCGCGCCGAGGGTCAGCGGGAGCATGTCCTCGAGCGAGATGAGCCCGACCGCGGCGAGCGGGGTCAGGGTGGACGTCGTGATGGACGAGCTTTGGACGAGGATGGTCACGCCCATGCCGATGATGATGTTGAAGTACCCGTTGAAGCCGACGACGGCGCGGAGGACGCGCGCCGCGGGGCCCTTGACGATGATCTGCAAAAAGTACACCACGCAAAACAGGCAGCTGCACAGCGACACCAGGGACAGCACGGTCAGGAACGTCCCCGCGCCCTCGTCCGTCATGTCCCAATCGTCCAGGACGAGCCCGCCCTTGAGGAGCCTCTTGTCGCACAGCCCCGTCTTCATCTTCCCCTCGGGGCAGACGCGGTAGAGCGTGTTCGGCAGGAGGTCGGCGGCGTTGACGAGCATCGCGGCGTTTTCCTTGTCGTAGACGTCCACCGCGTTGGCCTCGTCGTAGCCGGAGGGGAGGGTATACGAGAACGTGGCCGCGCCCGCGCGCTCGCCGGAGAGCGACCCGGTGGTGAAGTACGCGGGCGCGCGCTTCTTGTACAGGTACCCGTCGGGGGCCCACGAGCTCTCGTAGTTGCTGTGCACGTTGGCGCAGTTGTTCCCGAGCGCCGCGTTGGCGTCCGCGTCGCACACCATCTTGGAGATTTCCTTCATGGAATCGGAGGAGAAGCCGTATTCGCACATGCCGGCGCAGTAGCCCTGAGAGACGTACTTGGCGACGTTCTTGTCGTACTTGGCGATGCCCTTGGCGTAGGGGGAGATGTACGGCTTGATGAACTCCTGCGAGGCGCACGTCTCGTCGTCGTCGTCGCACGCCTTCTGGTTCTTCGCCATCTCGTACGTCATCTTCTCGAAGATGGGGTAGATCCAGTTGATCGGCAGGAAAACGAGGACGCAGAGCATGTTGAAGATGTCGTGCACGGTCGCGGCGGAGAAGCCTCGCCTGAGGTCGTCCTTGTTCGCGAAGTGGCCCATGGCGACGATGGTGTTGGTCACCGAGGTGCCGATGTTGGCGCCCATGATCATGAACACCGCGTTGCGCACGCTGAGCTCGTTCGCGCCGACGAGCGAGATGATGATGGACGTGGTCGTGGAGGAGGACTGCACCAGGACGGTGGCGAGGATGCCGATCATGAGGCCGCTGATGGGGTTGTTCACGAAGTCGAACATCTTCGCGCTGGACTTGCCGCCGAGGAGCTTGAACCCGCTGCCCATCACGGACAGGGTGAGGAGGAAGACCCAGAGGCAGTACATGACGAGGAGGAACAGGGCGAAGCGCTTCCACGGGTTGTCGTCCGAGGGGCGGAGCCACTTCTCCTGAGCTTCCTGGTCCGCCTTCTCCTCCGCGGACATCTCGGTCATCTCGTTCGTGATGGAAACTTCCACCTTTTTCTCTTCGGCGGACTTGACGTGAACGCCGCCGCCCGCGGACTCGAGGTCCGCGCCGTGCTTGTCGTCGACGACGAAGTCGTCCGTGGAGAACTTGCCGCTCTCCTCGGACTTCTTGATGAATTTCTCTGCGAGCGCGAGAGCGAGGGGAACGCGGGGGGCGGGAGAAACGGAACCGAGTCAGCGTCGCGCGGGAAACAACTTCAAAAATGCGGCGGGTGCGCCGCCGCGGACGGCGGCGCTTGACACGGCGCGGCGGCCGACGCGCCGGCCGACGCGCGGACGCGCGGCGCTCGGCGCGACAAGCGCGCGAGCGCGTTCTCTCGGGCGCGAGACGCGCGACGAGACTCGCGCGGTCGCGGATGCGCGAGGGCGCTTCGCGTTCGCTTCGACGCGCACCGTAGATGAGAAGCCCGCCGGCGAGCGCGATGGTGAGGAAGATCATGACGAGCGCGGCTTCGCCCTCGCCGGACTCGCCCTCCGGCCCGGGGTCATGCTCGATCTTCTTCGCCGAGCCCAGGAGGCTGCGGCCGATGTGGTCCATGGTGGCGACGTGCGACGGTGCGCTCGCGCGGGTAGGAGGGAGTGGCGGGAGGGTCGACCGCCCGGCCGTTCTTTACCGGTGCTGTTTTAACCGCTGTTTTCGCGCGCCGGCGCGTCAGCCGCAGGTTGCGATTGAAAAAAAGGAATCTTTACTCCGGCACGCGGGAACCGAACGAGGCTCGGCGCGTTTGGTCCCGTCGACCGAACGCGCTCGGCACCAGCGATCGATGCGTCGCGTGATCCAAGATCCCTCATCCACACGGCGAGTCATCGAACCCACAACGGCCGATCGATTCGTCCCTTAGCGTAATCGCGCTCGACGGGTGAACGAAATCTCGTCGCGTCTTATCGGGTGGGACGGTTCGTTACTTTGGGACGCGGGAAAAAAGATTCCTTTTCCGCTTTTTTTTGAGCGGGACGCTGTTGCAACGACCAGGACTTTTCTCACTGATCCTTTCGATTGTCGATTTGACGACCCGTGGTGGCTCCGCGACGAGGACCATTTTTTTCTGGTCAGAAGCGCGGCGCCTCCGCCGGACCGCGGGGAGTATCCCGCGATCATCTCCACGCTCGCGTTTCGATCAGGAGCGCGTCGTACATTCCATTCCGATCACTTCTCCCCACTCCCTCCCACGCTCACTCGCCGAGTCCCACTCACTGCACCGCGCCGGACGCCTTGGCGGCGGAGATGACGATGAGCGTGACCATGGCGCCGATCATCACCGACCCCATCACCACCGGCCCGACCGGGTCGTGAAACGGCACCGTCGATCGCTTCGAGATCATGCGCCCGCGCCAGACGAACGTGTACGTGGCGTACGCGCACAGAAGCACCGAAGCGCACAGCATGGTCATGGCGATGGCCAAACCCGCGCCCTCGACCTCGACCGCGGCGTCCTCAGCGGCGACGCCCCCCACGCCGCCGCCGCCGCCGCCGCCGCCCGAATCCGTCGGCCCCGATCCGCCAAGCGCCTTCGCGAGGTACTCCGCGAGCGCGTTCGACACCGCCGCCTCCACCTCCGCCGTCGACGGACCTCCTCCGCCGCCGTCCTCGCTCCCGCCCGCGCGCGTCGCGGAGACGAGCGGCGTGAACGCGTCGCCGAGGGCCCCGCCGCCGCCGAGGGGGAAGCTCGCGCCCCCCGGAAACGTCACCGCGTACTCGTGGCGGTGCACGACGGTGAACGTCGCCGGGACGCCGCGTCCGAGGACGGGCGAGCTCGCGTCGGCGGCGTCGGCGGCGGAGGAGCTTCCGTCGGACCGCGCCGCGGCCCTCCTGACGGACGGCGCGCCGACGTGCATCGACGCGAGCCCCGCGCCGATGGTGCCGATGAGCACGGCGGTGTGAAGCCACGACAGGAACGTGCGCTCGTTCGCGAAGTACGTCTTGGGCTCGATGCGCATCGGGACCGTGCGCGGGACCGAACCGTCGGAGCGGCGCCGCGGGTCGTCCTCGCCGGACAGGAAACCCTTCACCCGTCGCCCCGCGCTCCCCGCGGCGGCGAGGAGGACCCCGAGGGGACCGGGGAAGAGTCGTCTCTCGGAGGCGTCCGTCGCGAACGCGGATTCCGCTTCTTCGCGCCGCCTCTCTCGCGCGGCGCTCCGCTCGTCCCCGATGAGATCGAGCGCGCCCGCGTCGCGCGTCGACGACGGCGCGAGGAGCGGGTGCGTGAGCTCGTCGCCGTCGAGGGACGCCGCGGCGGTTTCCGGGGCGCGCGCGAAACCGCCGTTCGTTTCTTTTCTCGGGGAGCGCGCGGCGGTGGTCGCGCCGGTGGCCTCGGCGGCGGCTTGTTGGATCGAGTGCCTGAGGCTCACGTCGTCCACCCAGTACGGCACCTCCTGCGCGACGTCCGGGAAGAGCACCGCGCACCCGTGCATGAACTTCGAGAACTTGTGCACCTCCGTGAGCGCACCCGAGCGCACGAGGTCGGCGACCCACGCCGGGGTCTCCTCGCCCGGCTCGAGCGCGAGCTTGATCTCCAGAATCGCGTGCGGGAATCGCGTCATTTCCGTCCGGCGCAGCGGCGCCGCGGGGTCGCGGTACCACCGGTTGGACTGCGCGCACGTCGGGTACCCGCTCGGGTTCTCGTCGATCATCGCCAGCGAGGTGTCCAGCGAACACCGCACGGAGGCGTCGTGCGGGACCTGGAACGCCGTGCGCATGTACGCCGTGCGGAGCTTCGGCTCGAGCTGCTTCGACTCCACCGCCTTCTGCACCTCCTCGAAGAGCTTCCTCGTCCCCGCCAGACGCGCCGCCTCCTGCGCGCGAGCCTTCTCATCGTTGGCGTCCCCGGGATCGTCGCTCGCGTTCGCGGTTCCGCTTCGCTTCTTCGCCCTCGCCTCCGCCGCGAGCCTCCTCTCCTCGTCCTCCCACCGGTGCTCGCCGCGCAGAAACGGCGCGACGAGGGCGTGGGGCAGCGCGAACCGCTCCTTCACGCTCTCCTCCCCCGTCCAGCTCTCCCTGTGCGTCTTTCGCTCCACGAACACCTTCCCCGCCTCCGGGTCCGTCCCGTACCATCGCAGCCGAACCGCGATCGCGTGCGGCTGCTTCGTGATCCGCGAGTGGTACAGGCCGAGCTGCACGTTGTCGAGATACACCGAGTTGGTCATCTGCGAGTCCGCGGGCACGCTCGCGCTCGGATCCCGCTCGCGCTCCATCAAAAACACGGGAAGCCTCTGCGCGATGGCGTTCTTCACCTCGCTCACGTCCTCGGTCGCGACCCAGTACTTCTTCGTCGTGCGAACGAAATCTTGCACGCCCTCGCCGCCCTTGGGCCCGGACCCCTGCGCGCTCCGCTCGCCATCCCTCGACGCGCGCGCCGCCGCCGCCGCGCCGCTCCCCCTCAGTCGCGCGAACAAATCGGCGATTTGAACGACAAACACCGCGCTGTGGTCCCCGCGGATCCACGGCTGCGCGTGCAGGCGCTCGAGGTAGTACCTGCAGCACGTCGTGTGCGGCAGGAGCTTGTCGTGCTTCTTCAGGATCTTATACACCGCCGTCGTGTTGAGGTTCGCGAACTTCTCCACGCGCAGAAACGCGTCCTGCACCTCGTGCAGCTTATCCCTCAGCGTCTCCACCGCCTCCATCGCGTTCGTGCTCTCCGCGTCGACCGCGCCCGCCTCGAGGTCCACCGAGGACGATCGCGAGGGCCCCGCCCCTCCGTCCGACGAGCTGCTCGAGGTGGTGTCGAAACTGACGGCGTCGCGCCTGAGCTCCGCGTCGGATCGCGCGGCGAGGTCGGGGAGGCCTCGGCGCGCGGCGTCGGCGACGTCGGCGTCGAGGCGCTGCACGATTCGCTCGAGCGACGCGAGCTCGGATTCGACGTGCGCTCGCACGCGGTCGACGTCCGCGTCGAGCTCGCGGAAGAACTCGCCCTCGCCCCCGGCGTTCTCGTCGGTCCCGGGCTTCGAGCCCGGGCGGACCTCCTGGAACGAGAGGGAGAGGTGGGTGAGGTGCTTCGGGGGGGTGAAGGGCAGGGCGGCGGACCCGAGCTGGCCCAGCCTCGGGTCGGACGCGCGCGCCTCCTCGCTGAGGCGCGACACGATCGCCTTGAGCAGCCGCTTGAGGTGCGTGTATCGCACGTAGTGCTCGCGCCACGCGGGCACCGCCTCCGCGTCGAGGCGCTCGCCGAACTTCGTCATCGCGCCGAGGGAGGAGGATGAGGGCGCGAGACACCACCACGAGGTGACCCGCGTCGGTTCTCCCGCGCGATTACGCCGCGAACGCCGCGCGCGAGTCCGTCCCGCGTCGCCACTCGCGCGGCGCGGGGTGACGCGCGCGTGGACGAGGCTTCCCGGGCGCGTCCGAACGCGTCCACGCGGCGGATCGCGCGTCGATGAATGCGCGCGCCGCCCGACTCCACCCGGAAGGGTTGGGACGATCCGACGGAACAAAGAAAAGCTCCGACACGTGGTCCCCCGAAGAATATTTCGCGCGGAGGGGGCGTGGCGACCGCGCAAACGAGCGTCTAACGCGCCTCCACTCTCCCGACCCCGGCTCTGTCCCCGCACAGGCAAACAGTCTGTTTTCGGTCGTGAATCGAGAGGGTCGGCCGAGCCAAAGAGGAATAAAAAAGGAATCGACAGGCGAACGTCGGCGCGCACGTTCCAAAAGGTTTATATCATATAGATCATATAGGGGTTCTCATCAGGGTGCTTTTTCACATGGGCGGGTGGGTTAAAATTTTGTCCCATCACCCGCGTCCGGGTTCGCCGCGAGCGCATGTTCACGTCTCGTGACGCCGCTATCTTTCCTCGCGACGCACCCCCCCTCTAAACCCCCCCGGCGAACCCCCCGTGCCTGTCGTTCACGACGAACCACCGATCGACCACGCCCCCGTTCGCGTCCACGCCCACGGATCTCTGCGTCCACTCCAGGTGCGTCGCGTTGTGCACGACCACCCGCCCGTACCCGAAGTCGCTGACGCGATCCTCCCCGCCCAACGCGCCGCTCTGAAACGCGCACCACGGCGCCGACGCGTCGCACGCGCCGCGCTTCGGCCCGCGTTTCCCCTCGTCGCGCATGTTCCGGTTCCCGCCCGCGCCGGTGACGACGTGCGCGGTGGCGGAGGGGTTCACGTACGCGTCCAGGGTGACGCCCGGGCCGCGAGCGACGCGCTCCGCGTACACCGGGTAGTGCCGCGCGTACTCGTGCGCGTGGCCCGTGAACGCCACGTCGACGCCGTACCGGTGGTAGAGGTCCTCCACGGGAAACGTACGAGCCGGTTTCGAAACGTCCAAGGTCTCGTCGGTCTTCAGCGCGCACGCCAGGCCGTGCGCGGCGGCGCACTGCGAGGGCACGCCGAGGCGCGTCGCCTCGCGCTCCCACTCGCATCGACGCGGCTTCGTCGGCTTCTTCAAGAATCCGCCGCGGCGCGTCCCTCGCGCGCGCGACGGGATCCAAGACGCCCACCACCCTCGGGCGTCGTTCGCGTCGCGCGTCAGCATCGCCCGCCGCGGGGAGAGAGAGGCGGTGGCGCGAGGGTCAAGGCCTCGCTCCGCGCCGACCTCCGCCGCGCGTTCGTCGTCCTCCGCGTCCGGTTCCTCCGCGTCCAGCGTCTCCACGCAGTACATCGGCCTGTGCGAGTACGCGACGATCCACGGCACGTTCGCGCGGTTCGCGTTCGCGCGCCGCAGGTCCTCCTCCAGCCACGCGTACATGCGCGCCATGTACGCCTCGTCGAAGTACTCGGGGAAGAAGAACGCCTCGGTGTTCCACGCGACGAAGTGCGCCGGGCCGTAGTCGAAGCTGTAGTACTGGTTCTCCGTCGCCCTCGCCGTCGCGCCGGGCATCTCGAACCGCGCGGCGTAGTGCGAGAAGTTATACGCCGCCTCGTGGTTTCCCGCGGTCGTCATGTACGGCACGTACGCCGCGATCGGCTCGATGTCGCGCATGAACGCGTCCCCCACGGCGCCGTCGTCGTCGTGCAGGTCATACGCGAAGTCGCCGCAGTGCACGAGAAAGTCGGGCGGGCGCGGCGCGTTGGCGTCCGGGCTCCCCGCGCCGCGCACCTCCGACGCCAACAGCTTCAACAGCGACGCGGACTCCTCGTGGCCGATGTCGCACACCGCGAGGAACGTGAGCGGGTCCCCCGAGCGCGCGATCTGCTCGGGGGTGCGCTTCGCCGTGAACGCGAACGGCGCGGACCAGCTCGACGCGGGGTCCGCCGCCGCCGAGGCGACATCGTCCGAGAAGAGGTCGGCGGCGCCCTCGTCGCGATCGTCGGCGTCGCCGACGCGGTACGCGTACCTCGCGCCCGGGAGGAGGTTCGTCAGCGTCGCGACGTGGATCTGGCGCGTCCGGTGGCCCTCGCCGCCGTCGTTGAACGCGCGCGTCGTCGCGGCCTGCGCGCGCGTCCCGACGCGCGCGTCGCGCGCCGCCGCGTCGTCCTCCGCGCCGTCCTCGAGCGGGCCGAACCGCACCGTCGGCGACGCGAGCGGCGCGAAGGTGGCCCACGTCACGATCATCTCGTCGTCCCTCGCGCCGAGGGAAAGGTGCACGCCCGCGGGCGCCCTCGCGTGGAGGACGCCCGCCGCCCCCGCGGGCGCCAATGCCACGAGCGCCGCCGCGAGGAACGCGCGGACGAGGCGCATGGCGGCCGGAGGGGCCGGCGTCCGCGCGCGTTCCAAATGGTATCTTCAAAACGCGCGACGACGCGTCAGCACCACCAGATTCCTCTTCGCGAGAACGTGTCGTCGGCGCCCGTACACGCGGGTGATCCCGACGCACAGTTGCTGCACCATAGGACTAAAAAATTTGTACAGGCTATTCTCGGTGGGTGCCCTCCGCCCCCCCCCCGCACCCGAAATAAAAAGCCCCTCCCGTCTCTCTTCAGCCCGGCCCCGCGGACGCCCCCGAGAAGTTGAGGCACCCGTACGTGTACCTCGGCTTCTTCACCTTCTGCTCCGCGATCCCCCAGTCCTGAATGTCCCACCCCATCTTCTGCGCGTGCGCCCTGAGCCTCGCGTCCGGGTTCACCGCCACCGGCGTCCCCACGTGCTCCATGAGCATCACGTCCGACATGGAGTCGGTGTAGAAGGTGCAATCCGCGAGGTCCACCCCGTTCCGCTCGCACCACTCCCGCGTCACGTGGTACTTCCCGTCCCCGTACGCCACCTTCGCGATCTTCCCGGTCAAGACCTGCGTCTCGGGATCGATCTCCATCACGCTCGATATGACGTCCTCCTTCGCGCTCTCCAGACCGAACAGCCGCGCCGCGGCTCTGGCGGGGTGCTGCCACGACGTCGTGCAGATGACGCACCGCTCCCGACGCGACGCGTGCGCCGCCATGGCCGAGACGCAGCCGGGCCTCTGCCTGTGCGCCATCTCGCGCTGGAAGAACGCCTCCACCTCGGCCTCGAGATCGGCCGCGCGCGTGCCCGCGTAGAGCTCCGCGGCCTCCGCGCCCGCGCGCTCCGCGCCCGCGCCGAACCCGAGCGCGTACCGCGTGAACCAGTAGAGCGCGGTGAGGAGCATGCTCGCGCCGACGCGGCCGTTGTTCATCTCGTGCTGCACCCAGTGCCACGAGCTGTTCGTGTCGATGATCGTGTGGTCCAGGTCGAAGAACGCGACGGATTTGGACGGTTCGGTCGCGGGCGGGTCGCGCGCGGGGGGCGGGGGGGACGTCGCGTCCGCGGGGGGGGCGACGTGCGGCGCGGGGGCGGGGGCGGCGGCGGCGGCGGCGGACGCGGGCGCCGAGAGACGGTCCTCCTCCGGATCCTCGCGGGGGGTTGTTTCGTCATCGGCGAGCGATAACGCGCCGAGGGGGGCGGAGAGCGCGTCGGACTCCGCGGCGAGGGGCGCGGGGTCCCCGTTCGCGGCCGGCTCCGCGGTCGCGGCGAGCGAGACGTCCTCCGCGGCGACGGCCGCCTCGGTCGCGTCGTCCGGGGACGCCGCGGTCGAGGACGCCGCGGGGGTCGTCGTCGTCGCGCGGGCGGCCGCCGGCGTCGCGGTCGCGCCCTCGAGCTTCTTCCGCGACCGCCCGCCCTTCTTCCCCTTCCCGCCCGCCATGGCGACGTCCGCGAGCCGTCCCGACGAGCGAGGCGCGCGAGCGAAGAGACGACGCGAGGGGACCACGCGCCGCGCGGGCGGTGTGGGCGCGGAGAGGCGCGCCGCGCGAAACTTCCCGCGGTCAGCCGTCTGTCCACCGCTCGTCGCGGCGACGCACCGGCGTACGAGTGGCTGCGTACGGCGTACGAGACCGGTTCCCGCACACGCGGGTGTCAGCACCTAATTTCGTTCGACACCCGCTCGGCGTCGGCGGGTCGTCGTCGTCTCCGCTCGGGAGTGCGTCGCGCGCGCGCGGCTCCCGCGGGGCGGGATGGCGTCGCGTCGCCACGCGGCGGCGCGCGCGGCGCGCGCGCTCGCCGCGTCGGCGCCGCCCACGCCCCTCGGCGTCCTCCCCGCGTCCCGGCCGTTCGCGCCCCCGCCGCCGCTCCCCGCGCGCGGCGTCGCCCCGCCGAAGCCCCGCCCGGGACGTGCCGACCCCGGCGGCGGCGGATCCGCGCGCGCGGCCGGGTCGCCGCGCGCGGCGGGAGCGGGACGGACGCGCGCGCGCGCGCGACACTCACGGCAGCTCCCTGGGCGGCAGACCGATTCGCTAGCATCGAAGGCAGCCCATACTCTCTTACAAGTATACATTTAAACTTAGGGAGAAC
>Ga0181571_10003666_pt1 | contig 11535 bp, 7 predicted proteins | sample 101ome_17_FD_132440 | JGI IMG/M metagenome (GOLD analysis project Ga0181571, IMG submission 132440) | Coastal salt marsh microbial communities from the Groves Creek Marsh, Skidaway Island, Georgia - 101407AT metaG (megahit assembly) | ecosystem: Environmental > Aquatic > Marine > Intertidal zone...
CCCCGTGTCCACGACGGAGGATGCGGAGCGGCTCAACTGGTACCTGCGCGCCATCCTCACGGCGAACGTGTACGACGTCGCGATCGAGTCTCCCCTGGACCACGCCCCGCGCCTGAGCGAGCGTGTCGGGGCGAACATCCACTTCAAGCGCGAGGACATGCAGCCGGTGAAGTCGTTCAAGCTCCGCGGCGCGTACAACCGCATGGCGGCCATCTCGCCCGAAGCGTTGGTCAACGGCGTCATCTGCTCCTCCGCGGGGAACCACGCGCAGGGCACCGCGCTGGCCGCGCGCGAGCTCGGGTGCGACGCGGTGATCGCCATGCCGGTCACGACCCCCGCGATCAAGGTGGACGCGGTGCGGCGTCTGGGCGCGACGGTGGCGCTCGAGGGGGAGAATTACGACGCGTGCCAGGCGTACGCGAAGAAGCGCGCGGAGGAGGAGGGGCGGACGTTCGTGCCGCCGTTCGACGACCCGCTCGTCGTCGCGGGGCAGGGCACGGTCGGGATGGAGATCGTGCGGCAGCTCCCGAGCGTGGAGGCGGTGTTCGTGCCCGTGGGCGGCGGCGGTCTGATCGCCGGCATCGCCGCGTACGTCAAGTCCATCCGCCCGGACGTGAAGGTGATTGGCGTCGAGCCGGAGGGCGCGAACGCGATGCTGCAGTCGCTGCACCACGGCGAGATTTGCCGGCTCGCCAGGGTGGACGGGTTCGCGGACGGCGTCGCGGTGAGGCAGGTCGGGGACGTGTGCTTCGACCTGTGTCAGCAGCTCGTGGACGGCGTGATGACGGTGAAGACGGATCAGATTTGCGCGGCGATTAAGGACGTGTTCACGGAGAACCGGTCCATTCTGGAGCCCGCGGGGGCGGTGGCGGTGGCGGGCGCGAAGACGTACTGCGCCGCGCACGGCATCACGGGCGACGTCGTCGCCGTCACCTCCGGCGCGAACATGAACTTCGACCGCCTGCGCGTGGTGTCGCAGCTCGCGGACGGCGGTCTGAAGCAGGAGGCGACGCTCGTCAGCGTCATCCCGGAGGAGAACGGCTCGTTCAAGCGCTTCGTCGGCTTGATCGGCCCGAGCGTGAACTTCACGGAGTTCAAGTACAGGGTCAGCGGCGAGGCGCAGGCCGTGGTGCTGTACTCGGTCACCGTGACGGACGACGCGGAGCTCGAGGCGTGCTTGAAGCGCCTGAACGACGGGGGGGTGATGACGGACAACCTCACGGACGACGAGACGACGCAGGTGCACCTGAGGCACATGGTCGGCGGCGCCGCCAACGTCCCGGACGAACGCATCTACAAGGTGGAGATCCCCGAGCGCCCGGGCGCGCTCGACGTCTTCCTCTCCGCGATGTCCCCGAGGTTCACCATCACCATGACGCACTACCGCGGTGACGGCGGCCAGGTCGGGAACACGCTCTTCGGCCTGAAGGTGGGGCGAGGGGAGAGGGAGGCGGTGGAGGAAGCCCTCGCGAGCACGGGGTACGTCTTCGAGGACATGACCGCCAACGTCGCGTTCAACACCCTCTACGGATGCCAACGCGTCGGCGCTTGCGAAATCTCGTTCGACGAGGACGAGGCGTGATCGTGACCGTCGCGCGCGACCGAACGATGAAGCGCGAGCGCGTACCGTCGAGAAGCCGAAGAGATCATTTTTTTTTTATTTCCATTCATTCCCACAGTCAGAGTACTTCAGTCGGGTCGCGTCTCGCGCGTCTCCGCGTCAGTACGTCGTCTCCGCCGCCTCCCGCTCGGCGCGTTCGCGCGCCGCCTCCAGGTTCGAGAGGTCGATCTTCATCTCGAGCCTCGGGAGGGCGACGTGGTAGCTTCCCACGTCGAGACCGTACAGGTCGGCGGCGGTCATCCCGTCGCCGAACCCTCCCTCCGCCTGCGGCGGTTTGATGTCGACGTCCCACCGGACGCAGCCCCCGACGCGCTCGCCCCCGAACTCGGCCTTTCGCGGCGCCAACAGCGACGGGTTCACCTCCCATATCGTGGACGTGACCTTGTACCTGAAGCTGAACTTGCCGCTGCTGTGTTTGTACCCTCCGATGCCCTGGAGGTTGAGCAGGCCCCACGATATGGGCTCGGTGAAGACCTCGACGTCCCCATCCTCGGGCTGCACCTGCAGCTTTTTAAACCAGCGCCAGATCCTCCACCCTCGCCCCGAGTCGCTCGGCGCGCGCTTCGCCTTGATCACGCACTGCCCGGACCGGAAGTCGAACTTCGCGCCGAGGGAGACGCCGTCGAACTTCTTCACCACCTTCAGCCTGTACTCCGGGTTCAAATCGAACGAGTACGCGTCGTGGATGTCGTTCGCCAGCGCCTCGATCTTCGCGCGGGCGTGCTCGCCAGCTCGGAGTGCGCGCCCGAGACCCGTCCGCGGAGACGAAGGGGGGACGCTCGAGACGTCCGACCCGGCGTCGCCGCGCGAGGCGCCCGACGCGGAGGCGTCGTCGTACGATTCGCTGTCGGACGCGACGTCTGCGGCGTCCATCGCGAACGAGCTGGGCGTCGACGAGTGTGTGACAACCCGAGCGGGCACCCGAAGAACGACCTCAACGTCCGGCGCTTGGCCCCTCGCCGCCTCAGTTTCGCTGGGGGTTCTTCGGAAGACTCGAAAAAGCGTTTTCTGGGAAGCCCCGCGCCCCTCTTCCGAGACGCGCGTCGCGACCGCGCCGCACTCTCTTCGCGCGCGCACGCGTCGCTCGCGCCGATCTTCCGACCGAACGGCGCGATGCGCGCTGTCTCGCGCGCCACGACGCTCGTCGCCATCCTGACGATCCTCGCCGCCTCGTCGGCGTCGGCGTCGCGCCCCAGACCCCTCGTGGCGACGCAGTACTCGAAACCCCCACCCTCGAAGAACGCCACCTCCCGTCCCTCCGACCCCGAGCCCCAACCTCCACCCCTCGCCGCGCGGTCGTCCGACCCCGACGCCGCCATCGCGCGACCCGAGCCCCGCGAGAGCGAAGCCCCGCCGAGGCCCGACCCCGACGCGCCGCTCCGCGAGAAGGAGGAGGACGTCGAGCTCGAACCGGAAGAAACGGGAGGGTCGAAGCACGGACGCTGGTGGAAGGGCGGATGGTACGGTTGGGGATGGGGATGGGGGTATCCGTACTACTACGGGTACTCCTACTATCCCTACTACTGCAACTACTGGGGCTACGGCTACGGCGGGTACGGGTATTACAAGTCCGCGGGAGGCGACCCGGCGCAGCCTCCGCCGCGAACGAACGCCGCGGCGGCGGATGAAAACGAAAACGCCGCGGCGACCCCGTCGCCTCCGCGACGACAGAGAAGAATCACCGCCGCCGACGCGGAGAAGCGCGCGTCGACGGTCGCGGCGCGCCTCGAGGCGAAGGGACGCGAGGGTGGTTCGAAGCGCTCCAGACTTTCGGTCGATCGCGCCGCGAGCGGGTGCGCCGATTGGCTCGGCGTGACCGAAGAAGCGATCGCCGCCGCGCCCGCGAGCGTCGCCGTGGTCGACGACGCGTGCTGCTTTCCCTCGAGGTGCGCGCTCGCGGCGTCGGCGGAGTGTGCGGACGACGCCGGCGCGAACTGCTGCGTCCCGGACTCGAGAAGGGAGGAAGAGTGCGGCGGGGCGTGAGGAGGGCGATGAGCCGGGAGGAACGACAGAGCGATGTCGAGCGCGCGCGAGCGTCCTCGAGTCGACCAACATTTTTGCACGTCACGTTTGCAACTTGATGAATGCCTGAAATCACGCGCTCGAGCGAAGTCCTGAGAACGACGCGGATTCACCACAAGTGAGTCCAAACGTTCTGCTCCCCGTTGACGCCCGCACACCGCCCTCGCGCGCGTCGCGTCGCGCGTCGCGTCGGGCGCTTCGCTCCTCGCGTCTCGGTTCGCGGCGTCGCGTTCGGCGCGTCGAGCTCGTTCGGGAGCGTCTTCGAGGGAGAGGGTGCTCGTGGGGGCCGCCCGCGCGGTTCGTCCGGAAATGGGTCTCCCCGAATCGGCCGAGGCGGACGAGGGTGAGGACCCGCGGGCGGCGCCGAGGCGGAACTTGCTGGAGGTTGTGCGCGAAAAGTTGGACGCGAGGCCCGGGGTGCGTTCGCGCGACCCCTACGCAGAACTCCCCTCCGCCACCCCACGCCGCGCGTCGTTCGAAGACCCCGCCCCCCTCTCTCGTCCGTCGATTCCCGCGCCCTCGTCTCACGCCCCCTCCCTTTCTCCCGATCGTCGTCGGTCGACCAGGGCGCGAAGGGCGTGAACGCCATCCCGGCGCGGATGGTGCTGCTGTGCGAGAACCACGAGCGCGTGGAGTCCGCGGACGCCTTCTCCGCGTACTTCGACGAGCTCGTCGCCGCGACGCGCTCCGCCTCGACGAGCGGCGACGAGAGCTCCGACGAGAGCTCCGTCTCGGGCGTCGCGCTCGTCTACCCCGACGCCGCGTTGGCGGTCCTCGAGGCGACCGCGCGCGGAGTGAACGCGGCGGCGCGGTTCGTGGAGACGACGCTCGAGCGCGCGCCCTTCCACTCCCCGCGCGTGTGCGCGTGCACGGACGACGCGGCGCGCGCGTTCCAAACTTGGCACCCCCCCGTGTTCGTCAACGCCAAGACGCTGGACGTGTACGAGCCCGAGGAGGACGAGAAGCTCCTGAAGACGACGAGCGAGGTCAACCACGCGATGCTGGAGCTCGGGGAGAAGCTCAGGGCGGACGAGGCGAGCGGCGGCAAGAGCGGGGTGGAGAAGACGCTCAAGACGCTCGCGAACGCGTTCGAGGCCCTCCCCTCGACCCAGACCCTGGTCGGTTTGCTGAGATCGCCCAACGGCGCGCCCACGGTGGAGGAATACCTCGACGTGTACGACGCCGCGTTGGACGTCGACCTCGATTCGGAAAAGCAGTGGCCCATGCCCCCGCCGCTGGCGTTCTGATGGGACGAAGGAGCGGGAAGCGCGAGGCGAAACCCGAACGGACGCGCGCGCGTGATAATACTCGTCTCGTCGTTCGTTAAAACCGTCACCGTCCGCCGCGCGCGTAAAAAGTACACGCTCGCGAAAAAAAAATCGTCCTTCCCCCACCCCCCGCCCCTACCGTCGTTCCCACGCGCCTTCCCCCCGAACCGAACCGAGCCCGTCGTCGTCTCACTTCAGTTTGATCGCCCTGAGCCTCTCCTGCAGGTACGCGTCGCTCGTGATGGGTTCCGGGTACCTGTTCGGCCGGTCCGGGGTGACGCACGTCTCGAGCGTCTCGATCACAAAGTCCGGGTTGGGGTGCAGGAAGAAGGGCGTGCTGAACCTCGCGAGGTGCGCCCTCTCCCGCGGCGGGTTCACGACCCTGTGCGTCGTGCTCGGCAGGCGGTGGTTGCTGAGTCGCTGAAGCATGTCGCCGATGTTGCACGTCACGCACCCGGGCGGCGGGTGCACCTCCATCCACCGCCCGTCGCGCCGCAGGAGCTCCAGCCCCCCCTCGTCCGCGCCGAGCAGGAGCGTGATGAGGTTGATGTCCTCGTGCGCGGCGGCGCGCACGTGACCCGCCTTCGCCAACGCCGCGCCGGCGTCTTCGCCGGGCTTCACCAGAGGCGGGTAGTGGATCACCCGCAAAATGCTGTTCCCCTCGTCCACCTTATCGGCGAAGTACGCGCGGGGTTGGCCCAAATGCACCGCCAGCGCCTCCAGCACGCGGCCGCCGAGCGCGTCCAGCGCGGCGAACATCTCCCGCGTCGCGCCCTGGAAATCGCCCTCGGAGACGACGACGTTGGGCGGCATGCACGCCTCGTACCTGTGCCCCGCGGGGAGGTCGCGGCCGAGGTGCCAGAACTCCTTCAGGTCGTGGTGCGCGCTCCCGACCGCCGTCTCCACCCCGAACGCGGTGTAGCCGCGAGCGCCGCCCTGGCCCTCGAGGTGGTACTTCATCTTCTCCTCCGTGGGAAGGGCGAAGAACGCCTTGGCGCTCTCCAAGTTCCGCGCGATGAGAGACTCGCTCACGCCGTGATTGCGCAAAATCACGAAGCCGTACTCCTCGTACGCGTCGCCGAGCGCCTGGACGCGGGGAGAAGAAGGGGAGGCGATGCGCGGGAAAAGGGGGCGTCAGCGAGGAGAGGGTGCGCAAGTATTTCAAGATTCCCCGGCCCGCGAAAAGTGAGATCCTCGCGCCAGCCGTCCCCGGGGAGGGAGCGCGACGGGACGAGCTGGCATATCGAGCGCGAGGGGAGGGAGCGCGCGCGCGCACCTTGACGAAGGCGTCGAAGTCGGAGTGGTACAGCTCGGTGCTGACGATGGGCACCTCATCGTCAGGGCCGGCTCCCATGGCGCTCGCGGGGAGGCGGGGGGCCACAGGCGCGTTCGAATCTGGCTGGGGTTGGGTCGTGCTGACGCGACCAGAACCCTCGAATTAAAACGATCGACGGTTAAAAAACCGGATTTTCGGATTTTGAAAATGTTCAATGGGTTTTCGAACCCTGAGGACAATTAAAGTTACCTTCCGAGGCTTTAAAAGAAATCGACGCGGAGTCGGTCTTCGAGTCGGAAATCGCGCGACGCTTCGCGCAGCAACCGTCCGAGAATTGAACAGTCCGACACGGCGCGTGCGATGACGCCGCTGGTGCTGGTCGCAGCGCTCCTGCTGTTTTCTCCTCTCGCCGCGGAGGCGCAGAACACGACGAAGAAGAAGTTGAAGGTGGCCGTGCCTCCGTTCACGTTCGAGTCGATCGTCATCCACTCCGGGGCGGAAGGAGAGTTCAACCCGACCGGAGGGTGGTTGTTTCTGGAGGCGACGAATGGTCTCTCGAAGCTCCCGGGCTACGAGATCGAGTGGATGCCCGCGTATGAGATCATGACCGACCTCGATTCCGTCGCGTGGGGCTCGAGGGCGCTAAAAGAGAAACGCTGGGACTTAGTCGTCGGCGGTCCGCCCACGGGAATCGAGAGGCCAGAGATGCAAGACATAGTCAGCATCCCGAGCGCGATGATCCACGTCGCGGTGCTCGGGCTTAAGAAAACGCGCGATCCAAACATGATGCAGTTCGTCACGCCCTTCGCGGCGGATGTCTGGCTCACGCTCGGCGCGTGCGTGCTACTCGGCGCCGCGGTGATCGTCGCGCTGATGTTCGCGGAGGAGCGGTCCATGCACAAGGAGGTTCGGAAAGAGGAAATTTTATGGTCGGTGTACGAGTCCTTCGCGGCGCTGCTGAATCACGAGTCCATCGAGAGCCGGTACATCTCCATCGTCATGGCATCGCCGCTCGGCCGAGTGTTCCGACTCGCGCTGTTGTTCCTGGTGCTCATCGTCACCGCGACGTACACCGCGAACCTCGCGGCATTCCTGACCGCGCCGAACGTCGTCGAGCTCGGGCCGAAGACGATGGACGAGCTGAAACGCGCGACGGTGTGCATTCGCAACACCATCCTCACGCCGTACATCTTGCCGTTCATCGGCACGAACGCCCCGAACCCGCTCACCGTCGCGGAGCAGGCGGATGGGAGGCTCACCGAGGAGTGGACGCGGCGAGCGCTCGAGGCTGGCGAGTGCGACGCCATCGCCGAGATTAACGGGTTCGCGCAGAGGCGGCTGATTGACAACTGCAAGACGCTTCACATGCCGCGCGCCATCGCGTTCGGCAACCACATCCCCCTGGGGATGATGCGCGGCGAGACGGCGGAGGAGCGCGAGATCGCGCGCAATTTTACCGCGGGCTTGATGGACTGGTACGCCACCGAGGATTACACGGCGGCGAGGCGCAGCCTGGAGAGCGTGGGGCTGGAGTGTCCGCCGGACGTCGCGGAGCGAACGAGCGTCACCGTGACACACCTGGGCGGCGTGTTCATCGTGTTCTTCGCCGTGTCCTTCGCGGTGTTCGTCGCCGCGATCGTCAAGGCGTGCTTCTTCACGCACGAGGAGGAGGAGAGAGCAAAACGCGAGGGCGGCAGCGAGAGGGGGGGCGAGGAGCTCAGGTTCACGGTGGGCGACCTCGCGAGGTTCCTGGAGACGCAAAAAGTCACGCCGCTGTTTTTGCGCGAGTGACCGTCGGACAGCAGCGCGAAAGTCGCGGCGCGCCCGGGAGTGAGACGGGGACTCGGACTCCGGACCTGAAAAAAAAAAGCCAGGCGAAAAAGCGCACTCGAGTGTGGATAAACCTGACGAGAGAAAAGCCCTCGTCGTCATGACACTTCGACCTCCGCCGCGTACGATGCGCGCGACGATGGCCACCGCAACGCCGCCCTCGCGCTTCACGGCGTTCGCGTCTTCGCTGACGGGCCGTCGCGGCGCGTTCTGCGGTCGCTCCGTCCGCGCGCCCCGGTCGTCGTTCCCCCTCCCGCGCGCTCCCTCCCGCGGCACCCTCGGCGTCGTGGCGGCTGCGCCATCCTTCCTCATCGACAAGCTCGAGAGCTCCGCGCAGACGCACAAGGAGCTGACGTTCCGGCTCGCGGACCCCGACGTGGCGTCGGACGCGAAGGAGTTCCAGAAGCTCTCGAAGGCGCTCGGCGAGCTCACGCCGGTGGTGGAGATGTACGCTCGGTACAAGGCGATCGAGGAGGAGGAGTCGGAGGCTCGGCAGATGGTGAAGGACGCGGCGGGGGACCCGGAGATGGAGGAGATGGCGCGCGAGGAGATCGCGTCGCTGGTCGCGGAGGCGGAGGAGCTCGAGGAGAAGATGACGCTCGCGCTCCTGCCCACGGACCCTCTGGACGAGAAGAACATCATGCTCGAGATTCGCGCGGGCACGGGCGGGGACGAGGCGGGCATCTGGGCGGGCGACCTGTGGCGCATGTACCAGCGGTACGCGCAGAACCTGGGGTGGAAGGCGACGGTCGTCTCCTCGGCCCCCGCGGACAGCGGCGGGTACAAGGAGATCGTCGTCGAGCTCATCGGCGACAGCGTGTACTCGCAGCTGAAGTGGGAGGCGGGCGTGCACAGGGTGCAGAGGGTGCCGGCGACGGAGTCTCAGGGGCGGATTCAAACCTCCACGGCGACGGTGGCGGTGATGCCGGAGGTGGACGAGGTGGAGGTGAAGATCGACGATAAGGACATCGAGCTCACGACCGCGCGGTCGGGCGGGGCGGGCGGGCAGAACGTGAACAAGGTGGAGACGGCCGTGGACCTCGTGCATAAACCCACCGGGATTCGCATCTTCTGCACGGAGGAGCGCACGCAGCTCAAAAACCGCATCCGCGCGATGCAGATCCTGCGCTCGAGGCTGTTCGAGCTGCAACTCGAGGAGCAGTCGAAAGAGATCGCGGGGAGGAGGAAGGCGCAGGTCGGGTCCGGGGCGCGGTCGGAAAAGATTCGCACGTACAACTACAAGGATAACCGCGTGAGCGACCACCGCGTGGGGGAAAACTACCCGCTCGAAAATTTCATCAACGGCGACTGCGGGCCCGCCATCGGGGCGTGCCAGGCCATGGAGCAGAAGGAAAAGCTCGAGGAACTCAACGCGGAGATGAACACCGCGGTGTGAGACGCGCGCGTGGAGATGTGCGGGGGGCGAGAGCGCGACGCGAGGCGCGCGGCGAGCGAACCTCCGATGAGATGTCTTCCCGGTGTTGACGAAGGTATTTATTGAGACGGAAGGAAAGGCTCTCACTCGCTCTCTTTCTCCTCCACCGCCCCCACGGCGAACTTTTCGCACTTACCGATCCGCACGTCCCGCACGGGTCGTTCGAAGTCCGTGATTTTTTCTCGGTCGAGCGCCTTCATGACCCTGAGCCCGTCGACGACGCGGCCGAACGCGACGCGCCGGTTATCCAAAAACGCGAGCGGCTGCTGCGTCACGTAAAACTGGCACCCGTTCCCGTGCTTCTTCGAGGCCGCCATGGCGATGATCCCCGGTTTGTCGTGCTTCACCTCGAACGTCTCGTCCGCGAACGTGACGCCCTCGCCGTACGAGCTCGTGACCCCGAGGCCGTTCCCGTCGAGGACGTCGCCCGCCTGGAACCACCCGCCCGGCGCGACGCGATGCACGGGGCACCCCTCGTACTTCCGCCCGCCCGTCTTCTCCCCGTCGCCCACCGCGAACGCCATGAAGTTCGCGCACGTCTTGGGGGCGATGTCCGTGAAGAGCTCGAGGAGCAGGGTGCCCTCGAGCTCGCCGTCGATCGTGACGTCCATCTTGCAGTAGTCCCGGCCCGTCTTCTCCAGGAAGCCGCGCATGTGCGTCTTGGCCAGGCGCTCGTAGAAGATCTTGTGCGTCGCGTCCTCGTACCCGTACTCGGAAGAGCACCAGGACATGAACGCGTCGACGTCGCCGACGTACGAGGCGTCCACGCCGGGCTCGCCGACGTAGCACAGCACGGGACCGGCGTGCTTCTTCACCTCAGGGAACGAGGGGAGGATCGCGGGGAGAAACAGATCGTAGTCCAACGGAAGCAGGCTCACGACGTTAGCCGAGAGCTCCGGCTCGGCGTCCGCGAGGAACTCCGCCGCCTTCTTCGCCTTCTGGAAGTTGGCATCGTTCAGCTTGCCCGCGACCGTGACGACGACCATCGCGCCGAGGAATGAACGCGCGCGACCTTCCGTCCCCGCCCGCGCGCGACCTTCCGTCCCCGCCCGCGCGCGACTCGATTTGGAATTCGTGCCCCGGCCGAATCGCTGAGACGAACGTGATGAGCGCCAGAAATACGACTGCCTTTCCGCTCCGGAAACGAGGGCGGATCGCGGCTCCACTCCGCGTGTGCGCAGCGGCGCAGCGCTCCCCACGGCGCCGACACGGTCGGGTGTGGGATATCGAGACTTGAGCGAGCGCGAGGAGGAGCGGCCTCTCGCGCGATAGGGCTCGAGAGCCATGGGTGACGAGGTGCGCGCCCCCCGCGAGGAGCCCTGCGCGACGGACGCAATTCCTAAACGGGCAAAGACCGAGCGCCCTCCTCCCCCAACCTCCGCCCGACCGTCGAACCCCATCCCGCGTCTGACGCCCGCCCCTCCCTCCGCGTTCATCCCTCGCCTCGCGCGAATCGACGCAGGAGGCACCCTTCGAGGGCACGGACGAGGAGATCGCCGCGGCGACGAAGCTCCAGGCGATGCAGCGCGGGCGCGCCGCGCGCGCGGACGTCGAGCGACTGAGGGCGGAGCGCGAGACCGCCGAGTCCGCGGCGAACGACGCGGTCGCGGCCGTCGCCGCCGCCGAGCGCGACGCCGCCGAGGCCGCCGAGGCGGAACGATTAGCCGCGGCCGAGGAAATCACGGGAACCGAGGACGAGCAAGCCGCGGCGACGAAGCTCCAGGCGATGCAGCGCGGCCGCGCCGCGCGCGCCCGGGTGGCGGAGCTGAGGGCGACGCAGCTCGCCGCCGAATCCGCCGCCGCCGAGGCGGACGTCGCCGTGGCGGAGGCGGAGGAGGCAGACATCGAGGCGGCGTTCGAGGGCACCGAAGAGGAGCAGGCGGCGGCGACGAAGCTCCAGGCGATGCAGCGCGGTAGGGCGGCGCGCGCGAAGCTCAAGGCGGAGAAGGTCGCGGCGGATGCGAAGGTGGCGGCGCTCGAAGCGCAACTCGCTGCGGCGGAGGCGGAGGAGGTATCGTTCGAGGGGACGGAAGAAGAGCAGGCGGCGGCGACGAAGCTGCAGGCGATCCAGCGCGGGCGCGCG
>Ga0181571_10003672_pt1 | contig 11525 bp, 10 predicted proteins | sample 101ome_17_FD_132440 | JGI IMG/M metagenome (GOLD analysis project Ga0181571, IMG submission 132440) | Coastal salt marsh microbial communities from the Groves Creek Marsh, Skidaway Island, Georgia - 101407AT metaG (megahit assembly) | ecosystem: Environmental > Aquatic > Marine > Intertidal...
CGCGCCGGAGACCTTTCCCTTCGGCACCTCGGCACCTCCTCCTCCGAACGCGTCGGCGAGGCCGCGAAGGTACTCGAGCTTGCGCGCGGAGAGGCCGCATCTTCGCATGGCGTCCTCATCCGCCGCGAGCACGGCGTCAGGGGTGAGACGCGCGAGGTCATCCTCCGCGCCGACGCACGCGCGCACGCGGGCGAAGATGGTACTCGCGGCTTTGCCGTTGAGCTGCTGGAAGACGATGGCGCGCGCGAGGGCGCGGAACGCGCGGTTGGGCTCGTGGCGCGCGAGCCTCGCGCGCTGACACTCGGCGAAGCGCGGGAGGGGGCCCGATGCGGCGACGACGCGCGCGAGCGTCGCGTCCGAGGCGGCGATGTGCGAGAGGGCGTCCGAGACGAGGACGTCGCCGAAGTACTCGTGGCGCGCCTCATCGGGGCACGAGGCGCCCGAGGACCCGCGCGCGAGCGGCGGGCGCCGCACCGTCGCGCCCGGCGAGGGCTTGGTCGGAGACGGGGTCTCGGGGGGCGCGGGCGAGGACGCGCGGGCGGAGAGGCGCGCGCGTTTCGTCGAGGGCATCGCGAGGAGGCGCGGATTCGGGTTCGCGTCGTTCGATGCCGTCCGCGGAGGTGGGCCGCGGAGGTGAGCCGAGAGCGGCGGAGGGGTCGGGGGTCGAGGCGGCGGTTGCCAAGCGCGCGTCGAGAGCGCGGATGCACGAGCGAGCGCGCGATGCATGCGCGGCGGGTCGCGAAGTAGCCGGCGGGGGGCAGTGCCCGGTTGATTTTCGTCCCGGGGGTCGCGCCGGGCCGATGAGCATCTTCTAAAATTAGCAGAGTCGTCGTGCCGCGCCGAGACGCGAAACAACAACTTCACGATCACTTCGCCACGCGCGGCGCATGGCGGTCGCGGCGGCGCCCGCGGCGGCGCGCGCGGCGGCGGTCGCGGCGTCGTCACGTCCACCCCCCCTTCGTCGCGCCGCCCGGCGCCGCGGCCTCGCCCCTCCGTCCGCGGTCAGGCCCGGTTCGGCCTCCCCCGGCGCCGGCCAGCTCGTCGTGGAGCTCGCGGTGGCGAACGAGGTGGACCAGCTCCGAGACCTCCTCGCGGAGGCGTACGGCGAGTCGACCGCGGCGGATTTGGACTCGAGCTCGCGCGCGATCCGCGTCGCGCAGCTCCGCACCGCGGCGCAGCGCGCCGCGCACGCCGGCTCGGCCCCCGCGCTCAGGCTCCTCCTGGAGCACGGCGCCGAGCTGGGCGCGGCGTTCGGGAACGGCCGCGCCATCGCGTGCGAAGCCGCCGCCCGCGGCCACGCGGAGGTGTTGCGCGTCTTACTCGACCCCGACCTCGGCGGCGTTCAGACGACGGTGCAGAACGGGTACGGGCGCACGTGTCTGATGGAGGCGGCGAAGAACGGACACGTCGGGTGCGTCCGCGAGGCCCTCGACGCGGGCGCGGAGATCGACTTTGCCACTAAAAACGCAAACGCCACCGCGGCGATGTTCGCCGCCGCGGAGGGCCACGCCGACTGTTTCAACCTTCTCCGAGAATCCGGCGCGAACCTCGACGTGAAGCGCACCATGGACGGGAAAACCGCGATGCAGATACACAGGGAGACCGTCGCCGCGGAAATCCAGAGAGCCATCGGACGAGCCAAGTCCGACGCGTAGGTACCTAAGAGGGAGCGCGGACGAGCGACGAGGAGGTGGACTCGTTTAATTCAATCATCCGGCAGTTTGACGGTTCCCGGGTGCGGAATACAATCTTCGAAACCGCGCGCTTCCCGCGTCTCACGCGTCTTCCTCGACGCCCTCTCCCTCCTCGGCCTTCCCGATGACGCCGAGGTAATCTTCCTTGATGGTGGCGATGCAGAAGATTTCGCTCGCGTCGATCCTCATGCCCACGACCCTGACCCTGACCTCGGCGTTTTTCTGGATCCTCACCTCCCCGTCGGCGGAGACGTACGCGTTTTCGTCCACGCTCTCAAACGTCATGTCGTCCTCGATGAGCTGGTTGGAGACGAAGAGGCTCAGCGGGCCGGCCTCGGCGAAGAACCCGAACTTGTTCACCTGCGTCACCGTGGCGTCCAGAACCTCGCCCTTGAAGGGGCGGAACGCGACGCAGCTGTACTTGACGTGGAACTTGGCCCGCGCCGTGCCGTCGTCCGTCACCATCCCCTCGCTCACGTGCGTCAGGCCCGTGATCATGATGATGAACCCGTGGCGACCCGTGCAGCTGCCCTCCACCTGCGCGAGAGAGGAGAGAGGGGGTTTCGGCGCGAACGAGACGTCAGCGGGGGCTGAGCGAGGCCGCTCTCACTCCGGGGTTCGGGGACGTTCCCCTCGGCGAGCGGAGCCCCCGCGGGTCGGGTCGGGGTCGAGACGCCTAGGGTTACGTCGATCGATCGCCGCGGCGGGTCCCTCTCGCGTCGCGCTGGCGGACGCGGGCCGAACCCCCGGGGGGGGGCGGGCGACCGAGGAGAGACGAAGGGCGACGCTCTTCGCGGTTCCGCGCGCGTACCTCGTTGCGGAGCTTCTCCTCGAGCACCTCGCGCATGTTCTTCCCGAAGTGCCTCGGCTCCAGGAGGACGTGCTTGTCCAGGTTGAGGTGGAAAAACATGCTGGATCGCGCGCGCCTTCCCGCGCGGATCCGCCCCGCGCGCGGGACGCCTCCTCGCGCGACGCCTCGCCCCGCCCGGCGGCCCGCGCGACGGTCGGTCCGCGAGTCCTGTGGTCCCACGCGCGCGCGCGCGAAACCTCGGAGCGAGAGAGCGGACGAGGACGAGGTCGCGCGATCGGCGCGCCGCGGTGTGAGGCGGACGAGGCCGTCGCGCGTCGTTCCCGCGCGTAGCACGGATGATCGCGCCAGCAGCAGTTCTCCGATGACTTGCCGCGCGCGCGGCGGCCGTCCCGCGAGCAAACTGGGGGTCGAATCGTCGCCCGCCCCTCTCGGCGTACTTTTTCGCTGACGCGGACGGCGATCTCGCACAACGCGCGGCGGTTTGGCGCGACGGACGCTCCTCGTGCGGGAGAGTCTGGCGCCATGGCGCAGCAGGCGATGTACCAGCAGATGGTCTTCCCCACGCGGTTCGTCTGGGCGTACGGCGGCAAGCAGGTGCGCGCGCTTCCCACCGCCCCCCCCATCGACGAGCGCGTTCTCACGCACCCGCCCCGGGTAACATTCGCGCGACGCCCCCGCCGTCGGGCCGTTCGCGCGCGGCTGATCTCCGCCGCCCCTCCTCACGCTCCCGTCTCTCCCCTCCCCGCGCTTCCCCTCCCCCAGGTCCACCTGTGCGGCTCCTTCACGAACTGGCTGGAGACGGTTCCGATGGCGCCCGAGCCCACGCCGAACGGCGTGCAGGTTTTCGCGGTCGTGTGCAATTTGCCGCCGGGGTACCACCAGTACAAATTCATCGTCGACGGGGAATGGCGACACGACGAGAACCAGGCGTTCATCCAAGATCCCCTCGGCAACGTGAACAACTGGTACGCGATCCCCGCGATCCTCGGACCGCGGCGCGCGCGCGCGCGCGCCGCTTCGCCGCCGCCCGCGCGACGTCGCGCGGCGCCCCGCCCCGCCCCTCGGGGTTCGACGAAAACCCTCCATCCCGCCCCCGGCTGGGCGTCCGAAGGCGTGGTCTTTTTTCCCCGCCCATCATCCGCGGAACGATCCCGCCGCGCCTCTTCGCCTCATCTCGACCGCGGGTCTCTGACGCCCTCTCTCTCCTCCCCGCGCGCTCCCCTCGCGTCTCCCCCCGCTCGCCACTCAGGCTGTTCGTGAAGAAGCCCGGGACCTCGGGCGAGGGCGCCGGCGGTCAGGCGATCCCCATCCCTCAGCCGCCCCAGGGGGGCTCCGGCGGGGGCGGGGACGGCGGCATGGATTGGATCGGTTCGAGCATGGGTCAGATGCAGATCAAGCGCGACAGCGAGGGCCAGCTGAAGCAGCCGCAGCAGGGTTCCATCTCCGCGATGGGCGTCAAGGGCGTCGCCGGCGCGGTTCCCGGCGCGGAGGGCGCCCCCGACGCGAGCCGCGCGCGCGTGTTGGAATTTTTGCAGCGGCACACCGCGTACGAGCTCATCCCCGAGAGCAACAAGGTGGTCGTCCTGGACACCGAGCTCCCGGTCCGGCGCGCGTTCCACGCGTGTTTCGAGCAGGGCATCATGGCCGCGCCGCTGTGGGACGAGCGCCGGAGGGAGTTCGTCGGGATGTTATCCGCGGGGGATTTCATCGACATCACGCAAATCGTCGGCTCCAGCCTCGCCAACACCTCGGTGAGCGAGGCGGAGCTCGACGCGCACACCATCGCCGCGGTGAGGGCGGAGCAAGCCGCGGAGACGGGGCGCGCCCCCGCCCCGCTCGTCTCCGTGCGCCCGGAGGACTCCCTGCACCTCGTCTCGCTGACGCTCATGCAAGGCCGACTCGCGCTCGCGCCGGTGTTGTCGTACGGCGCGCACGTTCCCAGGGGGCAAACGCCGAGCGCCTCCGCCGCGGAGATGGGGGAAGCCGGAAGCGGGACGGGAGGGGAAACGCCCCAAACCGGCGGGTCGCGAGCGGACGCGAACGACGCCGCGTCCCCGTCGCATCGCCGGGACGGTGGCTCGAGCTCGGGCGGAGCGAGCGGCGGGGGGGGAATGCCCGGGGCGCGGCCGCTCGGCGCGCCGCAGCTCCTGCACCTGACGAACTTAGCCGAGGTCCTCGCGTGTCTCGTCAGGCACTTCCGCGGCGTGCCCTCGGCGCTCCCGCTCTTCTCGCAGCCCGTGGGCGCGCTGCCCCTCGGCACTTGGACGGCGGCCCTGGGCGGGTTCCGCGGCTCGCAGCGGCAGCCCGGCGGCGGGGGCAACCCGAGCGCGGGCGTCGAGGGCGCGCCGCGATCCGCCGCCGCCGCCGCCGCGTCCGCGGGGACACCGGCGCCGCAGCTCCTGCCCATCAAGGCGATCCTCCCGAGCAGCACGGTCGCGGACGCGTTCCGGATGATGCCCGGGTGCGGCGCGCTGCCCGTCGTGGACGAGGCGGGGCGGCTCGTGGACGTGTACGCCCGGGCGGACGTCATCCTGCTCGCAGCGAACAACACGTACCGGAGGGTCGCGCTCAACGAATTCACCGTCGCGCAGGCGCTCGCGGCGGGGCGGAATCCTCAGCGGGAGGCGGCGGCGGCGCAGCAGGCGGCGATGCACGCGGCGGCGGCGGCGGCGCAGGGGGCGCAGGCCGCCGGGACGCCGCCGCCGCACGCGCGGAACCCGGGGCTTCCGAGCCCGAGGGCGCACACGTGCACGCGCGCGGACACGCTGAGGGCGGTGGTGGAGGCGCTGAGCCTCCCGGGCGTGCGGCGGCTCGTCGTCGTGGACGCCGCGACGGGCGTCGTGGAGGGCGTCGTGAGTCTCTCGGACGTCGTCGCGTTCTTACTCTCGAGCTGATGAGGAGGAGGGGGCGATGATGAGGGGGGGACGCGAGTGAGAGGAGGGCGCGGGGGGAGGAGGTGAACGCGGAGGGAGGGGGAGTGTTTAACTAAACCGTCCACACGTCGTCATGTCTCACCCGGGTGAGAGTAATCACAGTCGACGTTCAATCGGACGTCACGCGTTCGTCGGTCGCGGCGGGCGACGCGGCACGTGATGGCGTGAGGGTCCTTTTAGTCTGCCTTTTCTTCTTTCCTCGAAATCGGCGCCTTTGGCGCGCCACAGCCTCGGGCGCACGGCGCTCGCGCCGCAACCACCGGGGAGGGACGCGAAGCGCGTCTTCCACGAAAGATCCCGGGAGGATGTTCGGCGCCAGGTGCGTCTCCAGCGCGACCCCCCCGCGCGTTCGCGGCGTCGCGCTCTTCACGATCGACGATCCATCGGACGGGGCGGATCCTCGCGCGGGTTTTGCCGCGCCGATCGGCGCGCGGGCGAGCGCCGCGCGGGCGCCTCTGCGATCGCGCGGCGCGATCGAGCGGCGCGATCGCGCGCCGCGCGAGAATTCGTCGCCGCGAACGCGATCCAGCCTCACCCGACCCCGCGCGTGCGCTCGAGCCTGACCGTCGATCTCGCCCCCGCCCCGCGCGCTCTCCCCCTCGTCTTCCCGGATCTCGCAGCCGCGGCGGCTTTTTCGGCGGGGCGGAGCAGAAGCCCCCCGACTCGGGGTTCTTCGGCGAAGCCATCGACGACGGCGAGGAGCTCGGCGGCGACCTCGAAGATGACCCATCCACGCTCCAGCTCGAGGGCGCGGTGGAGGAGGTGGATATCCCCTCGAGCCGCGACATGGGCGACCTCTTCGCGAGCACGCTCTCGATCGCGGACACGGAGGTGTCGTCCTACCTCACCGCCGCGCCCCCGAGCAGGACGAACCTGCTCCGCCCGCAGGACCTGATGGGCGCCGCGAACCAGCCCGCCGCCGCCACCGGCACACCGCCGTCCGCGTTCCAGCAGCGCCAGGCGGCGTTCGAGCGCGAGCGCCTGCAGTTCCAGCAGCAGTACAAGCAGCAGCAGCAGCAGCAGCACGCGCCGCCGCCGCCCGGCGCGATGGCCCCCGGCGGCGGCCCCCCCATGCCCCCTCCGGGCATGCTCCGAGGCATGCAGCCGCCGCCGGCGCACATGGCTCCGCGCGGCCCCCCTCCTGGGATGCCCGGCCCTCCCCCTGGGATGCCAGGGATGGGCATGGGTGGCCCCGGCGGGTTCCCCCCCCCGGCCCGCGGCGGCCCTCCCCCGCCTCGCGGCGGGATGCCTCCCCCCCCGCGCCCCGGCGGCGACCCGAGGTTCCCCCCGCCGAACGTGAACATGGGCGGCCAGGGCGGCGGGTACGGTCACGACGATGGCGTCCCCGAGTGGGCGGATCAGCCCCTGGAAGGCGGCGGCGGGCGCGGCGTTCCCGGCCCCCGCGAGGTGCCCGGCATGCCCGGCGTTCCGATGACAGCGGATCACATCCCGGGCATGCCGGGCGTCGCGCCGCTTCCCGAGGATCGGCTGAGGGACGATTGGGACGGGTCCTTCGGAGGCAGGGATTCGCCGTACGGTGGGAACCGCGGCGGGCGCGGGGGGAACAACCGGCGCCAGAGCCACGGCGGGCAGAAGCACAACCACCGGAACCGGTCGTCGAAGCTCATGACGAGCGACGAGATTGAGCAGATCTTGCGCATCCAGTGGGCGGCGACGCACCCCCTCGACCGCGCGGCGTACGAGCACGATTACTACTACCAGAAGTGGCTCTCCGTGACGAACGCGAGCAAGCTCAAGGAACCGTTCGCCCCGGAGACGCTCCGCGAGGTGGCGCCCCAGGCGAAGGAGGCGCGCGCGCCGACGGCGTTTGTCACCCTCGAGGGTCTGGGCCGAGTCCCCTTCAGCAACATCCGAGCGCCGAAGCCCATCGTGGACATGCGCGGGGACGGGGAGAAGGACGGCGGCGCGGGCCGCGAGGAATCCGACGGCGTCCTCGGCGGCGGCCGCCGTCTCGAGCAGGAACCCCTGCTCGCGGCGCGGATCATGATCGAGGACGGCATGTGCCTCCTCCTGGACGTCGACGACATCGACCGGCAGGTGGAAGCCGGCGTCGCCGCGGAGGCGCCCGCCGCCATGGCCCGCCGAAGGGATTTCCTCCTCGAGGGCCTCGCGGGGACGATCCGCCTGCCCGCGGTGCCCGTGCTGACGCCGCAGGCGACGAAGCGCGGGGACTCGGACGCGGTGTTCGAATCCCTCGTGGCGTTGCACAAGGGGCGGGTCATGCTCGCGGAGCTCTTGCCGCGGCTCAGGCACGGGTGCTCGGCGGCGGCGGCGCTGACCTGGGCAGTGATGCGGAAGGCGCCCGCGATGCTCGTCGCCGGCGATAAGGCTGCGCAGGCCGCGGCGGTCGATAAGGTCGACCAGGCCGCGGAGCAGCAGGACAGCGCCGCGGCGCTCGTGAAGGAGGCGGCGACCGCGGTCGGGTACCTTCCGGCGAACGCCACCGCCTCCGCCATCGAGGCGCTGGCGAGCGCGTGCGCGGCGAGGAGGGACGCGCTGCCGTCGCTCGCCGCCGCCTCGGGGCCGGGCGCGAGCCTCGCGGGACTCATCCGCGCGGTCCTGGAGCAAGGCTCGAGGCTCGGGATCCTCGGCGCGGACTACGACTCCAGCCCGGAGTGGAGCGACTGTTTCGCCGCGCTGTTCGCCATCTTGGACGAGCACCTCGCGATTTTGCAGACCAAGGTGGAGGCGACGCGCGCGGGGGACGCGAAAAAAGCGGCGGCGGCGCTCAGAGCCGCCAACGAACCCAACGGGTTGGAGCTGCCCAGAGACCTCCTCCGCGCGTGCGTCCCGCACTGCTCCGCGGAGCAGAGGGAGATCGTGAGGGAGCGGATCCAATCGTGCCAGTGACCGCGCGCGTTTTTTTTCGGGTCGCCGGCGACGCGCCGACAGCCCCGGTTCCCCGAGCGCCGTTTTTTTTTTCTCCGCGGCGCTCGGAACCGGAGGTTCGGGCGAAGGTTTGACAATACGTACGTAGTGTGAACAAACACATCAACTCGGGACGAACGCCGCACCTTCGCTCGCGCTCTCGAACGCCCCCCTCGCCACGACCGGAACGCACGCCTCGTCACGCGCCGCACTTTTCGCCGTTCGTCCCGGGGTCGCCCGGCGCGCTCGCCCGCGTCGAAAACGTCGGCGGCGCCGCCGCGTCGTCTTCTTCGCGTCGCTCCTCGAAGCGCATCGTCTGCCTTCCCGGCGCGGCCTCCGGCCCCGGCGCGGCCTCCGCCTCGGCGTCGCGCCTTCGTTCCTCGCGCACCATCGCCTGCGCGGCCGGGAGCGGCCCGGCGGGGTGCGGGTGGTGGTCCCAGGGGTCCGCGTCGTCCTCGCGCGGGGGGTCCATCGTCAGGGCGGGGGGGGGGCCGGGCGCGGCTTCGACACCGGAAACGGCGCGAGGCGTCGCGCGCCGGGACGGGGGGCCTGATTCCGATTCCGCCCGCGACGAGGCGTCCCCTCCGCGTCTCGCGCACGCGGCGAACATCACGCGTCCCGGAGCAGCGCGGGAGTCTTGCACACGCCCCACTTCGGCCACAGCGGCTGCAAGCCCTGGTACTGCAGCGGCTGCCCGATGACGACCTGGGAGCACAGCTTCCCGCTCGCCGCCCAGACGTGCGTCTCGCCCGGGTTCGGCGGGACGCCCTCGAACGCGTTCGCGTTGCGCGAGTGCACGAACTTGGTCGTCTCGACGTACGCGCGCGACTCGAGGTAGCGCTGAACCGCGGGAGTGTCAAAAGAGCGAACGAGCGGCGCAGGCGAGTCGGACATGGCGCGAGCGGCGCGCGCGTCGACTCGGTGTGCGTGAGGGGCGCGGACGGGAGAGGAGGTTGACAAAAGCGAATCGCCGCGATGACGAGGCAAGCAAGCAGTGATGACGGAGTGCGGCGAGCGCATCGTCGACCAGTCAAGTGCAAGAACTGAAAAATCTGAGGGGAGGAGGATTCTCTTCCCGCCGCTCTTCGCACCGCGGCCGCTTCCTCTCCCCTCGCCTTCGTTCCCTGTCCTCGCCCCCACCGATCATCACACCGTCGCTTCACTCCCCCTCGTCGTTTCTCAGCCAGTGGCTCTGGTTCCCCCCCTTCACCGGCGACGTCTTGGGTTTGTGCCCCTTGGACGCGTCGCCGTCCACCGCCTGCACGGCAAACCCCGGGGGCGGGAACCACCGCTCCCGGAGCTTCACGTACACCTTCTTGTAGTCCGCCTTCTGGTAATAGTGGAACCCCCGGCGCTTCTTCTTCCCCTCGTAGTTCGCCGTGTGCACCTTATCCACCCCGACGCCGTACACCGACTGCAAAAGGTTGCGAACTTCCGTCTGATGAGCGACGTCGGCGAGGAGGGGGCGGCGGTGGGGCGCGGTGGGGGAAAACGATGCACGCGCGATCGGGGCGATGGGGGGCGTGAGGGCGGGCGTCAGAGAGCAGGCTTCGGGTCGCGAGGCGGGATCCGCGGGGATCGGCGGCGGCGCGCTCAAGTTCTCGGCGCGGGGGTTTCCGTCGGCTGGACTTCTCGACGCGCACCTTCGACGTGGACGGGACGGTGATGAAGGTGACGACGCTGAGCCCCTTGGCGGCCGCCTCCGGGGTGGGGGCGACGAGGCGCAGCGGGATGTTCGGGAAGAACACCGCGCGCCCCGGCTTGGACGCGAGCGACTCCCACAGCCGCGCGCCCGCGGCCGACATCGTCGAACGCCGCGCGAAGGAACGCGCGCGCGCGGTTGTCCGAGGGCGCGGGGGCGATCGCGAGCGCGAGGCTGCGGAGACGAAAGAGTGGAAAATCTCCGCCGCGCGACAGCATATTAATACCAGTTTCGTGATGCGCTTCTGAACATCCGTCGTCTCGAGACTACGGGTGAGCGAGAACAGGTACTCGAACACGTACTCGTTCCAGGAACTCGTTTCAGGTACTCGTTTCAGGTACTCGTCCCTTTGCGCGTTGCTCAATGCTATGCGTACACCCACACCTCCTCCCCCCTCGCCTTTCGTCAGAACACGGACTCGTGGATCTCCACCCAGTGCCTCTGCCTCACGGGCGCGGTGATCTCCGGCGGCCGCCCGAGCGCCTCCACCCCCCGCCTCGCCGCGCGCGCGAGCTTCGCGCCCACGCGCCGCAGCGCCGGCGACACCGCCCCGACGCCCTCCGCCTCACCCTCCCCCCCGCGACCCCCACCCCCGGGCTTCCGACTCGACCCCACGCCCTCGCGTCGCGCTTTCGCGAGCGGAGCCGGAGCCTCCGCCTTAAACGGCTGATCGACCCGCCTCGTCGCGCGCCCGGCGCCGTCTTTTCCTTTTCCGGCTTTTCCGTCTCCGTCGACGACGTCGTACACGACGGATCGGCTCTCGCCGTCGTCGTCGGCGACGACGCCGACGGCGCCCACCTCCGTCGCCGACGTCGACTCGCCGACGGACGGGCGCCGCGCGCGAACGACGGCGGAGGCGGCGGAGGCGCTCGCGGGCGTCGCGGGTTTCCGCGGGGGGACCGCGGCGGGGCGGTCGGGGCTCGCCGCGGGGTTCTTCCCGACGCGGAGCCGCCCGAGTCGCGTCGCGAGATCGTCGCCCGGCGGCGCGTCGGCGGAGTAATACCCCTCGACCAGAACCGGGCCCGAGCCCCCGAACCCCTCAAAGGACGATCCCTCGAAGGACGACCCCTCGTGGGAAACGCCCTCGTCGGTCTCGCCCTCGTCCTCCTCACCTTCGTCCGACGACGTCTCCCAGGCGTTTTCGTCGGACCCGGGGCCGCGCGCCGTCTCGGCCCTCGACCCCTCCGCCTCGGGCGGGGTGTCGACGGTGCCGGCGTTTCTTTCGGGGTCGAACGCCTCCGCCACCGACTCGACGAGCGACGGCGACGGGTGTTCCGACGGGTGTTCCGAACCGAAACCGCGCTCCGAGAGGTCCGAGAGGTCGTCGGGGATGAGCCGCCGCCGAACCTTCGCGCGCGTCGCGCTCCCGAAGACGCCGTCTCCGCCTCGCCCCCCCGCGGCGGATCGACGCGTCGTCTCGAACGCGTCGTCTCGCGCGAGGTTCGCCGTCTTCGCCGACGGCGGCGCCGAGTCGCCGCCGTTCGCGGAGGCGAACG
>Ga0181571_10003674_pt1 | contig 11523 bp, 12 predicted proteins | sample 101ome_17_FD_132440 | JGI IMG/M metagenome (GOLD analysis project Ga0181571, IMG submission 132440) | Coastal salt marsh microbial communities from the Groves Creek Marsh, Skidaway Island, Georgia - 101407AT metaG (megahit assembly) | ecosystem: Environmental > Aquatic > Marine > Intertidal...
AAGCTCCTGTTGAGATTGAGAAAGGAAATTCTCTGTTGACCTAGTAATCTCCGCAACCTTTGAGAAGCTACGGTTGGTTTCTCGATAAGATGATCCAGTTCCGTTGAGTCCAGGATTCGCATTGCCATGATCGCTTGTTAAGATCACCAGGATATCTTCACGGTGAGCAGTCAGTGTTAAAACCTTCGCAACTGCATCATCAAAGGCCAATTGCTCGTGAAGAATTGCCCCAATATCATTTTGATGCGCTGCATGATCAATCCTCGCTCCTTCCATTTGCATGAGAAAGGGATCTCCTGAGCTTAGAAAGCGCGATAAAGCAGCCTCTGTCATTTCAGCAAGAGAGGGAATCTTTTTCATCAGCTCCTCATCGTGCTTACGATCAAGTTCGTAAGGTAAATACCCCGGGGAAAAAGTCCCTAAAAGCTTCTCAGACTTTGAATGAAGTAGCTCATTGCGAGTTCGGATGACTTGATAGTTTTGCTTCTCAAAAATCTCGAAAAGATTCTGATGATCTTTTCTGACCTTAGGATCAAAAAAACGAGAACCACCACCTAAGAGAACATCTACCCTATTAAGGTATTGTTCTGCGATAGATTCCTCCTGACCACGATTGGGAACTGTCGCAGCAAAAGCCGCTGGAGTTGCATGAGTGATGGTTGCAGATGAAACCAAGCCAAGCCTTACATGACTCTTCTCCAAAGTCTCGCCGAGCGATTGAATCTCCCGACCTTGTTCATCGACATTGATTTTTCCATTGGGGATCCGCTGCCCCCCACTCCACGCGCTTGAGGCAGCAGCTGAGTCAGTAACAAGGCTACTCGAGGAAGCTGTATCCATTAGACCCATCACCGCTTTTTGGCTACTCATCAAATTCCACCAAACCGTTCCCTGAGATCGAACCTGATGGGAGAAGGCTTCCGACATGGAGAGAACCCCTTGGCTCATGCCATCTGAAACGCAGAACACGATTCCGAGAGGCCTTCTTCCCCGTAGCTTTCTCTCGAGTTCTTCGGCGAGATGTTGATCACCAAAGGCCGCTAAACTTCCTCCCGCAGCCAAGCTTCCTTGTAACAGATGACGCCTTGAATAATTCATAATTTTGCGATGAAGCTAACGGAACACTCTGATCCTGCAAATAATGATCTTTCCGTTCATGAAAGATCTCCCTTCCCGAGAGCGAACCATCGGTCTAATCTATTCTAATCCTAGCTCATGAAATCACTTCCGTTTGTGGCATCTCTACTTTGGTCGTTTTCTCTTTTGATTTCAGCTCTTGGCTCGCCTCCCGAATCCACTTCTCTGAAGTTTACTAAATGGACCCCCCATTTTTTGGTTCCTGATCCTGTTGCCATTTCCTTCGACGACCAAGGACGCGCGTACGTGACTCAAACTCAGAGACGCAAGGCCAATGATCTCGATATTCGCAATAACCGCGATTGGATCACAAATGATCTCAGCTTTCAAAGTCCCGACGACAAACGAGCATTCTACCGACAGCAGTTCACCTCCGAGAATAGCTCTCAAAACAAACGTCGAGTTCAAGATTACAACAAAGATGGCAAGCACGATCTTGAGGATCTCAAAGCACTCAGCGAAAAGATTCATTTAATCGAAGACACAGACCAAGATGGAACAGCGGATCAGCTTTCCACTTTTGCCGAAGGGTTCCAGAACGAGATCGCCGGAATTGCCGCGGGTGTTCTTTTCCACGAGGGAGACGTCTATACGACGATTGTTCCAGATGTCTGGAAGCTTCGTGATACCAACCATGATGGAAAGGCAGATCAGCGAGAATCGATTGCCTATGGTTTTGGAGTTCACCTCGCCTATGCAGGCCATGATATGCATGGCTTGACAGTGGGACCCGATGGTCGGATCTACTGGACTGTCGGAGACAAAGGAGTTGGCGCTACCTCCAAAGAAGGTATCCACTTCAAGTATCCAAATCAGGGCGCGCTCTTGCGGTGCGAACCTGATGGTTCCTCATTAGAAGTGTATGCTCGGGGCCTTCGAAACGTCCAAGAAATTGCCTTCGATCAATTTGGAAATCTTTTTGGAGTCGACAACGACTCGGACCGCCCAGGCGAGAAAGAACGCTTTGTCTATCTCGTTGAGCATATGGATGCTGGTTGGCGCTCCCACTGGCAATACCGAGCTTCAGAATTTAATCCATGGATGGATGAACGCCTGTCTGTTCCGTATCACGAGGGGCAGCCCGCTTACATTCTCCCACCCATCTCCCTCTACCAAAACGGCCCAGCTGGCATGGCATATAATCCAGGAACCGCATTGAGTGTAGAATGGAAAGATTACTTCTTTCACACCAGTGCTCCCAACGGTCAACAGTGGGCATTTCAGGTCAAAGAAGATGGCGCGTCGTTCCAGATGATCAACGAAATGCAAATTGGCAACGGAGTTCCCATCGTTGGTATCAACTTTGGGCCTGATGGAGCTCTTTACGGCGTTGACTGGGGTGGAGGATATCCCCTCAACCAAAAAGGAGCGGTATGGAAATGGGATGTCGAAAACCCACACCCTCTTCGCAAGAAAACCCAAGCCATTCTTCGCGATCCCTTTTCGAAATACGAAAACTCCGCGCTCATCGAATTTCTAAATTACCCAGATCAACGCGTTCGTTTAAAAGCCCAATTCGAGTTAGCAAAGCGAACGGAGCGTGCCCTACTCAAAAAAGCAGCACAAAGCGGCCCCCAACTCGCACGCATCCACGCCATCTGGGGTCTCGGGCAAATCGAGCGAGCTCAGAAAAACAAAGCCTACGATCTGCTCGATCTCCTCAAAGATCCAGATCCCGAAATACGTGCTCAAGTTTTAAAGATCAACAGCGAAAGCTTTGTCAGCAAGCTCTCCGTTCATCAAGCACCTTCACCTATCCCAAACCCTTCACCCTTTGTAGAAATCACACACTGTCTCTCAGATCCATCGGAACGGGTCCGCTTTTATGCGGCAATGGCTTTGGGTAATCTTGGAGTGACTGAAGGGAAAGATGAACTCATCAAAATGGCTCGCGATCTCAACGACTCATCAAAAACTTATTTACGCCACGCCCTCACCGTTGGGCTCACTGGTAGCGCCTCTACCGAATTCCTTGCCAATCTCTCCGAGGATCAATCCGAATTTGTTCAAACCATCGCGGTTCTTGCCCTTCGCCGGCGAGGAGCTTCAGAAATCTCGGCTTTCTTGGATTCATCATTTGAATCGGTTGTCACTGAAGCTGCTCGTGCGATTCATGATGATTGGACCATCCCTGAAGCCATGCCACAACTCGCCTCGATCTTAAACTCGACGAAATGGCACTCAAACGAATCTCTCATCCGGCGTGTGATTAATGCAAACTTCCGCTTAGGCACATCCCACCATGCAAGAAGGGTTGCGCAATTTGCAGCTCTTTCTAAAACCTCTGAAATCTTGCGATTGGAGGCCCTAGATGCTCTTAAAAAATGGGCAAAGCCTGATCCACTCGACCGTGTCACCGGGCGCCACCGCCCTCTCCCGGTGAGAGATCTCCATCGTGCTCAAAGCGCCGTTGAAGCTCAGCTCACCAATTTATTCTCTCTTCCAGGAGAATCGATTCAAAGTGCTGCTCTCGCTCTCTCACAGACTTTACAAATCACGCTCTCTAACGAGTCGCTTGCGACTTTAGCGCTCAATGAGAAAACAAACCCCAACGTTCGCATCGAAGCTCTCAAGGCTCTTTTCGCTCAAGATCAAAAAGAAGTCCGATCAATTCTCACTCAATCGCTAGCCGCGGACTCCTCCGAAGTGCGAATCGCGGCTCTGGAGTTGATCTTCAGAGTTGATCAAGCGGAGGCGACCCGCGTGATTTCAAGGCTTTTAAATCATCCGAAGACTCCGATTCATGAGAAGCAAATTGCTCTTGATTTAATCAGCGGTTCCTTTGCTTCGAAGGAAACTGATGAGCTGTTGAAACATCAACTCGGTCGCTTTTCGCAAATCCCCCCAGAACTCAAACTTGATCTGTTAGAAGCAGCGACTGCACGAAAGATTGACGCGCCCGCTCCAGAATATCTCTACACCCTCAAAGGAGGAGACCAGCAACGAGGAGAAAACCTTTTTAAAAACCATTTATCGGCTCAATGTGTGCGCTGCCATGAGTCTGGCCAAGGCAATGGCAGTGATATTGGTCCAAATTTGGAATCCGTCGGTCGTAAGGGGCGCGAGTATCTTTTAGAATCGCTCCTAGAACCCCAGAAAGTCATCGCTCAAGGATACGGGGCAATCTCTTTGACTCTCAAGAGCGGAGAATCTGTCGCTGGCATTTTAGAGAGAGAAGAGGAGAATAGCATCGTCATTAAGGACTCCAAAGGCAAAACCCAGACCATTAAAACAAGTATGATTCAGGAGAGAAGCCCCGTGATTTCTACCATGCCTCCGATGGGCGCCATTCTTAACAAACACGAAATCCGGGACATCATCGAGTATCTCTCATCACTTCAAAAGAAACCCCAATAGCACGCGCCTTTCCCAAAGGAGAGCGATGAGAGCGCCCCATTGATTTCGCCAATCAACTTGCGGATTGTGAAGATTGTGTTTTCTTGAAAGCCATGAAGAAAACTTTAACGATTTCTCTCCTTTTCCTATCAGCACTCTGGGCCGAGGAGCCAACTTACGTTTCTGAAGCCCCCTTACCCAAAGGATGGCCACAGCCGGGACCTTACAACAAAGTGGTAGAAAAACAGTATCCTGATTATCGTGTCGCCGTGACCCCCGGAGGAGGAGGCCTTTCTTTTTGGACCCTTTTTAGTCACATCAAAAAGAAAAATATCCCGATGACGGCACCTGTTGAAATGGGGATGACATCCGACAAAAAAACGATGAAAAAGACATCAATGGGATTTCTTTATCAAGGCACCGATGTCGGCCAAATCGGAACTGACGGTGGCAGAGTTGAAGTAATGGACGTCAAAAAGAATCAAACTTTAAGCTATACCTGGATGGGCGATGATACCGAAGAGCAAATTGCCATCGCCCGTAAGGCTCTCGACGAAGTGCTTTCCAAAAAACAACTCAAGGCCAAATCATTTCGCCTTCTCGGTTACAATGGTCCTGGCACCCCTCGAAAGCAGCGTACCTACGAATTACAAGCGGTCTTGCCTCAGGGTTGAGACGGTTTTACTCTCCGAAGAGAGAATCAGCGCCCATGAGAAGAGCCTGGTATTAGATTGCTGAGATTTTAAGCATCCCAATTTTGAGTCCCCGTTTTTTTCCAAACACATCAGCGATTTCAGGCAAGTACCCCACCTCTACAAATCCGAGATTGTTGTTCAATCGCTGAGTGGCTTGATTGTGATCAAAATAGAAGCTCAGCAAGACCTCGACGCCTAGGCTGGGACACGCAGCAATCATTCTTTGTTTAAGCAATGTCCCTAGCCCCTTACCCTGATAATCGGAAGCAAGATAAACGCTCACTTCGGCAGTTTTGTCATAAGCTCGGCGCCCGCCATAAAACGACGACAAATAGATACATCCAGCCACCTTCCCCTCCTCGCTGACCGCCACCCAGATTGGGCGTGTGGTGGGGTCAAATTTCGAAAACCAATCCCGCCGAGAGTCAACGGTAATGGGTTCTATATCTGCCGTAGAAGTCCCACCCGGAATTGACTCGTTATAAATTGCGACAATTTCAGGTAAATCAGCTTCGGTAGCATTTCGGATTTCCATAACCAAATCATGAAGATTTCTTCTCAGAGAGACCAAGAAAATCTCGCGCGCGTCGGGTTTGGTTTTTTAGATCTCCAAATTCTCATGGAGCTGCTATGAGAATGGTGTGAACCAATCATGTCTAATTTTGCTTTTTGTTTTTCTCTGGGGGCATGCCTCTAGCGAAGAAAACTGGCCTCGCTTCCGAGGAAAAGATGGCATGGGCATTTCGACAGTAGCGGCACCAACCACACTGAATGCCGAGTCTCTCCATTGGTCCTCAACACTACCCGGGCCAGGCTCGAGCTCGCCGGTGATCTGGGGTGATCTGCTTTTCGTCACTAGCGAAGATCGTCAAAGCCAAACCATCAGCCTCTCAGCGCTAGAAATAGCGACTGGTCAAACAAAGTGGATCAAACGAATCAAAGTAGGAGAATACCACCTGCACCGCTTCAACAATACGGCTGCATCCTCACCAGCTGTCAATGCTGAGTGCGTGGTGATCTCATGGTTTGACGCGTCAAAACCAGTCGCCATGCTCTCAGCATTCGACCACTCAGGTAAAAAACTTTGGGATTACGAAATTGGCAATCATACCAGCCAACACGGTTTGACTCTTCATCCTGTCATTCACGATGAACAAGTCATCATCAATCACCTTCACCAAGACGGTGGATATGTCGGTGCTATTTCGACAAAAAATGGAACTTCACTTTGGAAAAAAACCTATCCTGGAGGAACCACTTCATATGTGACCCCTCTCGTCAGGTCTTTTGGAGACGGACACGAGGTGGTCATTTCTGCAACAAGCATTGGAGTGGTTGGCATCGATCTTGATCATGGAAAAGAGCGTTGGTCGATTCCCTCTCTCATGAAAGAACGCTGTATCGTTTCACCAATCGACATTCTGGCTGGATCAGGCAAGCAAGATTCGCTTCTCGCTGTTGGATGTAAGAATGGAGTCTACTTCACGGTTCGTCCACCGATCTTAAAAGCTCAGAATCAATGGTCTAAACCAGAAGTGGTCTGGAACATGAAGGGAAAAACGCCTTACGTCCCCACTCCAGTTTCTGATGGAAAAACCCTCTACGCCCTCTCGGATGGCGGAACACTCACGGCAATCAATGCTCAATCGGGCGAGATCTTATGGACAGAGAGGCTCCCAGGGAATTTTTACGCATCTCCGCTTCTTGTCGACGGAAAGCTTTACGCGCTCTCACGTGAAGGCGAAATGTTCGTCGCCCAAGTAGGAACATCCTATACTGAAATTGACCGGTCGGGTCTCAATCCTGGTCCTGAAGTCCAGTGGGCAGATTCGACCCCGGTTGCCACCAATGGAAAACTCTTTGTCCGTTTAGGAGCTCGCATCGATTGTTTTGGTGTCAAAAAATAAACTAATCACCCATGACCATCAAGGTCACCCGGCGATGATGGGGACGATCTCGATGCTCAAAAAGGAAAAGCCCTTGCCACGTCCCAAGTGACAGCGAACCGCCCAAAATGGGGATGACTTCACTCGTCCTCGTTAAAACCATGCGGATATGAGAAGGCATATCGTCTGGCCCTTCATAGGTGTGGATAAAATAAGGAGTATCTTCTGGGACGAGATGGTCAAAAAAAGCGTGCAAATCTTGGCGTGCGCTGGGATCTGCATTCTCCATCATCACCAAACTGGCACTCGTATGCTGGATAAAAACAGTCACCGTTCCGGTTTGAATACCCGATTCACGGACCATGGACTCCACATGCTCGGTGATTTCATAGGTCCCTTTGCCGGAAGTGTGAACCGAAAAACTTGCAGGATAAGTTGCCATGGCTTGAATTTGCCATAACAGGGCCTAAAAGACTCGATGAAAAGTCAATGACATTAAACGAATCTTGCGAGTCTATATCCTACCACAGACCAAGTGGAGCAGCGCCATCAAAACGCCTTTGGCGATTGATTCTTTTTTTGAGGGTCTTGCTGCTGCTCTAACGGCCGTTTCGAAGGTTCATGGTTTACCGGAGATAGGTTGGTCTTTTGATGAGCAGACCCCGAACCCTTCGGCTCCCACCATGTCATCCCGATTGCTACAATCGCATACGCCGCGCCACAGCCAACCATCCATTTGGTCACCCCAACTTGGTTCCACCAACTCTTGATGCGCTCAACAGCTGTAAACCCTTCTGGCCGATGTGCAGGCAATTGCTCTCGGCGATTTTGAAAATCTTCCAAAAAACCTTCAAAGAAACCTTCGGGAGGCTTCTCGTATCTCTTAAGGCGAATAATTTGCTTAACCTTTTTTTCGCTGTCGCTCATCAGATAATTCAAGAGTTTTGATTGGTTCTCTTATTTTTTAAGATCAGGCCTTGGATCGATAAAATCTTGCAAATACCCCTGTAATTGACGGTGAGCATAGAAGAGCCTCGAACGCACCGTCCCCTCTGACACCTTTAGAATGTCGCCAATTTGTCCGTGGGCTATCCCCTGAATATCATGCATCGTCACTACCACTCTATGGGCTTCTGACAAGGCCTGCATTGCTTCGTTCAATCTTTTTTGCAATTCATTTACCTCACTTTGATGGCGAGGATTTGCAATGTGGCTCATATCAATCATGGCCTGGTCATTTTGCAGGCCCGAATCAATCACATCTAAGCTCCAAGTAGATCTTCTCTTCCTCTTTTTGAGAAAGTTTAGCGTCATATTTGTCGCGATCGTATAGATCCAAGTATAGAAGGAGGATTCCCCTCGAAATTTTTTTAACGAACGATACGACTTGGTGAAGATGTCTTGTAAAAGGTCATAGGCATCTTCTCGATTGGAAGTCATATGATAAACAAGCCCATACAATTTTGGACTATATTTGATAACGAGCTCATCAAAGGCTTCGGTATCTCCACTGCGCGCTAAAACAACAAGTTGCTCATCACTCGTGACCTCTCTCTCTGACATGAACCCCTAATAATATTACTCCGATTTGCCCTCTTTTCATTCACTAGGACAAATAAAAAGCCCTCATCGTTCAATCTCTCGGAGAGGAACTTCTTTCAACCACAACACCGACCCAATCTGTGTGAGGTAGGATATATTTTTCGATTTCTACTCGAATGGAACATACCGCAAAATCAGAGAGAACATAATCGGCAATATCAGAAGCTAAGGTCTCAATTAACTGACGCTCTTTTTTTTGCGCTAAGATTGTCACTCCATCAGCGACCTTTTGATAATCAACGGTTTGCTCGATCTGATCATCATTGGCAAAACGCGTCACTTCCATGGTGAGATGCGCTTTTACCATCTGTGCCTCTGCTCTCTCCGCATCTGGGACACCAAGATGACAGCGCAACTCAAGACCTCGGATCAATATTTTATCGGACATCACTTCGTAATGATCTCGGTTTTTTCTTTTTCTAACCAGCGACGAAAATCTCTTAGATCTTGGAACAAATAGCTGGGAGAAGTCAGCGTCAGTCTCTCGAGTGGATCGTAGCCCGTTGCCACCGCAACCGAATCAACTCCTCCATGACGAGCCGTTTCGATATCATGCACCATATCACCCACAAATGCAGTTTCGCTGGGGTCTAAGCAGTGATCTTTCAAAAGGTCTATCACACGATGTCTTTTATCGATCACCCCGGCGTAGATCGCTTCAAAATGATCATGCAATCCAAAATCTAGCGCCTGTTGCTTGAGTAGATTCTGATCCATACTTGAAAGAACAAAACAACGGATCCCTCTCTCTTGACACCATGTGAGCATTTCTCGCGCATGAGGCAAGACCGTCACCCCCTGAGGGGAACTTTGGAACGAAATCCGAAAAAGATCTTCAAGGTCCTCAATGGGCACTCCAGGGAGAACCTCTTCATAGAACTCAGGATAAGGCAGGCGGAAGCGATTTCGAAATTCCTCACGCCCCATGTGCGGCACTCCATATCGGCTTAAGACTTCGTTGGTGGCATGCAAGGTGGGAGGAAGATCATCAACCAGAGTTCCTGACCAATCAAACAAGAGGGAGCGATATTTCATCGGATTATCCAATCGTAAGTCGCAGGGAGCTCACCTGATCTTGACCTAATTCACGTTGCAACTTGCCCAACAAGCTAGGCTTTAGCTGCTCTAAATGATACCGCATCGCCGGTTGTAGAACTCTGAGAGTGAGGCAGCCTCTTCGCAGGGAAACCGGCTCAGTTTGTTTCGCCAAAAGCTCCCCAACCAAAGAGCTCCAAGCTTCCTTAACCCGATCTTCATCAAGACCACCACGAAGACCCACTGCTTCTAAAATCGCTTCTAGATGCTCTGCGGGTTCTGAAATGTTCTTATTGAGATCGAGCGGCTTGGGCGCGCCAACCCATTGATGAACGACATCGGCCCTCATCTGCCGCCTTGCCTGATCATCTTTCGAGGTGCCGTTACCGCGCATTTTAGATCTCAAGCGCGTCACGAAACCCTACTCTCCGTCATCGCCGATTGCCTCAACAGGACAACCTTCAAGGGCTTCCATGCAGAGAGCCTCTTCCTCTTCGTTCTCAGGCTGCTTGTAAACGTAGGAATATCCCTCGTCATCGGAGCGCTGAAAATTATCAGGAGCAGTTTCACGGCAAAGATCACAATCGATGCACTGAGAATCGACATAAAACTTGCCTGCGACACTTTCTGGATTTTTATCTTCTAAATCAGCCATAGCTTTCGCAAAGACAATCTATCAGTTGGCCAAAGATGCAATCTTTTTTGCGCTAGGGATTCGCCTTTGCAAGCTGCTCTGCGCTTGATAACTATTGGCAAAGCAGACGATGAGTATCAATCCACCTTCCTCCGACAAGAACACCTCCGAAGATTTTTGGGATCTAGGTGATGATGACCTCGAATTGGAAGTCACTAGCGAGACGAATCAATCAGCTCCAATCACTGAAGAATCGAGTCATTCAGCATCTGCCTCCCCCTCTCAAGAGATCTCTCCTTCAGCCATCGACGATGATCCAAAGCAGGAGGACGTCGATTTATCTCCAGATACCCACTCTGAGGCTCCCCTCCTCAAAGCAGGAAGGAAAATCCTCGCTAATGTTTCTCTGCTAGAGAAAGCGAGCCTGCTCACACTCGTCGTTGCACTTGTTGGGCTTGGTACTAGAGGCATTTTGACCTTCCTCGATGAGGCCCCTCAAGGAGCTCTCATTACCTTCGACAAAAGTTTCCCGATCAAAGGTGAGAAGGTCACGATTGCTGAAGTAGAAACGTGGTGGCGTGAACCAATCCGCCAAGGAGACCAGGCCGACCGAGGTGTGGCACCAGAAACTGGACTCATCCCCGTGGCTCGGATCCAATTAGATGATTCAGCTTCTGAAACCCTTCAGATTAGCTTCCAAGATAGCAACCGTGAAAGCATTGGGGACACCATAACGCTCGAAGTAGCCAATGGCGTCTTCGAGGCATCTGGGAGTAATGAAATCACGGTCACCTGCACGAAGGGTTTTGAAGCGGTCTCTGAACTGAATCCTTACGTTCATGGTGATACAAACCCTTGGTCTGTCGCACTGACGACTCATTCTGGGAAAGTCGCACTCGCAAACATCCGAATCGAACCAACGTTCAAAGAATAATAAATATGTCTGAATCTTTCTCTTCACTCATCCCATCAGAGGGATGGCACGTTCTCCATCTCTTCTACTCTGTTGATCATGGACAATGGTCAATGCTTTCTGACAACGAGAAGCGCGAAGCAAAAACCCAACTCACCGAGCTTGTTCAAGAAATACGTTCTCACAAAGACACTCAGCTTTTGACCTTTGCCATTGCATCGCCAAAAGCTGATCTTGGCTTCATGTTGCTTACCCCTGACCTCCAGGATGCAACCTACTTTGAAA
>Ga0181571_10003680_pt1 | contig 11512 bp, 6 predicted proteins | sample 101ome_17_FD_132440 | JGI IMG/M metagenome (GOLD analysis project Ga0181571, IMG submission 132440) | Coastal salt marsh microbial communities from the Groves Creek Marsh, Skidaway Island, Georgia - 101407AT metaG (megahit assembly) | ecosystem: Environmental > Aquatic > Marine > Intertidal zone...
AGGGGGGGGGAGAAGGGGGGGGGGGGGGGGGGGGGGGGGGGGCGGGTACTGGTGTGGCCGTGGTGTTTTACATGGACGAGACGCCACCCGCGGTCTCGTCTCCTCGCTCACAAGAGCATGTCCGCGATGACCCGGTCGAACTCCTCGTTGCTCAGGGCGCGCATGGACCGCGCGAAGAACGCGGCGAACTCCTCCTCGTCGATGAGGGCGTCCATGGACGAGTCCACGTCCCCGAAGATGTTCGCCACCTCCTCCTCGCTGAGCACGTGGCCTCCGTGCTTGGACGTGAACCCGCGGCACTCGTCGAGGGTCACCTTCCCGTCCCCGTCCGCGTCCATGGCTTTGAACACGTCCAGGAGTTTTCCGCGGCGGTACGCGCTCAGCCCGTTCGCGTCCTGCGCCGCGCGCGCGGGATCCATCGAGAGGTAGTCGACGAGGTACTGCACGGGATCGAGGGGCTTGCGCGTGACCACCTCGCGAAGCATCGCCGACATCAGCTCCTTGATCTCGTGCTTCGCGAGGTACGCCTCGTCGCCGCGGCGGATCTCCTCGTCCACCGACATCGCGGCGAGAGCTCGGGTGAGGGAAGGTCGCGCGCGCGGTCCGCCGAGGTGGCGCGCCCCAAAAGTGGCAACGACGTAAAATATCGACGAAGCGTTTGCCCGCGAGACGCTGGTTGAGAAACAATCCTCATCAAGGTGCCGAGAACGGGCTCGAGGTCGCGAGGGCGAGTGGTGGAGTCGACGGTCGAGCCTCTCCGTCGGCGAGAGGGAAGTGACAAGCGTGGCTAGCTACTCCGCGCGATCTATCCCTCCCCCCCTCCCCGCGTCGTCACCGGAACGCCCCGAGCTGCTCGGCCGCCCAATAGGCCCAGACGGAGGCGATCCCGACCCACATTCCGGCTGGTAAGTTCCGCACGCCGTCGACGAAGACGCCGGGCCCGAGCGCCTCCCCGCGTTCCCGCGCCGCCTTGGCCGCACCGCGGTACAGCGCCGCGGTCGTGGACAGCACCAGAGGCAGTAACAGCGGCCCCGCGCCGAGGACCGCGTCGCTGAGCGCGGACGTGGACTGGTTGGCGCGACGTCGCGCGCCATCCCCGTGGCGAGGGAACGTCGCGCCCACGCGCGCGTTCGCCCCGAGCTCGTGTCGCCGCCCGGGACCGAGCTCCCGGGGGCGTCTTCGCGCGTTCGGCGCGCACGTGGGCGCCGCGCGAACGCGCGCGACGACCGATGCGCGCATCGCCGCGACGACGGGGGGCGCCGCGCGCGAGGAACTGACGCGGCGGAGGGAACCGTCGGCCGAAAGTGCACCCGCGCTGTGTGTATTTTCGCGATGACTTCGGCCTTCCGTCGTCAACTGTCTAAATCGTTCTGGATCTCGCCGCGGTCGAGGCGTCGCTGACGGACACGAGCGCGCGGACTCGGCGCGAGGGGAGGTGGCTCGTGAGGTAATGACCCCGTGCCGGAACGATAAATACTTTTCTCCAATACAGGATGCAACATGGGGGTCCCGTCGTCGACGTTTCGAGGCTCACAGCCTGTCGAACGCGGGCTCCGGGACTCGTTCCCTCGACCGTATGCGCGTGAGCCCTCGCCCCGGCCTCGCCGAGGTGGCGAACCAGTCCACCTCGTCTTCCGAGCTGCTCGACGCGTCCCACTCCCCGACCTCGAGGAGGTCCCTCGAGCTCGCGTACGGGCTCGATCGCGACTCCGTCGACCCCGCGCCGTCCTTGAGCATCTCCTCCGTCAGGTACAGCGGCGTTGCCTTCATCGCCGCCGCGTCCGCGTCCGCCGCCGTCGCCGCCGAACCCGCGAGCTCCATCGACCCTCGCCTGGGCCCTTCTCCCCGCTTCCCTCGCGCCTTCCCGCCCGTCTTCCCACCCTTCCCTCCGCGCCCGCCGTTTCGCGATCGGGAGCGCGTCCAGACGAAGTGCATCGCCCATCCTACACACAGGTACGCGAGCGAAATCTCCAGCAGCGGCGTCGCGTCCCCGGCCATCGCGCTGGTGGTCGTGATGAGGACGTACCCGAACCCGAACAGGCTCACGAGCGCGGGAATCGGGAAGAGCGGCATGCGGAACGGCCCGCGCTTATCCGGCCGCTTCCTCCGATGCACGATCGTGCCGACGGCCTGCGCGCAGAACTGCACGATCGCGCGCGTCGTCATGAGCGACTCGATGAGGACGTCGAGGTTCAGGAAGCAGCACAGGCTGGTGACGACGCCGCACGCGAGCAGGCTCCGGTCCGGGAGGCCGCGCTTCGTCGCGTGCGTGTGGTGGAACCACTCGAAGAAGTACCCGTCCCTCGCCGCGACGAACGGGAGCATGACGTACCCCACGATCAGCGAGTAGCAGCTCGCGACGATCGTCACGACGACGACGACCGTGAACGCCACCGCGGCGGCGCGGCCGAAGAGCGCGTCGGTGAAGGCGGAGGCGACGTAATTATTCGGCGCGTCGGCGATGCCACCCGCGGATAACACGCCCAACAGAGCGACGTACACGAGCATGCACATGCCCACGACGAAGGCGCACGTCACGTACGTGGCCTTCGGGATCACCACGGCGGGGTCCCTGATGTGATCGCCGATGTGACACGTGTCGTAGTATCCCGCGAAGTCGTACAGCCCGACGCGCATCAGCGCGCCAAACTCGCGCCACCCCAGACTCGCCGCCCACCCCGGCGGGGACTCGAGGTTCTGCGCGTCGAAGTTCGCGAACCCGGCGACGAGGACGAAGCCGACCGCGAGGATGGTGATGAGCCACAGGAACTCCGTGACCCTTGCGCTCTCGCGCATGCCGGTGTACATGGCGACGAAACACACGACGGAGAGCGCGAAGGCCACCCCCTTGGCGGCCCAGTCGCTCATGGAGACGAAGAAGCGGAGGTACTCCGACGCGGCGACGAACCCGGACGCCACCTCGAGCGGGCCGCTGATCATGAACTGCCACAGGTAGAGGAAGCTCAGGAGCTTGCCGCGGTACGATTCGCGGCCGAAGAGCTCGGAGAGGTAGACGTACGACCCGCCCGTGTACGGCCAGATGGACGCGAGCTCGCCCCACACGAGCGCGTCGAAGCAACACACGACGCCCGCGACCGCGTACGCGATGAGCGCGTGCGGGCCCGCGGGGGTGGTCATGCGGAACAGCAGCGCGCACGTGATGAACGGGCCCGTGCCGAACATGTTCAGCGCGTTCAGCGCGCACGCCTGGGAGAAGTTCCACTTATCCGCCTCGTCCACCCCGTCGGACGCCCCCGCGGCCTTTTTCTTCTTCTTCGTCGTCTCTCGGACCTCGTGACCGTGGTGGTCATTTGGCGTGCCGGGCGAACCGAGCGTCGCGACGGTCGAGGGCGCGGGGAGGTCACGACCGTAGTCGGAATCGAGCGTGACGCTCGAGGGGGTGACGCTCATCCTGATGGGCGGCGTCGGCGTCACCACCGCCGACGCGCCGCGAGATGAGGCGCCGCGGACGAGCGCGACGATCACGGCCGCAGGGGTGGCAAGAACGTGTGTTGTAGAACGATCCGCGTACTGCGTAGCGAAAACGGCGCGGTTATGCTGCCGGCAACGACGCAGAATCTACACTGGACATTTAGTTTGGCATTTGAGCATTCGCAAAAAATGATGACTGAACAGAGGCAGTCGCGTTCGAATGACGAAATCTCGCCGACACCACTCCGGAGGCGCCGAGGTGCGGTGGCGCACACGCGGGTGCATTCGGCAGCAGGGGGCCTCCCCCGCCGGTTCGTCCGACCGAGGCCCGACGATCTCGCAGTGACGCGCGCGCGGGGTCCGATGGAGCGTTCGCCCCGCGCCCCCGAGGTGAAGCGGGAGCCGCGCGACGACCGCGACCGCGACGACGGGCGGCGGCGCTCGCGCAGCCGCGACCGCGGGCACGCGCGCGGGCGTTCGCGCAGCCGCGACCGCGACCGCGGGTCCCCGCGCGGAGGCCGCCGCTCGCGCTCGCGCTCGCGCTCGCCCCGCCGCCGCCCGCGCTCGCGCTCGCGCTCGCCCCGCCGCTCGCCGCGTCGCCGCGGGCGCTGGGACCGCCCGCCGCCCTCGCCCCCCTTCGCTCGCGCGGTCAAGCCCGAGGCGGAGGAGGCGATCCCGTGCGCCGGTCGCGAGGGCCGCGTCATCGGCCGCGGCGGCGAGACGATCAAGCGCATCCAGCGCGAGACGGGCGCGAGGGTGTCCGTCGACCGCGCCGCGGGCGCCTGCATCGTCTCCGGATCCGCGGAGCAGTGCGTCCTCGCCGGCGCGATGATAAGAGAGATCCTCGAGGGCGCGGGCGGCTTCCACGGCGACGCCGCCCCTCCCGCCGCCGCCGCGTCGGGCCCTCACGACGCGGAGGCGCGCGTCCCCGTCGCCGGCTTCGAGGGTCGCGTCATCGGTAAGGGCGGGGAGACGATTCGACGCGTGCGGAGCGAGACCGGCGCGAGGCTCGACATCGATCGCGACGCCGGGGAGTGCGTCGTGCGAGGGACGCGCTCGGCCGTCGCCGCGGCGGTCGCGGAGGTGACGCGTCTCGTCGACGAGGGCGACCGACGCGACGCGGGATCGTCCCGGAAACGAGCGAGGGAGGAGGAGGACCTCGCGGAGGCTCCGTCTCTTGTCGTCGCGAAAAAGGAGGAGGAGGAACCCGAGGACCCGGGCGAGGACCCGGGCGAGGACGCGGGCGAGAAACGCGCGCCGCCGCCGATCGAGCCGGATTTCGGCCTCTCCGGCGCGCTCGCCGCGGAGACCAACACGGTGAACGGCGTCGCGCTGGTGTACGTCGAGCCCCCGGAGGCGTCCAAGCCGAATAAGAACTGGAGGCTGTACTGCTTCAAGGACGGCGCGTTACAGGGCGACCCTCTGCTCGTGCACCGGCAGTCGTACTACCTGTTCGGGCGCGACCGCAAGGTGGCGGACGTGCCCACGGACCATCCGAGCTGCAGCAAGCAGCACGCGGTGTTGCAGTACAGGAAGAGGGAGGCGTTTGACGAGGACGAGGGCCTGTACGTGCACGCGCCCACGCCGTACGTGCTGGACCTCGACAGCGTCAACGGGACGTTCCTCAACGGCGAAAAGATCGAACCGAGGAGGTACTACGAGCTCATGGAAAAGGACACGATCAAATTCGGGACGAGCACGAGGGAGTACGTGTTGTTGCACGAAGACAGCGCCGCGAGGTAGCCGACGGACGGGGGTTTAGGTTCGAGGGAGCGCCGCCGCAATTTGTTTGTATCGTTCGTCTTCGTACGTTTAGAAAAAAACGTCCGCGATTAACGTCTCCCTCAGTACTGCTGCTGCGCCGGGGCTTGGTACTGCTGCGTCTGCTGCGCGGCTTCCGGGCTGAACGTGGGCGCCTGCCCCGCGGTTTTCGTGACGAAGATGTTCCTCCCCTCCCCCTCCCCCGCGACGCCGACGACGGCGGTTTCGTCCTCAGCGACGTCGCCCCTGAGGATGGCTTGCGCGAGCGCCGTCTCCAACAGGTGCTGCACCGCGCGCTTCACCGGTCGCGCGCCCATCGCGGGGTCGTACCCCGCCTCGCACAACAGCTGCACGGCGTCCTCGCCAACGTACAGACCGATCTTGCGCTCCATCAGCCGCGCGCGGACGCGCTCCACCTGCTGCGCGACGATCTTCCTCACCTGGGAGAAGTCCAGCGGGTCGAAGACGATGTACTCGTCCACGCGGTTGACGAATTCCGGGCGGAAGTGTTGCCTGACGGCGTCCATGACGCGCTCCTTCCGGTGCGCCCTGGCGTTCGGGTCCGCGTCCCCGCTCAGGCCCTCCAGCACGAACTGCGAGCCGATGTTGCTCGTCATGATCAGGATGGCGTTCTTGAAGCTCACGACTCGGCCCTGGGAGTCGGTGACGCGGCCGTCGTCGAGGATTTGGAGCAGGACGTTGAAGACGTCGCCGTGCGCCTTCTCCATCTCGTCGAAGAGGACGACGCTGTACGGTCGCCTTCTGACCGCCTCGGTGAGCTGCCCGCCCTCCTCGAACCCGACGTACCCCGGCGGGGCGCCGATCAGACGGCTCACCGCGTGTTTCTCCATGTACTCGCTCATGTCGATCCGGACCATCGCCTCCTCGGTGTTGAACAGAAACGTCGCGAGCGTCTTGGCGAGCTCCGTCTTCCCGACGCCCGTCGGCCCCAAAAACACGAAGGACGCGATGGGACGATTCGGGTCGCTCAACCCCGCGCGGCTCCGCTGAATCGCCTCCGTCACCGACTGCACCGCCTCGTCCTGGCCCACGACGCGCTTGTGGAGCTCGTCAGGGAGGTGCAGGAGCTTCTCGCGCTCGCCCTCCTGGAGCTTGGACACCGGGATGCCCGTCCACTTGGAGATGATGTCGGCGACGTCCGCGGGGGTGACCTCGTCGCGGAGCAAGTCGCTCGCGCCGGAAGCCAACGCCGCGTCCATCGCCGCCTCCGCCTCCTCGAGCTGCCGCTGGAGGTTCATCAGGCTCCCGTACTTGAGCTCCGCGGCTCTGTTCAGGTCGTAATCCCGCTCCGCCTGGCTCACCTCGATCTGAACCTGGTCGATCTCCTCCTTCAGCGTCGCGACGGCGCCGAGCTTCGCCTTCTCCCCCTCCCACTGCGCCGTCAGCGTCGCCTGCTGCGCCTCCAGCGCCGCGAGGTCCTGCTCCACCCGCGCGAGCCGGTCGCTCACGCCGCGCGCGTCGGAGGGCCTGGAGGTCGAACCCGCGGGCCTCTTGAGCGACAACTGCTCCATCTGGAGTTTCAGGATGGCGCGGTCGATCTCGTCCAAAACCGTGGGCTTGGACGTGATCTCCATCTTGAGCTTCGCCGCGGCTTCGTCCACGAGGTCGATGGCTTTGTCTGGCAAAAACCGATCCGCGATGTACCGATCGCTCAGCACCGCCGCCTCGACCAAAGCGCTGTCCGAGATGCTCACGCCGTGGTGGAGCTCGTACCGCTCGCGCAAACCGCGTAAGATGCTGATCGTGTCCTCCACGGTCGGCTGCGCGACGTACACCTGCTGGAACCGGCGCTCGAGCGCGGGGTCCTTCTCGATGTGCTGGCGGTACTCGTCAAGCGTCGTCGCGCCGACGCACCGAAGCTCGCCGCGACCGAGCATGGGCTTGAGCAAATTACCGGCGTCCATCCCACCCCCGCCGCTCCCGCCCGCGCCGACGACCGTGTGGATCTCGTCGATGAACAGGATGATCCCGCCGTCCGAGTCCGTCACCTCCTTCATCACCGCCTTGAGACGGTCCTCGAACTCGCCGCGGAATTTCGCCCCCGCGATGAGAAGGCCCATGTCCAAAGACATCACGCGCACGCCCTGAAGGCTCACCGGGACGTCGCCGGCGATGATCCTCTGCGCCAGTCCCTCGCTGATCGCGGTCTTCCCCACGCCGGGCTCGCCGATCAGGACCGGGTTGTTCTTCGATCGGCGCGAGAGGATCTGGATCGTGCGTCGAATCTCGTCGTCGCGGCCGACGACGGGGTCGAGCTTGCCGGCGCGCGCCTCCGCGGTGAGGTCGCGCGCGTACCGCTCGAGGCTCTCGTACTTCCCCTCCGCGCCCTGGTCCGTGACGTTGGATCCGCGGCGGAGCTTCGTGACCGCGGCCTCGAGCATCGCGGCGCTGACGCCGATCTCGGCGCACATCGCCTGGCCGAAGCGGTCGTCCTTGACGACGCTGAGGATGAGGTGCTCGACGGCGACGAAATCGTCCCCCATCTGCGCCTTCTGCCGGCGCGCCTCGTCCACGAGGTTCTCGAGGTGCCGCCCCAAAACCTGCTGCGCGCCGCCGGAGACCTTCGGTTGACGCTCGATGAAGCGGTCGATGAAGCTCGCCGCCGCGGACGGGTCCGCGCCCGCCTCCTGGACGATGCGCAGCGCGAAGGAGTCCTTCTGCTCGAACAGCGCCTTGCACAGGTGCTCCGTCTCCACGATCTGCTGCTGCGCGTTGGACGCGATCTCGGGCGCCAGCACGATCGCCTCCCACGCGCGCTCCGTGAACTCGTTCTGGGAAATCTTCTTCGCCCCGCCGTCCGCGCGAGCGGCGCCGGGCGCGACGCGGAGGAGCCGCGACGCCCGGCCGCCCGCCGGTGGGCGCCGAGGGAGGGCGCGAAAAGGGCGAGCGGAAAGCTGTCTCGCCGCGCGCGCGGGGCGGGTGCCCGCGGGGCGAGCGCCGAGCGCGCGAAGCGACGGCATCGGCGAAGACATCGCGCGAATCACGACGGCGAGGCCCACGCGCGGGAGCGTTCGGAGTGCGCCCGCGCAAGTGCGGAGATCGCGCGTTCGAACGACGAGATCGTTGTGCGAGAAAAGATCGCCGAGAGGCGAAGTTCGTGCCAGGTGGCAGTCAGCCGGGAAGAGTGGGTGACGGTTTGAATTTTCCAAGAACTTAGACACTTGGTCGTTTCCGCGGACTCCCGCTCGAGACTATCCCGCGCGTCGTCTCCTCTCCCGCTCGTCACGCGTTCTTCTTCGCCTTGGCGAACTTCCTCTTCTTGAGATACGTCTGGATCGTGGCCCTGAAGTTCCCCCCCCCCATGACGACGAACAGCGCCCCCGCGGTGGGCGCCTGCCACTCCTTGAAGAAGTCGAAGTCCCCCCCGCCCCTCGCCCCGCCCGCGCCCAGGCCGACGGCGTCGAACCCCAACCCCGCGCAGAACGCGTCGCTCAGCAACCCTCGCTCCCTCGCCACGGAGATGAGAACGCTCGCCCCGAACGTCACCTGCAGCGCCTGGAGGCCGAACAGGAGCGGGTAGAGGAGCTTGAGCTGGCCGACGTTCCCGCTCATCTCGCCCCCCGCGACGTCCATCGGGCTCGCCTTGCCCATGGCGACGCGGGTGTACATGCGGAACCGCTGGTACCGGTTCTGCGCCAGCATCACCGCGCCCTGGAGCGCGGTGAACACCAGGAAGCGCGACATGTAGTTGAGGCACGCGTGCGACTGGACGTCCATGGTCAGGACGACCAGGCACATGCCGATGCTGTAGTAGTGGTGGTTGATCCACCACTTGCGGATGGCGCTGCCGTTGGCGCGGAGGACGTTCTCGCGAAGCGCCAACGCGGCGTAGAAGTAGAGCATCCAGCACCAGTAAAACTGCACCAACACCGGGAACACCGTCACCAGGGTGATACCCACGAACGGCTCGCCGTCGAGGACCTTTCGGGAACGCTGCGCGTTGAGGTAGAGGAGGAAGAGGGGCCACAGCGTGTACGTCACCGTCGAGCGGTCGCGGAAGGAGTAGTACTCCTCCTTCACCTTGAGCCGATTCTCCTGCCGCTGGCTCGTCACGTCCACCGCGGCGCCCAGGAACAGGCGCATGAACGCGCCGTTCTTCGGGGGCTTGAGGTACCCGTCCAGGGCGCCCGCGGGGCCCGCGCCTTTCATCACGAGCTCGGCCTGGTACAGGGACGCCTCCGCGTCCGCGCGCGACGGCGACCCGGGGGGCAGGGACTGCACCTCCTCGCGGAGGCGCCTCAGGCTCGCGTCCACGGACGTGAGGTCGTCGCAGCACGTGCGGAGGCTCATGTCGAGCTTCGCGATGCTGCCGCTGATCGTGTGCATGCGCTTGGCCAGGTCCTTCGCCTCCTCGGCCGCGGAGACGCCGACGGGCTCGGACGCGTCTGGGGTGACGACGACGAGGGGCGGAGGGCGCCGAGCGGAGGCGGGGAGGGATTTAGGGATCGTCAGGGGTGGGCGTCGGGTCGACGCGCGCGGGGAACGAGGGGAGGGACGAGAGGCGGGAGGGGGACGACGGATCGAGGACGCGAGAGGGTGCGCACCGGTCATGGTGTCGGCCCGAGACGCGCGAAGACTCGCGGCGGAGGCGCGGCGAGGGTATGGAGCCGCGAGCGGAGGAGGGCGAGACGACGCGCGCGGAGGAGGACGAAACCCGCGGCGGACGAGAGCCCGTGTCGTGATGGACGACGACGAAAGACACGCGCCGGGCGCTCGAACTAAATTTTTCGCGGCCGCCCACGTGAGTTCATCAGCATCTCATCACTCACACTCAGCCGCTCTCGGTCGGCACTTTTCCTCGCGCGTCCTCTCCGGCGCTCCGGGGCCCTCTGAGCGCCTCGAGCCCTAACCCGCCCAGCCACGATCGCCTCTCCGCGACCACCGACCCACTCGTGCCGCCCTCCCTCGTCGCGTCCACGACCACCACCGCGTCCTCCGACGCCGCGAGCACCTTCCTCGCCGCCTCATCCTCGCGACTTCCCGCGACCCTCAGCGCCCCCCCGAAGCCGCTCCGCTCCGCGCCCGCGTCCCCGCCGCCTCCCTCCGGGAACAACACGCGCTCGCGAACCTCCCGCCCGTCCACCGCGCCGCTCGCAACGAGCGTGACCGCAGCCCCCTCCGGCGCGACGACGCGAGCGTTCCCGCCGCGCGTCGCGACGGCGAGCCGCGAGAGGCGCTCGTGGAGCTCGACGCTCGCGTCGCCGCCGCCGGTGTCCACCTCCGCGCGCGCGCCGACGTCGCCGCCGACGCCGCCGACGCGAACCGCGCCGCCGCGCGACCGAACGGTCAGCGCGCCGCTGACGTGCCACGCGCCGACGGTGACGTCCCCGCCCGCGGTCGCGACGTCGGCGTCGTGCGCGAAGAGACTCTCGACGTCGAACGCGCCCCCGCGCGTGCGCGCGACGACGCGGCGACCGACGAGCTTACCGACGCGCAAATCGCCGCCGTCCGTGTCGAGGACCGCGTCGGCGACGAGCGTCGCCGCGCGCAAATCGCCGCCGCTCGTGGACGCCGCCATCGTCGCCCCGCGCACGGAGCCGAACGTCGCGGTGCCGCCGCTGGTGTCGACGAAAACCCGGGGGGCTTCCGTCGCGGACTCGACGGAGACGTCGCCGCCGCCGCTCACGACGTCGACGCCGCAGAAGCGCGGGGGGATGACGCACCGGATGACGAAGCGCCCGAGAGGCGGCGGCGGCGGCGGCGGCGGCGCGGGGCGGGCGGAGGGATCGTCGTCGTCGTCGTCGGAGGGGTCCGAGGAGGGAGGATCGCGGTGGGCGCGCGAGATCGGCGCGGCGGCGAATCCCGCGATTCCCTCGGGGGCGGTGACGACGACGCGAACGTCGCCCGTCTCAGCGCACCGCGCGGCGTCGACGGAGGGCGCGGGCGGCGGGGACGATCGCGACGGAGAGGACGCGTCCCGCGGGTCGGACGAGGGCGCGGGGTGCCACCGCGCGTGGACGGTCACGGACTCGTACGCCGCTCCGGTCTCGACGGTGACGTCCGCGGGCCACATCGCGGGTCGAGGCTGCGCCGCGGTGACGCGCAGCGTCGTCCCGACGCCGACGTCGAACGAGGCGGACAACGACGCGGGGTCCGACGACGACCCGGGCGGGGCGTCGTCGGGGGCCGCGAACGCCCGAGAGGACGCGGGCGCGGCGCGGGGCGCGCGGCGATCGAGTCCGCGCGCGAGCGGCGCCGCCGCGTCGCGCGCGCGGCGCCGAGCGGACGCGAGCGTCGCGGCCAGCATGATCGGAGCCGCGCGGAGGGCGTCGCGCGCGGCGAGATGGTCGCGCCCGCG
>Ga0181571_10003687_pt1 | contig 11496 bp, 4 predicted proteins | sample 101ome_17_FD_132440 | JGI IMG/M metagenome (GOLD analysis project Ga0181571, IMG submission 132440) | Coastal salt marsh microbial communities from the Groves Creek Marsh, Skidaway Island, Georgia - 101407AT metaG (megahit assembly) | ecosystem: Environmental > Aquatic > Marine > Intertidal zone...
ATTCAATATGTTCTTCCTGACGAGTGATCTCACTCTTCATCGCATCCGATAATTCTTTATCAAACTCCTCGATGCTCATATCACTGCTATACATTCTCAATACTCCTGTTAAAAAGAATCTTTTTCAAAACCTGTGAGGGCGGCATTATACCCCAAAATATTGGGTAGCCACTAACCCAGAATAACTATATGGAGCGCCACAATACGCTGTTTCCTGATAATTTGTTAATCAATTGTACATATTTAAGCCAAATGTCCATAAAACCTTGGTTTTTCGCGTGATTGTCTAGACGAATCAGTTAATTTTTGGAATCATCACGTCACATAAAACGACGTTTACGCGTCGCGACATCCGCAACCATCATCGCTTAATGTGATCATAAACGAGACATCATGGCCCAATACGTATTTACAATGAATGGCGTAGGCAAAGTGGTACCGCCTAAGAAAGAAATTCTCAAAGACATCTACCTAAACTTTTTCCCAGGCGCCAAGATCGGCGTATTGGGATACAACGGTGCAGGCAAATCCACCCTGCTACGAATCATGGCCGGTATAGATAAAGATTATATTGGTGAAGCTCGCCCCCAAAACGATTTAAAAATCGGCTATCTAGCACAAGAACCCCAACTAGACGACAATCTAAATGTCCGTGGTAACGTTGAACTAGGCATTGCACCGCTGAAACAAGCATTAGATGAATTCAATGCCATCAGCATGAAGTTTGCCGAACCCATGTCTGATGATGAAATGACTGCAGCCCTTGAACAACAGGCTAAGTTGCAGGATCAAATTGAAGCGGCCGATGGCTGGAATGTTGAACGCACCCTAGATGTAGCAGCCGACGCGCTGCGTCTCCCCCCTTGGGATGCCAGTATTAAACATTTATCTGGGGGTGAACGCCGCCGCGTAGCCCTCTGTCAGTTATTGTTATCAAAACCGGAAATGTTAATTCTAGATGAGCCGACTAACCACTTGGATGCGGACTCGGTCGCCTGGTTAGAGCAATTTCTCAAAGATTATGCCGGCACTGTGGTGGCAGTGACACACGACCGCTATTTTCTTGATAATGTAGCCGGTTGGATTCTCGAATTAGACCGAGGCCATGGCATTCCATGGGAAGGCAATTATTCCACTTGGCTGGATCAAAAAGAAAAGCGTTTAGCTCAAGAAGAAAAACAACAAGCGGCACGCCAAAAAACCATCTCTGCTGAACTCGAATGGGTGCGCAGCAACCCAAAAGCCCGACAAGCCAAAAGCAAAGCACGTCTGAAACGCTTTGAAGAATTGAGCTCACAAGAATATCAATCGCGCGCAGAAACCAACGAAATTTTCATCCCGGTGGGTGAGCGATTAGGTGATCAAGTCATCGAGGCTAAAAATCTCACCAAGCGCTTTGAAGATCGAGTGCTATTCGAAAATGTCTCCTTCACTATTCCTCGCGGCGCAATCGTTGGCATTGTCGGGGGTAACGGCGTTGGTAAAACTACCCTATTTAAGATGATCGTCGGCGAAGAAAGCATTGATGATGGCGAACTACTCATCGGAGAATCGGTGCAATTATCCTATGTTGATCAACTTCGTGATGATCTTCAAGGTGATAAAACCGTATGGGAAGAAGTCTCTGATGGACTCGACAATATTACCGTTGGCAGTTACAGCCTACCCTCACGCGGTTATGTCAGTCGCTTCAACTTCAAAGGTGGCGATCAACAAAAATTAGTCAAACAACTCTCCGGCGGTGAACGCAATCGCCTGCAATTAGCTAAATTACTGCGTACCGGAGGTAACGTCTTGTTACTCGATGAGCCGACCAACGATCTCGATGTGGAAACATTACGCGCGCTCGAAGAAGGCTTATTAAACTTTCCGGGCAATAGCATCGTGATCTCTCACGATCGCTGGTTCTTAGACCGTATCGCAACACACATTCTTGCCTTTGAAGGTGAAGGCGAACTGGTTTGGTTTGAGGGTAATTTCTCTGAATATGAAGCAGATCGCAAACAACGTTTAGGGGAAGATGCCGCCCAACCCAAGCGCGTGCGTCATAAAAAATTAGACAGTTAAGATTGTCCACGCGGAGAGTGCCACTATTAATTAAACCAAATCAATCCCAGATCGAGAGCAGATTAATAGCAGCGCGATAAATCCATCTGTGAATACATCGCCGCCACTTGTTCGCCATAACCATTGAACATTTCGGTCGGTGTCTTGCGCAGATGACCGATTTTACGTTCGCGTGCCTGACTCCAGCGTGGGTGATCCACCTCAGGATTCACATTGGCATAAAAGCCATATTCTTTAGGCGCAGAAACATTCCAACTGGTAGCCGGCTGTTGCTCAGTGAAGCGGATTGCCACGATGGATTTAATACTCTTAAACCCATATTTCCAAGGCACCACTAAACGCACCGGCGCGCCATTTTGATTTGGTAGCACCTTGCCATACAAACCCACACTCAATAACGTTAAAGGATGCATGGCTTCATCGATGCGCAATCCTTCACGATAGGGCCAATCTAGAATCTGGCGTTTTTGACCGGGCAAATTATCCGCATCCATCAAGGTGATGAATTCAACATATTTAGCCCGACTATTGGGTTGAAAACGTTTTAATACTTGCTTGAGCTCCACGCCGATCCATGGAATCACCATCGACCACGCCTCGACACAGCGTAAACGGTAAATTCGTTCTTGCAGATCAAAACCCGATAACAAATCTTCAATTCCCAACACACCCGGCTTGTCGCACTCACCGCTGACCTCTATTGTCCATGGCCGAGTTTTGAGCAGATGCGCATTCTTTAGCGGATCCCTCTTGTCTGTGCCTAATTCATAAAAATTATTATAAGAAGTGACTTTGCGCTCATCTGTCAGTTCGTATTGTAAGGATTTGTCTAGCGCAGGCTGGTATTTGAGTGTGGCGAGATCATGCTCCGTGGTAGCGTGAGCCATAGAAGACAAGGCACTGCTAGTGATGATCCCATTGATCATACCGCCCACAGCTAAACTAGAGGCTTTCAAAAATTCTCGCCGACGTTGATAGTGACGATAATCGGTGACCTGAAATTCTTTTATATGCGCAGGTTTTTTAATCAACATAACAACTTCGATCCAATTTCAATCTCATAAGTTCTTTATTCTTAAAAATTCTAATCTCAAAGTTTCCATACGCTTTAGTAGGTGAATTTTCGCGGAATCCTCCTCTTACAAGGATTATTTAAGTGCCACCCGCGCATTTCGGAACATCCGCAACCATGGACCATCTTCCTGCCAATCCTGTGGATGCCAAGAATGCTGCACTGTTCTAAATAAGCGCTCAGGATGCGGCATCATGATCGTCACCCGCCCATCTTCACTGCACACTCCCGCAATGCCTTTGGGAGAGCCATTAGGATTGAGTGGATAATATTCAGTATCAACACCCTGCGAATCCACGTAATGCATTACCGACAGCCGCTGTTCAGCGATGTGGGATAATTGCTCAGAATGGGCCTCAACGCGACCCTCACCATGAGCCACCACAATCGGTAGTATTGACCCTTGCATACCCTGCAACAATAGCGATGGGGAATCGGTGACCCGCACATTCACCAAACGGGCCTCAAACTGCTCAGAGAGATTGCGCTCAAAGCTTGGCCAATGTTGTGCGCCAGGAATCATAGTTTTGAGTTGAGACAACATCTGGCAGCCATTGCATATACCTAAGGTTAAGCTGTCTGGCCGCTCAAAAAAAGCACTAAATTGTTCAGCTAACTGCTTGTTATAAATGATATTACCGGCCCAGCCACTGCCCGCACCTAGAACATCACCATAGGAAAAACCACCACAGGCCACCAAGGCTTGAAAGTTTGTAAGCTGATGACGCTGCGCCAGTAAATCGCTCATATGCACATCAATGGCATCAAAACCAGCGCGATCAAAGGCTGCCGCCATTTCGATATGGCCATTGACGCCTTGTTCACGCAAGATCGCCACTTTCGGTCGTATTCCGGTGGCAATCATGGGCGCGGCGATATTTTCGTTGTGATCAAAGCTCAAATTCACCTGCAACCCTTGATAAGATGAATCAGCAATCAAGGCTTTCTCCTGCAGTGCACAATCAGGATGATCACGTAACACCTGTACACTGTGACTAACATTTGTCCACAGCTCCTCAAGTTTTACAAGAGATTCATTGATTATCACATTGTTTTTAAATGTAATTTGTATGTTTTTTTCTGTACAGGTTTTGCCTAGTGGAACTATGCATTCCTCCAAACCGCAACTCTTTGACAAAGCTTGAACAGCGTCAATATACGCTTTTTTGACCTGAATCACCGCCCCCAGCTCTTCCGCGAACAAACTGCCTATCGGATCATCTCCCAACGCATCGATATTCACCGAGCAACCACAGCGAGCGGTAAAAGCCATTTCACACAAAGTCGCCCACAAACCGCCATCACTGCGGTCGTGGTAAGCCATCACCTGCCCTGCTGCTCTCAATTGGGTAAGGAAATCAGCAAAACGACGCAAGTCTTCCACATCGTCTAATCTTGGAATTTGTGTGTCATGGGCGTTATACACCTCAGAAAGACAAGAACCGCCTAATCGATGCGTTTTTCGGCTTAAATCGATCAGAATTAAACAGCTTTCATCGTGTTCCACACTCAGCTCAGGCGTCCAAGTTTGACGCACGTCACTCACCGGACTGAATGCGGTGACGATCAAAGACACCGGAGACACCACACGCTTAGCTTGTTGCTGCTGCTGCCACTCCGTTTGCATGGATAGAGAATCTTTACCGACAGGGATCGCAATATTTAAGGCACAACACAGCCTCGAAAGCTCCTCAACAGTTTCATATAAAATACTGTCTTCATTGGAATAATTAGCTGCAGCCATCCAATTAGCTGAAAGCCGTATATGGCTAATATTTTGCACATCGGCCGCATACAAATTGGTGATTGCCTCACCTAAAGCCATGCCAGCAGAGGCCGCTCCTGAGGTCACTGCCAACGGTGTGCGCTCCCCCATGGCCATCGCTTCACCGGTAGTGGCGTTGAATCCACTGGCGGTGACGGCCACATCGGCCACAGGCACCTGATAAGGGCCGACCATTTGATCCCTTGCCACTAAACCGGTCACAGAACGATCACCAATGGTGATTAAAAACTTCTTACAGGCCACGGTGGGATGCTGAATCACCTTCAATGCCGCCTCAGTGGGATCTATTCCGCTGAAATCATAGTGTTTTTCACTATTTTGTCGACTTTCAGTGTTGCGTTCGACCTTCGGTGGTTTGCCTAATAACACCTCCATGGGCATATTAATGGGGTCCATCGCCGACTGATCATCCGTCACCACCAACTGCTGTTCATCCGTGGCTGTGCCTACGATGGCATAACAACAACGTTCACGTTGACAAATGTCGATAAATTCGTCGATTTGGTGGCGATTAATTGCTAACACGTAGCGTTCTTGCGCCTCATTACACCAAATCTCCAGCGGCGACATGCTCATTTCTGCATTGGGAATGGCACGTATATCAATACGTCCACCTTGACCGCAATCATGCAATATTTCCGGCAGTGCGTTGGAAACACCGCCTGCCCCAACATCATGGATAGAGAGTATCGGATTATGATCCTTTAACCCCCAACAGCGATTAATTACTTCCTGACAACGACGTTCCATTTCAGGGTTTTCACGCTGTACTGAGGCAAAATCTAACTCGGCGTCACTGGCCCCGGAAGCCATAGAAGATGCGGCACCGCCACCCAGACCAATTAACATCGCCGGGCCACCCAACATGACCAGCGGTGTGCCCTCAGGAATGGCCAGTTTGTCGACATCTTGGGCGCGTATATTGCCCATGCCACCAGCGATCATGATGGGTTTATGATAACCACGCACCTCACCCTCAATGGCTTGCTGATAGGCACGGAAATAGCCCGTTAAATTAGGACGACCAAATTCATTGTTATAGGCTGCTGCCCCTAACGGCCCGTCAATCATGATATCCAGCGCCGACACGATACGATCTGGCTTACCATAGGGCTGTTCCCACTCATGCACCAAGCCGGGAAGCTCCAAATTCGACACACTAAAGCCACACAAACCCGCTTTGGGATAGCCGCCTCGCCCGGTGGCACCTTCATCACGAATTTCTCCTCCTGAGCCGGTTGCAGCGCCCGGAAAAGGTGAAATAGCTGTGGGATGATTATGCGTTTCGACCTTCATGAGGATATGAATATCTTCCTCATTATATTGATAGCGGAAATCGCTGGATGGATAAAAACGTGCCCCTGAGTGCCCAGTAATCACCGCGGCATTGTCCTTATAAGCGGATAACACATTATCAGGCGCATTCTCATAGGTGGTTTTAATCATGCCAAACAGCGTATCGGCCTTATTTTCACCGTCGATAGTCCAGTGCGCGTTGAAAATCTTGTGACGACAATGCTCAGAATTGGCCTGCGCAAACATCATCAGCTCGATATCGGTAGGACAACGGCCTAATTGCGTGTAATTTTCCACCAAATAGTCAATTTCATCTTGCGATAAAGCCAATCCCAGCTGGCTATTGTAGGTCTGAATGTCCGTTGCTAGCGTGTCTTTAGAGGGCAATTGATGTAATTGCCGTGGCTCTTGGCTGACGAATAATTGCAGCGCTTGATCAAAATCAGTCACAATGGTCTGAGTCATACGGTCATGACACTGCGCCATAATATTTGTTACTTGCTCTTCTGTGGCGGTGGCCAAGCCGTCAATACGATATAACACACCACGCTCAATACGACCGGTTTTACCTAATCCGCACTGATCCGCAATATCGGTCGCCTTGCTCGACCAGGGCGAAATGCTGCCGATGCGCGGACACACGATAAATTGATCCGTAAGGTCATACGACACCCCCAGAGCTTCCTGCACGCTCAACAGATCACGCAATATTCCAATTTGCTCAGAAGCCAACACACCGGAGTGTTCAACAAAGTAAATATGATCGGCCTCAATAGAGACGATGCTGGACGTGATCGCCTGAATAGACTGAAGTTGCTGCTTTAAACGAAAATCACTGGCGGCCGCGCCACCACGAAAAATAAGCATAATGAGAAACTAGTTGAGTAAAGCAGTTAATAATGAAGGTGTGGGGGAATTATAAAAAAGCATGAGGCAAAACACGAACACTAAATGGCAAAAACTCCATATTAATGACAATAAGTCGACACAATGAACGTAATGGTCAAGTACATTGTCGAAAAAGCACACAATCAAAACATAGTCAGGGGTTAAAAATACGTTACAATAGAACAATCTTTGGGGGCGACCTGGCTTCGACGTGGGTTACCAATCCCTAGGTGCATGCCGAGGATGTAGTTCTCCTCGTTAAATAACACTGCAAAAAAATAGTCGCAAACGACGACAACTACGCTTTAGCTGCTTAAAAACCAGTTGTAAAGCCGTCCGCCCTGATGAGCTTGCGCGTTAGGAACTCGGGCGTCACCTTAGCAAGATCGTGGCAAAACGTGTCTGTAGTGGCGTCATTAAACTAAAACACAGAATCGCAACACACTGCCCTGCCCGTCGGACCTTGTGCTGTTAAATTAAAGACGGTTCTAAGCATGTAGTACCGAAGGTGCAGGATTTGCGGACGCGAGTTCGATTCTCGCCGCCTCCACCAAATACACAAAGGCCCTCTTATAAGGGCCTTTTTTGTGTTTGCAGAAAACCATGGAGAATCTAACTAACATAGCGAGTTCACAAAATCGTAAGAAACGATTTTGAATTTCCGCAAGCAATTAGCAATGCTCGCCGCCTCCACCCACACAGAGTCTCAATGGCTAGACGCACCCATCCTCTCTCCACTCAAGAAATTAAGCAAGCTAAACCCAGCGATAAGGTCTACGCCTTGTTTGGTAGCTTTTATTTTTACTGTTATTACCCAAGATCAAGCAGCATGTGCATCTGAGAAAAGTGGATTCCAGCTTCAAAATCAGTGAACCAACGGGCAAACACAGGTGCGGTTAGTTTCCAGTCGAGCCACAAATGATAACTCGCAATGGCTACCAACATGGTTATTAATGTCTGACTTGCCTAACGACCAGATAATAAATCGCTGGTAGTACCAATAATGTCAGTACCAACGCACTGATCATGCCACCGACCATGGGGGCGGCGAGTCGCTGCATGACTTCTGAGCCAGTATCTTCACCCAACATGATTGGCAGGAGACCCAAGATGGTAGCTAATGCGGTCATAAATACGGGTCTTACTCGCTTGACAGCACCATCCAGTACGGCTTGTTTGAGTGCAGAGGAAGATATTGATTGCGACGCGACTCCGGTGGGCGTGAGTTTGGCGATTGATTGCTTCAAATACACTAACATAATGATGCCAATTTCCACCGCCACCCCGGCAAGTGCGATTAATCCGACACCGACCGCAATAGAAAAATCATAATCAAGCCAGTATAAAATCCATACCCCACCAACTAAAGCCAGCGGCAGCGTGCCCATGATGACAGCGACATCCGTCAAGTTTCTAAAATTCATAAATAGAAGAATGATAATAATCATTAATGTAAGCGGTACGACGTAAGTCAATTTGGCTTTCGCACGTTGCATATATTCATATTGACCCGACCAATTAATCGAATAACCTGTAGGCAGAGTCAGTCGTTCATTAATCACTTGTTGAGCATTTTCTACATAGCTGCCTACATCAACGCCTTTAATATCTATATAGGTCCACCCATTTATACGAGCATTTTCACTTTTAATCATCGGTGGGCCGTCATCTATACTGATATGCGCTACGTCACCGAGTGCGATGTGTTCACCTCTGGGTGTCACTATGGGCAATAAAGCCAGTTGTTCGGGCGAATTTCGGTATGACTGAGGATAACGAAGATTGACAGGATAGCGCTCTAAACCTTCCAGAGTTTGTGTGACATTCATCCCACCTATGGATGAGGCGATGATTTGCTGAATATCATCAATGTTCAATCCAAAGCGTGCGGCTTTTTCTCGTTGTATATCGATATTTAAATAACGCCCACCAGCAACACGCTCCGAATAAACAGACGCCGTTCCTTCAACCTCACTTAAGATATTCTCAAGTTGCTGACCAATGGCTTGAATCACTGATAACTCGCTACCAGATATTTTAACTCCTACCGGCGTTTTAATACCGGTTGCCAGCATGTCGATGCGCGTTTTAATAGGCATCACCCAGGCATTAGTTAAGCCCGGAAGTTTTACTAAAGAATCTAATTCTTCTTTGAGTGATTGTGTAGTCACTCCAGCTCGCCATTGTTCACGCGGCTTGAGCTGAATGAAGGTTTCTATCATAGTGAGAGGCGCTGGGTCAGTGGCCGTTTCTGCACGACCGATTTTTCCAAATACGGTCTTCACTTCTGGCACTGTAGCAATGAGTTTGTCGGTCTGCTGCAATAATTCACGCGCTTTACCGATAGACAAGCTTGGATAAGTGGTCGGCATATACATCAAATCCCCTTCATCCAAGGCTGGAATAAATTCATTGCCGATTTTCTGTAAAGGCCACAACATGCTCAATACAATAAGCAAGGCCAAGCCGACAATTACTTTGGGGTAGTCCAATATAGACACTAACAGTGGTCGATAAAAAGCAATCAAGCCACGATTAATAGGATTGCTGAGCTCTGAGCGCACACGTCCACGAATAAAGTAGCCCATCAGCACTGGCACTACCGTGATAGTTAAGGCTGCGGCCGCGGCCATTGCGTAAGTCTTAGTATAAGCCAGTGGACTAAACATTCGCCCTTCTTGCGCCTCCAATGTAAATACCGGCATAAAGCTGACGGCAATAATCAGTAAACTAAAGAATAAAGCTGGGCCTACTTCGCTGGCAGATCGAGCGACAATTTTCCAGCGATTGGTGGCAGTTAGTGGCGTGCGTTCCATATGCTTATGCATGTTTTCTATCATGACAATCGCGCCATCAATCATCGCGCCAATAGCAATGGCAATGCCTCCGAGTGACATAATATTGGCGTTAATGCCTTGTAGATACATAACAATAAATGCGGTCAAGATACCAATAGGCAAACTGATGATAGCTACTAGAGATGAACGCACATGAAATAGAAAAACCACACATACCAAAGCGACGATTAAAAACTCTTGCAACAATTTATCCCAGAGGTTTGCAACTGCACGCTTGATTAAGCCGGAGCGATCGTAGACCGTAACAATCTCGAGTCCTTTAGGTAATGAATTTTGCAGAGCTTTTAATTTGTGCTTAACACCGTCAATGGTTGTTTGCGCATTTTCATTAAAGCGCATCACTATAATGCCTCCAACAGCTTCCCCTTCACCGTTGAGTTCAGCAACGCCTCTGCGCATTTGTGGTCCTAATTGAATATCAGCAATATCGTTCAGTAATAAGGGAGTGCCACTGTCATTAACACCGAGAGGCACATTGCCTAAATCTTGCAGCGTTTGAATATAGCCTGAGGCACGCACCATATATTCGGCCTCAGCCATTTCAATAACAGAGGCACCGACTTCTTGATTGGCGCGCTGAATGGCTGTTTGTACATGAGACAATGGCATACCAAAGGCTCGCAATTTTTCTGGATTAACTGTCACCTGATACTGTTTGACCATGCCACCCACAGTCGCGACTTCGGATACCCCAGGAACTGTTTGTAGTTCATACTTTAAAAACCAATCTTGCAAACTGCGCAACTGCGATAAATCATGTTGTCCGGTTTTATCTATCAGTGAATAAATATAAACCCAACCCACTCCGGTTGCATCGGGGCCTAATTGAGGTTTAGCTGCCGCTGGTAGATTTGGCGCGACCTGACTGAGATATTCCAACACGCGACTGCGCGCCCAATAAATATCAGTATCATCATCGAAAATTACATACACATAAGAGTCACCAAAAAACGAATAACCACGCACAGTCACCGCCCCCGGCACAGATAACATGGCCGTTGTGAGCGGATAAGTCACTTGATCTTCCACCACTTGAGGCGCTTGACCGGCATAGCTAGTTTTAATAATGACCTGCACATCACTTAAGTCTGGAATAGCATCAATCGGTGTTCTTTGAAGAGAATATATTCCCCCCGCAATGATAATTGCTGTCAATAACACACTAAAAAATCGATTATGTATCGACCATTGAATAATCGCGTTAATCATAAAGAAGGCTCCTCACTGGATTGATGCATGTGCTTATCGTGGGAATGCTCACTATGTTCTGTGGACTGAGGCTGATGACGGATATGCTCACTATGATCCATGAACTGATCAGAATCATGAGAGTGTTCGCTGAGATCCATAGACTGATCAACAGCATGGGAATGCTCGCTATGATTCATAGCGGGAGATGTCAAAGTATCACTCGCCTGCTCGTTATTGTCTGGCGATGAAACAATATGAGTATCGATAATTTCATAACGCCCTTGCTGACCCATACGGATGTGCATATGCATCGCAGTCCCTGGTCTCAAGGCAGAAAT
>Ga0181571_10003689_pt1 | contig 11493 bp, 8 predicted proteins | sample 101ome_17_FD_132440 | JGI IMG/M metagenome (GOLD analysis project Ga0181571, IMG submission 132440) | Coastal salt marsh microbial communities from the Groves Creek Marsh, Skidaway Island, Georgia - 101407AT metaG (megahit assembly) | ecosystem: Environmental > Aquatic > Marine > Intertidal zone...
GAAGAGATGGCGCACACGAGCGTCGGTTCGAGGCCCATCTCAGTTCTTAGGCACCCTCGCGGGGACGTCATTGTCGGAGGCCTTCTGGTCCTTGGCCCAGGGTCCAACCTTGCCCAGCGCCCTGTTCAGCAGATTATTCACGCCGCCTCCCTCGGACGCGCGGCGCATCCAGCGCGAGACCTCCTCGGGTTCCGACGGGACCCGACCCGTCGACGCGTTCCTCTCGTCTCCAGGGACGTCCGCGACGACGGACGCGCCTCCCTCGGCCGGGTCCTGGAAGCACCAAATGATGGTGGCGACTCCGAGACCGCCGACGACCCAGCTGGCGATGTCCGCGACTCGTTCAGCGCGACCTACTTGTCTCACTCTCATACGGCGTCGGGGAGCGTCCTGGTGCGCAGCGGCTGTGAGACGTTTGGATCTCGAACGTGCGCAACAGAAACATTGAGACGAGGTCCGGTCCGGTTGGTTGCAATTTCCTTATCCGAGAGCTTCGCGCGGCCAACCGGCCACTCCCTCGCGGCGTGGCTGAGTGCACCGGCCGTCCCAGCGCGGATCCTGCGAAGAGATCATGTCGATGACCACGATCTCCGCCTCGCTCGCGCCTCCATCGCGCGTCACCGCCGTCCACGGTTCCGCGTCATCCCGAACCACGTCGGCGCGATCCCCGATCTGCACGACGCCGTCCATCCGACGCGCGTCCGGGTCCAGCGCGAGGGCCGCGCGCGTCGCGGCCGGTAAGTTCCAGAAGATCGAGGTCTCATCCGAGGACGGTGCCGAGGACGGCGCCGAAGGTTCCGCCACCCCCGCGGCGCCCAAGCTAGAGATCGTCGGCCTCGCGAACGATGACGGCACCCAGAAGTTCGACGACGACGAGCTCCCCGACAACCTCTTCGACGCCGTCGCGACCGCCGCGACCGCCACGGAGCAGGCCATCTCCAACGGCAGTCTCGGCAACCTGGTGGAGCTGCGCATCCCTGAGCTGTGGGATCCCATCTCCGGCAACGTCATGGCCGAGGCTGGCGACCAGCTCAAGGTTTGGGAGATCACCCGCGAGTACGCCGCGCAGCTGTGCGAGCGCATGGGTCCCGACTCCAAGGTCAAGGCGGTGTTCCCCGACGCGGGATGCGCGGCGATGCTCAAGGCGAGGTGGCCCGACGCGCCGTTCGCGATCGCATCCGCTAACGACCGCCTGCTGTACCAGGACGGTGACGAGGTTCTCGTGTTTGCCGCGCCCGATCCCCCGTCGCTCGAGAAGGTGACGTCCACGACCAAGCTGGCAAACGAAAACGGCGCCGCGGTGGTGCTCGTTAACCCCAGGCTGGCGTCCGGCGACGCGGGCATCGGTCTCACCGTGCGACGCATGCGCGAGGACTTCCTCGGTAGGATGACCGTGGTGTATTGCCTGCAGCCGCTGCCTTGGTGCAACGGGAGCATCTTCAAGAGGTACCCCGGCCTGTGGCGGCTGTACCTGGAGGACGAGACCAGGCCCGGGCGGTTCAAGCTGGTGCAGGAGAGCGCCACGAGGCTCGCGGGCGACGATCTGGACGACGTGGTGATGTCCAAGCTCAGGCCCGAGGGCGAGGACGGGGAAGAGAAGGAGATGGGACCGGGGGAGATGGTGTTCAAGCTGGTGAGGGACGCGCAGAGGTTCATGAACTCCCTCCGATAGACGCCGACAACCGACGCTCGCATTTTTATCATATCCAATCGAAGCATACGCATCAATCCGTCTTCGACCTACTGTCAAACTAGCTACTGTCGTACCTCGCGAGCTGGCCCTGCAGGTTCTCGATCCTCGCCTTCAGCATCACCACCAAACCGTCGTCCTCATCCTCGGGAGCGGCCCACTCGTCACCGAGCCAACCGGGGGGCGCGTCGCCGCGAACCGCCGCGGTTGGTCGATGAACCGACGCTGAACCGGTTTGCATCCTCGCGGGCAACCACGGGTTAGAGGCGGTCGCCGCTAAATCCGCCACCGCAGCAGAGGTGGCGGCGGGGTGTCGCGTCGGCGAGTGCTCGAACGCATCCGCCGCCTTGGGCGACTCGGGGGGCGACTCCGGGGGCGGGCGCGGCGGTCGGGGAGGAACCTCCGCCGCGACCATCTCTATGGGCGACAGGGGCTTCCGCGGCAACGGGGGCTCCCGCGGCGGTTGGTACCTCTCCGCCTTCTGCTTCGGTAGCGGAGGCCTGTGCACCGGGGGTAGGCGCGCCGGTCGCCTGATGGATCCGGAGGAGGAGGAGGAGGAGGACGGGCCCGAGGAGGACGGGGGCGGTCTAGGGAGGGCGGCCGACTCGGGCGACCGCGCGGGCGACGGGGGCGGCGACGGTGCGTCTACAGCCGGCGACGGTGCCCCAGCCGGCGGCGACCTCGGCGGCTTGGCCGGCGCGGGCCGGGCCGGGGGTTTTGCCGACTGCGCGACGACGGCCGCGGTCGTCGGGAACACCATCAGAGGCGCGGACGCCGCGGGTCCGTCGCCGAAGAGCACGTCCCCGACGGTGTCCCCGAGCATGTCTCCGAGCATCATATCCCGACGCGACGCCGACGGGTGGTTCGCGCGAGGCGATCCCGCGGGCGTGTGCATCGAGCTGGACTCGGACGCGGAGTCGGGGACGTCCGCGCCGTCGTTCTGGACGTCCGCGCCGTCGTTCTGGACGTTCGCGCCGTCGTCCTCCGCGCCGCCGCCGAACTCGAGCGAACGCCGGGCCTTTCCCTTCGCGGGGCTCGACGCGGCTTGATGGGGCTCCGGGCTCCGAGCCGCCGCCGGGGGGGCGTCTTCTCGGCTCTTCGAAGGGGACGAGCGCTCAGGGGACGAGCGCTCAGTCGCGGGGGGCGCTCGGTTCTTCGCCCGTGCGGCGTCCTCGGCCTCCGCTTCGGCTCTGAGCATCGCCGCCTCCGCCTCCTCGACGGACACCTTCGCCGCCGCCGCCGCCGCGATTTTCTCGATAGCCTCGCGGTCCAAGTCCGATCCCGCGTCGAGCGCCGCCACCGCCGCCGCCGCCCTCGCCGCGTGCGAAGCGTCCGCGCCCTTCGTCGCCGCCTCGAGTCTCCTTCGTCGTCTCCACTGCTCCAGGATGTCCACCCGCTCGACGTCATCGGCGATGAGGTGGGCGTAATCGTCCGACCGCCTCCACGCCTCCAGCGAGGACAGGCTGTCCTCTGTGCTCAACCCGACCTCCTCCCTGGCGCGCGCGAGCCTCCGCGTGAGTCTCATGCTGCTCTCGGATAGCTCCGAGAGCATCTCGTCGCTGGGATACGAGTCCTCGGATCTCCAACCTTCGGAGAAGCCCGATCGATCGAGCGACGGGGACTGGCCGAGCACCGGCGACGCCGCGAGCACGACGTCGCCGAGGCCGTCCCGAAGCGATCGATCCGGCGAAGGCGACGTGGCGCTCGGGTCGCGCCACCAAAATGGCGCGTCGTCGCCTCGGTCGCCGCCTTCGCCTCTCCCGCGCCCGTCCGCCCCGCCCGGCGAAGAAGCGCCATCTCCCCTGAACTTTTTGATGAACGAGCCGATCGCCGTTCGCGGCTTGTCGCCGGTCCTCTCCAGCGCCAGCTCCCTCTCCATTTCCGCGGCGAGCTCCACCAGCGCGATGTTGAAGCCCTCCTCGGTGGAGGATCGAACCGCCGCGTCGCTCCCTTCGCCCGGACCAGAGGACGTGGCGGAGGATGACGACGCCCTCCTCTCGTCGCGGGTCCTCCCGTGGGAGTCCTCCTCCTTCCTGCCCGACTCGGGCCGCTTCGTGCAGACCACCGGCGCGCGCCATCGAAGCGCACCGTTGCCGGTGTCCGACGCGTGGCCGCGGGGCCGCGCGTCCGACGCCAGGGGCATGGTCCACGCCGCGTTCGAACTCTGTGACACGCCCTTCAGTTTGAATATTTTTCCCGCAGTTCCCCAAAGCGCGTCAGGAAGTGAGAAGGAACCTCTAACAGCCAGGAGCTCCACACTCCAGTCCGCACGCATACGTCGTCGACGATGATGAGCAACCCGGTATCCGAGATCACCTCGGACCCAGCGCACTCCGAGGAGGAGCAGGAGGAGGAGGAGGAGTACGTGGGGATGACCAAGGAAGAGATGCACTTCGGCGTACACGAAGAACGCCGTGCAGTCATGAGAGTCATGTTCGCGTCCGTGTTTGACGACGGCGAGGAGATCAAGGACGACGTCAAACAAACCCTCGAAATGCTCGGAATCGATGAGGACGAAATGGCGGACCTTCAAGACATAGGCGATGCCATGATGGAAGATTTGGAGGCAGCGGAGAACGACGAAGAGATGGAGGCCATAATGTACGCGGCGGTTGACAAGTATCTGGGAATCGAGGACAACCCGTTGTTGGAGGCTGCGTACTAGATGTGCCCGGATACAGCGGTTGAGAGCGGCAAGCCTTGGAAGGCGATTTGTTGAGTTGCGCGTTGTTGATAAAGAATCGTTTGTTGTTGTATTATGAGCCCGTCACTGAACCTCCGTCTTTGCACGCTCCGCCATTCGCATCATGGTGTTCAAAGTTCCCGACTGATGCTTGCCCTTCAGCCCCTCCGCCTCTTCTCTCTGTTTGTCCCTCTTACCCGGCAACAAGTGCGGGACACACTCGGCAAGAACAAAATCCAGGTGAGGCTTGACGTGCCTGCGGAAGAACTCGTCGCCGCCAGCCTCCGTGACGCTCATCACCTCCGGCCTGGTCATCACGTAGTTCATCTCCGTCGGGTACTCCTCCTCCACGCACGCCGCCACGGACCCGTCACCGGTACCCTCGATGAGGTGACGCAGCACGTACGCGCACCTGTGCGCTCGAACCGCGCCCGCGCCGGTCACCTCGCCGTTACCCCGATGCTGCGCGTCAAGAACCAGGTTAACGAGCCGCGCGAACATCGCCGTCACCTTTGGACGAAACGCTCGCCTCGTCACCCTCGCCTTGACGACGTGCGCGGCGACGTGCTTGGGCGGCTGAGACACCTCATCCCCCGCGCCCATGAGGTGCGCGTGGTGGGTCAGGAGCGCGCACTCGTACAGGACGTCCACGACGAGGTCTATGACGCCCGTGGAGACCGCGTGCGCGGGCGCTCTGAGCCTGGTGGCGTCGGCGGTTTCCGCCGGCTCATCTGGCGGAAACGGCTCGTCGGAACCGCGGGCGTCATAGGCCGCCGTCGCGCGGTGCTTCTCGGGTTCGAACACGAAGCAGGCGTGGACGAGCGCCGCGAGGCTGTCGTACCGGCCGACGATGTCCGCTCGTTCGTGCGCGGCACCCTCGGCACCCGAGAGGGCGGCGCGGACCCACGCGAACAGCTGCACGGCGCGGTGCGCCGACGCGCCCTGCCGCGCCGCGTGCAAAAGCCTGTTCCAGTTTGCCATCGGCGAGCCCAGGTTGTTGCCCTTGCGCCTGGCGGCTACGAGCGAGGGCCTGGGGTAGGTCGCCTCCATCACCGATTTGGTCAGCCGGTTGACGGTGACGTCGAAGAGCGTCCTGGATCCCAGGGCGAGTTTGCGCATCTTCGGCACGCGCTTGAAATGCTCCGTCATCGCAGCCGCCGCGCACAGGTCGCCGCAGTCCAGCGGCGAGACGGACTCGATCGCGATGTTCAAACCCCGTTCCCCCATCTCCACGGGCGCCAGCATCATCAGTTCCAGGGTTCCGAACATCTCCCTCGCGTAGTTTGGCTCGCGCCGCGGGTCCCGGCCGCCCTCCTCCGCGCCCTTTGCAGCCTCGAGAGCGGCGCGGGCAACCTCCAGCGCGGGCGCGAGCGGCGCCGCGAGCATCAACCCGTTCCTCGCCCTCTCGAGCATGGGATTCGGGGGCGGGGGTACGATCAGTCGTCCCTCGTTCGGCTCATCCAGGGATTGGGTCGGGACGGCGGGCAGCGCCGGGGGCGCTTCGTAACTCAACGAACCGTCCTCGTCCCTTCTCACCCGACGCGTCTGCTCCGTCATCTGCGCCGCGACTTCGATGCCCGTCGCGCCGAACGTCCAGCTCTCCACGTCGTTCATGTTCGCGGCGTACGCGAGCAGCTCGCGCGGGAACACATCCGCGAGCGCCGACTGCACCCGACCCCACTCCGTCGTCGCGTCTCCCTCACCCCGTGCAGCCTGCGCCGTCGCCCTCAGCTCCTCCGCGTTGCGGACCGATATCCTGCCCTGGTTCCTCACCGTCGCGGACTCCAGCTGGTACTGCACCTGCGACCCGATCTCGTACGTCACGATGCTTATGTGCTCGTAGTCAAAGTCCGAGTCGGTGGTTTGGTCCTGCTGCGTCCACCTGAAGGCGGCGGGCGGAGGAGGGTCCGTAGACTCGGGGGGCGAGAACGCGGCGGCGGAAACCGCGGCGGCGACGTCGAAGGACAGCCCCGCCTTCTGGAGGGGTTTGGCGTCGGTGGGTTCGGGTGGCACCGCGGTCGTCGTCTCGGGCGCGGCGGACGGTTCCGCGGACTCCGTCACCGGCCCCGGCCCCGGCGCGGGGGGCGACAGGTTGGCCATCGCCTCCCAAAAATTGAAGTTTCTCGGCTCGGGCGAATGACCGAGCGGGGTGGACGTGGACGTGGACTCCACGACCGGCCCGGATCGACCCCACCCGCCGAACGACTGAGGCTTTGCCTCCTGGGTCTCGGGTAACGTTGGCGCCGGGGCGCCGCTCTTCTCTCCGATCCCCTCCTCGCCGGGCCCCTCCCCCGGGGAGGACCCAACCTCCTCCGCGACGAACTCCGACTTCTTCTTGCGCGTCAGCTTGAGCCTCTTCGCGAACTTGTTCGCCTTGTGTGTGCCGAAGATGTGGCTGTGGAAGAACTGCTTGCCTGGGTGTCCCTTGAGCTCCACGTTGTCGATCTCAGACAGAGGCACCGTAACAACCTCGTCGCGCTCCACGCCCTTCATCGGGCAAAAGTGCAGGTTCCGGGAGGTGATGGCGACGTAGATGTTCCCTTTCTTCAAGCCGCGTGTAAGGTTGCTGCCGGTGCGGCCCTCCACAAAGATGATCTCGTAGTGTCGGATGTCATCGTACTCGTCCGGGGTGAGCAACCGGCGCAGGATGTTCCCCTGGATCGGACGGGGGGGAAGCAACAAAACGTGAGCGTTTTTGTTGACCGAAAAGTGAGCATCGGCCAGCGGGTGCCAAGAAGCGGGGCAATGCGGCGCCTACCTCGGCATTGACGTACTTATGCGCCACGTTGACGCCTCTGAACATCGTCACGATCTCCTTCGCGCGGTTTCTTGTCCCGATACGCGTTCACTGGAGCGTGGAGGTGTGCGTGACACCCGCAGGAGGGCCACCTCGCGAAGTGCCAACGGCCGGATCTGGCAAAGCCAATCAGAAATCTATCTCGGCGGATACGCGAATGTGCCGAGTCGCGAGAAGTAGCCGCCTCACCACACCCGGGAGCACGGCTTTCGGCTCGATTTTGAGGCTCAGATCCGAGACGATGCCGACGATAGTCGTCGCGACGGGTGCCAGGTTCGCGCCCGTGGTCCGCGCGTCTTCTGGGGACCGGGCTTCCGTTGGATCCGGCGAAGCTGTCAAGGGGAAAAATTCGGCACCGATCGAGGGAGGAACATTCACCCCGAACCCGAAGACGGTCTGGAGGGGAGACGCCGGCCTTCGCTCGGGCCCCAAGCGCCAGATGAAGAACCCCGATGACTTCGGAGGGGACTACGACAAGATCAGGGAGGAGCTGATGACCCAGGGCTACCGGGGCTGGGCAGGCAACCTCAGCATATCAAACACGATAAACTGGCTCTCGGAGAACACGTTTGGCGCGGGAGGGACGTCCCTCGGCCGTGGCATCGACGCCGTGGCGGGTGCGTACCGCAAGTTCCTCGACGCGCTCCCGTACCGCCGCCAAGACGGCAGGCAGGCGAGGGCGCTCCCCAAGGGTCGGGCGGCGGAGGCGTACAAGCGATGGGAGGCGTTCAAGGCTGGGGAGTCCAAACCGGACGACGATGGCCCCATCGTGGGCGGCAGGCAGGGAATGCTGCGCGGAGAGCGAGATGTGTTCGAGTACTGGACCAAGGTGTCGGAGGCGGCCGAGGCGGCTAGAAAGGCGGGTAAGCGACAGAAGGCTGCGGGGCGGGTCGGTCTTTCCAACAAGCTCGGCGAGGGCAGGCTCGTGCTCGCCGAGGGTCAGCGAAGGGCGATATCCGCCGACGTCATGGGTCTGGTTCTATCGCTGCGTCGCGCCGCCGCCGCGCTGGAGCGGGGCGACGACGCCTCCGCGGGGTTCGCATCCGACGCGGCGCTCGTCGACGCCTCCGCGGACGAGGCGGACGACAGGAGGGACGAGCTCCTCTCCGGGTGGGGTGGCGGCGGCGACGGCATCTCTTTTTACGGCGGGTACGGCGCCATCACGCCGCTCGAGGCTGCGGAAGCGAGGGACGCCGCGGGGTGGACCCCGACGCAGGTCGCCGAGCGCATCAACGCCATCTCCGCGTTGCTCGTGTGCACGCCGGGAGACGCGGTGGCGTGCGCGCACAGGTTCCCGGCGGTTCTGGAGACGCCCCAGTCCGTCCTCGCCGCGAGAATGGCCGCGCTCAAGGAGCTGCTGCCCCGCGCCGACGCCGCGCTCATATTCAGGGCGGAGCCCAGGCTTCTGCTCGCCGGGGACGGGGATATCATCATGGGTAACGTGCGTAGGTCCGTCGAGGCCATCAAGCGGGACCTGCCGGGCATCAACGCCGACAAGCTCCTGGAGCTGGAGCCCAGGATGATGTTCGAGGATATCTCATCGGGGTTGGAGGCGCTTCGCGAGCTTTGGCCCGAGGAAGCGTTCAGACAGTCGGACGCGGACAACCCGTTCTTCGCCGAGGAGCTTGCGCTGGCGATCAAGGCGCTGAATGGCAAGGGCAGCGAGAAAGAGGGGGACCGCCGTCGAAGTGACAAGTCGTACAAATAACTGTTTGTAAAACGTCTCTCAGTACTTTGAGTTGAGGATGCTGGAAGCGGCGGTGAGCGCGGCGCGAGAGATGGCCTTTTTCGTCGCGCTCTGAGGCGGCGGCATGGACGGCGTCGCCGACGAGGCAATCTCCGATCCGTGGTTCCGCGACACCGGCGAGAGCGGCTCGCGCGACGGGATTCTCTGTCGCCGTTTCAGCTCGGCGAGCTCCTCCCTGAGCGCCGCAGCCTCAGCCTCGGCTCGCGCGGCCCTCGACTTGGTCGTCTCCAGCTCACCCTTGTACTTGGTCACCGCGGTCATGGCAGCCTCGCTCGATCCACCGCCGCCAGTCGCGTTCACCTTCGCCTTGCCGAGCTCAACCTGGGAGCACCGCTGCGCAAACAGGAGAGTCGACTGCGTCTCTGGGAGCGACGCAGCCTCCGGGGAGACGTGCGCGAGGAGCACAACCTTGGAGTTACCCCCCAACGAGTCCGACAAAAGCCTGGTGAGCTGCGAGTTGCGGAACGGGACGTGCGTGCGCTTCTCGAGCAGCGCGGCGATGACGTCACCCAGGGCGCTGAGGCTCTTGTTGATGTGCTGCGCCTCCTTGAGCCTGTCGCCGGTAGCCTCCGACCTGGCGACGCGCTCGGACCCCGCGAGGTCGATCAGGTGTAGCCTGCCCGTCTTGACCGCGCCCATCGCGGCGTCTGAACCCTCCACGTACACGGTAACCACCGAGTGACTCCTGCTCGACCTCTCGTTCATCTTAGTCTCGCCGCTGGCCCTCCTCGCGGTTCCCTCCGCCATAATCTCGAGCACGTGCGCGGCGTCCCTCGCCGTCACCCTCGTCACCTCGACGTCCGAGTCGTCCGTACCCTCCGAAGACGTCGTCGGTCTTCTCTCGTGGAACCTGGGCTGCTCCGTGACCCCGTTCCAGGTGGCGTCCTTATCGGTCCGCCTCAGCAGGTCCCTCACCTGCTCGTTGTAAATCTCCCTCATCTCCACCGCGATCGTGTACGCCACCCCGTCCGTCTCACCCCTCGCTCTGGCAGTCTCGAACAGCTCAGTCAGTGCCCTATCATTGATGCCCACGAGCTCCTCGTGCTGCGACGCGCCGTCGGGGCCTCCCATGGTGTACGTCTTGCCAGACCCGGTTTGCCCATACGCGAAAACGCACGCGTTGTACCCGTCCAGGACCCCCATGACCACCGGCGACACCTCCTCGTACACGTCGGACTGAGTGGAGTCCGGGCCAAACACCCTGTCGAACGAGAACCTCTTCTCCTCGAGGCGCTTACCCGCGGGTCGGCGCTCTCCCGTGTTGGAGAGTTTAGCGACTGGAGCGGGTTTGCAGACGGCGTCCATGCCCTCCGCGGCTGGGTCGAGGCACCGGCCGGGAACGACCATCGACTCGCCGTGGGGGTCGTTCGTTTGCAGTGGTCGAATGCGGGTGTAGACTCGGATGGCTCCCTTCAGGTCTTGGATCTTGTGGAGGAGGGCCCTGTTGCGGAGATGGAGCTTCCCGTTGCGACGCTCCTGGTAATCCTTTTCCTGCTCCAGCGCGGAGAGCGTCGCCTTGGTCTCAGCCTGGATGCGCGCCACCGTGGCGGCGAACTGGGTCTGTAAACGTGCCAGGGTGGCGACGGTCTCCTCCCTGAGCCTCTCGTTGGAGGATTTGAGCTCGGGCATCGTCTCGTCGTACCTCGCGATCGCAGCCGCGAGCCTCTCGTTCTCATCCGCGGTTCTCATCATCGCCTCGTGGGACCGGGTGGCGTCTTCGCTGTACCTGAGCATCCGCTCGTTGGCCTCGGCGAGTGCGGCGGTGAGTCGCTCATCGTTCTCGTTCGATGGTCCTGGTTGACGCGCGGGCGACGTGCCGGCGCGCTCCTGGGCGTCGAAGAGCGCCGTCTGCATCTCATGGAGCTTCACGGTGAGGTGGGCGATTGCGTCATCCTTGGCATCCGGGCTCGACGCGGCGATGACCGGCGCGTCATTGGGGGAGTCCGGCATCTTGTCTTGAAGGTACTGTCTCACCCATCCGAAGATTTTAGCCCTGTGATCGTGGCTGCCGACGCCGAGATCGACCCTGAGCCTCTGGAGGGTCATGTTCGCCAGCTGAGGGCCATCGACTCCCGCGGCGAGGAATTCGTCGGCGTAAACCTCGAAGGCGGTGACATCGCGTTCGGAGAGGTTTCCCTCCGCGGCGAACTCGCGGCCCAACACCCGGAGGCATCGCGCCACATCTTGAGACGTCCATTCCATGAGGGAACCGCTCGGAAGCGCGGCGCGAAGCTCCGGAGTGAGGCCCGGGATGTGCCGTGGCGTACCCGTCGACATCGGAGCCTCCGACGAGAACGCCGGCGTTTTGGGAGACGGGACAGTCCCGAGACCCGAAGAGGAGAAGAGGAGTGGCGTCATCGTCGTCTCCGCACGGGTCCTGATGAGACCAGCGACGGGTGTTCCGAAGCCGGTCGGGACGCTCATCGCGACGGAATAGGACCCGTCTGGGACACGCCGCTTCAGTCTGCGCGCGCCGGGGATATCGGCAGCAAATCATAGTTCCCCTGTGAGACTCTCGGAAAACGCCCCCGCGCAGCTGTCGCAAGCATTTCGTATTTTCTACACTAGCTAGTCTA
>Ga0181571_10003691_pt1 | contig 11491 bp, 5 predicted proteins | sample 101ome_17_FD_132440 | JGI IMG/M metagenome (GOLD analysis project Ga0181571, IMG submission 132440) | Coastal salt marsh microbial communities from the Groves Creek Marsh, Skidaway Island, Georgia - 101407AT metaG (megahit assembly) | ecosystem: Environmental > Aquatic > Marine > Intertidal zone...
AGCGGGGGGTCGTGCACCCGGCTGGCGCGGCTCTCTCTCTGTCCGTCGCGCTCGTCCGACGCCACGAACGAACGACGAAACGCTCCGCTGTTCCCCTGCTTTCAACTCTCAGACCTGCCCTCCGCTTCCGCTCGTGGCACGATATCGCGGAGATCTCTGCGTGGAGAAATGCGGATTTCTTTTCCTGGCCGTTGTATGCCTTTTGTTCCTGCCGGGTTTCTTCCAAAATATCTGCCAGCTGTGACCGTGCCGATCCAAAACTTTGCCAAAGCGCGGGGTGCCGAATCCGTAAAGCGCGGGTAAAAGCCCCGCCGCGGCCAATGGGGATCCCGAGTGGAAAAAATCTTTGTTGCGTTCAATAACCGTGAGAAACTTCCCGTGGCGAGCGCGTGCGGTGTTGGACCGTGAGGCGGCCCGGACGCAGACGCGCACGCGCGAACGCACGCGCGCGACTTGGAGGTGAGGTCACGAAGGCGCCGGATCTCGGAGCCACCGGGTGAGAACGCCCTCGCGTCCTTTCCCCTCGACCAATCCCGGACGTCCTCTCCCGGCGTTTTTTCAACTCCCAGCCGCGCCCGCCCGATGCGAGCTGTCCGCGTCAGACGCGCGCCGAACCGCCGCCGGCGAGCGCGCCGCTCGCACCCGCGCGACCTTCCACTCCCCGCTTCGATCGCGCGGCCGGGTGCACTGACGTCGTTTGATCCCATCCCCGAGCGCAGGTTCTCGATAGGAAGCGTCCTCGCCGCTCGCCGTCGGCGCCCAGCCCCGCGCGTTGGACGTTGGAAGGGTCGCGGAATACTTCGGAATCTTCCACACGCCGCCGCTTAACAACACAACCACGCCGCCGCTACGACCGACGCAGGACACGGGCGCCATGGGAGGCGGCGCACAGGCCAACATCATCGTCAGCCCCGCGTGCGAGCTCGGAACGTGCGCGCCGAACGACGAGATCATCGTCGTCGGCGGCTACACCCACGCCGAGCTCCTCGCGCACACCCCCGCGCCCTGCGACGACCCGGCCAGGTGCGGCGTGCACGTGCTCCGCCAGTGCGGCGTCACCGGGAGGCTCACCCACTTGAGTACCAACGCCATCGGTCCCAACGTCGCGTTTATCGTGCGCTCACCGACCAACCCCTCCATCCTCTACGCCTCCACCGAGCGCATCGACGACGAGGGGGAGATCATCACCCTGCGGATGACGCCCGACTTCAGGCTGGTCGAGGAGACGAGGATCAAGGCTGGCGGGCGGTCCACCTGCTACCTCAACTTCAACGCGAGTCGCGAGTGGATGATGGCCGTCAACTACTGGGACGCCAGGGTGTCCATGCTCAAGCTCGGAAAGGACGGCCGGCCGGATATCGAGGCTGTTCGGGACCCGAGGTCGGTGCTGCAGCAGCCGGGGGCGGATTACGTCGATCGCGTCAAGCCAACCAGGGAGGAGCACTGGAAGTTTCGGCAGCGATGGCCGCACTCGCACTGCTGCGTCACCGAACCCTACGCGGGCCTCGTGCACTTCGTGGTGGACTTGGGGCTCGATAAGGTGTTCACGTACAGGGTAAACTCGAAGACGGGCGTGTTGGTGCCCAAGGGGTCCACGCGGCTCCCGCCGGGCAAAGGCCCGAGGCACCTCGTGTTCCACCCCTCTGTCAGGTCCGCGTACCTGGTCAACGAGCTCGACTCGACCGTCTCCGTGTTCAAGGTGAACATTCCGGAGGAGTGGACAACGCCACATCACTGGGACGCCGGCGCGTGCAGGGAGGACGGGTGCGAGGAGCCGGGCGCGGTGTTGGAGCTTGCGCAGTGCCTCTCCTCGCTGCCCGAGCACGAGCAGGGGAAGACGACGATCTCGCCGCAGGGCATCTGGAAGGCGGCGTCGCACTCATCGGAGATTCGCATGCACCCCAACGGAAGATACTTCGCCGTGGGTAACCGCGGGCACGACAGCATCGCGCTGTACTCGGTGGACCAGAGCGACGGCACGATCGCTCTGGTGGACATCGTCAAGAGCGGCGGTGAGTGCCCGAGGAATTTCAACTGGACGTGCGGGGGGAAGTTTTTGGTGGTTGGGAACCAAAACACGAACTGCATGGCGACCATGTCGTTCGACGAGGCGTCCGGCGCCCTGAAGATCGTGCACGAGGCGGCGGGGGTGACGAGCCCGAACTACGTGTACGCCATTCCGGCGCGCGAGCTGCCCAGCCTCATCTCAAACGCGGATGACTTTGGCGGCGCGCTTCCAGCCATCGCGGCCTGAACCGTCAGACCGCTCTCACGATAAGTTACCTCTTATGATAAGCTAGATTGACGAAGCCGACGCGCGCGCGCCGGCTTTGCTCGCCGTTACTCGCGGGCTGAGAGGGTCCGAGTGGTTTTTAATCTCATCACAAGTCGTTTCTCTACGCGGCGCTCTCTTCTCACTCGCCCAGCGCGGCGAAGGAGTTTCCACCCGCGCCCGTCCCGTCGCCCCCCCGACCCGGCGAGCGACCCCCGCGCCCGCCCCGGCCGCCCTTCGCGCCGCGTCCCCGACCCCGGCCCGCGTTTGTAGCCGCCTTTGGAGACTTCTTCCCCTCGTCGTCGCCGGCGACCGCGCCGGCTCCGGCTCCGGGCGGAGACTTTGGCGGCGTGGCAGCCTTGGCGCCCGCGCCGCGCCCGCCGCCACCCGCCGCCGCCTTGCCGCGACCGCCGCCGCGACCGCCGCCGGGGTTCGCCCCCGCGGCGCCAGCGCCCGCGCCCGCGGGGGTCGTCGCACCCGCCGGGCCGCCCGGGGTGAACGCGGGCGCGTCGGGCCTGAGCTGCTTCGTGGCGGGTGTCCCCTCGGCGCCGCCGGAAGCCTTTCGCTTTTTGCTCTCCGTCTCGGCAATCTTCTTTCGCATCTCCTCCATCTGCGCCTGGCGCTCCGCCATCTGCTTCGCGAGCTGCTCCTTCTCCTTCTTAGCCTTGGCGGACTTTTGCTGCTGGAGCATCGTGGCCTTCTTCTTCTCCGCGAGCATCTCCGCGGTCGATTTCTTGGCGACGGGCGCGGCGGCCGTCGCGCCGGCGAGGGCCGCGGCCGCGGCGGGCTCAGGCTCGGGCTTGGCCGCGGGCTTTCCAGCCGCCATGAAGGGGTTCTTGGCGGGCTCGGGCGTCGCGGCGGCGCCGGCAGCCATGAAGGGGTTGGTGGGCGACGGCGTCGCGGCGGCGGTTCCGAAGGGGCTCGCGCCGGTAGCCGCCCGCATGAAAGGGTTGACCGGCGCGGCGGCGGGGGCGGGGGCGGGCGCCGCGGGCTCGGAGGCGCCGCCCTCCGTGTTCATCGCGTCGCCCGGCGAGGAGATGAGGTCGTCGAGGAACGCCTCGGCGTCGTATCCCTCCGCCGCGTCGCCCTCGTCCTCGACGGGCGCCGCGGCTTCCGCGGCCTTGGCGGCTTCAGCCTCAGCCTTGGCGGCCGCTTCGGCATCCGCCTTGGCCTTGGCTTCAGCCTCAGCCTTGGCCTCCGCCTCAGCCTTGGCCTTCTTGGCGGCGGCCAGCTCCTTCTTCTTCTTCTCAGCCTCCGCGAGCTTGGCGCGCAGTTCCTCCATCTCCTTCTTCTTCGCGTCCGCCTTCTCCGTCGCCGCCTTGGTGGCTGCAGCCTTGGCGGCGGCTTCGGCATCCGCCTTGGCCTTAGCCTCGGCGTCAGCCTCGGCGTCAGCCTCGGCGGTTGCTTCGTCGACGGCGGCCGCCGCCGCTTCCTCCTCCGGTACCTCCTCCGCGGGTTCCTCCTCGGTGGCAGCCTCTGCGCCGGCGTCTACGGCCGCGACCGCGGCCCCCGCGCCGGTCGAGGGCCTCGGAGACATCGCCGGCGACTTGGCGGGTGATTTCGCGCCAGCCGCCTTGCGCTCCAGCGAAGCCTTCTCCTGCTCGAGAATCTTGAGCCTCAGCTCCATCTTCTCCCTCTCCTTCGCGGCGAGCGACGCGGCCTCGTCCGCCTGGGACTTGACCTGTTGCACCTGCTCCTGGAGCTTGGTCACCATCTGCTTGTTCTTCAGCGCGATGTTCTTCATCTTCGTCATCTGCGCCCCGTCGGCGGCGCCCCCGCTCACCTGAGCCTCGAGCGCCGCCTTCTCTTTTTCCCACTCCGCAGACGCCGCGGCGACGGCGGCGGCGACGGCAGCCTCGTCGGCGGCGGCGGCGCCCTCGGTGAGCGCGGTCCTCGCGGCGGCGGAGGCCGTCTCGAGCTTCGCCTCCATCTCGGCTCTTTCCTTCTCCCACGCGGATGAAGCGGCTTCAAACTCGGCGAGCTTGGCGCGAAGCTGCTGCTGCTTCTGCTTCCACTTGGGCAGGGGATCCTTCTCGGGGTTGTACGTGGCGATGTGCTTCTTGGCAATCTCCAGCTGCGACGTGGATTTCTCGGCTTTGGCCGTGACCGCCGCGAGCTGCGCGGCGGTCTCTTGAGCCGCCTTCTCCTTCGCCTCGAGCTCGGCAACCTTGGCGGCCACCTTGTCGTTCGCGGACTGCTCAGCCTTCTCGAGCGCCTCCTTGACGCGGTTGTGCTCGGCGAGGTCAACCGTCCCGTACTTCTCGAGCAGCTGCTGCGTGCGCTGCTCCCATCGCCGCGCGTCCGCCACGAGCAGCTCACGCTCCCCCGCGGCGCCCTCCGCCGCAGCCTTGGCCTCCGCCGCCTCCTTGTTCGCCCGCTCCGCCGTCGCCGCCGCCGTCGCGGCAGCCTTCTTCGCGTCCGCGAGCTGCGTCTTCAGCCCGGTGAGCTCCGCGCGCAAGGTGCTGTTGGATTCCTGCACCACGTTGAGGTGCTCCACCTTGGCCATCAGGGAGGCGTACTTTTCCTCCCCATCCGCCGTGCCCCTGGCGCCGAGCTGGTTCTCGAGCTCGGTCAGGGTGGCGCGCGCCTGGTCCGCCTGCGTCCGAGCCGTCTCCGCCTCGCGCTTCCATCTGGACGACTCGAGCGAGACAACCTCGAGCTGGCACGTCGCCGCCTCCTTCTCGGAACGCAAAAAGGCGATCACCTCGCGAAGCGACTTCTCCGCTTCCTCGCCGCCGGCTGCGTCGCCGTCGGCCATCTTGGCCGCCTTGAGCGCATCCTCCAGCTGATCGTGGAGGAGCCGGTTCTGGGAGCTCAGCGCCGCGGTCTTAGCCTCGGCGTCGCGCCTCGCCTTCTCCATCGATCCGCGTTCGTCGGCCCACTTCGACTCGGCGGCGGCGAGTCGAACCTCCGCCGCTCGCGCCAGCTCCCGAGCCGCCTCCACCGCCGCCGCCTCCTCCGTGCGCCTCTGCTCCTCCGCGTTGAGCTTTTTGACATCCTCCGCGTGGTGCAGCAGCTCCTGCTCGTACATCTGCTGCGCCTGGCGCCACTGCTTGCGGTGTTCCTCGACGTCGGCGGCGAGCGCCGCGACGCGACCCTCCGCGGCGGCGGCGTTTTGATCCGCCTCCGCGGCTAGCCTCCTCGCCTCCGCCGCCTCCGCCCGGGCGTCGTCCACGAGCGCAGCTTTCGCCTCGGCGTCCTCCGCGCGCTGCTGCCACTTGGACGCGGCGGAGGTCTCAGCCTCGGACGCGCGAGCCCTGAGCGCCTCCGACTCGGCGGCGAAATCCGCCTTGGCCCTCTCCGACTCCGTCTTGAGCGCGTCAAAGGCGGTCTGCATCTCCTTGATGGCGGCGTCGTTCGCCTCCGCGATGGCGCGGTAGTGCGCGGCGTGGCCCTCCGCGGCGGTCGCAGCCTCGCGCGCGGTGGCGGCGTCCTCACCCGCGCGCATGGCGGCGGCGAGGAGCTCCATCTCCCTCGGCGTCTCCGCCGGGCCGTGCTCGGCGGCGGCGACGACCCCAGCCGCCTCCGCCGCAATCGACACGTTTGTGCCGGTCGTGCCCAGGGATCCGGATGTGACCCGCGGATGGCTCTCGCTCTGCATGGCGACGCGCACGCGCTCGTCAGCCTTCTTGAGCTGCTGCTCCAGGATCTTGCACTTCTCCTCCGCCACCGCGGCGCGAGTTTCCGCGTCGGATTTGGCGTCTCGAAGCGAGGCAGCCGCGGTTTCGTCGGCGGCGGCTCGCGACGCCGCCTTCTCCGCCGCCGCCGCCGCCGCGTGGGCCGCGGTGCGCGTGCGCTCGCGCTCCGTGTCGAGGTCGGTCCTGGCGGCGGCCCAGTCCTTTTGCAGCCGCGCGAGTTCCGTCGCGAGTCGTTCGCGTTCGGCGCCAATCTCGCGTTCCCTCGCCTCTTTGAGCGACAGCGCCGCGTCTCTCGCGGCTTCAATCTTGGACTTTTCCGCGGTGGCCTTCGCCGCCGCCTCCGCGGCACGCTGCTCCGCGCGCGTGAGGAGCTCGCGCTCGGCGTCGGCGCGCCTTTGAGCGGATTCGGCGCGGGCGCATCGGTCCTCGGCGGCGTCGAGGCGAGCGTTTCGTTCGCGGAGCGCAGCCTCGTGCTCGGCGACGAGCCTCTGCGCCTGCGAGTTCTTCTCCACGAGCGCGTCCACGTCCTTCCTCGCGGCGTCCGCGGACTCCTGCAGGGAGACGTACCGACTGCGCTCGAATTCAGCCTGCGCCCTGGCCGCCGCCGCCTCCGCCTTGGCGGTGGCAGCGGCGCCTCGGTGCTCATCCGCCTGCTTGCGAAGTAAATCCGCGTTGGCGGCAGACTCCTCCTTCTGCTTGGCGAGCTCCTCGCGCAGCTCCGCGTTGAGCGCCGCGAGCGTCTGAGCCGCGTCGGCGTCGGCGCCACCTCCGGATGACCCATGGGGCAGCGCGAGGTGTTCCGTCTTGGCTAGCGAAGCCGCCGCCGCCGCCGCGAGGGACATAGCCGCGGCATCCGCCGTCGCCGCGCCGCCGGGAACCGACGCGGACGCGTAGAGCGCCTTGTACATGTCGCGCTGGCGCGTCACCGCGTCCATCATGGTCTGGGTCTTGCTCTTGCGTCCCTCGATCTCCTCCACCGCCTTGGCCGTCTCGGCGCGGAGCTTGGCGGCTTCAGCCTCGTACTCATCCTTGAGCCTTTGGCCGAGCTCCTCCTGGTCCGCGCTGAGGGTGCGGATCACCTCGAGCTGACGACGGTTCTGCTCCTGGAGCTCGGCGATGTCCCGGAAGTCCACGAGCTCCGCGGTGACGACCGCGGCGGCGTCGCTGGCGGCGATCGACTTGGGCGCCATCGCCGTCGGCGCGCCCCCCTTCAGTTCCGTCACCTCGTTGAGCAACAGCTGCACCTGCCTGGAGAGGTCCGCGGACTGCGCCTCCAGGCCCTTCACCACGCGCTCGTGGTGCCGCTTATCCGCCGCGTGCGCCCGGGCCTCCGTCTCCATGCGTCTCAACTCGACGGTGGAGTCCTCGAGGCGAAGGCGCATCTCGGCGTGAGCCGCGACGGCCCTCTCGTACTCGCGACGCTGCTCCGCGAGCATGGGCGCCCTTTGCTCGAGCTCGCTGATCATCCCGTCGATGGTGGCCTGGAGCCTTCGTCGTTCGGCGCACTCCTTGCGCCAGGCGTCGGCAGCCTCGGCGTACTTGGAGTAGAGCTCGGTCATCGTCAGGTTTTCCTTGCGAAGCGACGCGGCGGCGACTTCGGGGAGCTGCATGGCGAGAAGCGCGCCCGCCTGCCTGCCGCTCGCCGCGCCGTCCGCGGCCAAGGTTGGCGCCGGCAGCGCGTTTTCGTTCGGGGACGCGGGCGCGCCGGAGTGCGGGCGAGCGTCGGCCAATTTGGCGGCTGATTCGGCGGCGGCCTTCTCCGCCTTTTCCTTCGCCGCGTTAGCCTCCGCCAACGCTCGCGCGTGCTCCTCCTTCAACTCCGCGAGGTGGTCCCTCAGAGCCTGCAGGACGCCCTCGAGCTCGGTGGTCTTCGCCCCGCGCGTCTCCGCCTGTTTCTTGTACAGCTCCGCGAGTCGCTTGGCGGTGACGAGCTCCTTGTCGAAGTGCGCTTCAGCCTTGGCGGCGGATTCCCTGGCGCCCCGAAGTTCCTCGTTGGCTCGCGAAGCCGAGGCGGACGCGCGCGCGGCTTCCTCCTTGGCGCCGCCCAGGTCCCTGACCGCGGCGGCAGCCTCCTTCTTGACGCGCTCGAGCTCGTTGGCCGCCTCGAGGGCATCCGCGGACGCCGCCTTCCTCGCCGCGAGGAGCTCGTCGGATTTCTTCGAGAGCTCCGCCCTGAGCCACTCGTTGTGCTGCTGCAGGAGCTGCTGCTGCTGCTCCATCCGCGCCTTGGCGCTCTCGAACGCGGCTTGCTTGTTGTTGGCGTCGCGGAGCTGCGCCTCGACGCGGCTGCGCTCCTCCTGAGCGGCGACCAGCTTGGCGAGGTGCTCCTCCGCGGTTTTATTTCGCTCGGCGATCTCCGAGTTCTTCAGCTCGAGACGCTCCGCCAGCTCCCTTCGCGACGCGTTCGCCTCGTTGAGCTCAGCCTGACGGTGCGTGGGTGGATGGGACGTCGCGGGGGGTTCGCGGGTCAGTTCTCGGGGTTCGGGCGGGCAGCTGGGATGAATCTTTATGACCCCCGAAGGTAGGGTTCGGCGGCTGCGGTGGATCCGGGGCTAACCTTGAGTCGCTCGGTGGACGCCGTGAGCTGGAGGATCGAGACGTCCAGGGTGGCGGACTGAGCCTTCGCGGCGGTGAGCTCATCGCGCGCGGAGGTGAGCTGCGTTTTGATGGCGTCGCGCTCCGCGATAGCCTGGGGGAAGGGGGGGCAGAAGGGGTGCGGGTCAGGAATTTTGAAAGCGGCACTTAATTTTCGCGTGGCTGACGGGACGGGCGCGGTGCATGCGGCGCTGGATCGTCGATCCGTCCCGCCGCATGCTCTGAGTGTCTCGCGTGTATCTCGTGGATGCGTTGACGCGCACGAAAGCCCGGTGAAGGGTGCGAAATCCCGGTACGGCGAGGGCAGAGCCGTCTCTCACCTCCGAGTGCTCAGCCTCGAGAGCGTTGTACCTTGCCTCCATCGCCTGCGACTGATGCTCGGCGTTGATGGCGTCGGAGTCGGCCTGGGCCCTAACGGTCGCCAGCTCCTGCTCGAGCGAGGCGACGCGCGCCTGCATGTCGACCGCCGCCATGACGGAAGACTCTCGCCTGGCGTCTCCGGTGGAGGCGCTACTGACCGTAAAATTGTCGCAGCAGGCAAAATAATAAAACCGCGGACAGGAATCGGGGCGACAACAAACAGTCGGCGCTGCCACAGAGAGACGGAGAGGGAACGCCGGTGTGAACATGGTGCTCCTCGAGAACGATCGGTTTCTCACGGAGCTGACCAAGATGTACGAGCGGAACAGGGATTCCGGCTCCGTGTGGGTGACGATCAAGCGCTCGATGCTCAAGCGGCTTCCCAAGCGAAACCAGCTCCCTCCGCCCGAGCAGGTGTTCACAGATCCCGAGTGGGTCCGGCTGGTGCGGGCGTCGGACGGGAAGAAGAAGATCAGCACCACGGTGGATGCCAAGGCGGCCGAGAAGTTCTCCAGATCCCTGTCATTGGTGCAGATGGCGAGCATGGACGGGCTGCAGGAGATCAAGAAGCCGTCGAAGAAGGAGCGAGCCAAGGGTTCCACCAAGAAGGCTTGAAGTTGAAACTACGAAGGTACTAGGTTTACTACAATTAGGTCTGTGCGCGGCGAGTGAGGAACCTCACGCTGCCCGCGTCGATGTAAAACAAATAGCTTCGATACCGATCGACACGTGGTCCGGCCGAGTCGCGCGAGCCGAGGGTTTCGCGCGGATCGAGAGAGTCGGGAGGCGAAGGTCAAGTCGGTGAAGAATCATTTCATTCATTTCACAAAAATATGTGGGGGTGGGCCAGCCAAGCGCGGCGCCGCCCGTGCGACGTCGAGGTCGAGCGTGACGTTGCGTCTGTATCGGTCTCACGCAAGGACTTCTTCGCGAAAAGTGTCTGTAATGCGTGGACGTCATCCTCGACGCGTCCGCTCGCCTCTTTCTTCAGTCGCCGGAGCGCCGCCGCGTGCGACACCACCCAAACTCGCTTTGAGAAGTGGCGTCTCTACCTCGAGAACCCGGCGCTTAGAGCTCAGTCTTGGCGTCGCCAGCCTTGGCGCGCTTGACGGAGCGGAGGAGCGCGAGGGCCGGGGACTTCTCCGCGATGGTGTCGTCCTTGGCCTTCTTGCCAGCCTCGTACTGCGCCTGGAGGGACTTGAGGAGCTCCTCGAGGTCCGTGTCCGCCTGCTTGATCTCCCCCTCCGCCGCGGCAATCTCGGCGTCGAGGTCGGCGTCGGAGAGAGCCTGCTTCTCCTTGATGATCGCCTTCTGGTCGTCGGTGCACAGGTCGATGTTCTCGGCGCCGCAGGTGGGGCCGAGGTTATCCTTGGCCCACTTGGAGAGGGTGTCGTAGTCGCGACCGCCCTGGTAGGCGTCACCCGTCGCCGCGGTGGCGCCGGTGAAGTACTTGATGGTGGGGTATCCCTGGACGCCGTACTTCTGGCACAGATCCTGCTCCTTGGTGCAATCCACGTCAGCGATGAGGACCGTCTTGGAGGACTTATACTCGTCTCCGAGCTTGTCCCAAGCGGGCTTCATCGACTTGCAGTGGCCTCACCTGTGTTGAAATGAGGGGGAGAAGAGTAAGAGGGCCGTCAGCGAGGGATTCGCAATCGATCGATTTTCGAGGCTCGAAAAGAACAACGAGGAGGCGACGTTTGGCGATCGGGGCTCCCGGGGGGGATCGACGATCGGCGGCGTTCCGTGACGCGCGGGTCGGTGTCCGCGCCGATACCGCGCCGCGGGCGCGACGAGACGATCGTTCCACCGGGGTGGCGCGGGGAAACGCGCCCGGCGGGTGGATCGATCGTCCCGTCGCGCCCACGCGGCGCGCGCGGATCGTGCGCGGCGGAGATCTCGAGATGGGGCCGCGGGGGTTCGACGGTGGGGAACGCACCAAGGCGCGAGGAACTTGACGAAGGCGGCCTTGCCGCTCTCGAAAACCTCGGTGTCGAAGTTGGAGGAGGTGAGATCGACGGCGCCGGCGTTAGCGCCGAGCACCAGGCCCATGAGGGCGATCGCGAGGAGCGCGACACGCATCTTGATCAGGACCTGCGGGAGGAGTGGGGGGCGCGGATCGTGAGTCGCGTGACGAGAATAATTCCCGCGATCCTCCGACAGTGGGACGGTGTCGAGAGGGAGCGGGATCGGCGCGCGAACGGTGACGCGAGACGCGCGCGGCGTCCTCGCGCGCTCGGGTGGGCGATATTGACTGTTTAGATGCGGTTTGGCGCACGTACCGGAAGCGAGCTTGCACGATCTAGAGTGCGTCGGATGTCGGAAGCTGGGTTCTTTTCTTTGGTTTGCCCGAGGCCACGTTTCACGGACCAATCAAATCGCAGGGATTTTCCCCCGATTTTTCCCCTGCTCCGTGCAAACGGAAATGGCACTGTTTCTCCCGCCGCGGAGTGTCGCCAAGTGTGAGTCTCGTTTGTACCTACTCTACCGTCTCGAGCTATTCAATCTAAGTCCTAGCCCCGTCGCCGCGGGACGACACCACCCCCCTGGCCAGCACCTCCCCCCCCTCCCCGCCCCAGAAGTCGTCCCCACCCCCCCCCCCCCCCCCCCCAAGGGACGCCGCCCC
>Ga0181571_10003694_pt1 | contig 11490 bp, 7 predicted proteins | sample 101ome_17_FD_132440 | JGI IMG/M metagenome (GOLD analysis project Ga0181571, IMG submission 132440) | Coastal salt marsh microbial communities from the Groves Creek Marsh, Skidaway Island, Georgia - 101407AT metaG (megahit assembly) | ecosystem: Environmental > Aquatic > Marine > Intertidal zone...
AGCGCCACCTCATGGTCGCCGTCGACGGCTCGAAGGAGTCCGAGCACGCGGTCGAGTGGACCATCGGGCACCTCTGCCGCAGCGGTGACTTGCTCCACATCGTCCACGTCGAAACCGCGGGAGACATGGACCCGCGACTGAACACGTACGGTTCCTTCGCCCGAACGCATCCCCCGTCGATCCCCGGCGCCCGAAACGACATCGGCCTCGCGGTCCCCTTCCCCACGAACTTCGGCGACGGCGACAGCGGCGACGACGCGTCGTGGGCGCCGAAGCCGATGCTCGAATTCAGAGTGAGTCCCCGCTCGAACCGCGCTCAAACTGACCGTTTGCCCCTCCCCCGAAAAACAACCTTCTTCTCATTCGCAGTCCGACTTCCCGCGCGTTCCTGGATGCGGTGGATCTCTCGCTGATGGTCGATCCCGAAGCGCAGGAGCAGTACTGGTCCAACGCCGTGAAGCGCACGGAGGAGATGCTCGACGAAGTGTACGACCGACTCAAGGCGACGCACGGTGAGTTTGTGATTCAGACTCTCAGCCCCCGGCGATCTCTCGCGCCCCAATCCCGACGACGCGTTTTTTTGAGTCCCACTGAGCTCGCGACTTTTACTTCTCGGCGCTAATATTCGGCGTCCGCGGCTGGTGCGGCGGCTCACTCGCAGGCGAGCTCGCCGGCGACGGCGAGGACATGACCCGCTTTCCGCAGCCCGTCGAGCTCGACGCAGTACTGGACACGACGTTTGAGCCCGTGGCCGAGGTTGTCCTGAAACGGGCCAAGGATCTCGAGGCCGAGATGCTGGTCGTGGCGCATCACTCGCGAAACTGGTGGGAAAAGGCGCTCGTGGGCAGCGTGGCGCAGTACCTGATCGACAGGAGCGACGTGAACGTGGTGGTGCTGCACTGAACGCGGCGCGGCGGCTTGGCCCGAGACGACTCATCCATCCGCGGCGCTCACGAGCGTACTGTCAAACAGACATCGATCACCTCTCCGTGTTCGAACCGATACAAAAGTGGTGTGTGCTGTGCATCCGTATCGCTGTAGTATCCTTTGCACCGTCTCCACGGGTTTGTATCGGTTCGAACACCCAGGCAGGGCCAGCACGCTCGTGGCGCTCGCGGGGCGGGAGCGCGTGATGTTTCAACGCGGTCTCTCCCTCCCAGGAGCGTTCGAGGCGACGTCACCGCGGTTCACGTGTCCTTTTTCACGTGTACTTTCACGTGTACTTCGTCTCAGCGGTCCTGAAGACCCTCAGGAGTGCTGAGGGGATGTGAGGTGCACGTGAATTTGCGAATACAGCCTCGCTTCGAACGCTCATAGAGGATCACGCGCCCCGTAGCACTAGCTTTTGTGATGAGAAAAAACTAACACGCCCAAATTTTGGAGGGGCGCCCAGCCTGCAACGCGCTGATCGGCCGAATCTCTAGGTGGTGGTCGTTCAGCTTCGTCGCAATCGAGAATTCCACTTGGCAGAGTTGCCGAGGGTGCCAGGGCCGCAGTTCCGCACGCGCCGCTTCCACGCCTTCCGGGCTCGCCTCGGCGGAAAGGCTGCCGTCGGCGTCGGTACTAGGCCCGGCGACCCGACGGTCCGAACCCCTCTGCCAAGGTGGCCGCGGTGCCCGCCTGAGCTTTGCGACAAATTTGGAAAGATTCCCCACACAGAGCCCAATCCAGTAGGTGGCGAGAGTCGGCGCCTATGAACCTCTCGGCGCTCCCCGCGCCGCTGCGCACGCTCATGGACGCTCCCCAGGACTGGATGGAGGACGGCCATGAGGTGAACGGCGAGCTCACCCTGCGCTCCAACGGCACCACCCTCGGGCCCGGGCGCAAGAAGGGCACGTGGAGCCCCATGGAGGCCACATCCACCGGGCCGCTCATCGTCGAGGCCACGATTGGCGGTGTCGAACACACGATCCGCTACGACGTGCCGACCGAGAAGGGCGGTTTCATCACGGGCATCGTGCTCGAGCCCGCGCGCGAGCCCAAGTCGAGATGCCGCGCGCAGAAAGAGTACGTCCCTACGGAGCGTGGGGGCAACGGCGCGGGCGGAACCTCCGACGGGGACCGCGAGGTGTCGGTCGGAATTTACCAGCCCCCGAACAAGGACCTCGCCGCGAAGCGCATGCGCGCGAAGCAGGCGTTCGACCACGTCACCGGCGATCAGCTGCCGCTGAACATCGGCTTCGATCGCACCTCCAGGGTGTTCGGCAGCGGCATCACCTTCTACTGGATCCTCCTCAGGGACTACGCCGTCTGCATGCTCTGCTTCACGGTGGCTTCGTTTTGGTATTACCACATGATTCGCACCGCGAATGAGGAGAACAACACCACCACCGAACGGCTCCCCGGGCTCTCTCGCGCCTCCCTCGGCGCGCTGCTCATGTGGGGCAGCCAGCAGGCGCAGGCTGGACGCAAGTTCACCGACGAGGACCGCGACGGCATGCTCGCGATATCCGTGCTCGACACGCTCATGATGTTCGCGCTGTCGGCGCTGGCGCTCTACCACTTCTTTCGCAAGAAACGCGCGAGGGACGAGGCGGACATCCACGCCATCACCATGGACGACTACAGCATCGTCGTCGAGGACCTCCCAGAAGACGTCACCGAGGATAGGCTTCGGAAACACTTCGAGAAATTCGGCGTCGTCAATGAGATCGTGATGGGTTACGACTTGCGCGAGATGATGGCGCTTCGCCGGAAGCTTCTGGCGCAGGAAGGCAACCACGAGATGCTCGAGTACATGCTGAAGCGCGCGAACGAGATGCTCGGCATCGAGTCCGACTATCACAAGGAACGGTGGGTCAAGGTGTTCGAGCACAAGGCCGGCGAGGGCGTGACGCTCGACTTGGGCGCCAACGCGATCAACGACATGTTCGCGAGGACAAAAATTTGGAGGTTTGATTTCGCCGGTCAACCTCGGGCCTACTACGCCAGGCACGGCGCAATCACCAACGACTTCGACGCGTACGCCAACATGCTGAAGACTTGGTCGACGCGCGATAACGTCCCGGTCGAGGATTTCGACGTCTACGGATCCGAGGAGGATCTCAAGAACGCGCAGAATCCGTGGGTCGAGCACAACGCGGACGCGGACGGTGTCGGGTTTCCGCGCGATTCTGGGGCGTCCGGGCGCGAGGTCGGGATGTGGGCGTGCCTCCCCGACTCCCCCGAGTACAAAGCCCGCGGTCGCGGGGACGCGAGCTTCGCGTTTTACCTGCCCTCGTCGCCCGTGCTCTTCGGGGAGCCGGAAAAGTATAAGCCGCCGCCGGCCAAGTACTCCCTCACCGCCTTTGCGTCCGCCGTGACGCCCACGAAGAGCATGTTCTACAGCAACGGCACGTTCAGCGCGCGTTCCCCCGAGGTTATGAAGGCGCTCTTCAAGACGAGGGCGCAGAGAAAAGAGGAGGCGGCGTCGCGCATCCAGCGCAACTACCGGGCGTACATGCGTCGCAGAGACGCCGCGGAGGAAGAGGCCAAGAAACAGTTTGAAGCGAAGAAGCTCTCGATGTCGCAGCGCGCGGCATCGATGGCGAAGCGCGCGAAGGACGCCGCGAAGACGACGGCGGTGAGCGCGGTGAAGAACACGGCGGGCAAGGCGGCGGGCAAAGTCGTGGACAGAGCCAGCTCGGCTAAGATTGGCGTCCTCAAAAGATTCCGACCGGACGATTTCAATCCCGATAAGCTCCGCGAAAGGATCGCAAAGTCCGTGGCCGACATCAAGGAGACCAAGGCGACCATCGAGGAGCGCGTCAAGGAGGGCTACAAAGTGGTCAAGGCGTGGGTCGTTTTCGAGGATGAGCAGAGCAGGTTCGATTGCATGGAGCTCGTGGTGAAGAGCGAGGCTGAGGCCAAGTCGAAGAAACACGTGGGCAGCGAGGATGACGTGTGCGTATTTGAGGGTCACCGCATCGACCCCAACTCGGCGCGCGCGCCGTCCGACACCATGTGGGAGAACCTGGGGTACTCCAAGAAGTACGCGGGGCTCAGAACCTGCCGGTCCCTGTTCGTGTTATTCGCCTACCTCGTCTTCAACGTGCTCACGGTGGCGTTTGTGCAGTCGCAGCTGAGGAACCTTCCGCCGGAGGCCATCTGCGACGAGATCCAGAACGGTCTCGTGGACAACCTGCACTGCTCCAAGATATGGGACGTCGAGAGCACCAACCCGGTGGTCAGGGATCTCGCCAGGCGGGGCCTCCGGTCGATGCAGAAACCTTTGGTGTCGTATAACCAGTGCGACGATTACATGGACTTCAAGCTCTTCACCGGTAACGCCACCGCTTACTACGGGTACTATAGCGGATCACACCCGCTCGCCCCCACCCCCCGGGCGTTGGAGGCTGCGATCGCCAAGCAGGAGAAGAACAAATTCAATTCCGATCCCACCGGTTTCGACAACACGACGATCGTCGACGAATGCGCCGCCGCGGTTTGCATGACGTGCTACTGCTCCGAGCACAGCGAAGAGGCGGGGAATGAAAGTTTCTGCCGAAAGTACAGCATGGATAACATCACTCGCACCGCACTCGGCGGGTTCGCGACGATCATCGCGGCGGTTCTCAACGTCCTGGTCAAGACTCTCTCCATCTTCCTCTCGGAGAAGGAGCACCACCACAGCTACACCGACTTTGAGAAGAGCGTCACCTGGAAAATTGTCACCGTCATGCTGCTGATCATGGTGTTGCTGCCCCTTTTCATGGCTGCGAACATACCCGACATCTCACTCGGATTCTTGTTCAACGGCGAACACTTTGATTTCTCCCCGTGGTGGTACAGCGAGTTCGCGACCAAGTTTCAGCAAGTCGCGTTCATCAACGCGTTTTCCTTGCCGTTTTCCATGGCGAGCAAGGTGATTGTCTTTGAGGTCAAGCGCCGGTTGCTGGCGGGCACCGCGTCGACCCAGAGGCAGCTCGACGAGCTGTACAAGCCCCCTCCGTACCTCATGTCCGAGCGGTACGGCATGTTCGTGTCCGCCGTGCTGTACACCCTGCTGTTCTCCGCGGGCATGCCCCTGCTTTACTTCATCATGATCTGCATGTGCGGCATGCTCACCGTCATCGACCGCGTCGTCCTGCTGCGGTTCTGCGCGAGGCCGCCGAGGTACACCGGCAAGCTCGCCGCGATGCTCGTGCACACCGTCCCGGTGGGCATCGTCGTCCACCTGCTCGTCGCCGTGTACATGTACGGAGAGCGGGATCTGCCCTCGTACACTCACATGGGCGGCGAGACTGGCAAGTGGGGCCCCAACGGCGACGACGGCACCGGAGTCCAGGTGACCGACCACCAGTTCGACGTGAGGGAACGAATCGCGCGGCTCAACGGATTCATCCCGTTCGTGGGGTTCATCGTGTGCGGGACGAGCTTCGTGATCGCGTACGCCGCGCTATTTTACTCAAAGTTTAAGCAGAAGGGCGAGGGCGACGACAACATCGACGAGGATCTGCCGCCGATCACTCAGGTTAAAAAGGCGAAGCAGCTGACGGGTCTGAAGACGTACTCGATCACGGCGCACCCGGAGTATCAGACGCTGTTCCCTCCGGGAAACTTGGTGAGCAAAGGGCTCTGAGGGGCACGATGAGGAGGCGAGAACGAGTTCGAGATTGAGGTTTTTTATTCATTCAAGAAAGTTACGTGTCGAGCATCGCCGCGGGGTCTGTTTCGACGCGATGCCTCCTTCGTCGCCCTCTCACTCGCTCTCTGTCCGCGTTACAACCCCTGGGTGCTGATTGATAGTGAATTCAATGGCACGAATACATCCAGGGGTTTGAAACGAAAGTATTGAAAGCGACAGAGAGCGAAGGGGAGAGGGATAAAGAAGACGACGTCCGAGCACTTTCCCCGCTCAATCGCCCGCTCACTGCGACAGCACCTCCTTCGTGTACCTCCACGCGTTGCTCCAGATCGGCTGGCACAGATCGATCGGCATCCTCTCCTGCTTGTTTTTGCGGTGCCTGTCCGCGCCGTGCATCAGCAGCAGGTTGACGATCTCCACGTGGCCGCGCATGGACGCCCAGTGCAGCGGCGTGTTATCGCCGAGATCCATCGCGTCCACCTCGGCGCCCTGCTCGAGGAGAAACTTGCAGGTCTGGAAGTGCCCGTTGTGCGCAGCCCTGGACAGCGGTGTGTCCTTCATGATGCCGCACTGCTGGATGTCCGCGCCTTCGTTGATGAGGAGCTCGCAGCAGGCGGTGTGACCGTTGCCGGCGGCGAGGAGCATGGGGGGGTCGCCGCAGTGGTCAGCCTCGTCGAGGGGAGCGCCCTGCGGAGACGAAAGCGAAGGGGCGAAAGGGTGCGACGTCGTCGTCAGTCCACGCGATTTCGAGTACGGGAGCTATCGTTCGATTCGGTGAGACGTACGGGGCGTCGTCGACTTTGATTCGACGACGGACGAGACGCGCACCTCGTTGATGTGTTCCTTGACCCAGTCGTAGTAGCCGTCGCAGCAATCGCGCCAGATGTTGGACTTGTCGGGGATGAACCTTCCGCTCTGCGACGCGCCAGGTGCGTGATGAATCGGGGATATCGGTCAGCTCGCTCGCGGATTTCTCATCTCTCGGCGATGTCGCGGCGGATCGAGGCCATCGAGGCGGGACCGGGAGCGCGGATACTCCCGGACCGCGGGGCGCCTCGGGGCGATCCGAACCCGAAATAAATCCCCGTTCGCGGAAGGCGGGCGGTTTTAGTCGCGCGGCGGACTTGGGGATGGGACGAAAATCGCGGGACGCACCACGAGGTCGAAAGGCATGGCGGTATCCCTGCGGGCGAGCTCGAGTGCGGAGGTTCGCGCGCGGGTCGATGCGCGGACGGCGCGCGCCTGGTGAAGTGAGACCACGGCTCCCACCCTCGTTGGCCTCGACCTTTCCGAGGGAGCCACGAACCGAGAAACGCTCGGGAGGCGACCGGTCAGGAAAAATCACGCCCGTTCGCGCTCCGCTTGAAAAAGTCGCCGAGGGTTTGCCAAAAAATAACATCCAGAATCGCCCCTCCTCGTTCATACCCAGCGCCCCCTAAACCACCATGGCGGGCTTGGTTCGCTCCGCGCTCCGGCGCGGGTTCGCATCGAGCGGTGCGTGGGGACCGGTGCGCGCGTTCAGCACGCGCGCGTCCGTCGTCCTCGCCGACACGCCCTTCCACTACCAGGACCTTTTCGAACCCGGATCGCCAAAAGACGTCCCGTGGAGGAAGATCACCTCCGAGCACGTCAGCGTCGTGGAGGCTGCCGGGCGCAAGGTCCTCAAGGTCGAGCCCGAGGCGATCCGTTTGCTCACGCAAGAGGCGATGACCGACATCGCGCACCTGTTGAGGCCCGGGCACCTGCAGCAGCTCGCAAACATCCTCAAGGATCCCGAGGCTTCCGACAACGATCGCTTCGTCGCGCTCGAGCTCCTCAAGAACGCCAACGTCGCCGCGGGGATGGTCCTGCCGGGATGCCAGGACACCGGCACCGCCATCGTCATGGGCAAACGCGGGCAAAACGTCTGGACCGACGGCAACGACGAGGAGATGATCAGCAAGGGAGTCTACGATACCTACGTGAAGCGAAACCTGAGGTACTCGCAGGTGGCGCCCCAGACGATGTTCGACGAGAAAAACACGGGTTCCAACCTACCCGCGCAGATCGACCTCTACGCCAAGGACGGCGACGAGTACCACTTCCACTTCATGGCCAAGGGCGGCGGCAGCGCCAACAAGACGTTCCTGTACCAGGAGACCAAGGCGCTCCTCAACCCCGAGCGCATGGTCCAGTTTCTGGAGGAGAAGATCAAGACGCTGGGAACCGCGGCGTGCCCCCCGTACCACCTCGCGTTCGTCGTCGGCGGCTTATCCGCGGAGCAGAACCTGAAGACGGTCAAGATGGCGAGCGCGAGGTACTACGATGACCTGCACACGACCGGCAACGCGCACGGCAGGGCGTTCAGGGATCTGGAGATGGAGGCGCAGATCCACGAGCTCACGCGGCGAATGGGCATCGGCGCGCAGTTCGGGGGCAAGTACTTTTGCCACGACGTCCGCGTCGTTCGACTGCCCCGGCACGGCGCGTCCTGTCCGGTGGGCCTCGGCGTGTCGTGCAGCGCGGACCGGCAGGCGCTGGGTAAGATCACCGCGCAGGGCGTCTTCGTCGAGGCTCTGGAGACGGATCCCGGCAGGTTTCTCCCGGACGTCACCGACGACCACCTCGACGAAGGCGGCCCCGTCGTGGACGTTGACCTGACGCGACCGATGTCGGAGATTCGCGAGCTCCTCTCCGCGTGCTCCGTCAGCACCAGGCTCAAGCTCACCGGGCCCCTCATCGTCGCGAGGGACATCGCGCACGCCAAGATCAAGGAGCGGTTGGACGCCGGCGAGGAGATGCCGCGGTACATGAAGGACCACGCGGTGTATTACGCCGGGCCGGCGAAAACCCCGGACGGGATGGCGAGCGGATCGTTCGGGCCGACCACGGCCGGGAGGATGGACTCGTACGTGGACGCGTTCCAAGCCGCGGGCGGGAGCATGGTGATGCTCGCGAAGGGCAACCGGAGCGCGCAGGTGACGCGCGCGTGCAAGAAGCACGGCGGGTTTTACCTCGGGTCCATCGGCGGTCCCGCCGCGATTTTAGCGCAGAACAACATCAAGAAGGTGGACGTGCTGGAGTTCCCGGAGCTGGGGATGGAGGCCATCTGGAAGATCGAGGTTGAGGATTTCCCCGCGTTCGTCATCGTGGACGACAAGGGCAACGACTTCTTCAAGAAGTGGCAGACCTGAGGAGACGCGTGTAATAAGATGGCTAAACTTTTTCCTCGGTTATCGATTGAGAACACTTACTCGCGAGCGACGTCTCTCGTTGTGCGTCAGCCGCCGGGATCGCGGATCTTCGCGTTTCTTCCCCGGCGGCGTCATCGAAACGAGACATCGCTCCGACCGTCATTGGCCCCCCTCCCGTCCCCCCCAGGCGTCGATCCAACGCGCCGCGTCATTCGCCCGAGCCGCTTTCGCCGCCCTGTGCTTGCGCATGTAGGACTGGTGCCTCTCCTCCGCGTCGGCCCAGGACTTAAAGTCGAGAACCTCCGTGACGACCGCGCCGTCGTCGCCGATGGCGGCGGAGAGTCGCGCGATGGAGGCCTCCACCGTCGCGCGCTGGATCTCGTCCACGACCCACACGGCGGACTTATATTGGGCCTTTGGTCTCATCTTTAATACCCGGTTGCCCGAGACGTCGAAGAAGTGCGCCAGGAGCGTGTCGTAGGGGAGGACGGTTGGGTCGAAGACGACGCGGATCGCCTCGGTGTGGCCATCGCCGTCGCACACGCTGTCGTACGTGGGCGCGGGGGAGTCCCCGCCCGTGTATCCCACCCTGGTCGACAGGACGCCCGGGAGCTCGCTGAAGAAGAGCTCCGGCTTCCAGAATCACCCGCACCCGAAGTACGCGACGGCGGCCTTTTCGGTCTCCGGCGGGGAGGCCGACGGGGCGCATCGCGCGGCGACGACGCCGACGCGATGCGAGGGCGCGCGGCGGCGCGCGGCGACCGTCGGGGTGGCGACCGATGCGGCCAGCGTTGACGCCATCTCCTCGCGCGAGACGCAATGAAAAAGATAAAGTTTGGCACGCCCGGAACCACAAGCTTCACATTCGTCGGTGGGCACCGCGCGTGACGACGTCATGTCCACGACGGCGATGCGATCCCGCCTGCTGGCGAATGTCGCGAGGGAGACCTGGCGGCGCGCATCGTCCCGGACCGGCCGGCACGGGGCGAAGCATCCCGTTCGATGGAGGACCGCGGCGTCGTCGTCGTCGTCCGTGGAGGTCCAGGAGACGGAAACTTTCGGTGACGACGTGCACGCGCAGCATCGGATCCTCAGGCTCGACGCCCCGCGCGCTGACGTCCACTACGTCTCCGCTGGCGACGACACCGCCCCCGCGGTGTTGATGCTCCACGGTTTCCCGGATAATCACGCCACGTGGAGGGGGCAGATTCCAGCCCTCGTGCGGGCTGGCTTTCGCGTCCTCGCTCCAGATTTACGCGGCTACGGACGGTCAGGGAAACCCGCGGGCGTCGTTGCGTACGGCCCCGCGCCCGTCACCGACGACCTCGCCGCACTCCTCGACCATGAACGCGTCGACAGCGCCCGCGCCGTCGTCGGTCACGATTGGGGCGCGGCGGTGGCCTACGCCTTCGCGGCCAGGCATCCGACAAAACTCCAAAAACTCTCCGTCCTCAACGGCGTCCACCCCGCCGTGTTCCTCGACTTCGTGCTATCCAACCCGACGCAGTTCCTCAAGTCGTACTACATCGGCTTCTTCCAGCTGCCGGCGTTGCCCGAGCTCGTCCTGTCCTTCGCGGACTTTGCGATGCTCCGAGTCGTGTTCGCGATTGACCCGGCGAAGCCGCTCGAGAGGAGCGACGTCGATGAATTAGTCGACGCGTGTTCAATTCCAGGCGCTCTCACCGCCGCGCTCAACTACTACCGCGCCGCGGGACCCGCGCACAGCCTGTGGAGCGACGTCGGCGCGTGCCCGGTGCCGGTGCAGGTGCAGTGGGGCGCGAGGGATCGGTACCTGGAGGAGAAGATCGCGATCCCGCCGGCGGATGTGGCTCCGCTGGCGAATCGGTCCATCGTGCGGCATCCGGACGCGACGCACTGGGTGCAATGGGACGAACCCGACGCCGTCTCCGACGCGCTCATAGAGTTTCTCAACGAGAAGTGACTTAGTCTAAGTGTCGGCGGATGAATGAAGTGGACTAGCTAGCTAGCTAGCTAGGCAGTAGTAGCTCTCTAAAGCAGTTCGTCCAGTTTGACCGTCTGGTCTGGGAGGTAAAACTCCGCGCGAGCCGGTATCATGTCCACGGGCCCGCCCCTCGCGTCCCCATCGACGCCCAGGTACCCCCCGTTGTCCGCCACGAGCGCCTTTAGCGCCTTTGGGTCCGCGATAACCTCCCCGCGCCTCGCCCCTTTGGTCACCAGCATCTCGGTCGCGCCGCCCCTGCACTTGAGCAGTATCTCCCCGCTCTGCGGCTGGCCCCATCCGGGCGCGATGCAACGGAGCCCGGCGCTGTCGCACGCCTCCTCCGCCGCGAGGAGCGCGTGCATGTCGTGAACGTGACCGACGATGAGGCCCTCCAGCGCCGGGTATTCCTCCCTGAGGCGATGCAGCGCCGCGGCAAAATCCGTCGCCACCGAAGCCGGCGGCGTGTAGATCGAATCGCCGTCTTCGCTTAGCGTCCCAGAGTCTCCGCTTAGCGTCCCAGAGTCTCCGCTCGACCCCGCGTCCCTCGCGACCCTTCGCGTGTACCTCGGCACCCCGGGTGCCCAAAGCGGAAGCCCCACGGCGTCCGCGAACCTAATCGCGCATCGCCGCAGGAAAGCCGCGTCCTCGTCCGCCTCGCACGTCATCGTCGCGTCATCCGTCGGCGAGAAGGGCACGACGCACGCGCATCGCCTGCGCTGTAACACGGACGTGTGATACGTCGCGGCGCTGTTGTGCCCGGATGTGTACAGCAAAGCACACGCGGGGGG
>Ga0181571_10003701_pt1 | contig 11481 bp, 11 predicted proteins | sample 101ome_17_FD_132440 | JGI IMG/M metagenome (GOLD analysis project Ga0181571, IMG submission 132440) | Coastal salt marsh microbial communities from the Groves Creek Marsh, Skidaway Island, Georgia - 101407AT metaG (megahit assembly) | ecosystem: Environmental > Aquatic > Marine > Intertidal...
ACCCGCGGCAATCATTGGATGTGGATGATGTCTGTCAGGGTGCCGAACAAGCACCTCCAAGGCGAGATCCAGCGACGCAGCATGCACTTCGCTACGGGGCGTATCCGCGGTTCATTTTAACCGAAGTACAGTGATTACTTTACATTCTGGTCTACTATTATAAGCAAACCTTCGAAAAATCACATCGTGACCGAAATCTGTTTTCTTGAGTTATCATGAGAGCACTTCGGTGTGTCCGCGGATACGCCCCGGTAGCGACGTGCATGCTGCGTCGCTGGAGCTCGCCTTTGAGGTGCTTGATCAGAACCCTCACATCCATCACCCCATTCAACGATTTCCGAGATTAACCACGGGTTCCGGCGCAGCGCGCGTGTTTGTCGCGCGGTGCCGTCCACATACTCCGTTTTTTTTCCAAAGTATGGTAGTCTAGCTAGATATCTAGTCTACTACGTAGCGAAAGTAGCTAGCTAGCTAGATCTAGCTAGATAGTCTAGACTACTTTATTTCGTAGTTTCGAGTACTTTCGAAAATATTTGTTACCTTGCTTCGAAAGTACTTTCGAAAGTATTACTTTCTACGAAAGTATTAATACTTTCGAAAGTATCATATTATCATATCATTGCATAATATCATAAGTCTATGAGATGATATATGATATGCGAACCTCAAGCCCGGTTCGCGGTCGATCGAATACTTGACGTGTTTTTTGTTTGGCGGTGGCGAATTATTGTTTCCTGCAGCATGTTGAGACGAGCGTTCTCTTGTCTTCGGGGAGATAGCAAGGGCTTCCTCCCATGTAAAATCCGGCATGCGGTGTGGCAAAGAACAACTGATTTTCGGTCAGGTTTGTATGCCGCATGCGCTGCGTCCATCTTCGGATCCGCAGGTTGGGTAGCAATTGATTGCGAACCGGGCAAGTCGGAGACGTCGGGCACCTTCACCGCTAACCCTGTTTCCGTCGAGGCACGAGCAGCGTCTGTTTTTGAATGTTCGACCTTCTTTTTCCTAACGCCAGAATATCGTCGCAACATTTTTTTTATATACGAGAAACGATTACGCGTCCACAGTCCCCCGGAGAAGGTCTTCGAGTACTTCTCCTCCGTCAAGAGCAACGGCGGAACGTTCATGACTTCCCTGGACCTCATGCGGGCAGCTGTGCCAGTGTTTCAGCCTTTCAGCTCGACAAACGTACGCAGTGGGTCACTTGGCGGGGAACATCGAGAAGATGAGGATCTGGATGCCCTTCGACTGGGAATTTCAGAGAAGTCGAACTTCTTTAAGCTGTTCGACACCGACGGAGATGGCCTCATATCCTTTCCAGAGTACGTCTTCTTTATCACTTTGCTCTCCATTCCTGAGAGCAAGGTCAAGGCGATTTTCCAGCAGTTCGATATCGACAGAAGCGGTCAACTTAGCCGAGGCGAATTTATGGAGATGATGAAAGCCATGCGAAAATCCACTGGCCGAGGCAACGCATCTGGCATTCGCACCGGTCTAAAGGCAACAAATGTGGATGACATCAGTGTGGGTTTGGTCCAATACCTCTTCGAGGATAAGGGTAAAGAACGCCTGCTAAGTTTTGAAGAATTCATAAGTTTCCTGCACGAGCTGCGGGGCGAAATCGATCTTCTTGAGTTCGCGCACTATGATGTGATGAATATCGGATCCATTGGCGTTGAAGACTTCGGATACAGTGTCGTCGCAGGGGCGAATGTTCAGCGCATGCAGTATTTCATCGACAGAATATCCAAATTGGCTTCAAGCGACATCGGCGCTGCGGGACAGAGGGTCAGTAAACAAGAGTTCATGTCTTTCTGTCGATTGCTGAAACACGGTGACACAAAATTTCAAGAAAAAATACGAAAGCATGCCGGAGATGGCGGAAGACTTGATATGGCACACTTCTTAAAGCTTGCTCTGGATTGTGGGGTCATTCTGAGCGATACTCAAGTGCGCATAATTTTTTTCATTGTTGATGCTGACGGGGACGGAGAGTTATCTTCAACTGAATTTTTCGATGTCGTCTGCCGTTGGGCTTAGCGCAAAGGAAGCAAAAAAGCATGTGCAATGCGATAAACGTTGATTCTGTATCTGTTGTATCCACTTGTCGTAACAGCATGAAGAATCTCTCGATGGTATCCTACATGGTGTGGTGACGCCCATTGAAATGATTGACGACCGAGTTTTCAGTCATTTTTGTCAAAAAATACCTTCAGTATAAGCATAAATTTTCAGTTGGCAGTAGCCGCACTCCAAATCCTCATCAGGTCACATATGTGTAATACAGCATGTGATCCGCTTGCTTAAGTTTTTCGATTTCCTGAAAACTATTATTCATGCAGCGTACAGTTACCTCGCCTCAAGAGTGGAGTCAAATACTTTCAAAGTTTCTACAAACAAAGAACGGTAAAAGTGTACCACCTGAACTGCTTGCCTTCTTATTGGGGTTATGATGAGAACGTCGCGTATGCATTGATAATACTTTCTTCGAAATTTATATAAAAATATCATAAACTTGAAACACTTCTACATGCGCGCTACCTTGTTTGCTTCATTCGTTCGTACAGATGTTCGTTCGCTTCTACTTTCGAAAGTACATCATCTACTTTTGTTCAATCAAGAAGAGTTTTTTGATGAACTATCGCTCCGATGAATCTTAACAACAAGACACGGGTTTGGCTGCTTGTTTCCACCAATATACTTCCCGTCTTCGTCATAGAGTGGCAAAATTCTCACCCCCGAACGAAGCATACTCACAGGACAACAGTATTGAGCCAAGAAATCATCGGCGCTGACAGTATCTTTGTCGTAGACAGTGAACAGAAGTAAAGCCAAATCTACATCGAATATGTCAAACTTGAATGACTCATTGAAATACGGTTGGGCTCTGGGTCCAGTTCGCTGATCCGTGAATACTGATGTGGTGAATGTCTTGGCATCACTTACGCAACCGGTGATGGTGACACGAACGTAGGTGTCTGGTGCACCCATAAGCTCAGCGTCCTTGAAGTTGTCCCAACCAGATCCGGCAATCACTGACACAGATAGGGCACAGACCGGTTCAGAAGGCTTAGGAGCAGAAGGATCTAGAAGGTGTTTTGGTTTGAGGATGTATCCGGAACCCCCATTGGCAGAAAACTTGCCTCTGTTGATCCAGGTCGGCATGTCATTCGCCTGAAAGTTGAGTGCAACCATCTGAGCGCCAATAGACCAAGCTGGAGAGGGATCATAGTTGTCGGACATAATACGACGTCCAGCAGGGTAGCATCGCAGTAGATGTCGTTTGGTAAAAGATATCATCAACGATTTTTCTGTGCTTTGAGCGCGGCTCAGGAGTTTTGCCTCACCCCATGAACAAGATATACAGCGATCAAGAGCCATAGAATCATCAAATGATTTGAATTTTGCATTTTCGACGGTAACCATAGATCTCAAATCAAAATTGGGAGACCTCGTTCGCACAAGCTGTTCGGCAAGAGTTTGCTCAGCACGAGGGGTATCATGAAACAAGTCCTTTACATCTTCTTCTTCGTCGTCATGCATTCCTTGGGGCATTCCAACTTCCACAGGTGCTTTGCAGATTGATTCTGCCTTTGAAGAATCTTTCTCCTGGGAAGTGTAAGCGAGTGCACGAATGCGATTCAGTCAGTTCACCAGGGTGCGTGTAATTGGAGTGGTAGTGCCAGAAGAAAAAGACAGGAGTGGAAGGAACATTGCAAGACTCTTACCCCGTGCTTCAACTTATCTCGTATAATGACGCGCCGTTTCAGCGAAGCAGGAGATGGCCATTGATTCACATTAGATCCCGCAGGGATGCTCAATTTTTCGCGAAGCTCTGCGGTGAGGATTTGCGCCATTTCTTCGCGTTTCTTCAAGCTGCAGTGATTTTCAAGGGTAATTATGACTGGGTAATCCGAAACCGTGTGTGCTTCATCATAGATTACCTTGATGGCATCCCTAAAAGTTATGGGTTTGGTGGCGGTTCCACCATGCATGATAATTGGGCCATCTTTCCCACCGTCATAACAATCGAGTTCGATGACACGACACCCATGCAAAAGCGCGCGTTTGATAGCGTCAGTGGAAGATTTAGACAGAAGTTGATCGCCAGACAGGTATGTGTTGTGGGAACTGTTGACATAATAGTGGGACATTGGCTCGTGCATAGAGCCCTCATCAACGACAGATTCGCCCGCAGCAAAGTTGTTGCGCGCGAGGACAAATAGGTCGAAAGCAACATCGATGTTGTACTCGTCCTGCGTTAGAGCACACGGAGGCGCCTGTCCCTGGATCTCGTCGAAAAATCTCTGCAGAGAACGCTTGCTTATGACTCGCCTTTTCGTGTCGCACAGTTCTTCAAAAATGATGAGGGGGACGTCGCATTTGGGATGGAACACGCGTGACACGGTTTGAAAAAACAAGGCACCCTGTTCGCAAGAGTCGAGGTAGCGAGAGGTGAGAGTCGCTTCGTGCTTTCCGCAGAGGACGCAGTGGGCAGAGTTCGTATGGATGAGCTGCTTCAAGAGCGGATTTTCGGACGCACTTGGGGGTCCTCAAGGATATCTAGTCGAAAATCTTGATGATTTGAGAGACGCGACAGACACGGGCCCATCGCTCGGCGTAAAAATGCCAAAATCCGATGTTGCGATGCAGGGCACTAGACTGCAGAGTCAGAGCGCGCTTCAATTGCGCGTTCGATCCAGCGTTCAACAACAACCTAAGTTGTTTTGTTTGGTGTAGTCTACTGTCAGAATGATGTCAAGCTTCATCTGTCAGGCCTCTCAGTAGCTACTTATAGCTAGAATCAACAGAAGATTTTCGAAAAAGGAGCGAAATTTCTGTTTCTCGCAAAAAGCGACCCTCTCTCACTAGCTAGATCAAAAAAAGATCTCAGGAATTCTCTAAAAAAGAAGATTACGGAGACTTTGAGGGTCTATTTACGAGTCAAAATTTTTGATCTAGCTAGTGAGAGGCCTCACCATAAACGATCGCCTGACAGAAATACGTCAAAACAAAATTGGTCCCACAGAGCACTCTACGCCCTGTTGATAACGTCCGACATCTACCTTCGAAGATGAACGAATAGACAAAGTGTCCGATAAGTTGATATCTTAATAAATGTCGATAATCTTGATAGACTAGACTATATATGTAACTTAGCGGTGAGCGAGGATGTCAGTGTTGAAAATAAATAGACTAGTCTATTCTTAAAATATACTTTTTAAGTAAGTCGCCGGGCCAGGCGACCGGGCCCGACGGGGGAGTCGGGTTCAAAAATCGCATATCAGACCCCGCAGTCAAGGCTCACATGGTGATTTTCGCGCGCACGAAATCCTCTCTCATGGGCAGGATCCAAGTCGCACGAGTCAAGAGCATCGCAGAACGGATCGTGCGTATTACAACTCCGCACCCTAGAGCTAGATGCACCAGAGTTGCGGCAGTGTAAACTAAATCATCTCTGGGTAATCTCGTGTGCTTTAAAACTTGTAACCTCGATCTCAGGAATTCTCTAAAAATACCTTCGTAATTTAACCTGCCAATGATAGGCACTAGACTACCTCTGGGCTACTGTCGGTAAAATACCTTTCGAGGAACACTTCAATTAGATCAATGGTCCTTCCGCCAACGTCGATAAAGTGACACGCAGTACAGCTCACAAATTAGTCTCGTCATCGAAAATCCGATGTTGATAAAACCACATCTGTATTACATGTCCGCCTGGTTTTGCCCCTTCGCGCATAGGGCGACACTTGCTCTGGAGCACCATTCTGACTTCCTGACGTACGAGTGGTACGTTCACATGGCAAAATAATAGGTAGTCAGACATATGTGCTCGTACATATTTGCGTTTCGGAGCCCACCAGAGCTATTCTTAACTTTTGCACATTTCCATTCTTACGAGATATCACATCCCCATGCGTGCCTGATCCGTCCCGATACAGGATTGAGGCCCTTGGATGGGAAAAGCGAGCGGCGACAGGAGCAAGTCATAAACGTGGAGCTGAGCTCGCTACAAGTCATGAAAACTGGTACCACTTCAAGGCACCAGAACTTTTGAAGCACAATCCCTTTGGGATGGTTCCAACCCTCGTTTCAGAAGCGACATATAAGGAGGACCCAAGCCTCGGGCCTATGAAACCGCCAGTGAGAGAGTCCCTCGCTGCGATTGAATTTGTTGATGAGCTCGTCTCTGGTGGTGAACGACCTATAATGCCCACTTGCCCTTATGAGCGAGCGCTTGCTCGAGTTGCCGCTGAGGTCGTTAACAAGCAAATATGTTCAAAGTACTACCATGTCCTCGTACGTCAGAAACATGAGGAGCAGCAAGAGGGTTTTGATTCGTTGTGCAAAGGTCTCGATCGATTTGGAGAAGAGGTAGGAGACGGACCATTCTGGGGTGGTCGCGACACTCCTGGCCTTGTCGACTTTGCTCTGTTTCCGTGGGCGCACCGTTTGCCAGTATTTGAGCACTATCGTGGAAAAGAGTTTGCCATCCCCAGCAACACCGAAGGTCTGCGCAAATATCAAACCTGGCTTGGAAATATGCACGGGGACGAAAAGATAAACAAGACTTGCCCACCTTGGGACGAATATTTGGCGCACATCGGTCGCTACGCCGACGGAAGCGCGCGTAGCAAGGTGGCAAACGCGGTTAGAGACGGCCGCGACGCTCATCAATACGACCACGAGAAGGATGATACTTCGCATTGAGCGACGTCCTAAAGGTATGGATGTTTTTATCTTGTATTGATCTCGTCTCACGATTGCTGTACATGGAAGACGAGCTAGAACGAGGACAACGACAATATCTACTCAGTATTGGATAAGGATAGGAACACGTATACTTCCTTCCTTAAAAATAGATCTCCTGAAGTGAGCATTATCTGATGCACGTTCAGCCAAAGGACAAGCACCTCGGTTGCTGCGAGCTGTCTCTGAAGCAGAGAATCCAAAGCAGTGACACCGTGTGACCGGGTGACTCTCTCGACTTCCTTTTCTCCATAAAACGCCGAACAATCAAGCAGCTGAGGTCTCCCTCGAGGATGTTTTTAAAGGAGATAGGGTTTATTCAGGACAGGTACTTGTAGTATATCTTATCTATGTCCAAGCAAGCAAGCAAGTAGTCTATCTATGACCAAACAAGCAAGTAGTCTATCTATGTACAAGTAGACTAGACTAGTCTGTGTGGCAAAGATGCCTTGGTTTGCATAAAAATACCAACACTAGCCACACAGTGCTTGTTTCCACATGCCAATGCCCATGCAGGCCCAATCTTGGCCTTCATCATCTGCACGGTTGATTTTTTGTAAGCTTACACATTTTGCGAACTCGGGCTTCGCTTCTCCGTCGTCTTCCGCCGGCATTCACGAGAGCTTCTCCTCGTTTGCCCGGGCGAGGCTGGAAACAATTCATTAAAAGTCCTTGCTCGCGCACCCATGCGAGTTAAAGGCGAGTAGTTCGTACCTCGTGATGCGGATTTTTGGACCTGAAAAGTTCAAAGCTGCAGTGCAAAGCGCCACACTCCCGTACCGACGTTATATTCTAACAGGTCACCTCCCATGCGACGCGTTTGCTTGAGTACGCGCTCTTCAAACTTTGCCCGCGCAGCCTCACCTGTCTTCTTCGGCCGACATTCGTACAGCGTAACCTCAGCGCGCTTCTTGAGACCCTCCCCAGCTGGGGGACTGATAACGCCCGAACTTTCAGGATAGACGTATATCACACCACATTCGATGCGAACGACGCGGTCAATCTCGAGTCCACGGACGTCAACTGGCTCGAGCCACCTTATGGATCCAAAATTTTGGCGTGATACTACGAAATCTTGGACGTCTGCGAGAGCATCCTCTCCTTTTTCCTCCGATAGCATACGCAAAACCTCTAGGCTAGGCTCCATCGAGTAACCATCACGAGTGCATAATGTAGGTAAAGATGCACAACTTGGTTCCTTTCTAGCCGTCGTGACTTCGTGAGAGGTATTGTCAGTAGTGTTGCGAATGAACATCACATTCTCGTCAGCAGCGACTTCGTCCTTGAAGTGGACGTGCCTTGACTCCGGACTCCCACCAGTCTTTTGAGCAGCTGTGCGATGTTTGCTTCCAGACGAATTCTCAACCACAGTATTTGACCTAGACGTGTTGTCTAAAACTACCAAGGAAGCTGATGGTGGCGGAACAGCAGGCTCGGGCCGGATGAAGAGCTTGCGAGGGTTTTCTCGGGGCTTGAACATCCAATGGTCAGCAGTTGCTAGCTGTATAGGTGTGCGACCTAAACGAGAGGTTTCAACTTCTGAAACGTTTATAAGCTCTTCCCCTGAAGAGGGTGACACCGACTTTCCCCGAGGTTTCATTCGTGGGGAGATTCCACCACGTGAGGTGAGCCAGGGAGAACGAGGCGTCAAGGTTCGCACTGGAAATGAAACGTGCGATGTGTAGGCAGATGCGCTAACAAGCAAAGATTTTTTCAGCGGCCGTGCGGTGACAGTTGCTGGGGAAGTTGCTGGCGGTGGAACAGTGAGAGAATTGCCATATGGTGCAGCATTGACGCTCGGTGAACCAGTGGAGATTCCCTCACCTTGCGATACGCCACCTGTGCTGCCCGATCTGAGTCCTAGAGTTTTACTTCCATATCCCAAAGTGACTCCTCCATCCGCGCCGGTCGGAACAGGTGCAACACCAAATAGTGACGCACTCGTTGCTGGAGCTGATACCACGGCAGGCGTACCAAAGAGTGATGTAGGGGCTCCCGCACCAAAGGAAGGTGCTGCCGCAGGTTGCGCTGCAGCACCAAATGTCCCTCCGCCACTCAAAGGACTCGACGCTGGCGCAAAGGAAAAAGCAGGAGCCGAACTGACAGTAGGTGTGAGAGAAGGTCCTGGTGTGGTAAGCTGCCCCCCAATCCCCCCAAAGATAGTGGGAGTTGCAGTTGGGATACTCGATAGTCCACCAAATGCTGATGAAGATGCTGGACTGGCACCGGAACCTGAACTGGTAGTTGCAGCCAGGGTAGCGGAGCCAAAGAAGCTACCTGCCGGTGCTGTAGTGGCACTAAACCCCAAGGCGCCACCTTGTGCAGAAGGCGAAGCGCCAAACGCGCTCGCAGAAGCTGCAGTGGATGCTCCAAACGAATTCGCTGCAGCAGACGTTGGGTTCAGGGAAGGTGTGCCAGGAGCGTTTCCGAAAGCAGGAGTTGAAACTGGTGCTCCAAAACTTGTTGAAGATGCACTAGCACCTGCCCCAAATCCGCTGGGTTGTGCCGGGGCTCCGAACGCCGCGGCCGCAACACCAAATGTCGGTGATGTCGCCGGGGCACCGAATGTCGATGTCGGTGCGGCAGCACCAAATCCACTGCCCCCGCCAATGGGGCTACTGCCAAAGGTGGGAGTTGAAGCTGGTGCTCCAAATGCAGCAGTTGCGCCACCAAAAGAACTCACCGGAGTAGTAGCACCAAAACTGGGGGCTGGTACACCACTACCAGTAAAAGCTGGTGTGGAAGATGGACCGAATGGGTTGGCAGGCGTTGCCCCGCCGAACGCCCCCGTAGAAGGAGAAGAACCACCAAAGGGCATATTACCAGCTCCTCCAGAGCTTCCCCCAAATGTTGACGTTGCTGCACCACCAAAGCTTGAAGCGCCATTTGGGTTACCAAAGGCACTACCCGTAGGTGAGCTGCCACTGAAGATGCCCGCACCAGCTGGGACTGCACCAAATGCCCCACCACCTTGAGGCGACGCTCCGAAGGCTCCTGAGGCTGACGAAGTGGACGCTCCAAATGGGCTTGCAGCTCCCGGAGTGCCACCAAAGGCTGTGTTGTTTGCCACTCCAAATGGGCTGCTTGCAGCAGGTACAAAAGAAGCGCCAGCGGTTCCACCGAGTGTTAAGGTCGAAGCGGGTGCACCAAACACTCCTGCAGAAGGGTTGGGTCCTCCTCCGAAACCTGATCCTGCCGCAGAAGTACCGAATGGTGTTCCACCACTGGTGGGTTGGCCAAAGGCTCCAGGACTGGTTCCTGGTGGCGCGGGCTCCCCAGCTTTCGCGTATGCCTCATAGCGAATCTCCTCCACAGACTTATGTTGGTTTTCCTGCATCGCAGATATAGAATGCATCATTGCGTAATGCTGGTTTTGCGTCAAGAGCTCTTTATCCGTCACTCTTGTGACACGGAACCCACCTACTCCAGGAAGCATCGAGCAATTGATAGCTTTATGTGCAGAGCTGCCACAAGTGCTGCAAGCGTGTTGGTTCCGGCATGTCGTACCAAATCTGCATGAACCCTTATTCCAGAATCTGCAAGCATTAATTGCTGTGATCAGCCGGGAATACGACGAAAAGGGGAAGAGGTCAGCCAGTTTATTGGCGAGTGGAGCGAGAGAATCTTGACAACGGAGGCGCGAAGCACGGTGCAGGTTGCCAAAAAGTATGAAGGGTCACGCACGCGCTTGGACCCCGGTCGCACCGAGCGCTCCGCCTCCGCCAAAAACTGCACCCTGTGGTCGAAGTGGACTGCTTGTCGCGCCGAACGGAGTTGCACCGCTGGGAGATGCATTGAATGCGTTAGGCTGCGGAGCCGAGCCGAAGGGAGACGTAGTCGCAGGGGCACCGAACGCTGACGGGGAGGTGGCGGGTGCGCCGAACGGGGACGCGGGTGCCGCTCCGAAAGCGCCGACAGGCTTCCCGAACGCATTTGAAGTGCCCCCAAAGCCGCCAACCCCTCCTCCTCCGAATCCTCCGGCGAAAGCCATCTCTTCTCAACAAACCTCGGCCTCCCAGCTGTTTGGGAGCTGTGAGGGGAAGAGGAGGTGTATCACACGACACGAACGTGTCATCAAGCGCCCCAGGCATTTATCACAATATAATACGAAGATATTATACTGGTATGAATGCATGCATGGTCAACAAATAAAGTAGACTTTAGCATAGTTGTATAATACCTTCGTAATACGAAAGTACTTTCGAAAATATGCTCATGAAGGCATTTTGTTCCTGGCTAGCTAGTAGCTAGAGCTAGCTAGGCTTAAGCTAGGTAGCTAGCTCTAGCTAGTTTTGGCCCGTTTTTAGAGGCGACAAAAAAATTTCGTCGTCGTCCGTCGTCATGCGTCGTCTCGCGTAACTCAAACCTAAAGTACTTTCGAAAGTAGTCTACTTTCGAAAGTAACCTCGATCTCAGGAATTCTCTAAAAGAAGTTCCTTCGAAGTAAAATCAAAACTCAGGTGACTCCATGCCTACGGACGCGCGGCATCTGCGGATCCGTACGATCGAGCCATGCTAATTACAGCGAGACTGTCCGAGATCAAGACTTGATCTACCCTATTCGATTTACCGCGTCACGAAAGGCGGATCGAGCAACTAAGCACTGACATGTGAAGTTCAGACGACACATGACGATTGTGTCGTCATGCGTCGTCTCGTAAAAAACGGGCCAAGCTAGATAGGACTGCCTCTAGCTAGCTAGAGCTAGCTAGCTAGATAGCTCGTGTGAAC
>Ga0181571_10003721_pt1 | contig 11449 bp, 5 predicted proteins | sample 101ome_17_FD_132440 | JGI IMG/M metagenome (GOLD analysis project Ga0181571, IMG submission 132440) | Coastal salt marsh microbial communities from the Groves Creek Marsh, Skidaway Island, Georgia - 101407AT metaG (megahit assembly) | ecosystem: Environmental > Aquatic > Marine > Intertidal zone...
AGCGAGGAATACCCAATCGAGAACCCGCCGCACAGGGATCATAGATTGGTACTTCACCCTCAGAATGCTCCGGGTTGATTCTAAGCCCAAACTCCAATCCCGGTCGGTCTGCGATGGCCTGCTCAATCAACGGTTGAAATCTTTGCCATTGACTACAGCTATTAAAAACCACATGGTCCGCAAAGGTAAGAATTTCACGCAAATCTTGCTCAGCGAAAGCCGCGGAAAAAACATGCACCTCTCCCCCATAAAACTCCTGACCTAGCTTGGCCTCATGCAGACCACTTGAACACGTGCCATCAAGATACTGACTTGTTAAATCGCCTAAACGCCACATGGAAAAAGCTTTCAGCGCAGCCAAAACCTTGGCACCACTTTGGTCTGCAACGTATTTTAATATCTTTAAATTGCGCTCAATCGCTACCCGATCGACCACGAATGCAGGCGACGGAAAGCGACTCAGGTCCAACTTTTTGAAGTCGGTAAATTGCACGATTAAATGTCCTGCCCCATAGTCACGTCGAGTGAAAAGCTAGGATCTAACTCAACGACCTGCCAAGGTAGGCCATACTGATTCATATCCGCCAAGAAGGCATCTGGGTCTAGTTGCTCAACATTCCAAACGCCCGGCTGCCTCCACTTGCCTTCCAACACCATCTTACTACCAATCATGGCAGGCACACCGGTGGTATAGGAAATCGCCTGGGACTGGACCTCAGCATAACAAGCCTCGTGATCACAGATCTGATAGAGATAAACAACGCGCTCTTTACCCTCTTTCACACCGCGCACAATACAACCGATACAGGTTCTTCCCTTAGTACGAGGGCCTAGTGTTGATGGGTCGGGCAATAACTTAGCTAAAAACTGAATAGGGACAATTTCAGTACCGTTAAATGACACTGGTTCAATGCCCGTCATACCAACATTACCCAGCACCTCGAGGTGCTTGAGGTAACTATCACCAAAACTCATCCAAAATTGTGCTCGCTTGAGGCTTGGAAAGTGCTTGGACAACGATTCAAGCTCTTCGTGGTACATACGATAAATATTATATGTACCCACACCCTCAGGGCACTCAAAGCTTGCCTTCTTGGACATTGCGGGAGTGGTAACAAACTCACCGCCTTCCCAGTGACGACATTCTGCAGTCACTTCACGAATATTAATTTCTGGGTTGAAGTTGGTCGCAAAGGGATAGCCATGATCACCACCATTAACGTCGATAATATCCAATTCATGAATTTCGTCGAAGTAATGTTTAGCAAGGTAAGCAGTAAACAAATTGGTCGCACCTGGATCAAAACCACTACCCAGAATGGCAGTTAAACCAGCATCTTTGAATCTATCTTGGTAAGCCCATTGCCACTTGTATTCAAACTTAGCAGTATCTAAAGGCTCATAATTGGCAGTATCAAGATAGTTAACCCCCGCCTCTAAACAGGCATCCATGATGGTCAAATCTTGATAAGGCAAGGCAACATTAATCACGAGGTCAGGTTGCTCCGACTTTAAAAAAGCCGATAACGCAGGAACGTCATCAGCATCAATAGCTGCGGTTTTAATGGGACGATCTAATTGAGCCGCAATTGCCTCGCACTTTGAAACAGTTCTACTGGCCAGGACGATCTCAGTAAAAACTTCAGGCAGTTGGGCGCATTTGTGGGTCACGACTGCACCGACACCGCCGGCACCGATAATCACAACTTTTGACATGATTAACTCCTTATTGGCACGGCAATACCGTGCTATATGTGTTCAAAGTAGGTATATCCGTACATGCTATCGTAAAAAGCACGCAGTATTTTTTGACGCTGAGCAACGTTAATTTTGCCACTGCGGACGGCACCTTCAGCCACTTGGCGGAATTGCTCTCTCATTTGCTTGGGCTCATATTCAACATAGCTGAGCACATCGGCGATACTGTCGCCATGGAACTCGCGCACAAAATCGAAGCTTCCATCTTCATTAATCGAAACGTTCACAACATTGGTATCACCAAACAAATTGTGAAGATCTCCAAGTGTTTCTTGATAGGCACCTACCAAAAAAACGCCCAAATAATAATCCTCACCCTCATTGACTGGATGAAGCTGAAGGGTACGTGAAGTTCCATAAGGGGTAGAAAATTTATCAATCTTACCATCACAATCACAGGTTAAATCTGCAATCGTTGCCATTCTTGTTGGATTCTCATTCAAGCGATGCACGGGCATAATGGGGAACAGCTGATCAATCGCCCAAATATCAGGTAACGACTGGAACAAACTAAAGTTACCGTAATAAATATCCGACAATTGGTCTGGCAAATTTTCAAGCTCGGGAGGAACTCGTCGCAAACTTGGGATGAGTGAGTTTACTTTCTGAAGCACAGACTCATGCAAGCTTTCAGCGAGTGCTCGCTCGCGCAATGAAGCTTGCCCATGATAGAAAAGTTCGCGAATTTCATCTCGGTAAAAAAGTGAATCGTTGAAACACTCTTGGTAGCGCAAGGGATCAAAATGCTGGTTAACGCTAAAGAGATTGTGCAGCATTTCGCAACTATCTTCAGGCAGATCATCTTCCCTAACTACCGGCGGCACTGAATGGCGGACATCCAAAACATTGAAGAGCAGCATCGATGAATAAGCTACCGTGGCACGCCCCGACTCAGACACAATGACGGGATGAGAGATGTCTAAAGGATCGAGTGTTTCTATGATGCTCTCGCAGATATTGGCACAGTACTCGTCAATATCGTAATTCATTGAGTGTGTTGAGCTGTCGCGTGCACCTTCATAATCAACCGCCAGACCCCCACCAAGATCTAAGTAACCCATTGGGGCACCCTCTTGAACCAAACCGGCATAAAAGCGGCAGGCCTCTAGCACCCCAAAACGCACGTTGCGGATATTAGGAATCTGAGAGCCTAAGTGACAATGCAATAACTGCAAGCAGTCCAACATATCGTTATCGCGGAGCATACTAACCACTTGCAATAAATCAGTGGTCGAAATACCAAAAATAGATCGATCACCACTATCACTACTCCAGTGACCATCAACCTCAACGCTGCTGCGAATTCTCACACCAATGAGCGGCTTGATATTGAGTTGCTGCGACACCGCTACAATGGTTTTTAACTCAGACAGACTTTCTAGAACAAAGAAGCATTGAATACCCATTTGTCGGGCGTAGAGACCAAGCTCGATAAACTCTGCGTCTTTGTATCCATTGCAAATGATCAAGCTCTGGTGATCTTTGAGATGCGACAGAGCAATAATTAGCTCAGCCTTTGAACCCGCCTCAAAACCATGGTGAAAACGCTGTCCGTAATCGGCTATCTCTTCGATGACGTGGCACTGCTGATTGACCTTGATAGGAAAAACACCGCGGTATACGTTGCGGTAGTCAACGGCATCAATCGCCTTAGCAAACGCCGAATTGAGAGTTTCTATTCGATCATCAAGCACGTTCCGCACACGTAAAACCGCTGGCATTTCCATGCCACGAGCACGCATACCCTCAATAATATCCATCAGTGAGACAGAAATTTTCTTACCGGCAAATTTGGCGGAAACCTGTACTTCTCCGCTGCTCGAAACTGAGAAATAGTCACTTCCCCAGTTATTAATACCATACAACTGGGCGCTTTTTTCAGCATCCCAAGCAGAAGGTTCTGACGAATTTTGTGATGTAATGGGTGAATCCAAAATACTCAACCTCGAGCAAGCTAGGTTAACGGGATGAACAAAATAAAGGAAAGATTATAATTGTTTCAAATGTTCATACCTAGATTTATTGCAAAAAACAGCAAGGTTTTTTAAGCTTCAACCCCCTAAAGAACTTCATACAAGTTAATTTCTGCCGTTTTTATAAAAAACTGCCACCATTCAAAGTTACATTAATCCTAGGTAGGACCTTATGCAGCAAAATGCTGAAACAAAATATGCCACTCTAAGAAAAAATGTTAGCGACCTTGGTCGCATCCTAGGCGATGTCGTTAAACATGCCAATGGAGAAGATTTTTTAGAAACTATTGAAGAAATCCGATTGCTATCAAAAGAGTCCCGCAGCGGATCTGAACAGGCCTTCGTCAAGCTACAGAATATCATGGCCAACCTTGATGATAACCAACTCGTTCCCGTGGCGCGTGCCTTCAGCCAATTTTTAAATTTAGCCAATATTGCAGATCAACATTTTACTATTAGCCGCGAAGCTGATCATGAATTCTCGGCCCTTAAAACATTAGAAAATGTTATGCATGAGATGCTGCAAAAAGGATCTCAACCAAAAGCACTGGCCAAAGCCATTGATGATTTATCAATAGAACTCGTCTTAACGGCACACCCCACAGAAATCACACGCCGCTCGCACATTCATAAATATGCTGAAATTGATCAATGCTTAAACGATCTTGAATTGAGTGGCCGAACTGATCGAGAGCTAGAAGACATAAACTCAAGGCTTCGCAACCTAATTACTCAGCTCTGGTACAGCCTAGACTTTAGAGAAGAAAGGCCCACACCCGTCGATGAAGCTGTATGGGGATTTGCCGTCATAGAAAACTCACTATGGCAGGCCATTCCAGATTTCATCCAACGCCTTGATAAAGCCAAGCGAGATGCAACAGGCCATGGCGTTGCTCTCAACGCCCGACCCGTTAAATTTACCTCTTGGATGGGTGGAGATCGAGATGGCAATCCTAATGTCACCGCCAAAGTTACCGAGCGAGTTCTGTTATTAAGTCGTTGGAAGGCAGCCGACCTTTACCATAAAGAGATTAATGCTCTGGTGGAAGAAATGTCTATGACGGTTGCCAATGATGAGCTCAAATCACTGGCCGGAGGTGCCAGAGAACCCTACCGTGCAATTATGCGTGAGCTCCGCAGTCGCCTCGTCTCTACACTGAATTACTTAAAAGCCAAACTCGACCATGAAGTAGTCCATGAGCCCAAAGATTTAATTGTCGACGAAGCCGATCTGTGGCAGCCGGTTTATGCTTGCTATCAGTCGTTGTGCGATTGCGGCATGGAAATCATCGCAGAGCAACAACTTCTTAAACTGCTAAGGTTGATTAAATGTTTTGGCGTTAACCTCGTTCAACATGACATACGCCAGGAATCAGGTCGCCACGAAGAAGTATTTATCGAACTTACCCAAGCCCTAGAAATCGGTCACTATGGCGAATGGGATGAAGAGCAGCGTCAATCCTTTTTGCTCAAAGAATTGGCGAGCAAACGTCCATTATTTCCCCGCAACTGGCAACCTTCTGCAGATGTACAAGAGGTGCTAGATACTTGTCGCGTTGTTGCGCAACAAAATGAAAAAGCGCTCGCGGGCTATATTATATCTATGGCGCGCCAACCTTCAGACATTCTGGCTGTTCAATTACTTTTAAAAGAAAGCGGTTGTAATTACGAGCTACCCGTTGCGCCATTATTTGAGACATTAGATGATCTCAAAAGAGCTCCTCAAGTCATACAAAAGCTGTTCGATGTTGATGGTTACAAGGAGCTTATCAATCATCGATTATTAATCATGATTGGATATTCGGACTCCGCCAAAGATGCAGGCATGATGGCGGCCTCATGGGCCCAATACTGCGCCCAAGAAGCACTGGTCAAAGTGTGCGAAGACAACGATGTGCACCTGACACTGTTCCACGGCCGAGGCGGCACTATTGGTCGAGGTGGTGCGCCAGCTCACGACGCCTTGCTGTCCCAACCACCAGGCTCACTGAAGGGCGGCCTAAGGGTCACCGAGCAAGGCGAAATGATTCGTGTAAAATTGGGCGATAGCTCCATTGCCATGAAAACACTCGCTCTGTACAGCGCAGCCATCTTGCGAGCAAACTTATTTAGCCCGCCAGAACCTGAACAGTCATGGCGTGAGGCGATGAATGAACTGTCTCAGGATTCATGCAACGCCTATCGTAGTGTCGTCAGGGAACATCCCGACTTTGTGCCTTACTTCCGTCAAGCCACACCGGAACTAGAATTAGCAAATCTACCACTAGGATCCAGACCTGCTCGCCGTAAGCTAGGCGGCGGGATTGAGTCATTAAGGGCTATTCCGTGGATATTTGCCTGGTCTCAAAATCGCCTGGTACTCCCCGCATGGCTGGGCGCTGGTGCGGCATTACAAAAACAAGTCACCGCCGGAAAAATTGAAATGCTGCGTGATATGGCGGCTAAATGGCCATTTTTTGCCACCCGCCTGTCAATGCTTGAAATGGTGTTTGCCAAAGCTGATTTAAGACTTTCTAGTTATTACGATGCCAAACTCGTCGAAGACAAATTAAAGCCTATTGGTGAATCACTGCGGCTACAAGTACGCGATGATATTAAAACAATCCTTCAAATTGTTGATCGCCAATCTCTTTTAGAAGACCAGCCCTGGGGTCGAGAATCGATTGAGCTACGCAATATTTACACGGATCCACTCAATATTTTACAGGCCGAGTTATTGAAACGGTCTAGGCACTTCACCAACCGAGATATTGAGCACGCCATTATGGTCACCATCGCTGGCGTGGCCGCGGGCATGCGCAATACCGGTTAACATTTTATTGCGTCCACATACAAAAAAGCCCGGTACAAACCGGGCTTTTTGCTTTACAGAGCTAACTAAAGCCTTTCGACAACCGTGGTAATACCCTGCCCTAAACCGATACACATAGTGGACACACCCCAAGTGGCGTCCTTGCGCTCCATAACATTCAACAACGAGCCGGTAATACGCGTACCCGAGCAGCCGAATGGATGACCAAGCGCAATAGCACCACCGTGCAAGTTGACCTTGTCATCCATCTTATCGAGTAAACCCAAATCTTTTAGTACAGGCAAAGCCTGTGCAGCAAACGCCTCGTTAAGTTCAACCACATCAATATCGTCGATACTCAAACCAAGCTTTTTAAGGGCTTTTTTAGTTGAAGGCACAGGTCCATAACCCATGATGGAAGGATCAACACCCGCCAGTGTCATTGCACGAATAACTGCAATGGGAGTTAACCCGAGGGCTTGCGCACGCTCTGCCGACATGACCAACATCGCCGATGCACCATCGGAAAGCTGAGATGAACTGCCTGCAGTCACTGTGCCACCCTTAGGATTAAAGACTGGCCTCAATGAAGCTAAGCCCTCGAGAGTCGTTTCTGGTCGGATAGTTTCATCATGATGAATCATAGCTAAAGCGCCCTGATCGTCATGACCTTCCAAGGCAATTATTTCACGAGCAAAGTGGCCATTCTCACGCGCTGCATGGGCCAGTTGATGAGAGCGCAATGAGAATTCGTCCTGTAGCTCACGACCAATCATGTGCATAGCCCCCAAGTACTCGGCGGTCATACCCATCATACCAGCTGCTTTTGCAACATTAAGTCCCAGTTTTGGATTGGGATTAACCGACTCCATCATAGGCAAATGGCCAAGGTGCTCTGAGCCACCTACCAAATACACATCGCCTACACCAGACATCACATTAGCCGCCGCTGTATGAAGTGCAGACATAGATGAACCGCATAAGCGGTTAACTGTTTGGGCAGGAATAGTAAAAGGCAACCCTGCTCGCAAACCAATATTTCGAGCAATATTAAAACCTTGCTCTTCACGCTGCAAAACACAGCCCCAAATAATATCGTCGATCTCAACGGGATCCAGCGCTTCATTGCGCCCTAACAATCCTTTGACCACTCCCACTGAAATTTCATCGCTACGCACATGGCGGAAACAGCCCTCTTTAGAGCGTCCCATGGCCGAGCGAGCATAATCAACAATAACCGCATCTCTTGGTTGTAAACTCACGTCGACTCTCCTTAAATTCCGTAGTAAGACTTGTTGTCAGCAGCCATTTTGCGCATACCATCAGTCACTTGGTATGCCGGCCCCAAATCAGCATATTCATCAGCCATTGCAACGAATTTAGCGACGCCCATGGTATCGATCCACTGGAAGATACCGCCTCTAAAGACAGGGAAGCCAATGCCATAAATCAATGCAATATCCGCTTCTGCCGCTGATTCAACAATACCTTCCTCAAGACAGCGAGCCAATTCAATAGCCATGGGAACCATCATTCTGGCAACCACTTCACTTTCAATGAAATCTCTACGCTCAGCAACGTGAGGAGCTAACATGTCGTAGACTGCAGGGTTAACATTTTTCTGTGGGCGACCACGCTTATCTTTACTGTACTCGTAAAAACCTATGCCGTTCTTTTGACCGTAACGATTGTTCTCAAACATCACTTCAGGTGCAGCTTTAAAGTCGTGCTTCATTCGATCAGGGAAGCCGTCTGCCATCACATTGGCTGCATGCACGGCTGTATCGATGCCTACGACATCAAGCAGATACGCTGGACCCATTGGCCAACCCCACTTCTCCATAACTTTATCAATGGCCTGATAATCAGCGCCATCGCGAAGCAAATGAGAAAAACCACCGAAATATGGGAACAATACACGATTGACCAAAAATCCTGGGCAATCTTTAACTACGACAGGTTTTTTACCCATTTTGCTGGCATAAGCCACCAGTTTAGCCACAGTAGCATCTGATGTTTTTTCACCGCGAATGACTTCAACAAGCGGCATAGCATGCACCGGATTAAAGAAATGCATACCCGCAAAATTTTCTGGCCGCTGCAACGCTTCTGCCAAATAAGTAATGGAGATCGTTGACGTATTCGAAGCAAGCACTGCGGATTCATTAAGGTGCCCCTCAGCTTCCGCTAGCACGGCATGCTTGACCTTAGGATTTTCAACCACCGCCTCGACACAAACGTCGACTCCATCAAATCCTTGGTAGTCCAATGTTGGATTAATAGAGTTGAGAATTTTGGCCATATCCTGGGGTTTCATTCGACCCTTGGCAACGCGTTTACTAAGCAGTTTTGCCGCTTCCGACATGCCTAAATCTAAACCTGCCTGTGCGATATCTTTCATCAAAATAGGTGTACCTTTGAACGCCGATTGATAGGCAATACCGCCCCCCATAATTCCCGCGCCCAATACCGCAGCTTGGTTAAGATCACCCTGTGCAGATTTTGACCAATGCTTAGATTTTTTGCCGAGCAATTGGTCAGACAAGAACAGACCAACCATGGCACGCGCTTGAGGCGTTGCTACTAATTTGGCAAAGGCTTTGGCTTCAAGAGCAATCGCACCTTCATAATCTAACCCAGCAGCCTTTTCAATAGTGTTGACAGCTTCAACTGGAGCAACCATATTAGGGCCGGCTTGCTGCGCCACAAGCGCTTTAGCCGTCATAAAGGCCATAGTCGATTCAATCTTATTGATGGGTAAAGGAGCATGCTTAGCTGCACGTCTTGCACAATAATCTAAGCCTCCATCAATGGCGTTTTGTAGTGTCGCCAGAGCAACATTTCGTAAATCCTCCGGTGCCGCCACCGCATCGACTGCGCCCACTCGAATAGCTTCCTGAGGACGCTGCTCACCTGCTGCCGCAATCCACATGAGCGACTCATCAATACCAATAACACGAGGCAAACGCACCGTGCCACCCCAACCGGGAAGTAGACCTAGCTTAATTTCCGGAAGACCTACCTTGGCAGCAGAACTCATAACACGATAATCACAAGCTAAGCACAGTTCAAAGCCACCGCCCAACGCGTAGCCATTGATAGCAACACACGTTGGGAAAGGAAGGTCTTCAAGACGTCTAAAGTTGATAGTATTAGATGACAATGCATTACCAACAGCATCACCTGCTTGGGTAAACATCGGAATAAATTCGGTAATATCGGCACCGACAATGAAAACGGGTTTAGCACTAGTAACTAAAAGACCCTTAATATCGGCAGTATCCATCAGGACATCGATTGCTTTACTTAGTGAAGCTACTGTAGCGCTGTCAAATTTATTGACAGATTCATTAGCCAAATCAAAACAAAGCTCGACAATGCCACCGTCGTGCATTTGCAACGACAAAGACTGATCACTGTATAACATGGTTGTCTGTTCCTTAGATTTATAGGAACAGTGATTGTAGTTTTACCTAGCCGGTAATGATTGAGTCAATCGACGCCACTCTAGTGTCAATAAGAGCATGCTTAACAACGACACCTAAAAAACGATTGATAAATAAAAACACCATTAGCAGGAAATGATGAATATTAGAAATATTTTGATCAATTTAATCCTGCTGATTGATAAATTCCAACAACTCATCTAAATAACGAGCCGTTTCAAGAACATTTTGCTCTCTAACCGATCTTGATAGCCCACTCACTATTGATGCTACACCATTAAGGTGACATACCCCGGCAAGACCTTTAATTTTATGGCTAGCTTCCCTCAAACCTAGCCAATCATCCTTGGCAAGACAGATGCCTGCTTGTTTCAAAATATCTTTTAATTCACGAAGCACTTCTGATTGATCTAAAAGACCAGCCAAAATTCCTTTGTCTTGTATCTCATTATTGACGATTAACTCTTGGTACTGAGCGACTGTTGAAATAAAGTCATGCTCTTCAATGGGTTTTGAAATCACCCCATTAATACCTAACGACATTAACCGACGGTGCTCTTTGGCGGAGTTGTCGGCTGTGATAATGTAAAAAGGTGCCAATGTTTGTGGATAACGGCTGCGTAGCGTTCTATAAAAATCTTCACCATTAACGTCTGGCATATGCAGATCTGACAATATGATATGCCATGATTTATCATCAAAATTAGCCAATGCCTTTTGAGCAGAAGAGTATGCAACAACACTGGCGCCATAGTTTTCTAGCAATGTGGTAATAAAACGCCGAATAATTGTTTGATCTTCAACCAACAACACGTCTAAACCTGATAAAGCTTCTTGATCATTATCATTGTCGATAGTGGGTGTAATGTTCTCAAATAATGATAATAGTGAATTCGACATCAAAGGTTTTTGTAAAAGATCCACCTCTGGAAAAACCTCTTCAAGAAGGCTGTGTAAAGCATCGCTGAGTTGACCAAGAGGATAAACAACAGCAATTCGATGACGATGCAACGCACGAATATTCTCGACAGTATTAACCATATCCTCTGTATTGAGCTGATTCGAATTCAAACCCAATAAAACTAAGTCAAACTCCTGGGACTTCAGAGACTCCAGAAGTTTCTCCCATGTTGCAGGCAAAGAAACGTCGCTAAAGTATTGTGTCAATGTCCTACGCCAGGAGGATCTTATACCCGCCGACGAGTCAAATGCTAAAATTTTAAGTGGTAATACACGTGGCACATCAGCGACGATGAGCGCATCATCATCCAATGGAAGAAACAGTTTAACTTCGGTACCTTTGCCAAGATCACTCTTTAATTCTATGCGACCTTGCATTAGGTTAGCCAATTGCTTAGCAATAGCTAAACCCAAACCTGACCCCCCAAATGTTCTTGAAATTGACTCATCTGCCTGGGTAAATGGCTGAAAAAGATGCTGAATAGTGTCTGAAGCGATACCAATACCCGTATCACGCACCG
>Ga0181571_10003722_pt1 | contig 11448 bp, 8 predicted proteins | sample 101ome_17_FD_132440 | JGI IMG/M metagenome (GOLD analysis project Ga0181571, IMG submission 132440) | Coastal salt marsh microbial communities from the Groves Creek Marsh, Skidaway Island, Georgia - 101407AT metaG (megahit assembly) | ecosystem: Environmental > Aquatic > Marine > Intertidal zone...
AACCGGGTTTTGTCCAAAGGGGGTGTACTTAGAATTCTTACGCCAGATCTGCATAAAGTTGCTAAAGCTTATGTCGAAAAGGATGTTGCTTTTTTTGAGGAGGCTAAACTTGAGGATGAAAGTCTGAGAACTGACCTGGGTTTTGGAGGAATGTTCATGAACTTTATTGTTTCCCCTGGGCAAGACACAGCCCTGTACGACAGGGGGTTAAACGAATTTATTGCGGGGTATGCACATCTATATTCATATGATTTTGAAATGTTAAAAATTTTGTTGGAGCGAACAGGGTTTTGCAATGTTCAAAGAAAGGGTTTTTGCGAGTCGAATTTTGCAGATTATAGGGAGCCTTTGCATGTTGAAGGCATGAAGGCGGAGTGGAAAAACTTCAATAAAAAATTCTATAAGGACAATGGATTAGTCCACCATTATGATTCAAAATCGGGCGAATATAATATCAATTTCAGAACAACAGGCTTTGATAGAGATCCAATGACGTCGTTAATTATAGAAGCGCAGAAAGGGGAAACGATTGATAAAAATAAATACAATAGCCTTAACGACAGTCCATTAAATTACAACAGATATGCGTGGTCATTGATGAAAGACAGTGAATTTCTTGAAAAGCACAATAAAATAATGTCTCTAACTAATTTGGACGATAAGAAAAAATGAAACCTGGTAGAGTGGTTTATATGAATGGTGAGTTTGTGTCTGAACAAGATGCAAAGATATCTATTTTTGATTCTGCTTTGATGTTTGGCGATATGGTCTTTGAGATGACCAGATCGTTTAATAAAGAACAGTTTAAGCTGAGGGAGCATTTGAAGCGACTTTATACAGGCATCAAGCTCCTGAGAATCCCTGTAGGCCTTACTATAGAAGAGATGGAGAGGGCATGTTTAGAGACTATTGAAAAAAATGAGCCTGCGTTTGATGATCATGATGAGCATCGTTTAATGATTAATGTGAGTCGCGGCCCATTAGGGATATACGAGTCAGTCTTTGACAGGAAGCCTGGGCCAACAGTTGTAATAGCAGACTTTCCATTGAAATGGACTGTGGCAGCCATGGCCCCATTATATGACACTGGGATTAATGCAGTTATTCCTTCTCAGAGAGCAATACCTGCCACTTTAATGGAGCCAAAAATAAAAAATCGCAGTCGACTATTTTATCAAATGGCCAATATTGAAGTTTCCGAGGTTAAAGGAGATAATAATTGGGCATTGTTATTAGATCCTGATGGTTTTATCACCGAAGGCACGGGAGATAACTTTTTTATCGTAAAAAATGATGTAATTATTACACCAGAAGGGAGAAATATCTTAAGGGGAATTAGTAGAGAGTATATTTTTGAACTAGCGAAAGAGTTAAATATTCCTTGCATAGAAAAAAATATAGAGCCCTATGATGTGTATGATGCAGATGAAGCTTTTATGACAGCCACACCTTTTTGCTTGCTGCCAACTGTGTCGCTTAATGGTCTAAAAATTGGCTCTGGAAAAATGGGAAAGGTTTCTAAGAAATTGCTAAATCTATGGTCACAGAATGTAGGTGTGGATATCGAAAAACAAATTCGGGAATATGGGAAAGAGGTACATCTTTTGAATAGCGATTCGCCTACACCTTATCAGTTCAAAAAATAGAAAAAACCTTGAATTAACACTTATTCTTGATGAAATTGTTGATCTTTAATGATGTTTTTTTTGCACTAATCTGTTTATATGTTGCGCATAAGAGTAAAAATCAAAGTTGAATTTTGGGAAAACACAGGTTTTTGTGAATTTTGACGGTACCATGGACTCTTTATACGCCACCTTCAGAAAAATATTTAAGAATGCAATTTTCTCTTTTGCTTCGATTTTATTGGCTCCACTTAAGTTTGCGGTCAAGAAAAAGAATGTGGTTATCCTCCAGTCAAGAAGCAGACAAGTGTATTGTGATAATACGAGGTACCTTTATGAACTTCTGTCCCAGACAGAAAGAATAGATGCCTATTGGGTGACTGATAATACAGAGATTAAGAGATATATTGCTAGCAGAGGTTGGAATTACATCACCTGGTATAACCCAATTAAATTGATTAGAGTTGCACTTAAGGCGAAAGTTATTGTGGACAATGGTAGTGGTTTTTTTGATGCGTTTTATCTTGCTCGTGATAAGTCAGTTTTTAAAGTGTGTGTTGGTCATGGCATTGGGCCAAAAGCAACTTTAGAGCGTTCCAAAAATATTATGACGGCAGTGCGGCAAATACTAGATATAAATGAATTTGATTATGTAAGCTTTCCTTCGAACTATTTTTCTGAGGTAATGGGCAAGAAAACATATTTTCTTCCAAATGAAAAAATTGTTAAGTTTGGATACCCTCGGTGTGATGCTTTTTTTAATGCTGAGTATGTTGAAGAAGCGCACCAAGACAAGAAGGTTGTAAGGGCATTACAACCCCTAGTAGAAGAGCGGGACAGAATAATTCTCTACACTCCAACATGGAGACCTTATGCTTACACCTTCCCTTTATTGGAAATGCCCGGCTTTTCATTTGATGAGTTTGATGCGTGGTTAAAGACTCACAATATGTTTTTTTTCTACACTGTTCATTCCAACCTTTATCCGGAAAATATCCCGCAGGATTTAGATCGAATTATGTTTGTTAATCCAGACCTAAATCCATTGTTTGATATCAATAGAATGATGCTGGAGACAGACGTTCTGGTTAATGATTACTCAACCACTAGTACAGATTTTTCGCTCTTGCAAAGGCCTCAAATTTTCTATATGCCAGATTATGACTACTATGACGCCGAGAAATGTTTTATAGATCCTTTCAGGGAATCCATGCCTGGGAAGGAGGTAGTTGATTATGATGAATTTAAGTTGACATTGCAGGAGGCTGTTAATTCGCCAAAGAATTATGTTAACAAGCATTCTGAGCAGATTAAGCTTCTTCAAGATCGATACTACGATATCAATCTTAAGAACTCGACTGAGGAGTTGCGTGATTTTTTTGTAAAACTTTGTGAGGTATAATTTTGCTATTTAATCAACCGAAACCACTATGAAAACAGTATACGTACCTTCAAGTGCTGACTTAATTCATCCGGGCTATAAAAAATTATAGAGGATTCTGATTGCGAAGTTTAAGGCTTAAGCTTAGATAGTTTGGCAGGAAAGTTTGGACAGTAGAGATCTAACGAAAATTGTCATGAAAACCCTTCATTCATGGATAAAAGTTATTTCTAATAGGGTAGTTTTTTAACATCTAAAATTTCTCAAAGTTAAACATGAAAGAACATTTCGATAATAAATATATTGATGATATAAATGAAACGTTGGGAGATAACTACTTCTCGCCAGTTTTGAACTGGGTGTTTAGTCACTACCAAATAAAAAGTGTATGTGATGTCGGATGTGGAAATGGAGTTTTTACTGGAGACATAAAGCAAAAATTTGAGTGTAATAAGTTGGTTGGGATAGATTCTAATCAATATGCCTTGGAGCAAGCATCAAGACTAGATTTTGATAAAATAATAAAAGTGGGTGACTTTACTAAAGATCCAATACCTATTAAAGATGGTAGTATTGATTTGGTGATTTGCAAAGATGTTTTGGAGCACTTATTAGATCCTCTTTTTTTAACTCGTGAAATTTCCAGAATATTGAAAACAGATGGATATTTTTTAGTACATGTGCCAAATCATTTTCCAATATGGGGGCGTTTGAAATTCTTATTCAAAAATGATATAGATACTTTTTCATATTTCCCTGAGTCCAGCAGGTACGATTTTCCTCACATTAGATTTTTCACCTTATCCAGCATGGAGGATCTGTTAAGTTTGTCTGGGTTTGAAATGGTGAAGAATATCTCCTTCTTTTTTGTGCAACCACCTCTGTTGCATAGAGTAATGCCACTCTGGCTTCGAAAGCTTTTGACAAATGTGTCTACCGATAATTTTTCAGAAGGTATTACCATTCTAGCTAGAAAGGCAAATTAGTACAACAAATATTGTGAGACTCGATTGAATATTGTTGTATTTATAGAAAACAATCAAAATGGCGGTTTGAATACTTTTTGCGCTACTTTGATTAATCAATGGCCGGATCCTGAAGATTCCTTTGTGGTAATTTGCAATAAGAGCCACCCAGGCAGAAAGAATTTGGAGCATGCAATAGATACTCCATGCAAATTCATTTATCACAATATCCCATTAAGCTGGGTAATGTCTAAAAAAGTATTGTCATTTTTTCCTTCCATTCTTCAGAGAGCATCACAACCTTTTTTAAGAATGGTGCTCTTCCCGATTCAATATTTCTGGATACGTAAAACTCTGAAACAAAATACCGGCGATGAGTTATTAGTCATGAATGGCGGTTTTCCTGGAGGAGAGAGTTGTCGTATTGCTAATATAGCTTGGGCCAATATGGGAAGAAAACTTGGGGTGCACAATTTTCATAATTTTGCAGTAAGCCCCAGATTTGGCTTTGGGTGGTATGAAAACTGGCTTGACAGATTATTATTAAAAAGCGTTAAATCGTTTGTTAGTGTGTCTCACGCATGCGCTGCATCTCTCCAAGTTAGGAGTTCCTTCAAAGATACTATCCAAGCAAAGTGTATATATAATGGCATTAAAGATAATTCTGCAGAAGAAAACACATTAAATATTCGTGATAGTCTCAATATAGGAGATAGGCCGTTGTGCATTATGCTGGGTAACTACGAGCCCAGAAAAGGACATAGATTTATTTTTGAAGTATTTAGAGAAGTTGCGAAAGAGTTGCCTGAAGCGCATTTAGTTGTTTGTGGTGGCGGGACCGAAAGCCAATTTGCTCGAGTAGAGAGCATCAAAGAGCAGCTACTTCCTGAGGGAAATATTCATCTATTAGGTTTTGTCCCTAAAGGCTCATCATTGATCAACCAGGCTGACGTTCTTCTAATTGGTTCGCAAGAGTTTGAGTCATTTGGCCTTACAGCGGTGGAGGCTATGATTAGAAGTAAGCCAATTGTTTCAACCAATACCGGCGGGTTGCCAGAGGTACTAGGCTCAGATGATTCATGCGGATATGTGGTGGATCGTGAGAATATGGTCGAATTTGCTGAAAGGACCATTTCACTATTAAAAGACAAAGAGTTAAGGCAATCAATGGGAGAATCAGGAAGGGTAAGAGCTAAAAAGTTGTTCAACGCTGATAGAATGGTTCAGGAATATTTAAATATCGTTAAAAAATAACCTATGTCCGGCAAAAGAGGCGAGTATCGAGAAATCCGAAATATCTTAAGCCAAGGCCCTTTGTCTAAGGCATCATTAACCCTATTCTTAGAGATTGTTTCAACGCTTTTTCGTAGAGTTATTAGTAGATTTGGGCACTTCCATTTAAGATACTACCCTGATAATATAAGACGATTGTCCTTCAACATAAGGGCAGTTAAATTTGAGACGGTCAGCTGCCAATCTCTCAACATTGTCAATGGACCCAAAAGGTTAGAGCTTGCCTACGGATATCTTGACTTTGAGACCATTCCTAATTGGAGGGAGTCATTTGATGATCAGGAGCAATTCTTCTCTCTGCATCGGTGGAATTGGTTGCTTTTTGCGTCAACTAGTTGCCCGGATTCAGTTGACTTAGATTGGGGTAAAACACTAATTAGATCGTGGCTATTAGAGATGAGTCCATTGCCAGCAGGTGAAGCGTCTGAAAGCTACTCGGTTGGCGAAAGAATCTCTAACACGTGCCTATTCTTCCGGCATCAAACAGGTGGATGGAATAATATTCCTGATGATATTTTATCGGCAATACAGTTGATGGCAGCGCACTTGTCTCAAAGGGTTGAGTATTATCCGAATAACTTGAGCGGTAACCATGTGTTCAATAATAGTAGGGCCATTCTATTTGCAGGGCATTGCTGTCATGATGAAAGTTTAACTCTGCTTGGAAGGGCAATATTACAAGACCAGCTGCCTAAATTGATTGATAAATATGGGTTCTTAAGAGAGGGTTCGTCACATTATCAACTCTTGGTAACACGTTGGGTTTTGGAAATCAGAATGATGGCTATAGAGTTTGAAGATTTGGAACTATTGAGCGCAATTCAGCCTCTTGTTCCAAAAATGTTAAGCGCGTGTGATTTCTTCTTTGTTAATGGTGCGAATGGCACAATCAATATCCCAATGATAGGAGATGTATCGCCAGACTGTTTGCCTGAATGGCTATTGGGCTTATTAGATTCGCCACTATCTGGTTTAAGAGGCAGGTCAGAAAATCCTAAAGGCTGGGCGTCATTGTTTCCAGATTTTAGTAGTGATTATATTTTCGATTTGCCAAAGCCTTCATCATTTAGTGATTCAAATTGGGGCAGAGTCGACTTTCAAGGCTGGACAGCGATTTGGCACTTGGAAGACTCAAGTGGGCATGCGATCGCTTCCCATGCTCACCATGATTTTTCTTCACTGGTATTGTTTTTGAATGGTGAGGAGATCTTAATTGACCCTGGTCGATATAGCTATAAAAATGATGAAATGAGTAGATATGGTACAGAGGCCTGTGCGCATAATACAATACAGTTAAACGAATTTCCACCAATGCTTTCTAAGGCCGATAGAATATTGCCAGAAGTTTATAGACAGTCCAGCTGCTCGGCTGCCTTGTTGGAGAGTGCTGACAATCTAATAGTTAAGATCAAGCATGATGGATTTAGTAGGCTATCTAAGTCGCAAATTTCTCATGTGCGTCAGTTTGTTTTTACTAAAACATCTTGTGAAATAAGTGATCATATAGATGGAGATGGACATTACTTTATTGAAAGTTTCTTTCAATGGCCATTTAAAATGGAGAACAACACTCTGTCAGAATGCTTTGAGGTTTTAGGCATCCGCTTTCATGTAGAGAAGTATGGAGACAATATCAATATGGAGTGTAATACTGCAAGCACTGATCCAGTTTATGGATGGAGGTTCCCATCGTATTTAGATAAAAGTCCGTGCACGACTCAAAGGTTTTTTGGCAATGTTGAATTGCCGCTAAAGTTGAGCTATAAGATAGTTAAAAGATAATTATGTGTGGAATATTTGGCATTATAAATTTTGACAATAGTCCTGTTTCGAAGGTTTCTCTAAAAGCAATGTCCGAGAAAATGATTCATCGCGGACCCGATGATGAGGGTGTTTTGATTGATGGTAATGTTGGTATAGGCATGAGAAGGTTGTCGATTATTGATGTCAAAGGAGGGCATCAGCCTATTACAAATGAAGATAAGACAATCCATTTGGTTTTAAATGGCGAAATATATAATTACAAAGAACTTCGGCAAGATTTAATTCAACAAGGGCACAAATTTAGCACTAATAGTGATGTAGAAGTGTTAATACATTTGTATGAAGAATATGGACATGAGAGTATCTCAATGTTAAATGGAATGTTTGCCTTTATACTTTATGATCAACGCTTCAACAAAATCTGGATAGCAAGAGATAGATTAGGGATAAAACCATTGTTCTTTTGTCGTGAGAACGATCGATTAGTAGTAAGCTCTGATCTGTCTTCATTAAATTCCATAGTAAAACAAAGAATCGACGAATATTCAATGATGTTGTATTTGGGTCACTCATATGTTCCAGCGCCAAGAACTATTTATTCAAATATTTCAAAACTAATGCCAGGTGAACAAATTTATATTAAGAATGGAAATGTTACAATTAATAAGTACTGGGATATTGATCGCTTTTCGGAAGAAAGTATTAGTAAGCAAGGGCCGATCATTTCAATAAGAAATGCATTGGAAGAATCTATCAAACTCCAGACGCGGAGTGATGTCCCGGTCGGTCTTTTTTTAAGTGGCGGTGTTGATAGTAGCGCAGTGGCTGCTTTAACAAAAAAGATTAGAAGTGGATATCAATTTCATACATTTACAGTTGATTTCTCTGATAAAGGGAGCGAGGATGCACAGTACGCCAGTGAAGTGAGTCAGGATATAGACTCTATTCATCATGTTATTGAGGTTACAGAGGCTGACCAAATTAAGGCATTAGATCGGCTGATTCCAAAAATGGATGAGCCTGTTTCTGATAGTGCTATTGTGCCAACTTATATCATTTCAGAGAAAGCGCGAGAATTAGGTGTTAAAGTAATGCTTACTGGAGCCGGAGGTGATGAAATTTTTGGAGGCTACCCTCGACACTTTAATGGAAATTTTGGAAATGCAGAGTGGATTTCCTCATTGCCAAGTCTCATTAGAAAAACCCTACTTATACCTATTTATCTATTTAATAAATCCTTGTACTGGCGGTTGAGCTGTCCTCAAAATAATTTTGTATATTCTATCTCTGGCGTCAATGTTGAGCTATTGAGCAAGTGTGTAAAACATCCAAAATATTTCACTGATTTACTAAGTGGATTTATTAAAGATTTTAGGGCATCTCTTTCAAAGCGCAGTTACGACAAAATGAAACTGGATCTTAAGAATTATTTGCATAACAATATTCTTTCTATTACCGATAAAGCTACTATGGCAGCTTCTATTGAGGGCAGAGTACCATTATTAGATCATAATTTAATTGAGTTGGCTTTCAGTATGCCAGAAAGGGTTAATTTGTTGAACGGTGTTCAAAAAGGATTGTTTAAGAGGTCTTTGAAAGATTTATTACCTATAAGCATTATAGAAAGAAAGAAAGATGGTTTTGGTGCGCCAGTTTACTCGTGGATTGATCAGTGGCAGGAGACTATTGAGGTTGAATTATCGACTCGTATGACTTCTGAATTGGCAGAGATTATTGATATTAAAGTTGTGAAAAAATGGCTGGAGGACGATAAGTTGAGAGCAAGGTCATCTGAAACGCTATATGCGCTATATTTATTAAACCGTTGGATTAGGGAGCATGATATTGAGTAATGCTAGCATATCAGTTGTATGTCCTACATTTAATTCACAGGCATACATAGAAAGAACTCTGGAATCAATTCGCAGACAAACTGCCATTGTCGATGAGATTATTATTTGTGATGATGGCTCAGCTGACAATACAATAGAAGTTGTTGAAAGGTTTTTTTCTAAGTATGGTGACAAAATCTCCTGCAAGTTGTTGGCCAACAATCATAATGGCCCAGGATTTGCAAGAAATACAGGCATTATGGCTGCCAAAGGTTCATGGGTATTTTTTATAGATTCTGATGACACTTGGGAAGATAATAAAATTGAGAAAGTGCTGAAAGTTATAAACAAAAATCCAGAAGTTAATTTTATTTGCCATAATGAATATAGATTGGATTTACATGGAAAGCGGACACTGATTAATTGTAGCTCTCGATACTCTCCATCACAATCTATTGTTGATCAACTATATTGGTCTAATTTATTTTCAACATCTGCTGTAGCTTGTAAGCGCTCGCTTCTAATTGATAAAGGTATGTTTGACGAAGGTTTGATGTCAATACAAGACTATGAGTTATGGCTTAGGCTTTCTCCTTATATCAAGGTGTTTTTTATGCCAGATATACTAGGAACTTATATTGAGCGTAGAGGGAATATTACTTCAAGAAATACCATAGGGCGTTTTGTAAATGAGACTACCACTCTTTTTAGACATCGAAAATTAGTGCCTATTTATCTTGTTTTGGCCAGAATTCCAAAATTAATATTGTCACACGCATACCACATACTTCGTAAATTCGTTTCGAGATAGATGCGCATGATTATCTCCTCTAGACCCTATCCCAACTATCAGGCACTATTCACTAAAGGTGATGACAAGCTTCCAGAGTTTGAATTTTATACTTTGGGCCGGCAAGCTTTATTGTCAGCATTAATTGCAATGGGATTGCAAAAGGGCGACAGTGTGATTATTCCTGCTTATATGTGCAGTTCTACTATTAATCCGCTTAAAGCGTATGGTTTTGAAATTGTCTTTATAGATGTTGATCAACAGTTAGGGCTGCCATTAGACCGAGTTAAGCACTTGATTAGTGATACCCAGGTGAAAGCACTTCTTGTAGTGCATTATTTTGGCTTTATACAGTCGCTTGACGAGGTGGTGGATATTTGTCACCAACAGGGGGTAAAAGTTATTTCAGATGTTTCACATAGTTTTTTGTCACAATTCTCAGTACGAACCCCGGTAGAACGAGCGGATGCATACATCTTCAGTATGCGAAAAAGCCTTCCCGTTCAAGATGGTGGTGCACTCAGATTAAATACACAAGATACAATAATTAGTGCCGATAAGCCCTGCATATCGTTGACTGACGATGTTAAAAATATTGTCTTTAGATTGATTGAAAAAGTCCTAACGACATTGAGACTAAATATTTATGTCAATACAATTACCAGGTTGAAAAATAATTTAAGACTCTCCAGTACCAGCGATAAGGTAAATATAGTAGTTAATCCTTGTTCGCCTTCTTGGAGCTTAAAAAAGTATTTGAGAAATGAGTTATACCTACAGAAAACTCGGCAGATTATCACACAAAACTTCACCCGTCTTTGCGATGCTCTGTCTGCCATGGGGTTTAGGTTGGCATTCGACGATATTAATTACAATGTGCCACAGGCTTGCGTTATTTATGACGATCAAGGTGGTCTGGTTGAGCATCTAAGAGCACAAGGCATTGGCGCTTGGTGTTGGCCTGCGGAAGAGATGCCTGAGGCAGTTGCTAGTCAAGCAGATAAATATCCTAATGCTAACTACTATAATAAGACATTGGTCTTATTGCCTATTCATCAAAGTGTTAGCAATCATCAAATTGATTATATGATTCAAGTTTTATCTAAATGGCAGCAACGATGACTTGGACTCAATATAGTGGCACCAATGATGATTGGAATCAGGCGATAGCTCAAATCAACAATAGCACCTATTTGCACGGTAGCCAATGGTCACAACATTTAAATAATTTGGGCTGGGAATGCCATCGATGGCATTATCAATCTGGCGAACAATATGCTTTTATACAAGGATTTTTAAAACACTATCCGTTGGGTATTGGGGTGCTTTGGTTTCCAGACTGGGTTGCGGGAGATTATGCTACGAGCATTGGTATTATTGATGTTTTGCGTCAATCGCTTCCTTTGCGATGGCTTTATATTCGGGTGCGCTCACATCATGTATCCAATCAACAGGATTTGCTTGATTTGCAGCAGGATTTTACTGAGGTCAAGAACCCGTTTGATACTGCTCTGACCATGCATTTGGATTTGACACTTAATGCTGAAGCACTTCATCAAGCATTAAGTAAAAATTGGCGACGGAATTTAAATCGATCCAATAAACTTGACTACGAAATTGTTGAGGTAAAAGAGGTGAGTAAAATCAGCGCTTTATATGCAGAGCTCAGCGCTATCAAAGGTGTTAGAGGTTTATTTTCTGAAGAGGAAATTGCCAGTTTGATGCAGACTTATCAAGATCAAATTATGGTAATTGGCGCTAAAACTGGCGATGGCAAAATACAGGCGATACGTGGCGC
>Ga0181571_10003728_pt1 | contig 11440 bp, 7 predicted proteins | sample 101ome_17_FD_132440 | JGI IMG/M metagenome (GOLD analysis project Ga0181571, IMG submission 132440) | Coastal salt marsh microbial communities from the Groves Creek Marsh, Skidaway Island, Georgia - 101407AT metaG (megahit assembly) | ecosystem: Environmental > Aquatic > Marine > Intertidal zone...
CGGCATCGGCGCGCTCGGGCTGGATCCCGCGCAGCACCACGGGGGAAGCGAGTGGTCGCAGGTGGAGCCCGTCGGCCTGACCAACACCGAGCGCGCGCAGATGGACGAGCTGCGCGAGAAGTACGGGAAGTACCAGCGCGAACGCGACGGCGTGGGTGGTGGCGACGCGCCGCACACGGAGCACGCCCTGGCGCAGGCGCAGGCGCGCATGGACGCCGAGTTTCGCGCGCGCGAGCCCGCCCAACCCGGATCCGACGGCGACGACGCGGACGACGACGCCGGCCGCGAGGCGGTCGCGCCCAGCTCGAGGATCAAGGTCTGCGACGCGTGCCGCGGGATGCGGGTCATCAAGACCGAGTACAACCACCGCGTGATGGAGCGCATGTGCGAGAGGTGCGAGGGCGAGGGCGTGCTCCAAGACGGTAAGCCCATCGTCACCCCCGGCGAGAAAGCCGCGGAGGAGGCCAAGCGGAATCGGACCGATCCGTCGTCGTCGTCGTGGGGGGGGGGCGCGGCGGGCGACGACGACGACGACGCGATGCGTCGCCGGGTCAAGGAGGCCATCGCCAAGGACGAGCGCTTGATGCGGTACGCGGAGCTCAGCACGGTGTGCGACGCCATCGAGGAGAAGATGGACGGATACGCGATGGAGATTGTCGACGCCAACGCGAGATTGGACGGCGACGAAGCAGCGAGCGCCGAGCTCGAAGCTGCGGTGCACGAGCTGGTGAAACAGATCACCCTCCACCGCGCGACGCTGCGGGGGAAACTCGAGGCGTACAGGGCGGAGCTCGGGCCTCTGGAGGAGGAGCTGGACAGGGACGGGACCTTCGCGTCGTTCGCGGACCTGGAGACTGACGCGGATGACCTCCCGTGAAGAAACAGTTTTTTACGCTCGAAACGCGGCGCTACTCGTACTAAGATCGTACGGCGAATCACCAATCCGCGTCCCGTTCCCCTCCGCCGCCGTACGTCAGGCTCCAGTCCACGTCCCTGACGTCCGCGATCGGTCGCCCACCCGCTCCGCCACCCTTCCGCGCCCTCGGGCTCGTGGATCCCGCGCCCGGCGAGTCGGACCCGCGAGTTTGATCGGCGTTTTGCCCATTCCGCCCATACGCGTCGCCTTCTCCGGCGCCGCCGACGAACGCCCCCTCCACCACCGCCGCCCTCGCGTTCTCCTGTAATCGACCCAACGCCCACGTCGTCACCCCGGACGCGCACGCCCCGCAGAGCGCGATCCACGCCCCCCGCTCCAGACGCAGGGTAACCGCGAAGCACCGAACGTCGTCCTCGCCCGAAGAACCCCCGGACCCTAACGACACGCACGCGCCGAAGCGCTCGCTCAGGGCCTCGCTCGCCTCGCGCATCCTCGCGCACATCACGGCCAACGCCAGCAAGGTCACCTCCGCGGCCCCGTGACGGCCGCACGCGGCGCCGAATCGGACCAGCCGATCGTGTTCGATGAGCCCGAACCACGTGGACGTAAACGCGAGAAAAGCGCAAACAATCTTTGCCAGCGGCGCGGCGACGACGGCGACGAGGAAGACGCCGGATAGGAACCACTGCCCGACGGGGTTGAACCCGCCCCACCCGCCTTCGCCGTCGTCGGACCGAATCCCGTCCCCGGCGGTTAAAAACGCGAGATCGCGCGCGACGTCGAACGGCGACCACGACTTGTCCGGAATCGACGGAACAGCCGGAAGTTCATCCGCGGCGTCGAGGAGGGTCACCATCGCCTCCACCGACGCCTTCGTCGTCGCGGCGTCCACGTCGTTGGCGATCGGAACGATGCGCCGTTCGTTACCGCGAACGGCGAAGTCCTCGATCACGACGGTCCACTTGCGCCGATCGCTCATCTTAACGTCGTCGTCGAAAACCGGGAGACGATAGCTCGCGGTGGCCCAAGGGGAGACCGCCCCGCACACCGTCAGCGCCGCGCACGTCCCCAACGCGGCGTACACCGCGAACCGAACCGCCGGACGTCTCTTGTACACCGTCCCTGACGCGTTCCATTCGGTGTACAGCCGTTTCTCAACCGTTTCTTCGCCCGGGTCGGGTCCTCGCACATGCTCGTTGGCGAGTCGGACATGATGCGTCACCGCCAGGTGCGACGTGAAGGCGCTCAGGACGACCGCGGCGCAGAACCAGTAGCACCCCGCGAGGGGGTGCACGGCGACGGCGAACCCGGCACTGGCCAACCCCGCGATGTCCTCGTGAATCGACGCCCGCAGCGAGAGCGAGCACAAGATTACGACGGCGACGTCGAAGAAGGACCACGACGCGAGCGCGGCGGACCAGTAGAGCCATCGCGCGCGGGTTCGCTCGTTCATCGGAACGAACCAGCCGAAGAGCGCGGACGCGAGCTTGACGTGCGGCCAGATGCCCGAGAAGACGAGCACGAGCGCGCCTGAGGGGTCGGATTCGGGGGAAACGGGCGGTCAGCGCGTCGTCGGAGGGAGGTGGATGGGGGCGGGGGTGGGCCGGGAGATTTTGGCTGTAACCGACGGGCGACGACGGGGTAACGCGAGACGCGCGCGCGCTCACCGAGCAGGTGCTCCCTCGAGCGGAAGAGCTCGAGCACCGTGTCCGGTAGGTTGTAGCTGACGGACGCGACGGTGCTCGACGGTTTTCTGCCCGACACCGCCACGTCCGTGCCCCCCCGCGCGATCCACATCTCGGAGGTTTGCGCCTCGAGGAAGAGGTAGACGCTCAGCGCGGCTAGCGCGGGTACCGCCCAGGTGCGCCACGGGTCGCCGGCGGCCCACGCCACTTCGTACGGAGACCATCTCTTATCCCCGCCCCCGCCGCCCGGCGGCGCGTCTCCTCCCAGGAGCCTCTCCCGCTCCCGCCTCGACGCCCGCATGATGGATGCGCCCGCGCCCTCCGTCGAATGCGCGGGTCCGAGTCCGCGGTCGGTCTTACCTGGTGCTCACTCTTACCTTCGTAATTGCCTTATTTCTCGGCACTGCAGATGAGTTCGAAAACGGTCCGAAAATGAGACTTTGGTAACAGCAAACTAATACCTTCCGTACCCATTCTGCTCTAGTTAGCTGTGGGACGTTTCGGTCGCGTTTGTCATCATCCCGCTCGAGAAACGAGAGCCACTGGTTTGCGCATCGACGTCAACCACTCGCTTGCTTTTGGACGCGCCTCCAACCGTCGCGGAGCCACTCTGATCGCTCACGCGCCTCAGCCCAAACCCACCCCACGCACTCGAACAACGATGGCCGCTTTCACCTTCAACCCCCTCGTCCTCTCCGCGCGCGCGGTGGCCCCCGCCAAGGCCACCCGCGCCACCCGCCGCGCCGCCAAGCGCGCGCTCCGCTGCTCCGCCACCTCCGAGGAGGAGGACGTCATGGGCGAGATCGGCCTCGGAGACCTCGAGGACATCATGGCCAAGGCTGACGGCGGCGCCTCCGTGCCCAAGTTCATCGCCGACCTCGGCATCGAGCCCCTCACCCAGGGCTTCAAGTTCCTCGGCTCCGACCAGATGACCGGCCCCGGATCCGAGATGCTCTTCGTCGAGAAGTTCGGCGAGACCCTCTACAGGGAGGCGGGCTTCACCGAGACCGCCGAGAAGATCAACGGCCGTCTCGCGGTGCGCACGACGACCCCTCATCCGTCCCGTTTCCACCATCGAACGTCTTCACCGCATCCCCGACCCGAGCATCGCGCCGGGATCCCCCGCGCGACGCGACGCGCTCACGAGATCGCACGCGTCGGCGGTTCGAGGATAAAACTTTCTCCCCCGTCGCCAAAAATCGTTTCCCCCCGTGTCCAAAAGTTGTAGCCGCGCCCACGCGTCCCCGAAACTCATCGCTCACCCTTCCCCCTTCCACCCCTTCACGATTCAACAGCAAGTCGGCTTCGTCCTCGCCGTCCAGAACACCTTCAACGGCGACGTCCTCGAGCTCATCGCCAAGTACCCGCTCCTCGTCCTCCTCACCGTCGCCGGCATCACCGGAGCATCCCTCGTGCCCACCTGCGCGCCCCAGGGCTACTTCCCCGACGCGCTCAAGGAGACCACCATGAAGGCGTACGAGGGCGCCGGCCTCGGCGACGTCTTCTCCGCCAAGGCTGAGATGATCAACGGCCGCGCGGCGATGCTCGGCATGGCCGTGTTCATCGCCACCGCCACCATCTTCTGAGCCGTCGGCTTTGAAGGGTTGAGAGATTCGGGATGATTCGCAGTATTCTTTCGTCCGGGCCGCGAGCGCAGCCGGACCGCAGCATAGCACCGCGCAGCAATAGAACGCATTCGCAATAACACTACACGACACGCGTAAAGTCGAATACGACGAGTCGAACGAACGACTCGATCCGATTAAAGATGAAAGCCCATATCTTACCCCCGTCACTCGTCGGTCTCGCGGATGAGCCCGTCGCCATCTTCGCCCGACGACTTGTCCATCCCTTGCGCCTCCTCCATCTCGTCCAGCAGGGCGTTGATGACCGCGTTCTTGACCTTCACGTCCGCCATGGCGATCCTCACGAAGCTCTCGTACCCTTTCTCCGCGATCTCGCCGAACTTGGCGATGAGATCGTCCGCGTCAGGCTCGAACTCCTCCCTGTACTCCCTCACCCCGTCCGCGAGCTCCCCGGCGACTTTTCGCAGCAGCGTCTCGCTCTGTTCCTGGGTCTGACGCAGCAGCTCGGGGTTGGAGCTCATCTGCGCGAGCTGCCCCTGGACGCTGTCGTCGCCCATGACCGCCTGCACCGCGTCGCTCTCCTGCCGCCTCCGCGTCGCCTCGGCGACCGCGGCTCGCATGTACGGCGACGAGTCGATGGCCGCCTTGAGCCTCTCGGCGTACTTGGGATCTTGCATCGCCCCGCGGATGCCGATGCTGAACTGCCTGTCGTCGGCCATGCGGTCGCGGACGGCGTTACCGAGGGACTCATCGCCGTACGCAGCCTCGAGGACGGCGACGTAGCCCTCCACGCCGTCCTTGGCGATGGCGTCGGTGGGCGGAAGCGCGGCCGTCGTCGGCGCGGTCTGATCCTCGAACGCTCGGACCCGGGTCGAGGAGGGGCCCGTCCTGTTGGGGTGGACGGCGGCGCTCTTTATCCCGCGGCTACCGTTGAACGCGCGCAGTGCGCGCGGCGCCGCGACGCCCGAGGTTGCGACGGATGCGGCCATCTCGTGCCTTCCGAAGTCTGCCGACGTGTCCGCGCCCGGCGGATATGTAGAACTTTGGCAATCTTGGCTGCTCGGGTTTCCCCGACAGTCTTAGGGTTGTGCCCACCGACGGGCGGCACTTTCACGCGCCGGGCGGAGAGAGGGCTGACGGGAGGAGAGATGATCGCGCACGCTCAGCCGCGCGCGACCTCCGCGGCGCCGACCGCGGCAGTACTACCGCGCGTACATGGCCACCGCGTCGCGCGCGTCGTTCGCCGTGCTCCCGGCGGAACGACGCGCGCGAACGCCCCCGTCGTCTTCCAGCGGGGCATCGTCCATGATGATGCCGCGCTGAGGGCGACGCCGGCGGTGCCCGCGATGAAGTCCCGCCGCGCGTGCGTCACCACCCACGCGCGATACGGCAGCTACGACGGCCGCGGCGGCGGCGGCGTGGTCCCGATCCCCGACCGCATCGTCGCGCTCCTCCCGTACCTCGTCCCGCTCCTCGGCGGACTGCGGTACTCGCGCTTCTTCTTCAGCCAGTTCCCCCAGGCCATCGTGCTGCTCACGCCGCTGCAGCCCATCGCGTCGATGTACTTCAGCATCCCCTTCGCGGGTCTCATCTCCTTCTTCGCCATCTACATGGGCATGGCCGAGAACCGCACGCTGTCCAGGTTCGTCCGCTTCAACGCCATGCAGGCCATAATCCTGGACATCTGCCTCGTGTTGCCCGGGATGGTGGAGTACGTGTTCAGCCCCGGGCGACTCAGCGGGCTGGGGTTCGAGTTGTACCGGCTGTGCTACAACAGCGTGTGGCTGTTCGTGCTGTTCGCGTTCGCGTTGGCCGCCATCGGGTGCCTGTCGGGGCAGACGTACCGGCTTCCGTTCATCGGCGAGGCGGCGGACATGCGGGTGTGACGAGAGCGGGTGGTTGCGGGTGGCGACGAAAAGAGTCGGGGTCGGGCGTCGTTCGCCGGGGTTTGTGTCGACATCGACGGTGTAATCTCCTCGATGTCGACGGTGTGATCGTTTCAAGTAAGTCCCGTGATGTTGTTCCAACGTGACGTCGTTCCTCACTCGCTCTCGCTGTAGTTTGATTCGTCTTCCGACTCCGACTCTTCCGACACCATCGCCAGTTCATCCTCCGAGTCGGAAAAGTCGTCGGGCGATACCGACGCGACCACCTCGCTCTTCCGCCGCCCGTCACGCACCGCGTCCACCTCGACGCCCGCTCGGGCGGAGGCGCCGGCGACGTTGACGCTGGCGCGGTTGACGTCGCCTCGACCGCCGACCCGTCGACGCGGTGAGTCACCGGGTGCCTTCGCCCCCGCGGCCGCGTCGTCCTCCTCCTCAGAGTCCGCGACGGGTTCATCAGACGCGGACTCAGACGCCGCCTCCGAGGGTTCGCGGAGTTCATCGTCATCCTCGTCGAGCGCCGCCGGAGGGCGCCTGGACCGACGCGCGCGCGGGTTCTGGGTTCGAACCTTCGTTCGTTTCTCGTCGGCGGGGTCCACGAGGATCGCCGCCGCCGCCGCCGCCGCGCCGCGCATCGTCCCTCGTTTGGGAGCGGGCTTCGAAGGAGCGGGCTTTTCGGGCTTCTCGGAGCCGCGTTCGACACCCTCATCTTCCTCCTCGGACTCCTCCTCCACGGACTCCTCCTCCTCCGACTCTTCCTCCCCGGACTCCTCCTCCGACTCTTCCTCCCCGGACTCCTCCTCCGACTCCTCCTCCGACTCGTCGTCGTCGTCGAGCTCCATCTCCGATTCCGAGTCGTCCTTCCTCTTTCGAGCCTTCTTCGCCGGGGGCTTCGAAGCCTTCATCGCCGGCGCCCTCCTTCCCCCCGCGTTGTTCGGTTTGACGGCGACCGCGCGGGCGACGTTGGTCGCGTTGGCGGCGACGGGCGCCAACGGCCGCCTCGCCGTCCCCGGCGCCGTCCCCGCTAAACCCCTCACGGGCACCGTCCCTGGTCCTCGTTGAGGCGGTTTAGGTACCCTCGTCCCCCCGTGGTCGGCGGCGGCGAGCCTGTAGCCGCCGCCGGCGCCCGCGGGTGGACCGTTCGCGGGCGGGGGCGCCGCGGCGAGCTTCGTCTCGGCGTCCCCCTTGGGCTTTTCCTTGTCGACGATCGCGCAGCCCTCCACCTGGAGCGAAAAGATGAAGCTCACGTCGTCGCCCGCGGCGCGGCGCATGATCGGATCGGGCACCTGGTCCATCCTGTGGTGGTGGCCCCAGGTGTTCAAGTCGGTTTCCACCGCGTCGTCGTCTTGCTCCTCCCACGTCTGACCGTCCGCGCTGCCGTGTAGCCCCTCGAAGTTTTTTGAGGGGCACTTGTCGCACCCGCCGCAGTCGTGCGTGTCAGACACCGTGCCGTCGTCCAGGGTGAACAGCCTCCTGAGCTCCTCCTTGGACATCGACGATTGCTCCAGCGTACCCTCGCCGTTCACCACGTTCTGCAGGCTCTCTTTGCTGAGCTGCCGCTGGAACACCTTCTCCTCGATGGAGCCCGTGGCGAGGAAGCGGTACAGGTAGCACTTCTTCTTCTGACCGTCTCGCCAACACCGAGCGGCGGCTTGCTTGTCGTTGGCGGGGTTCCAGTCGGGGTCGAACAGGACCAGGCGATTGCCACCGATGAGGTTGATCCCGCACCCGCCAGCCTTGGACGAGAGAAGGAAGACGAAGCAGTCCTCGGCCGGGTCGTTGAAGCGCTTGACGAGCTTCTGCCGCTTGCTGATGCCGGTGCTGCCGTCCAGGCGGCAGAACGGGTACCGGTTGTTCCTGCAGAGCGTCTGGATCAAATCCAGAGTCTGCGTGTAGTTGCTGATAATCACCACGCGGTCCTTCGTCTCCTTCCGGAGGATAGCGAGTAACCGCGCGAGCACCGCGAACTTGCCGCTGTGGAGCTCCCAGCCCTCGGGGAGCCCGCCGCCGCCCCGTTCGCGTCCGTGTCCCCTGGATCCAAAGTCGTAGAGCCCGTCGCCAAAGAAATCGGCGCACGATTCAAACCCGGCGGCGCCCTTGTTCGTCGTCTTCGCCGCCGAGATCATGTCGTGTATGAGCTTCGGGTGGTTGCACAGCTTCTTCAAGCCGGTGATGGCGGCGAGCACCATGGCGGATTTACCGGTTGCGATCGTCTTTGCGGCCTTCTCGGAGAGGAAGTGCCGGTAAATCATCTGCTGCAGCGGCGAGAGCTTGCAGCACACAACCTCCACCACCTTGGGGGGCAGGTGCTTGGAGAGGATGGTGTTCGTACGTCTGAGGACGAATTTATTGACGAGTTCGGAGAGCTCCCCGTTGCGCTCCTGCGCGAGCGCCAGCTGCTTCTCCGTGGCGTCCGGCTCGCGCCCGTCGAGGATCGGCTTTTCAAACTTTTTGTAAAATTCGCCGTTGGTTCCCAGCAGACCAGGGTTGCAGAAGTTGACCATGCTGTAGAACTCGTCCAGGTGGTTTTGCATGGGCGTGCCGGATAGCATCACACGCCTGAGGCACGGCACGGAACCCAGCGCCTTGTTCGTCAGCGTGTCTCCGTTCTTCAGGCGGTGCGCCTCGTCGCAGATTATCAAATCCACCGAGTTGGGCTTGTCGAAGCGATCGGCGTGGATGCGAAAGGTTTCGTACGACACGATCATCACCTGCGCCCTGTCGTGGCCGTTGTAGTTCAGGAACCTGTTCATGCTGGAGATGACGTCCGCGCGGTTGGCCTCGCATATGGGCATCGTTCGAACCTTCCCTTTGAGCCACTTGATGCACTCGTCATCCCAGTTGCTCACCAGCGAAGTCGGGCAGACGATGAGGGCCCTCTTGGCGATGGGCCCGTCGCCGGTGATGCCCTGCTTGAGCAGGGTCCAGAGAAGCGTTATACCCTGGAGTGTCTTACCGAGGCCCATGTCGTCGGCGAGGATGCACCCGTTTCCGTCGAACCCTCGGAGACCCATGACGCACTCAAACATGAACTTGACTCCTTCCCTCTGGTGCGGCCTGAGAAACTTGACGAGCATGTTGTCGACGGAGACCGGCGGGAGCTCCTTCCCTTCCGCGTCGAATCCCTCCCACAGCACCAGAGGCTCGACGCCCGGAGGGAGCTCTTCGGGGACATCCTCCGCGGGCTTCGGAATACCGAGGCCGAGGCCGACGGGGCCGGCGACGCCGAGGGGGCGGCCGGGGTGCGCGATGTTGGAGGTTGACCCCCACGGCACGAACCGTCGACGCGCGGCGAGGCGGCGCGCGAGCTCGGCGGAGTGTCCGGCGGTCGCGCCGGCGAACGGCGCGCGAAAGGGCTGCGCGAGCACCGCGGCGACGTTCTGGCACTGCAACCCGCGGATCATGGGCTTGCGCTGCACCTGCAGGCTGCCGCTGAGCATGGCCTGCACGTTCGCGCGCTTGATCTCAGCCTGCGACATGATGACGGGCTCGTCCTCCTCCTCCTCGACGGCCTCATCGTCGAAGTCATCGTCGCTGTCTTCCGTCACGGAGGAGGGCTCGTGATCGTCCGAGTCCGAGTCCGACATCGTGCGCGATACGGCACCGGGCGCGTCGTCGGGGGGTGCCCGGAAAGGACTGAGAGAGCGGCACCCGGACAGCTGGATTCAAAATGGAAACACGCGAGTCAAACTGGCTCCCAGCGCAATCGGATTCATCACGAATTGGGAATTACCGCTTCTCTCGAATCTGAGACACGGCATGACAGATATCAGGGAGGATATAGATCCTCATTGGCGATATGAGGTATCCCGCATAGAATCCTCACCTTTTTGAGTCGAGGTCTCCGTCGTGCGTTATCGCGGGGCGCGTTGGAGGTGACGGCGACAGAGATTGGCGCGCGGGTTCGAGCAGTGCGGACATGAGCGCGGGTCAAGACTCGCGAGAGGATACGGCGAGGGAGTCGGGGTCCGACTCCGAATCCGAATCCGACTCCGACGAGCGCGGCCACGCGCGTCACGGCGCGCCCCGCGTCGCGACAGTCGCCGGGGCTAGGTTCGCCAACGCCACCGGCGCCGTCTCCCGGGAAGCGCCGGCTCAGAGAAGCGCCGAGAGCGTGGAACGAGACGCGCGGAGGGCTCGCGCCGCCGCCGCGGAGGCTGCGGCGGCACGAGCGGCGGCAGCCGCCGTCCAGCCGACGTCGACCCAGGGCGAGGTCAGTCCGACCCTCCGTCTCCTGTTCCGAGAAGAACGCAGTAATAAGAAGGCTGAGAAGAACGCTGACACCGAACCCACCCGAAATCAACCCGTCGCAGGCCGAGTCCTCGGATTCGCGGGACGGGACCGCCGAGGTCAGGGAGAGGCTGATCCGCGCGGTGACCGCCATCCTCAACCCCCTCGTCAACCCCCCGCCCCTCCAGGAGCAGTGCGTGGTCACCCTCCACACCCTCTGCAAAAACGTAATGGACAATCCGCGCGACGATCGGTACCGCCGCGTCAAGGCGACGTCGAGGGCGATGACGCAGAAGGTGCTGGCGTGTCGCGGCGGGGAGGAGTTCCTCAACGCCGCGGGCTGGAGGAAAGTCGCGCTCGATTACGAGGGATACTACCGGTGCGAGGACACCGTGCCGATCACGACGCTCCGATGCGCGGAGGACGTCCTTCGAAAGAATCTACAGCTGTGCCGCGAGAAGACGGAGAGACACGAGCGCGCGAAGACGAAGGAGAAGGACGACGCCGCGCGGCAGAAGGAGGAGGCGAGGCGCGCGATCGAGGAGGACAAGACGCGTCGGAGGGAGGCGGAGGAGAGGAAGAGGGCGGCCAAGGCTGCGGCGTCGTGAGCGAATCGATTCGTCGACGCGTCTCACCGACTGATCTCTCGGGACCCAAACGAGTCAACTCTTACACGCGAGGAGGAGACGCGAACCGAGGGCCTCCGCCGACGGGACGTCCGAGAGCGACGCCGCGCCCGATCGTAACGCCATCGTAACGCCATCGACACGCCGTCGTTCGCCGTCGTTCGCCCCCGAATCGAATCAGTCCCGTCCCCGCCTCGCCCGCCGCGTGAAAGTGTAGTTACCGGAGGTGGCCACGACCCACCGCTTCTTCCGCCCGGCCTCCTCCCCGTACTTCCTCTCGAACACGTCTCGCCCCGCGACGCTCACGCGCAACGCCTTGGGCGTCACGTCCCACGTCTCATCGTCGACTCGCCGCCAGTCCGCGACGAGCTCTCTGGCGGCCCATTCGCGCGGCGGCGCCGCGAATCTGTTCACGCGCGTCCCGGGCTTCGGACCCCCGCACTTTACGCCGACGACGGCGCCGGCGACGGCGCCGACGGCGGCACCGGCGACGGCGTGCCCCGGCCCCGACGCGGCGAACCGCCGGATCGAATCCCAGAGGGCCGCCGGGCTA
>Ga0181571_10003729_pt1 | contig 11439 bp, 10 predicted proteins | sample 101ome_17_FD_132440 | JGI IMG/M metagenome (GOLD analysis project Ga0181571, IMG submission 132440) | Coastal salt marsh microbial communities from the Groves Creek Marsh, Skidaway Island, Georgia - 101407AT metaG (megahit assembly) | ecosystem: Environmental > Aquatic > Marine > Intertidal...
CTTAAGCCTCACCCGGTTTTGAGGGTAATCCTGCCCCATCTGCAATACCGCTTCGGTAAGGGTCTCGCTCAATTCATCGATGGTGTAAAGATCAACCCCTTTGCGATAACTGGCGACCAGTATCTGCTCGGCCAAAGCCTCAAGGTCTTGATTCGGGTTTTCAGTTGCCTCAAGCGCTAACTGATACTCGTCTACCAGTGCCATCAAGGCTTTTTCGTTAGGGTACTTTTTAAGCAACGTTAAGGTGGTGCCATTGTCAATTCCTGGCGTGACCGAAACGCCAGCGCGCAGTGCCGTGCGCTTGGCCTCGTCCTTCAAGCCAGCTTGCCTGACGGTTCTGGAGCAAGGACCGATGAAATTCAGGCCCGCGGACTCCATCGCCGCCACCATCTGCTCATCTTCGGCCATAAAGCCATAGCCCGCGAAGATCGCGTTATAACCCTGTGCCTTGGCTATATCGATAATGTCCTGTATGCGTTGTTCACGCTCTTCTTTGGTGGCTCCGCTGTAATCGGGAACTCTGTGGACCCGGTCAGGATCCGTGAGCGCACGTAGCTCGGGAGCAAGTGCACCACGATAAACAATGGAGTCTTTCTCGGACAGCAAAATGCCATAACCGCTGATGCCCATCTCGTCAAAGACGTCCATTGCCTCTTTTCTGATGGGACCACGACAGATAATCAGAGGCTTTAGATGACCACATCGAAACTGCTCTGACCATTCAGACAGACGCAGCTTCGCACGCCTGTCGGCGTGAATCAGAGGATTATTGAGATATTGATCTGTTCCCACTCGAGGGCCACTCCCATCCGTTCTTCAGTGGAATTCGCGTTGAACCGACTGCATCGGCCCAGCGTCGTAATGTCGCAAACAAAAAGCGAGTTGGCGGGCGAGCACGCGACGAAGCTCCGAGGGCATGACAATCTCGGAGACAGACCCCAGGCTCAGGGCCTCTTCGGGATTCATAATTTCCCGCTCGTAACGTTGCGCCAACAATGCCTCCTCTGCTTTGATAGAGGCATCAACCGACGCCGACGCCTCGCTTTGTGCCTCCGTCTCAGATAGCCCTGCTGCAGTGAGCTCAGAGACAGCCTTTGCGATACGGTGCTCTCTGTCGGCACGAATTTTCTTTAACTCATCCTTGTAGACATACTCCACACCAGCGGGGCCCATCACCGCGACCCGTGTTGTCGGGAGCGCGATGACAAAGTCAGCACCGGTGGAGTAGTTGTTGTAGGACGCATAGGCGCCACCAAAGGCGTTTCGGACCAAGACCAAAAATCGCGGCGTACGCAAGTCGACGATCGCGTCCAGCATTGCTCGGCCGGCTTGCACGATACCGCGGTGCTCCTGTTCCCTGCCCGGCAGAAATCCGGTGGTATCCTCCAGAAAAATCACCGGAATATTGTAAAGATTGCAAAAACGGATAAACCGTGCGTTTTTATAGGCTGCGTCTATATCAATTTGTCCCGACGCAACCGCGGAATTATTAGCGACGAAGCCCACCACATGACCGCCCATCCGACCAAAGGCAGTGATGGTGTTTCGCGCCCGCTCAGCCTGGGTTTCGAGAAAATCTCCGTGATCACACAACTGCTGAATCATGATGCTGATGTCAAAGGGCGTGTTAAAGCCGGTAGGCGAGTTAAAGGCCTTCTTTAGCAATATATCGACATCAACGGTCTGCCGATCTACCGGGTCAGACGTCTCTCTGTATGGGGCTAGAGACCCATTGGAGTCAGGCAGGTATCGCAGTAATTCGCGCACTTTTCTGAGCGCTGCAACCTCATCCTCCACGACAAAATCAGTCACGCCAGTTTGACTGTGCACCATCGGACCACCGAGTTCATCTGGCGAGATGTCCTCACCCAACACACTCTTCACTACGCCGGGGCCAGTTAGCCCAAAAAACGTGTTTTTTGGCTGGATGAGAAAGCTACCCTGACGTGGCAAATAACTGCCACCTCCCGCGTTAAAGCCGAACATGCACATGATGCTGGGCACAACGCCACTGATCTTGCGCAATGCCGTGAAGGCATCTGCGTAGCCATCCAGTCCCCCGACTCCTGCCGGAATATAGGCGCCGGCCGAGTCATTCAAGCCCACCAAGGGAATACGGCGCTTGGCTGCCAGCTCAAATAACCGCGCCAGCTTCTCCCCGTTGGTGGCATCCATGGAGCCCGCTCGCACCGTAAAATCGTGCCCGTAAACCGCGACATCGCGTCCGTCAATCGTGATGACGGCTGTGACGAGGGAGGCGCCGTCAAGATTGGGCCCCCAATTCTGATATAGGACGTGGGGTTCATCATCGGCGAGATACCGAATCCGCTCCCAGACCGTCATTCTGCCCTTCAGGTGTTGCCGGCGCCGGCTAGCTGTCCCCGCCGCAATATACGGCAGCGACCGCAGTTCGCGGCCTCTGCGTAATGTCGATTCGTATCGACCCGGTTCACCCTGCTCCCCCCGCTCAGTAGCAAAGGGATTGTTCAGAGACACGGCCTGCGTCGCCGGGGCGGCCTCTTTGGCTCCATCTTTCATGAAAAACTCTCAGGTTAGAATCGACCGGCACGTGCCGGGGTCGATGCGCCAACGAGGCCGCAGGGTCCCCACCTGTGCATAGGGCGAGACATTACTTATCCTTATGCATTACTGTCAATTTTACCCTTATTTGTCATAGGGTCATTTCATGGTCACGCAAGGCAGGGTCACAGCACTCCCTTTCACCCGCTCCCTGGCAGATTGGGCAGACCATTTTGCCCACTTGCCCGGGTTTGTCTATTTGGATAGCGGCGCGGTCGCCGAGGGCAGTGAACTAGAGCTGATTACCGCACTGCCCACATACACCTTCCTCGCGCAGGATTATTCGAGCAATCTGACCATCTGGATGACCCATGTCGAGCGGGCGTTGGCCGATGCACGCGAGGACAGTCTCCTCCTCGGATCTTCCCAGCTTTTCAACGGCAGTCTCATCGTGGGCAATCTCGACTACGACACCCCTGCGAGGAGTCTGGCCCAGCTCGCTCCTACCCCGTCACAAGCTTTCGCTGGGCTTTATCACTGGGTATTGGTCACTCACGTGGAAAGCGGCAGCACTGAAGTACTTTATCACCCCCACTGCCCCGCCGAGACCCGACAGCAGATCCAGTCAGTGCTTGAGGGCAAGGCTGGCGAGGAAGCGACACCTTTCAAGCTGAGCCAACCATTCTCTCCCGACATCACCAGAGCTGACTACCGCCGTGCTATAGAACGGATTCAGGAATATATTCTGGCGGGAGATTGCTACCAGGTGAATTTTGCCCAGCGCTTTCAAGGGACGTTCACTGGAAACTGCTGGTCGGGGTATCGGACTGCGAGAGCAAAATTAGCCGGCAACTTCTCGGGGTTTATGAGACCCAGTAACGATCGCGCCATTCTCTCGTTGTCACCAGAACGTTTTCTGCAGATCAGCGGCGAAAAAATTATTACTCAGCCCATCAAGGGGACTGCACCCCGACATGTCGATGCCAGCGTAGATCGTCAGATCGCTGAATCGCTGGTGCACTCCGAGAAAGATCGAGCGGAGAATGTCATGATCACCGACCTCCTTCGAAACGATTTAGGGCAGTTCTGTCAGGCGGGCAGTGTCGAGGTCACCGAGCTCTGTGCTTTGCACAGCTTTGGTAACGTGCATCACCTTATCAGTACAGTGGAGGGCAGGTTAAAACCCCGCCTCTCTCCGGGCCAAATTTTAATCGCCACTTCTCCAGGCGGCTCGATTACGGGGGCACCCAAAAAGCGCGCTGTAGAGATCATCAATGAGTTGGAACTCTCTCCAAGAGGTGCCTACTGCGGTTCGATATTTGTGATGGGAGGAGAGAACTGGATGCAGAGCAGTATAGCAATACGAACGCTAGAAGCTGCTGGAAGCGCGCTCTATTGCTGGGGCGGCGGCGGAATTACCGCCAGCTCCAACTGGGAGGCGGAGTACCAAGAGACGCTGGATAAAGTTGGCCCCATCATGGCTGCCCTAGAGCAGCTGAATCAGTGCTCAGGCAGTTCTATCCCCTCATAAAGGGCGACCCGCTCCGATAGCTTTGCCCGCGAGAGAGCCTCCTGCACCAAATCACGGCCAAGGTGGGGCGCGAGCTCATGAATAAAATCATGCATAAAACCGCGGAGGAAAGTCCCTTTTCGAAACCCTAGGCTCGTCACTGAACTCGCGAACAAATGCGAGGCATCGATTTTGACCAGGTCGCCATCAAGCTGTTCGTCGTAGGCCATGCCCGCGATTAAGCCGATACCCAAACCGAGCCGCACATAAGTTTTGATCACATCGGAATCAACCGCAGTAAACACCACTCTCGGCACCAGCCCTCTGTCCTGAAACGCTTCATCGAGCTTAGAACGCCCAGTAAAACCCGTCGTGTACGTCACGATCGGATGATCAGCAATCGCCTCGAGGGAGCAATGCGCTAAGGAGGCCAAAGGGTGGTCTTTGGGCACGACCACACAACGGTTCCAGCGATAGCAAGGTAACGTCACCAGGCTTGAGAACTGGTTGAGCGCCTCTGTGGCAATGACAAAGTCAACTTCTCCGTCTGCTGCCATTTGCGCTACCTGCGGCGGCGTCCCCTGTTTCATCACCAGAGACACATCCGGATACCTCGCCATAAATTGCTTTATGACCTGGGGTAAAACATACCGCGCCTGCGTATGCGTGGTGGCGATCGACAGCGTGCCCGCCGTCTCATCGGAAAATTCCTGCGCCACCCGCTTTATGGAATCGGCTTTTCTCAGCATCTCCCCCGCCAGATCCAGAATCACTTCTCCCGCCGGGGTAATGTGCGTGAGATGTTTCCCGCTGCGCGCAAAAATTTCCACGCCCAGCTCGTCCTCCAAAAGGCGGATCTGTTTACTAATGCCGGGCTGAGACGTAAACAGACTCTGCGCTGTGGCAGAGACATTGAGGTCGTGATGAGCGACCTCCCAAATATATCTGAGCTGCTGCAATTTCACTGAGACGCGCACTCTTGGCTAGCTGGCACCTAAGCGGAACACTACTCTCCTTTAACCCATCGGGCTAGCATCAAGGAATAAAATTCTCTTTTCTTATTCGTTTTTTACCGGTTTGCTACCCCATGAGGCACATGGCCCGTAGGCACATGATCACCGGCCGCCTGGCAATGGGATTGTTGGTCATCGAAAAATACATCCGCGCGGTAAGCGCGCAAAAACTCCGTCTTGCTAAGACCGCCCAAGAAGATCGACTCGTCGATTCGGACCCCCCATGCCCTCAATGTTCTGATAACCCGCTCGTGAGCGGGCGCAGCCCGTGCGGTGACCAGCGCTGTTCTGATGGGCGGGTTTTCAGCGGGGAGCGCTTTCTGCAGTTGCTGTAGTGATGCCAGAAAATTTTTAAATGGTCCTCCCATCATGGGCTCTTTGCGTGATGCGTCCTCGTTTGCGGAAAAGGCGTCGAGACCCTGTGACTTAAAAATGCGCTCGGATTCATCAGAGAAAAGCACTGCATCGCCATCAAAGGCAAAGCGGAGCTGCGGATCATCCGAGTGATTCGATACACTCGATACCAAAGTGGCTGCCGCTACGCCGTTATCCAACGCCACACGCACATCGCTCCCTTCTGCTGACAAAAAAAGCTGACACCCAAACGCTTTAATGTAGCGCCAGGGCGGCTCGCCTCCACAGAATGCAGCTCTGGAGATACCTAGGCCATAATGCTCAATCGAGTTGAACACCCTCAATCCGGTATCGGCACTGTTTCTGGAGAGCAGAATAACGTCAATGCCCAGCTGACCCGGCAGGCTGGCGTTGAGGGCCAATAACTTCTGCACCATCGGGAACGCCTGCCCGGGCGTCAGCACTTCCTCTTCTTTCTCGATCTGATAATTGGAATAAGCCTGCAACCCCTGCTCTTCGTAGATGCGATGCGCGTCATCAAGATCGAAAAGCGCGCGCGATGATATTGCAATGACCAACCGCTGGGATAAGGGTTCAGACATAACAGATCAGGCCTCTGTCTGACCCGGCAAATGGCGCCCGAAGTACTCTCGAGATAGCGTGAAAACAACGGGCGACAGTAGCAGTAGCGCGATCAGATTAGGGATCGCCATAAAAGCGTTAAGGGTATCAGCGATCAGCCAAATCAGACCCAAATCGGTGCCAGCCCCCACTGGGATGGCCAACACCCACAAAATGCGAAAGGGGAGTATGCCCCGAGTACCAAACAGATAGACGACGCATCGCTCGCCGTAGAACGACCAACCAATCATCGTGGTGGTCGCAAATAACACTACGCCGAGCGTCACTACGAGCTCGCCACCAGGTATGGCCTCGCCAAAAGCCATCGCTGTCAGACTCGCTCCCGAGATACCTGAATCCAGCACGCCGGTTAACATAATCACCAGCCCGGTCATCGTACAAACGACCAAGGTGTCGATAAAAGTACCCAACATTGCGATCAAGCCCTGCTCCACCGGCTCGTTGGTTTGTGCTGCGGCGTGAGCAATCGGCGCGCTGCCCAATCCAGCTTCGTTGGAAAAAATGCCGCGGGCGACACCAAAACGAATCGCTGCCCACACAGTGGCTCCTGCAAAACCGCCGGCCGCCGAGGCGCCGGTAAAGGCCGTGCTGATGATGGTTGCTAGGGCGGATGGGATCGTTTCCCAGTGAGAGATAACCACCACACCGCTCATCACGAGATAGGCGAGAGCCATTGCCGGCACCACCGCACTGGCGGTCGCTGCGATCCGCTTGATACCCCCGAGAATGACCGCCCCCACCAACACCATCAGTATCACGCCCGTGAGGGCCCAAGGGATCTCGAATTGATCAGTTAACACCTGAGCCACCGAATTCGACTGCACTGTGTTGGCCAGCCCAAAGCCGGCCATGCTGCCAAACAGGGCAAACGCGCCCCCGAGGACGGCGTATCGCGGGCCCAAACCGTTTTTTATGTAGTACATCGGACCACCGCTGAATCCGCCGCGATCATCCTGCTCCCTGAACCTGACCGCCAGCACTGCCTCGGCATATTTCATCGCCATTCCGAACAGTGCGGTGAGCCACATCCAAAAGAGCGCGCCAGGGCCGCCCAGCGTCATTGCTGTTGCCACACCGGCAATGTTACCTGTGCCGATCGTTGCACTCAGAGACGTCATTAATGCGCGAAACGGCGGTATGTCACCTTCACCACGAGCATCTGTTCCGGAGGCCAGCATACGAAATGCCAATCCCAGTCTGATCCAGGTCAGGAACCCCAACCCGACAGTCAGAAAAACGCCCGTACCAAGCAGTAACACCTGCATCGGCACGCCCCACGCCCAGCCATTGATTTCTGTAATGAGTGCTTGCATGTGTCCCTTCCCGTAAGGATCAGTAGGCCTGCGCGCAGCCAATTAGCCCGAACCGCTGACCGTCTTCGCCCGCAGCGCAAAATGACCTGATCACCCAGATCCGAAGCGAGGCGCCGTTACCTCACGCTTTGGATATCAATCGGTGGCCATTGGCATCGCAATGTATCAGCTGACTGCGTCCATGAGTGAATCTTCGTGAGCAAACAGCCCAAAAATGCCCCCGGTGTGAACAAAAATAATGTCCTCAACATCGTCAAAGTAGCCTTCTCGAAGATCCTTCAGCAAGCCGAAGAAGGCTTTCCCCGTGTATACGGGGTCTAGTACTACCCCCTCTAAACGCGCCATGTCGGCAATCAGCTGATACACCTCTGAGCGCGCAACCCCATAAGCTGGCCCCGCACTATGGTCCCGGGTAATCGGCTCGAGGGCTATTGAGGGCAGTTGCTTCCAGCGGCGCTTAGATGCGTCCCAATCAGAGATTACCCTCCTGTTGAACCACTGTGCGTCATCGCAAACCGCATAACCCACGACCGATAACGGCAAGGCACCGATCGCGACACCCGCGGTGAGTCCCGTCTGCGTTCCGGCGGAGCCCGTGGCGAGCGCCACTACCGCCTGATCAATCTTGTGGGCGGCGATATCGCGGCCGAGCTCCTCGGCACCGGAGATGTAGCCCCAGATGCCCAGGCTGTCACTGCCACCCGTGGGAATCATGAGTGCTATTTCGCCAGATTCGCGATAGGACTGCTCTAAACGTGAAAAGGCCGATTCCAATGCACGCCCCCAACCTCTTGCAGGTAGCACCTCATGGGTCGCGCCCGCTAATTGGTCGAGAAGGAAATTCCCGGTATTGCGATCATCGGCGCCGTCCGAGCGCAATACCAGATGGCACCGCAACCCGAGCTGAGCCGCCACCAAGGCGGTCGCTCTACAGTGATTGCTTTGCATTCCGCCACAGGTGACCAAGACCTGAGCGCCATTATCGATCGCATGCGCTGCGATGAACTCAAGTTTTCTGACCTTGTTTCCCGTGAGAGCGGAACCCGTTAAATCGTCACGCTTAATCCACAAGCGCTTGCCGTTACCCCACCGCTCAGACGCTCGCGCAAGGCAATGAAAGGGGGTGGGTGTCCGCGCGAGATTCAGCCGCGGGGGGTACTCAAGCAGATTCGACACCGACAGACTTTAATGTGCCTTTGGGTAGCACAGAGGTAACATGAATTTTCTGGAATTTCAGTTCTACGTTATTGCCAACTGACAACACCAAGTAATTTTCGTCGAGGCCGCTAATTTTACCCAGCATACCCGACGATAACGCGACCTCGTCCCCTTTTTTAAGGGCCCCCACCATCTCGGCATGTTCTTTCTGTCGCTTCCGTTGAGGCCGAATCGTGGTGAAGTACATGAAAACCAAAATTCCGACCATCATCAGCGGTAGGAACAAACCACCACCTTGGGGTTGCTGAGCCGCAGATTGCGCGTACGCTTGGGGAATTAGCATGTCGTTATCTCCTCGTTACAGCGCGACACTCTAAGCCGAGAATGGCTCCGCAACAATACGTTGCCAAATAGATACAGGGTCGCCGCATCGCCTACAAATGTAACCTCCGCTCTCGTGCAGCGGTGGTTGCGGGTATCCCACCACTATAATTGGAAATCGATTGTTAACGGCGCATGGTCGGAAAAGCGCTCTTCTCGATAAATCGACTGGCGTAATCCGGTCCCCGATAAGCCGGGCGTCGTTAACATGTAATCAAGTCGCCACCCCACATTATTAGCCCAAGCTTGACCTCGATTGGACCACCAGGTGTACAAGTCGGGCTCCTCCGTAATCTCCCGAAAAATATCGACCCAGTTGAGATCGTTATAAATCCGATCCAACCAGGCCCGCTCATGGGGCATGAAGCCCGAGTTCTTCTGATTAGCGCGCCAATTTTTCAGATCGATATTTTGATGGCAAGTGTTCCAGTCAGCACAAATAATGAACTCTCGGCGCTTGCGTCGCAGACCAGCAAGATGTTGATAAAAGGGCTCCATGAAAGCGTCTTTGCGCGCCTGCGCAACATCGGAGGCCGAACCTGACGGCACGTAGAGCGACACCACACTGAGGCCGGGGAAATCCGCTTGTAGGTAGCGGCCCTCGGTGTCCACAATCTCCCAATCTAACCGTGAGACCACTTTCTGCGGCTTCTCTTTGGAGAAGATAGCGGTCCCAGCGTAACCGGGGCGCTCCGCCTCGTTGTAATAGCAATGGTAGCCCTCGGGGTAAAACACGGCGTCCGTTAACTGCGCTTCTTTTGCCTTAATCTCCTGAATACAAACAACATCAGCAGCTTGTTGGCTCAGCCAGCTAAAGAACCCTTTGCGCGCCGCGGCGCGTATGCCGTTGGTGTTACAAGTAATAACTCGATACATAAAGCGTCAACACTCGACCGGGTTAGGATGTCTGCGCTAGCGGTATAACCCCGCCGCATGAACCGCTAGTGTGCACGTGCCACGGGCGAAAAACCATTCCGCAGACGACCTCATGGTTACCGCTTCATCCATAGCCGCTTCCCTCATTGATCTACTGTCGAGACCGGCTTTGATTGCCGACAAAAACAGCGATCAGCTCATCTGACGCCGGCAAGCTCCCAAGCACGAACGGTGATATCCAGTGCGCTTGGCGCGCAGTCAACGGCATTCTATTATTGCCCGCTCTCGCGACGTTGAAGACATTGTGCGCATCACCCTCCTCATCAATTTGGATTTGCAAAGTAACTACGCGCTGAACCTTCTGCTACCGTCCCTCGCAACGCAGCACGAATTAACTGTGTTTTATTCCGGCCAGGTGGGCAAGCCATCCCGGATTTCCCAACTCAGCCAATTGGCTTTCTTTGAGCAGACGCTGCCGAATCAACTGCTGTTTCCAGCCCTCGATGCGCTGGGGCAATCCGGCGCACTTCGCACTTTCACGGGCCTGACGCACTATCTTGAGACGCCGCTGCAACCGCTCGCAGACCCCAATAGCGATATCGGGACAAAAACATTGATGTCCGCACGGCCGGATTTGATTATCAGCATTCGATACGGGCACATCTTGCTCGATCGCGCGATTTCAATCCCACGGATAGGCGTCATCAATCTCCATTCCGGCCGGTTACCGGCATATCGGGGCGTTATGGCCACTTTTCGCGCCATGCTGAATAACGATGCCGAACTTGGTTGCACGCTGCACTGGATTGATAGCGCTTCCATTGATGCGGGCCCTATCATTTGCCGAAACCTGATCCCCAGACAGCCGGAAACCTGTTACCTCGAGAACGTGCTCAAACTTTACGACGCGGGTTGTGCATCGCTGGCAGAAACCATCGAGACCCTTGCCCATGATCAGGTGCCGGAGAGCGTCAGGGCTTTGGAGCCCGGCAGCTATTTCTCATTTCCCACCCAGGGGGATATCACCCGATTTGACGCGGCGGGCCACCAATGGGTAAACACCACGAGACTCACTGACCTGCTCGCTCGCTATTTTGCCAACCCGTGACTGATCCATGCCATACGCATTGCCAGGGATGACACAGACGCCTTCTCGTCACAGGTATTGCATATTGCAATTATTTTATCAATAACGCGGGCTGCGGCCATCTTTAATCGGTCATTATTTTATTTATTTCATTTTAATCAATGTATTAATGTACCATTTGCGATGCAATACGATAGTGCTCAAGGGTTGACATTTATTGCGTTTTGCAACATACTGGCACTCAGCTAGGAAAGCGACGGCGTTACAGGTGGCCAAGGATGGCCACTCGACTCTGGCCTGAAACGCCAACTTTGGGGGCACGGATTGCCCCCTTTCTTTTGGCAGGACGGCCGCGAGAGGTGATCCGCAGCGCCCTTTCACACTCGAAAACCCACAACTTTACACGCGAGCGATATGCCCCCTGACCTGATCGCGCAGCAGCGCATGATCCGAGGGGGCCCGCTCGAGTAAAAGATGGGGTATGGGGTGGCTGACGGGTCTCGAACCCGTATCGGCGTGTCTCGTAGTGTTTCGTAGTGCTCATAAATACGGCCTTTCGGGCTGATTATGCGCACTACAGAGCAC